>Ga0247765_1000201_pt1 | contig 48594 bp, 51 predicted proteins | sample UWRJL106311C6_FD_179949 | JGI IMG/M metagenome (GOLD analysis project Ga0247765, IMG submission 179949) | Plant litter microbial communities from Arlington Agricultural Research Station in Wisconsin, United States - UWRJ-L106-311C-6 | ecosystem: Environmental > Terrestrial > Plant litter >... | reverse complement strand
CTCTTTTTTGTTGTTCTTTTTTTTTTTTTTTTTTTTTTTTTTGCTTCACTAATCATTTGTTAATCAGAATCCCCGACCACTCTCACACATCAATCGGCTACGCCCTCGACGCCGGCGCCTCCATTGTCGTTCCGCAAGTGTCCACGGTATCCCAAGCGCGGCACATTGTTTCCGCCGCAAAATTCGGAACCACCCCTTCCCGGGCGGGGACTCGTTCCGTGCCGCCGTTTCGAATGACCGCCGGATGGGGAGACCAGCCTCTCGATTCCGCAAAGGGGGATGTCTGGCAGAATTTGAATCATCAGTCTGCAATCATGATTCAGATCGAGACGCTCGAGGGAATCCACAATCTCGATGCCATTCTTACAGAATGTCCGGAAATCGACGCCGTCTGGCTGGGCGCATTCGATGCGCGGGTTAGTATGAATCTGCCAGCGGGGTTTGCCGTGCAAGCGAATGAGAAAGAATGGCTGGATGCGCTGGAGGTTTTTGGGAATACCCTAAAAAAACATGATAAGCCGAGAGCGGGATTCAGTTTGGGAAGCGGAGAGCAGATCAAAAAGGATGCGGACGGCATGGCGTTCATGTTGTTGTGGGCAGATGTCGTGCAGTTGGGCATGATGGGGGCTTCGTTGATAGAGGCGAGGAAAATGTTTGCCTAGACCTACTACTACCTTGGAATAGGGGTGGCGGTTAGAAGTGTAGGTACCTATTCAAGTTGACCTTGGGGGGGACCACTCAGCTGAATTAAAAAGGTTAGGCGCAGGACTGATGAGAAAATCCCAAGCCTCGGATCTATTATTATTCTATCACCCACACACTCTCATGATTGCTCTCGATGGGTATCAAGTAAAATAGAGGTGCCCAAAACCTGCTGGAGAAACAGACAGAAACCAAACATAAAGTTTCGTCCCCAACAAAGCTCAGACACGCTGCCCCTCCGCCCTCCAGCTCTCCATCCCCAGCCCTTCTCTAAAATGACCTGTGATATGCACCGCCCTCGCATCCCACCCCTTTGACATTTCCCCACAGAACCCACACTGCCAATCCTGTTCCTTTTTTAACCCCTTTATCTCCCACGCATCTATCACTTCCGACCTTACCTGTGGGACACTATGGTAGTGAATCAAATGCTGAATTAGCCCGTCTCTTCTTAAAAAAGTCCTTGTCTCAACATCTCGATTTAAACATTCCACCGTCTTGGGAAAATGAACACACTTTTCGGGAATGAAATGGGCGACATCACAAAATGCACAACGGCCGTGGAGTTCCGAACCTGTAAGGAGACAGGTCCATTTCCGTTTCTGCTGCTCCGGGAGATGTTGGCTTTCTTCGTGCCGTTTCCAGGCTCCTTCGGTGAGGGGGACACGGCAGAACGTGCAGGGGAATTTTATCTTGGATTTCTTCTGGGGCTTGGTTTGCGTGGGTTTGGGTTTGATTGGTTGTGGGATTGGGGCTGTGTTTGCGCTCGGCGCTGGGTCTGATGTTGCTGATGTTGCCAATGTCACCCCGGATGTTGCTGATGTTGCCAATGTCACCCCGGATGTTGCTAATGTTGCCGATGTTGCTGATGTTGCCAATGTCGTCCCGGATGTTGCTGATGTTGCCAATGTTGCCAATGTTGTTGTCGTTGGTGTTACTGATGTTGCTGATGTTGCTGATGTTGCCGATGTTGCTGGTGTTGCCGATGTTGCCGATGTCGCCCCGGATGTTACTGATGTTACCGGTATCCCCGATGTTGCTAAAGTTCCTAGAGTTGCTGACATTGCCAACGTTGCCACTGTTGCCGGTGCTGCTAATGTTGCCGATGCTCTTAATGTTGCCGGTGTTGCCGGTGTTGCGGATGTTGCTGATGTTGCTGATGTTGCCGGTGTTGCTGACACGGCCAATGCTGTCGAGTCCGGTGACTGAGACCAGCCGATTGGTCCTGGCTGTGACCCCATCTGACTCCAAGTTTCATGTGAAAAGTCTAGCCCGTCGTCTGTGACATCGAAGTCAGGTACAGTGTATTGCAGGCTATCGCTGGTATCAACAGCCGGAAAGCCGTCATAGCTTGGAACCTGTGGGTCGATCTCCGGAAAAACATCAAAAGTTGCATTGTCCAAACTGGGAATAGGGAAGAGATTGGCATCTTGGTCGAGAGGAGGATCCAAGCTGTTGCCTTGCCAAGACCACGGTTCAATGTCTTGTATTCCGTCGAGAACGGAAGCCTCAGATGAATGGTTTTTCATGGGGTCCGGTAATGCAGGGTCCAGAAGAGCTGAATACAGTCAGTGTTGGCTAAAGCGATAAAGCGAGGCGAGATGAATCCGTTGACGCACCTTCTGAGCCTTTGACTCTAGAACTAGTCCTCAACTCCCGCTGGAGTTGTGTAACCGTCTCTTCCAGAAGTAAAATTCGATCATCCTTCTCAAGGCAGTCGTCTATCATTGCCTTGTTCCGAAGTTGTAGCTTCTTGGTCTCATCTCTCAAGACCTTGATTGTGCCTTGCAGGTCCAGGTCTGTCGCTGGACGGTCGAGGGTCGGCGAGTTCATGGGTTCAGCAACAGTGACACTGCCACGGCTTGCTCGGTATGTATCATGAAGAGCTCGAGGATGTAATGCGACAGAAGAGGAAGGACGATGTTGTGATGGGTTTAGTCGACGATCATGCAGACTTGGAGGTCGAGGAGCCAGGGTATGAAGAGATGAGAAACCAAGGGGGGTTTTAGGACGCTTGTTGGGAAAATCTGGGATTTGACGGCTACTCCCCGCCATTCTAATAGGATTAGAAACTCGCTTCTGACCCTTGGGTGGAACAGTTATGGCCACACCAGGGAGCTGGGAAGGGGTAGGGGCCGTATTGTCTACCGATGGACAGTCTAGTGGCTGGGAGGGGTGAGTCGGGGTGATCTGGTCGTGGCCCCAATACGGAGTGAGAGCGTTGGCTGATATACTAGGAGCGTGGTACCGCGCGCTGATATTGTCCATTGTCAAGGCGAATTTGGCAGCCAAGGTACCTAGGGAACCCAAGGAACCAGGGGAAAGCTTGAACAAGGGGGACTAGACGAACTGAATAAAGTAACAGCAACGACTGAGCGAGTTGAACCAGGAAAGTGAAAAGAATCTGAAGGAAGAGAAAAACAATGGATTTAAATAGAGGTAGTCCCAACTCAGTCACACTGTCGGCAACTTGATCCATTTCTCGGCCTCTGCCCACAGGTGGGTGGAGACTAACAGGACGGCTCGGACGCATGCGCACGAAGTATCTTTTGGTACTCACCCCGCAGCCTGATTCTGTGTGACTTCTTCTGTGTGTGGAGCTCCAGCGCCCAACGCGGTACCCCGCTATTGTGTCTCACCACCTTGACTTGCGAGTACATTGGATCGGGAAGCTGAGCATCCCGCGCGCCAGGGGCCACCATGTGAAATTGATCCATGTCCCAAGTCGTCAGCCACGGAATTTTCCACAGGCACATTTGTGCCGATAGAACTGACCAATAGGCAACTCGTTGTGCGACCAATCAAGCCACTGGGAAGTTTGTTAGAACCACAGAACGAAACCCCCCTGTCAGTTTGGGCAGTGACAACAACGTACCGGTGAGTAGAAGCCTCCGCTTCTAAAGAAAGAAAAAGAATACGTAAAATAAAAAAGAAACTCAATTGATACGGGTCATTATCGGCTCCGGACTCAACGTAGCCTAACCCAAGAAGGAATGGAGGCGTCCCTGATCGAAAAGGGCAAGATTTCAGTCCGAGTTGGAGATATTCTACCATGTAGGTACCTAGGTACCTACCTAGATATCTAAGTATCGACCAAGTTTACCGTATACTATTCGTATACCGCATGATTTTAACACATGTTCATGTTGACAACACTCAGCTCTCCTCCCCCTTGTTGTCCTTCCAGCTCTCCATGGTCAATCCCGCCCTAAAGTGCGCGGCAATGTGCGTCGCCCTGACATCCCAGCCATGCAAGGTCTCGGCACAGAATCCGCAAAACCAATCTTGTTCGCCTTTTTTCTCATTCATTTCATGTTGATCATGTTCACCTTGACGTTGGCTGGCCACATGCACCACATCCACTCCCCAAGCCTCGATGACTTCTGGTCTTAGCTGCTGCTGCGTCACACCGTGATAGTGAAGCACATGTTGCATAAGGCCATCTCTGCGAAGAAAGCGGCGCGCTGCATGTGTTATCCCGCCACGGGCTAAGCACTCGGTGATTTTACTGTGGAAAGGACAGGATTCCGGGATTAGATGAGCATGATTGCAAAAGACACAGCGTCCGTTGAGATTGGGGCCGGTGAGGAGGCACACCCACTCGCGTCGGGGAAGGTGCTTGCTTTCTTCGTGACGCTTCCAAGCGCCTTCGGTGAGGCGGACGTGGCAAAAGGTGCATTGGAATGTGGATTTGGTCTTGCTGTTGCTGCCGTTGGTTCTCTTTTCCTTTAGCTTCCTCAACTTGGCGCTCTGCGGCACTGTTGCTGCTGCTGCTACTACTAGAGGAGAAGTAGGCACGGGTGGGGGGTTGAGAGCCCCCCGTAGAGGATCTAGAACCGGCGGCAATGACGGTGACGACGGACATATCGCTTGTATAGTCTGCGGCAGTCCAAGTTGGAATATATCATCAACCGCCTCCGTACCAGTGGATGATTGGAAATGGACAGGCATTGTGAACAGGTCGAATGATGGCGCGGTGGTGAGCAATTTGTTGTTCATCATCTCGTCATTGTCGGTTCGTTGCAATGACCACAGATCATTTCCCGGGGGAAAATGGGGCATCATCATCATTGTAGCATCGAGGCTCGGCAGCAGCGGTGAGGACATCCCGGCCATGGTAACAGACTGAGAAGCTACCTCTGTCCTAGGCATATCCCGTTCGAGGAGGTGTCCTACTACTATATCCCCTCCCCTTTGAATGTCAATCTGGGATGCAATCTCGTCGTCGGTTGAACTCATGACATAGTTTTCCAGAGGCGTTCGATATCGTGCGCGGATATATTCGAGGCAGCGGGTCACTCGCTTCGTCGTAAGTCCAGTCTGGACAGAGAGATGTTGTAACTCGCTCGCCGATGGAGCCATTTCGTGGCCGTGACTATTGAGCCAGTCGGAAAGGACATTGACAGCGATCAAAGGCAGAAAATCCCTTCCCGAACCCCGCCTCTTGGTTCGTTGACACTTGCAGGCAGCCTTAGCACTAGGAGTGTGCGATGATCTCCGACGCTTTCTTCGCTGAGGGGGATTTCCCAGTCTCTCTTTCGACTTTGGCTTCGGGTGGGGACTGCCTTCAAAAGAGGAAGTGCCCAGGCCTGAAACGGAAGATGCGCTAGTCTCTGGCTTGGGGCCACCGAAAACTTCTTCAAGAATGGAGAAGCTCAAGTCTTGCAGTGTCTCTTCATCGACTGGCGAGAAATTTGGAGGGGTTAGGGACAATGATGAATAAAAAAGCCTCTGTCAAGAAGGGGTAGGGAGATCTGGTAGCTCACGATCTTCGCCTCTGGAGTCTGTGAGGGTTCTCCCGAGGCGCTTTAAAAGAGATCTGAATGAATCTTCGTTCACTAACAAAACATTCTTTTGTAAACATGACTAAGTCAATGATGGGTACCGTATTTTTGACGTACTTTTGAGTATGGTAGTCCTGAGAGGGGAGACGACCTTGCGTCGGAGTGCCTCATTCTCACTCTCCAGGCGGCTGATGGTGACCCTTTTCTTTTGGAGAAGTCTCACAAGTCTCTGGCGAGATTCTTTAAGGTCTGAAAGTTCCTTCTGGACCTCTAAGGTTTCCTTCCGGGTCTCTAAACGGATCAGGGCCTCTCTAAGATTGACCTCGTTGCGCAGCTGTTCTTTAGTCAAACCATGCATGGGGCTGGGAGCGGGAGCCCGTCTTCGACCTTTCTTCGGTGGGCCGGTCATAACTGCATCTGAGCACTGGGAGAAGGCAGAGCCTGGGCTTCCCCTAGATTCCCAGTCGCTATCTTCCATCTTTGTTGTGTCGGCAAGGAGATGAGAGACCAAATGTTGATCCAGGCCGGAGGGCAAGTGTATGAAGATTGAAACTCATGTAATATGTGATGTTAGGCACGGTACCTAGATTGGGGGACTGAGGCATCAATCTAAGAGGAAAGAATACAGCGGAGGTAATCGAATGACTTTAGGTTGTGGTTGCAAAGCGAAGGGGAAAGAACTGTGTCGGAAGAGCATGAAAAACAACCAGGCCCATAAAAACCAAAAAAAAAAAAAACCCGGGCTTTATACTTCGCAACAAGTTCACTTATCTGGTCTTGCCATTCTCACCCAGAAAGTTCATTCAGGGCAAGACGACAAGACTTTTGCTGCCATTGGTTCGCTATTTTCCACTTTTTGAGCGTGTCCCCCACGCGTACCTTCCCTCCCCGCTCTGGTTCCCAATAACCTTATTTCGTAACTCTAGCACTGCTATCCAAGCTGAAATTCTGGTTTCCGGTATGGTATCCTACTAACTGTTACGGCGCAAAAGGTACCACTCGGGAACTCCCCCTCCCGCACCCCCCCCCCTTGACCAGGACAACCCCGAACCTGAACGTTTTTGGCAGAACGACCAACGGGAAAGCGGGACGCGGCACAATTGAATGGTCAATCGTGCTGCCTTGCATTGCAACGAAGCAGCCTACAAACAAATAACTATTTGTTTGTAACGCGTGCGACTTCGATTCCGATTTCGGCACGCATTTGATCTCCAGTGAACCCCAATAGCGTCATTGAGATGGTCACTCCTGGCTGGAACAAAGGTGGCTGGACTGGAAGAAGGATGCATGGAATCTGGTTACGCAAAAACACTGAAGACGCTGTAGGTACTGAGGTTGAGGGCATCGGGGCTGCCAGCCCCTGGAGCGGTGAGCACGTCTGGGACAGAGGGCTCGATCTTATGTCATGATTGGGAGTTGGCCCACACACAAACCTATTTCCAACCACTCAGAGGGATGCATCGCCGGGTGCTGGTGTAGTCCTGGATGCTTTCACAGCAAATCCCCAATCAAGTATTTGCAGTGGCTAAGCGAGAAGAGTTTATTCTGATATAGATCCTACCAATACTCAAACTGTGCTGTGATCCTTGTATCCCATGTCTGCTCTTGAAACGCCTGCTAGATGTTGAGAAATGTGATTCCCACCTACACCATCAGCACCACCGAGGAAGGAAAGCATAGCGGAGTCTGACTGCAGACTCACTATGCGGCCGTGTATTATGCCAAACATATCCCAAGTTTGTCCAATACCCCCTTCCGTCAGGACCTGGCTACCCTCTGCTGCATCCTGAGGAACAATCCACAATGGTACAGACCCCAAATCGACAGGAATAATACACCGCCCAAACTCCCCTCCTGGCATCATCCGCTCACAAAACTCACACCATTACCGACATGGCCCGCCCCTCCTTCTCCTTCTCCTTGTCCTCTTTATCCTTCTTCTTCTTGAAAAGCTGCTTCAACATATTGCTCTTCCTCGGCTTCTCCTCCGGCTCCTTCACCTCTTCAATCGTTTTCACCTCCGTCCTCGAAGACCGTTTTGACGACCGTGAGGTGTGGCTATCAGAACTCCTGTGGCTTCGATGACTGCGGTGGCTCCTCTCGCTGGCGGCAACTTCGCTGACGCCTCCGTCGTCGTTGTACTTCTTGCTGCTCCTGCGTTCAGGAACATCAGGCTCATCATCATCATGTGATCGGTGGTGGCGTCGGCTACGGTGACTCCGGTGTGACCTACCCGATCGGTGGGAACGTCTGCTACCGACACGCGAGACCGAGTCTTCGGGGTCAACTTCATCGTAGTACTGCTCACGCAAAGCGCGGTCCGCCTCAGGGCTCATAAGTTCCACATCAGCAGACTCCTCGTCCTCTTCGAGACCAAACGGTTGGATACCCCGCCTCCATGTCTCAATGGTGCTGAGTTCTTCCTCCAAGACGAGAGCCTCCTCATAGCTGGCCTCGCTAGGCGCGGCGGGTTGTGGCAGACCAGGGGCGTCTGCGACACCCATGGGTTGCATCTCGAAAGCCTGCTCCTTTTCCTTGTTGGCGTCGCGGATGCGCTTGACAATCTTCCATCCACCAAACATGATGACAGTGACGCCCACCGCGAGACTCGTCCCAATCAGGAACTGTGGACTAGCAAGCAGGGCAAAGATGGCCGGGCTGCTTCCCTTGACAACCCCCAAAAAGGCTGGACTCATCTTCCCAATCAGGGCACTGAGTTCGGCGAGCGTGAGGGCCACAGCCGCCGCCGCTTGAGGGTTTTCCTGCAGATGGGCAATCATTGAGCTTGCTGTGTATTGAACGCAATCGGCCTCATCTAGCAAACCCTCAATCCGTTGGATCATATTCATAGCCTCTGCCTCCTCTTTGTTGTCCGGCCCCGGCCCTGACCCCACCCCCGCAGGAACCTCTCTGGACCCATGGTCAAGGTCGGTCCGATGTTGCAGGTCCGGCGGAATATTCCCATATGCCAAATCCATATCCACTTCCTTCTTCTTCTTGAGCGACTGCTCAGATCGTGGCCGGTGTACAAGCATGCTCTGGCGCGGTGTTGAAACAGGAGTGGTGGATGTTGTGGAAGGGGCATCGTTTCTTGCGGGCAACGGCATCGTCGCAGCATGCGCAAGGGTCGGTCGCGAGAGCTGCATGTCCCGAGGGGCCGTTTCGGCATAGGGGGCTCTGTAGTTTTTCGGAGCGGTCGAAGGGGGGGTTGCAGATACTTCAGAGTGCGTCTTGAGGTTGGCCATCGTCAAGGCCGGCCGGGATGGGGCGGCGGTACGGGCCTCTGTCCGCCTCGACCGGTGGCTGCGGTGTGATGAGGCCTGAGAGACATCATCTTGGGAGCGGCGGCGTTCTGGGATATCGCGAATGGCACGGCGTTCGTAGATATATTCCTCTTCGTACTCGTCGTACTCCTCGACAATGGCGCGGGGGTTGACGTCGAATGTCTTGGCTCGTTGGATGCCAGCTCGTTCGGCGCGCTCGGCCTTGATCGACTCTCGTTTGTCGCGGTAGGCAGCTTTGGCCTCCTTAAAGATGCTAACCAGCTGTTTGCCCTGTCGCGACGTCAGGTTACCATGTCAAACGGTGGCGGTGGGTCACCCGCGCCGGATCCACTTACGGTGCTTATAACCTTGCCGGAATTGTTGATGATGGTGATGATCTCGGTGGTCGGCATTTTGGGCGGATATCCTCTCTCGAGCAGTCGTGAGTGTGTGGAAAGGGTCAGAGTGCACAGCAGCTGCACATGGCAAAAGGCAGCAAGCGGTGAAACATCGCAAGCGACTTCCCCCGGGAGATGCTCGAGATTTAGATTATCTGCGGAACGACGAGCTAAATTGTTTCAGGCCGGCCGCCAGCAAGCATGGCCAAGTGCATCTGGGGCTGGTCGCGCGATTGGACAGTCCAGTGTCGGGTTTCCTTGCAGAGAATCGCGGAACATTTTCCCCCTCCCGCTCACCGCATCGACGCCCAATCCGCGCGCGGGGGAGCACGGAACGGATCCAATCCCTCACCAACAGGGGTGGAAATGGCTGGCATGAGCGGAATCCAGCAGTTCGCGCCGGCGGGTGATGACTTGGCCGTTGGTTTTAGCGGGGCAAAGGCCATCAGGCGCTGATGGGCCTGGTGGGGCAAGCAGGCCACCTCAGCGCCAGCTGGATGAGGGATTGGGCGGCAAGCTGGAAGTGCCAGCTGCAGGACACGACAGCAGTGGCGATGCGGGTCTGGTGCTTCAGCAGGCTTGTGCCGACTTGGCGGTCTCGGTTTCTCCTGAAAATTGCAGCCTCGAACCCGATCCCAACCACAATGAGAACGTTACGTACAAGAAATAATATGAACCATGCTATGCAATTGTCCAATCTATCCAATAATGGCATTTTAGCATTTTAATCCAGGCTATCCAACGCTTGCTGCGTCGTCGTCATAAGTCATCAAACCCGTGTCCAAGTTGAACACAGTGCCTCGCAATCTTACAGAGACCAACCAGGTCTATGAGATGTATACTGGCAGTCGGCTTCCCAGGAGCTCGCTCTTCGGAACCTGGACGTCGTTCTTGTCGAAGTCGTGCAAGGTGAGCCAGCAGAGCATGCGAAAGATCAGCACGCACCAGATAGCCGCTGCACGGGGCTCTAGACGCCCAACCTTCTCTTTCGAGTCGAGTCCCGAGTCCGACTCGGCATCCGAAGGATCTCCCGACAACACGTCCGGAGGTGGGAAGAGGGCAGCTCGGTGGCTCATGCTTGGCGAGGGGCTCTTCAGGTATGGCCGGCGATGGTAAAACGTCATCTTGCTCAGCGAAGTGGCCGCCCGCTTCTTGACTTCGCCGAGGATGTCGCCAAAGTAAATATCCATGAACTTGCGCTGTCGGTCCTCCGGACTGGCCGCTCTGAGCTCTTCAAACTTGCGGGCCTTTCGTCTACCGTCTTCCGACTTGCCAGACCCAATCGGTGCGTCGTCATCATCGTCGGCTCCGTTTATAAGCTTGAGAACCTCCTGAAAATGCTCGCGAAGGACCGTTCGAACCAACGCCCGGTCCTCTCCAAGGAGGTAATAGTCACAATCCGCGATCGCCTCGTCGAGGGTGTTGAGGAGATCGATCGTGTAGCCCGGTCTCGACTTGCTGCCTTTCTTTTTGGTCTTGGCATCGTCCGCCTTGATTTGAGGCTCCGGGGTTGGGCCCTTTTCCACGCTGACCGGGGTTTGGCTCTCCTCATCCCTCTTCTGAGCTTTAAGCCCCTTGGGGCTAATGGATGGCAAAGTAACAGGGAGTTTCTGCCACCACCCAGGCGGCTTCTCGGCCGGCTGGCTTCCCTGCTGCGTCTGCGTCACGGCCTCAATGACGGGTCTCAAGTCAGCGGGGGTCCTTCCAATTGAACCTCTCAGCGATGCCCGCCGGTCCTTCTCCTTCTGAATTTCCTCCTGTTTCTCGATTAGGCGCTCTTGTTCCTCCCTCCGGAGATCCGTCTCTCGTTTCTTATTATTTGCCATTTCCTTGACTACTCTCTCCGCCGTCTCGATGATCTGAGGAATGGGCCGCACGCCGTCGACAGACTTGATCCGCTTGTAGTACTCGTTGAGCAGCTTTCGAAGGTTGAAGAATTTCTTGTCCCAATGGTAAGGCGTCGGGTTGGGCACCATGCGAAAGGGCGTACCCCCGATGTGGAGGTTCTTGCAAAGCATGCCGAGAAGCTCGAAGGGAACTGCGGAAGCCAGCGTCAGCTAAGTGGGCACCAAGAGAGGGAGCACAACATACCGGGGAACAGGTGCCCGTGCTTGGCATCCTTGTTGCGGAAATAGCTCGCGGTGATGGTGTTACAATCGATCAGCACCATTGTTTCGGAGATCTCGTTCATGCTTCCCAGCTGGAGAATACCGAGGTCTCTAGGATCTTCGTTGAGCACACCAAGTCGGCGACTGTCCTTGTCTGCTCGGAATAGTGTCGATACTGATCCGCAGCATAGCTCCTTGACTTCGTCGGCGGGGATAACTCTATTTTCCTGGAACTTGCTGCCGCCGCTGATCTGGAACGTGAACATCAGACCAAGGTCGTTTATTTGGGTGCCAGTAAGGATGAATCCATTGCCCTCTGCCCGGTAGCGATCTTTGGATCGATCAAACTCTTTCCAGTATAGGCCCATCATAGCGGCAATCTCGAGCATGTGACAGATGGTTGTGGTGGCGTATGGCTTCTTGACACCCGCTGGCATGGTATCCCAACTTCGCTGCTTAGCCTGGAGCGCCACGGCGAGTGTGTGCCCTGCGAGCTCAGCCTTGATCGGATTGTCTTCATCTTGCTCGAATTCGACTTTCTGGTAGAATTCGTCCTGCCATTCGCGGCTTTCCTTCTCCATCTTGTGAAGCTCGGACAGAAGAGTCACCCAAGTTGCTCGCTCGTTATCTGCTGTGTGGACCCCGCGCTCTTTTGCTGACTGTCTTTTTTTTTTTTCCTCCTCGCCCGGGGGCAGCGTTTTCGTGCGGTCATAGCTCTCTGGTGTCCCATCAACAAAGTCAATGGGGGCCCCTTTAACGGGACCGGCCTTGTTGGTCGGGGGACAGACGAAGATGACGGGTGCTTGGAATCGGACCTCAAAACGGAGTTCGGTCGGTCGAAATATTCGTTCGGCTGTCGTACTCCAGAGACCTACCACGGACTCGTGACAATTGGAGAATCCTGCGGCCGAGGCATAGTACTGCTGAAGCACCTGGGCAACTGTGCCCACCAAAGCTACCAGAGATACCACCAGGGCAACGTAGTTCACCGTGTCATTGTTACCCCCGCCACCGCCGCCGCCGCTGTCCGTGCCATTGCTACTCATATCTTGTGGGTCGGTCGGAGAGGAGGGTCGTTTAGTTCGTGACGGAGCAGAATTGTGCGGTCGACTTCGGGGAACACGAAGAAGTTCAGAGACACCGGGACGACGGAGGAAACATGGAAAGCGAGACGAAACGAGTCGTGGATTCGTAAATAAGCCGAAAATCTATAACATGACGAAGAGCACCCGAGAAAGAAATGACCAGACGAGGATGCAGGGAAATTATGAGGCGCTCTCGACGATGCTTTGGGCGGAAAAGGGTCCGGACTGCGAAGGTCGGAGAGCCTCATCGTGGCTCCGTGGGTAGGACTGGACGAGGCTGGTCCAACCGCATCGCCCAATTGTCAATCGAGTTTAGCGGGATGCACCAACCCCGGTCGGCAAATTCCCTCCGCCAATCTTACCCATCACCATTGATCCCGCTGATGCCGCGCCTATCCAAAGGCTTGTCGTGTTCCGCCAAGCGATCCATGTTTCGAATCGTTACTTGCACGACGTCTGGATCTTTTGTGTGGGCTTGGACTGTCGCAGTTCGAAGCCTCGCAGCGTAGGGCGGCGACCACACTGAAGGGTGGCAGACCACTGCAATCGAAATGCGAGCTGTCGTGTTCAGGATTTCAGGATAGGAGTTGATCCACCAACACACTGGAGCCACTAGAAATGTGAGGGCCACAACAGGGAGCTGTCGGGTTGCGACCTGAATTTGCTGCCGGGCACCTCGGAGGTTGCCGATTTCTTCCTCTGCCGGGAATTGGTTCGCCCACGAACCTGGGACACTGAGAGTCCATCCCATGTGTTTCGATGCTTGCGCTTAGCGACCTCCGGATATTATCGAGCCGCCAGGGCTGAATGGCGAGGGATGAGATTGTGTGGGTGGTGTGGGTGCACACTGGCGTCTGATGAAACCGGAGGGCCCGCTGGAGGGAGTGCAGCAGAACCGCTTGACTGTTCACTCTCCGCGCCCCTTGTAAGCATCAGTGTGACGTCACTATTTTTCTCTCTGGCTCACATCCAAGAACAACAGCTCGAAAATCGCAGGCCGATTCAGACAGCATGGAGTCTTGCAATTCCCCAGATCTTATCACTGAAAATGAATGCAGCAACCTCGAAAAAGGATAAGTCGGCCGAGAATAAGGTGGCCGGCGAGCCCCGCAGCACCAAATCCGCGATTCTCGAGACCGGCGCGGCCCTGACACAGGTCTAGATGCCCCCCAAAACCCCAACTGCCATACTCACTCTCTGCGACAGGACTTTGCGCCCGTAAAAAGCATCTGCGCGCACCTCAATGCTTTCCACGTCTATGCATCCGAGCCGAAACGCATCGTTGAGACCAACCATTACTGCGGTCATTTGACCGAGGATGTGCGACAATGCCTGCTGTACGATAGTCCCGAGCCCGGCGCTCGTCTCATTGGCGTTGAGTACATGATATCGCCAGCTTTATACGCAACGCTAGACCAAGAAGAACGTCGCCTGTGGCACAGCCATGTGTTTGAGGTCAAGTCAGGCATGTTGGTGATGCCCCAGCCATCTGCCTTGGTCCCACAGGCAGCATGGGAGCAAGCAGAGACAACAGAGATGGAACAAGTCATACGACTTTACGGCAAGGTCTACCACCTTTGGCAGGTTGACAAGGGACACAAACTGCCGCTTGGTGAGCCGCAGCTCATGACGAGCATCACGGCAGCTGATCAGATACCTGAGCTGGACAAAATGATGGATGCCCGAGACGAGCAGTTTCCAGGCACTGACTGGCGCAAAAAGAAGGAATTACGGGAGCACATTCCAGAACCCAAAATCCACCCAGGTTCGTTCAGTATTTCTGTGAATTCTTCAGGGGCAGTTCATACTTACTCGTGCTTCGATAGACGCAGACTTTGCGTGGAAAAAATGATAGAGCAGACCCACAATAAGTCGAGGGCCGTTGGCTGTAAATGCCCGGCCGTATCTGCCGCAATGTAGCCGAGGAGTGGCAACACAACCCACAAGGCGTGGTGGCAGAGTGGTCTAATGCGCAAGACTCGAAATCTTGTTCCTTCGGGAGCGTCTGTTCGAATCAGGCCCACGTCGGTATCTTTTTGCCCCTCCTTTCGAGATGGGATGTGGGTTTGGCGTTGGGGGCGGATGGGAGCCCCCGCGATAAACGCAGCGATACCGCGCCTTCTACTCCTTATCTGAATTTTGCACTTGACTGTTTAAAGTGTCCGATGCACCAAAACATGCGATTGGTCTTTTCTAGACGTATCTGCTTTTTTTTTTGGTTTTGCGCTTCGGCGACTTTTGTTGCACTGGTTGACTCAAAGTCACCATGGTGATCACCCTGCCAAATGTTTCCGGGGTTTAATGGCATGTCTCCGAGCCGCACAGTGGTGTATATAACTGCGTATGAACAACGTCAACACTCAGCGGGAGTTTACTCTCGATAGCATATTTCACTCCTACTCTCTTAAATAGACGGATCCATTCAACTCATCATGAAACTATCAGTTTACGACGTCTTGATCCTCGGCGGCGGTCCAGCCGGCCTCGCTGCCGCCACGGCTCTTGCCCGCCAACTCTGGACTGCCGTTGTCTTTGACTCTGGGAAATACCGCAACGCGCGAACCAAGCATATGCACAACGTTCCGACGTGGGATCATTGCGACCCGCAAGATTTTCGAGCAAAAGCCCGCGCTGACTTGGACGCTCGGTACGAAACCGTGACTTTTGAGAACACGGAAATTACATGTCTCCAACGCACTACCGCTGGTCTTTTCCAAGCTGTTGATTCCAGAGGACGAGTGTGGAATGGTCGGAAAATCATCCTGGCGACGGGGGTGCGGGATGTGTTCCCCGCTATTCGCGGATTTGATGACGTCTGGGCTCGTGGCATGTGCGTTTTCCTCCTTTCTCCTCCTTCTCTCCTTCCACTAGACTCACAGGAATAAGCTATGCTTTTGGCTATGTTGATACCGACTGACTGGTTGATGCTGACTGACGTGAACAGATACCACTGCCTCTTCTGCGACGGGTATGAAGATCGCGGTGCACCCTCCGCCGGTGTCCTCGCTATTAAGGATCTCGCTAACGCCAAAATGGCGATGCACATGGCGCGCATGGCGAAGCGGTTAAGTGATAATGTAACGGTTTACACAGATGGGTCGGTAGATTTGAGTGAGGAGATTGAGGCTGCTGTTGCTGTTACTGGAGATGGCAACATCAAGGTTGAGCGGCGGCGGGTTGTCAGGTTGGAGAGGGCAGAGAGTGGGTCAGGGGTGGTGGTCCATTTAGAAGATGGCACAACGGTGACAGAGGGGTTTTTGGTACGTATTTTTCCTCCTTTTTTTTCCTACTCCTTTTCCCTTGCCTCTTTTTTCCCTTCCCCATGATGATGTCGGATTGTGCTTTGCTGATCATGGAGAAAAGGCATATAAACCCCAAACTCAACTCAACGGCCCTTTTGCAGCCCAGTTAGGTCTCGAGCTTACGGAAACGGGGCTCATCAAAGTGGCTCCGCCCTTCAACGAGACGAGTGTCACGGGCGTTTTTGCCGCAGGAGATTGTGCCTCGCCCATGCCAGCTGTACTCAACGCCCTGACTATGGGTGCGTTTGCGGCGGTGGGGACAACGATGCAACTTCACGTGGAGCCGGTGCCAGATGGGGACGCTTTGGCGACAAAAGACTAGACCTTAGACCTTGGGAAGGAGATTATGGTGTCTGACATGGACACGGTCGGCAGCAAATAGAATAACTACAGTTGAAGTTGAACAAATTCTATCAAATATTGCACAGCAGCTGCACTTAAGCATCCAAGGTAGGTAGCCTACCTTAAAGTAGCCAAGTCGTCGGCCAATGTGTCAAGGCGTCCGCGGCTGAAATTCCCCGAGAAAAAAAAAGCCTCATTTTCTATCAGAGATCACTACTGACGGAAAGCTTTTATCGAACTTGATTCATCTGCCTGTGCTGTATTCCAAGCTGCGTCTTGTTTCTCACCGCAGTTTACTACCTAGGCAGGTATGGCTTTAGAGGAACCAGAACCAAGTTAGAGTAAACATAGGGGCTCATTCTAGTGTCGGCGTGGTTGGGAGTTTTATCCAACCACAGTGCAGGCGTCTGACCCTCCCAGAGTCGTCATTACACTAACTGCAGTGCCGCGCAGCTAACGCCGCGCCATGTTTAGACATCTGTAAAATTACCAGTCCGGGCCAGGTGGGGAGGAGACTGCACTTAGTTCTCGAGTAAAGTGATGCCCCACCCCCCGAGGAAAAAAAAGAAAAAAAGCGACAGGCACGGTACGCTTTATCGGGAGACGGGAGACGAGGACACAGAGTATCTTCTCAAAAGGTAAATACATACGTACCTAAGGTAGGTACCCAACCCAGGGGGTGGAAGTGATGCTGTATCTAGAGGGGGAAAACTTGTAAGTCGTCATGACTAGCGTTGATCGTGATCGTAATGGGCAAGGTGCAGCAATCAGATCAAAACCTCCCCACGTGCGATCGAACGCCACCTAGGTCACCTAGGTGGGCTTTTTGGAGAAACTCTAAATCTTAACCGTATAAAAAAGGGCCCGTACAAACACGACGGAGCCTAGCAGAAAAATGACGAACTATTTCTTCTTCTTCCTTACAACTAACTTCCAACTTGTCGCAAACTTGAACCAAGAAAGCGTGCTACACGTTTAAGAATCTGGACATCCAGTCTATGCCAGCCACTAACCCATAATCTCATCGGCGATACCAGAATCTAGTCTATCTCTGATTCTATTCCCCAAGCTCGCTCGCAAAAATGTCTCTCCCGGAACGACAGTGCCGTTGGTATACGGACGATGGCCACGCCAGGCTACCCGACCCGATTCGCCATCCGCCATTCAGCTATGGCGCTGTATGCGATTCGGAAGGCTGGTGTCAAGAGGAGTTTAGAATGGACGACATCGTTTGGGCCACACCTCAATATCTCGAGGATCACTTCTGTGGACGCCATGGCTCGTATCTCTGCGGCCAGACGGAAAAGTGGTTTCTCACGCAGCTGGATTTGTATGGCATTCGTTACGATAAGAGTGCGTGGGATGGAGTTTTTGGACTCAGTGATGTGCTCATGCAAGCTTGGAAGAGGGGAATGGTACGTTAAGCATCCACAATGCGCTACTTCTTTTTCTCTCTCCTTTTTTTTTTTCTCTTTTTTTCTCTCTTTTTTTTTCGGGATACTCAAACTATTTGGATGAGCCCCTACTAACTGGGAGACAGTGCACCGATCTCAAACCCGCCTACGCGGCTATTCGAAACCGCCTTCAGGACGAGTACGACGAAGCGTTTACACGTCTCGAAGATCAGCTCTTTGCCCAAATCGGCGATAGTCCTCCCGACGAGGCCCGCCGCGACGAGCAGCGCTTTGTGGCCAAGTATTTCCTCGACGCCCAAGGACGGCCGGATAGAACAAAAACCAAGTACGCACTGTGCTTTGCTTTCCGCGAATCAGAAAGCGAAGGTCTTCAGGAATGCGTCGGGGCCGTTCCCGGTCTAGCCATCCATCTATCCCGGGACTATGTCGTGGTCGGCTGGCAGGGCACGCTGGAGCCGGCCATCAAGTTCGCGTTCAAGAGATTCGAGGAGTTTTATACGGACCCTCACAGACCACATCGCCCTTACGCAACCCCCCGCATCAGCTCTCATTGCGCACAGGCGAATCTTCACCCGGATATCTTTTTGAGACTAAAACTCGGTATCAACACCAACATGAACGGCGGCAGCAGGGCCAGCGCCTGGACAGTTGGCAGAACGAGGCCATCGGCCCCTATCCTGCTGAACAAAGAATACCTTCACGACGCTAATCTCCCGGACACCATTATTAATTACATGCCGAATCTTTTTGTCATATCGTACCAGTCCACCACAGTCATCGGGTGGGATCCCAGCAAGGTCAAGGCCGAGGTTCAACGATTGAGGAATGCGGGAGAATCCTACAAGCGCGAATTGAAGCGCCAGAAGGAGAAGAGAGAGAAACAGCGAGAGAGAGAAGAAGCTGAGAAACAGGTAGCATGGGACCTCCTTTTCCAGCATCACCGGGAACTGGTGGCTCAACAAGAGATCAAGTCCTCAACGACAACAACAACTGCATGGGGCATTGAACAGATTATTGGGTCGTATATTGTCCGCTGGCGTCGGCACGGAGAAGACATGGCGTCTAAGGATTACCGAGATGTTAACAACGACCCAGCTTCTCCCGACTTCAAGGTCATGAGGATCAACATTTTTTCGTGCAAGAGTCCAAACATGCACGGGGTAAAGGCTTCGTTTTGGTTTGGCGCGCTCCAAGGTACCATGTTGCTAGCCAAGTCGAAGCGGGAACTTCAGCAGCTTAGGGTAGAGCAACCCCAAGGCCACAATGCAGATGGGGACTTGGAGGGTAGCTATGACGACAATGACGGCGAAGACAATGAGGACGACGGCGGCGACGGCGGCGGCGACGGTGACGGCGAAAGGGACTTGGACAGTGGCTACGACTACTACGACGATGACGAGCAAGAGAGCGATATATCAAGTTTCACCAACAGAGAAGTCAACGGCGCTGACTCCCCAATAAGCGAACCTGGAGGGGTTAGTCTCAAGGACATAGAAGAGCCCGTGCCGGTTGCCGGACAGAAACGACGCAGCGAAGATATCTCTGATCCCGAAGAACCTGCCGTGTTCAAGCGCCAACGAGTGGAAGCCCAGATCATGGACATGGAAATGGATACGGATACGGACATGGACACGGACGTGGACATGGAATCACCAGAGCGTGAGCCGGTGTCCAGAGGAGCAAGGCGTAATCGGATGAACCGGGTCTACTTTCAGTTTGTGGCACAGAGCTTTGAAGCCGACTCTGGCCGTCATTCCGAAGGGGAATCGGAAGCATTGCAAGTTTCTAGCGAAAGGAACAGGAATAGGCACATTGGATATTTAGATTTTGATGAATCCCTCCTCGCGGCCAAGGGCAGGTTTTTCTCAAAGGGGCTCTGTCATTTATCTCGGAAGATTTCCGTCTACAAGGTTTCGGAAACGCCGAATGAGGACCATAGACCGGGGGAGTGAAATTCATGTGGGAGGCGTATTACGTAGCCCATGATTTTGGTCTCATGCTCTTTGACGGCGTTGGTGTCTGCTTTTACAAGTTTGTTGGTGTCCGGTTCTTGGACGGGGGGGGGGGGTTATATAGTAGCGAGGGGAGACGGTGGATTCAACACCCCCTTGTAATTATTGTATTACTCTACATATATATATATATATCTGTAATATATCTCTATGTACCTTTCTTTCTGCTCTAGTCACTCATTAGTTCCAGTCCAGTTCAGTCATCAACATCCATGTCATATCCGGGCAAGTCGTTGGCAGCAGTTATTTGTTAGGAAATTACATTCCATTCCGCTTGCTTAGGTCGACGCTTTATGTTGAGGATTCTTCTTCGCCCACTTTAAAAACTTGTACCCCCCACCTATAATCGTACAAATCCCCGCCAACGCTCCAATGACAATTCCTGCAACCACTCCGCTGGAGAGATTACTAGTGCCACCAGTCTCGTTACATGTCCCACCGTTTCCACCATCGCCTCCGTCTCCTCCGTGTGAGTTGGGGCCCGTTGCGTTTCCGCCGTTACCGCCGCTTCCACCGTTAGAACTGCAATCTCGTTTTTGGTAGAGAACTGTATGTAGGGCGAACCATTTGGTGGAGGTAGGTATAGGCCGTTTCGTAGGGGTGGAGATGGCGGTGGAGGTGGAACTTGAAGTGGAGGAGGAAGTATAAACGGCACGGAGGGATGGGATTTCTTGTCTGGAGTCGAGCTTCCAGGGAGTGGTGGCAAGAGTTACCAGCGGATAGTGGGAGTGCAGGCCGACTGGGACAGGGAGTGCAAGTGTTTGGGCGACGAGAAACCACCCTACGATGAGGAGGGCCATGCGGACTGGGAACATTGCCAGACCTGGATCAGGTTACCTGGCTGATATAGTGTAGGAATGAATCCCAACTTGGAACTGAAAGTTGGTGTGTGATGTGAGGATATGAGATGAGGTCGCGTCTCTTGGCATACAAGACATACAACTATCTTTAAAGCTTAACCCTCTCAATAGTAGCTGCAAACTGGGACCGTGGAATATTGGGGCTGGGAGCTTGGAACATAAAAAATGCCAGTCCCGGCGTCGGTGAGGGGTCGACAAGGCGCAGCGCAGCACAGCCATAGCCTTGCCTAGGAGGCCTAGAACAGAACAGGGCGGGGGCTGAATCTGCCTCACGCAATTCCAGAGTCTTTTTTTTTCTTTTTTTTCCCTAGCGAATGCGCACAGGTGTGCAGTAGGTGCAGTCAGCAGGCTGATGTGGCTGGTGTGGAGAATCTGTTTTGTGCGACGAATCTGGGTACATGAAGTTTCCCTTCTCGTACCTAACTTACGTGATAATGATTACCCTGGCTTAGGCTCGGCTCAGGATTTTCTCACCTTTGCTCGCCCTCACTACCATTTTCGGCAGGTATACACTGCAGTATACTGAAATGCTTTAGCTTTAACTAAGTAGGCCTAGAATTAATCCCAGAAGTGACGGCAGCCTGGCCGTCGTGCCTGCCAACTTCTCCCAGCCCGACCCAGGGCGGGGGCGCCCTATTAGGGCAACAGATTTAGAACCTACCAAATCATTTTACCAGCTAACCCCGCCCGCCCTACTAATCGTACTACTATTAAGGTGGTACAATTCCGGGCTTCTTCTTCCCTTTTCCTTTTCTCCTTTGCTTGAGGTTTCTGCAAATAGTACGTGTTGAAATTACAGCCCAGTTGCCCTGTAGCTACAGCACCCTTGGGTGCTGTAGCCTAGTTGATCTACTGCCCTGGGAGTGCTGTCGACTGCACTATGGCAAAGTGCAGTCACCACAACCACGGGGAGTTGGTGTTGTGGTTCAGGGGGGCTGCCAAGCCCCTGGACCCACTGGAACCCACTAGAACCGACGGGGAGTTCCGAGGACCCACCACCTGTAGGCTTGGCCTACAGGGGTGGACCCAGCACCATTGTCACGTCAGCCCAGCCAACTCGTTGCCCTGGAATCCTTTGGATTCCAGCGCCAACGTAAGCACTTTTCCTTCTATAGTATAGGCTTTCCTTTTGTGTTTTAGGGCCCTCACCCCCTGTAAGATTGACCCATACCCACTGAGGGCACTATAAAGAACCTTCTCCCCTCCTGTGTTCCTGGTGTCTAATTCTTTTCCTTTCTTCTACCTCAAGCAAGATAGTTTATATATAGCCTTCAGGCAACCTTTTGACCTTCGTGATCTCTGTGCAAAGCCCACTGTAGTCACCCTGTTACAGGGCATAGACCCCTGTGTCTCTGCTTATTACAACAGGTTGGTCTGCTGATCTTAGCTTCCTTTGACCCCGTCCCGGGCAGCCATCGTACCCCCAAAGCCTTCTGCTACGCCCGTTACAGAGGACTCACCCCCTGTAACCTCCTGTACTGGACCTCACTGAGACCAGTCAGGTCACACAAATTAACAATAATAAACCTGTAATAAAAAGTTATTAATTATACTTAGTACTCTTATTAATTTGGGAACTAAAGGATATATTTATATTTCAAAGGAGCTCAGTCGGCGCGGTAGACTCTCCAACTGACTAATTATGGCCCAAGTTATTACGGTGAATCAACCACTCCAGCCTCGCAAACGCAGCCCGACACTCCATCTCTCCATGCGCGCCAATCTTCCCATCCGGACTGGCAAAGAGGTTGATTGAATCGCGAATCAAGTCTCGGATGTCCTCATTTCCGATCCAGCCGCCCAACTCGCCGGTGGGCGAGAGACCACTGAAAGCGCACGTGTTGTACTGGGCAAGCTGCTTCCAGCCGTCGTACTGGTTGACTTTCCAGCTGCCATTGCCGGCGATGTTGCGCGCGAGCTGCTGGCAGTCGGATACCCAGGGCGAATCGTTTTGGAATTCGGGCGCGAAGGTGGACGTGAAGCATTGATCATCCCGCTTGATGATCGGGGAGCTGTGTGGTTTGGGGTATTAGCAGGGAGCTTGGCACTAGGACCAGCTGGTAAGGGGCTGGGAGAAGGGCACGTACCAGTTCACCGAGGAGATGGCCGAGATAGCAAGAGCCAGGTTGGAGAAGAACGTGAATTTCATCTTGGCCTTGAGGTTAGGAAGTGGTAGAGAAGTATTGGCAGTTGTGAGAGTGTGAAGGGCTGGTGGATGAGAATGAAACAAAAATGGCACTGTTGGGGGAGGCACGCGCAAGTCTTTATACCCGTTCCCATCACAACTTGTGAGCTGAGTGATTCTGATAACCTTCAATGAAGTTCCCACTATCTGCTTGTGTTTGCTTTTTACTAGCTCTTTGCTCGCTCAACGATCTCGCGTGCGAACTGTGACTTTGTTGAGAGTACCACACCCGGCGATTGTCTGGTCTGCCAGCTGCCAATATGGGGGAAATTTGCGGGTATGTGCTTCGGTAACCCTGTTTGGAGACGCTGTTACACTGCCAGCACTTCTTTCGTTTACAAAGTTGAAGAAACTTGGTTAGTCCGTCTCATGACCGAAGCGGCTTCACGGCACAGCACCTTGGCTAAGGTACCTACCCAATTATTCATACCGCAGCCACTCTAACTCCAATAGTTCCATATGGCAAGACAAGTATTCTCGGCGTAGTAATAGTACGAAGGAACGCGAAACTGACCTTCCAGCTACGCAGTTGTAAGCTGCTGTCTAGAAATGCTAGTGAGTACAGTTGTGATCTATTGGCTTGTGTTGCATTACATGCTCATCTACCATGTATAATAATTATGCCTCAGTTACCACCTGGTTTGCCTTACAACGCCCATTGTTCGCTTTAAGAGTATGATCGTTCAAGGTCCTTGTTACCAACATCTCCCCTTCTATACAGCAGAGCCGCGCAAACCTCAGCCTACCCAAGCCTCCGTGGCCGTCACTTATGCAACTAAGGTGGAGGCTTGTTCATTTCCAGATAAAGCCGTCTAAGTTTGCTACCCACATACTTATCCAGCTGAGACAGGTAATTAAGGAAGGGGTGTACACCAATACTGCTTTAATATACTATTTATAACAGCCCTCTTCACTATACTCCTAAATAGGAGTGGTGAGAAGATTAATAAGGTCTACTTTATCTGCCGGCCGCGGTGAAGCGTAAGGATTGACGAGCGGGTGGTGAGCGTGAACCGGCTATTTGGTATCTTGCAGCGGATGGTGCGGGGTTAAGAAGGCTTTGAACTCTTTGCCAGGAGGGTTGAAAGTGTACTTTATTTGAAGCTTTAGTATACGGATTGAATGTTAAATCAAGCGTCGGCCAGGATATGTGACGAATTCATGGGCTTCTATCTTTTACGCGGAAAAGGCATTCGGATTCGCTTCCAAACGAAATCGGAGGGATATACGGCCCCTACGACGCTAGGGACAATTCGGTATGCCCTGATTTTAAAGGACGGACGGACATGAATTCGGAGGGTACGGAGTTGGAGGGTCTCAATCACTGCGAGACAACGGTGACGGTCGACCGGTGGATACCTGAAAAGGTAATAAATCTCATGGTCGGATGACAGTCCTACTGAGTTTTGTTTGTGTATGTCGCATAAGATGATCAAGCGTTTACATTAGTTCGACCATCCTGGCAATATCTTTGTGCCACGATGCTTGTAACATTTGAACACAACGTGGGGACCGGAAGGCATGGGGAAAGAAGGGGCAGGCTCCTGCAGCTGACAGTGATATGAATTTTTTTTTTCAAGTGCGCCTCAAGCAACTCGTCTTGACCCCGCAACCAGCGCGCTCACCAAACTAAACCAGGCAAACGGCGGCCTATATTTGCCTGGATTTGTAGAAAAAAAAAGTTGCGTGTTTGAGTCAATCCAGTAGAGAAAAAAAGGTTTGTTTGCCGGGTTTGCGCCAAATATCAACTCAAATATTAGTAATAATTGTTAACAAGTATAAGAGTTTCTTAGGCCTCCTTTTGCACAGGCGATTTTATCGGTAAGCCTTTATCGATAAGAAGCTCTGACCACCTTATGTCAGGTGATAGCCAGAGATGGTGTTAGCCTAGCACAGACTGGCCTTATTGATAAGATACACTTATTGTGGGCCCATTTTGCTGATGTAATCCTGTAATCGGCTGGTGGCGCTGCAGATCTTTAACGACAGTGGGATTTATCAACAATTGAGGCTTGTGCAACCCCTGAAAATGCGATTTTTAGCCTTTTTAGCTCTCAAACCCCTGCAATTCGATTTCTCAATCGTTACGGTGTTGCCTGCGTTGCTTAAGGCTATTTACAAGTTGGTTGAGGCTCCTGCCGGCACGTATGCGCTCTACCTCCGCAATAGCCTCGGCTTCGCTTTTACCCCTGGATATCCGCGAAGAAACTGCATCCCAGATTACCTTCTGGCGACAGAACTGTACCCTGATATTGCTGCTAGGGCGTTAGCGGCTTCCCCATTGGCCCTCTAGCTTCTGGATTGCCGGCTGGCCTGTAACGCCTTCTTTTTACTCCCGCTAGATATCTTTAACCGTAAATAGTTTTGTTAGGCTTATAAGGATAGGGGGGGCTGTAGGCTGGTTAGTTGGCGCTGGCTCTGGTAAAGGCCCTGGGGGTGTAGGCGTTAGGGCCGGCGCTAGTGCCGGTGCTTTTGATATTAGGTTTGGATTGGTTCCTAGGTAGCCGGTGATAGTAAGAGGGACCTTGCCAGAGAGGAGGGTATCCAGGATTTTGCTTTCTTAAGTGGCCAGTTGGTTGGCCAGTTGGTTGGCCATCTGATTGGCGATTTGTTGGTTGGCGTGTAGGATAGTTGAGCGAGTGTTTTTTATAAGCCCATAGAGCTCTGGTAAGGTACGTTATAAAAGGAGGCTTGGTGGTTTTGCTATATCCGTAATATTAGCCCGTACTGTACGTGTAAATTCCTCCTACTTTTTGCCGTAGAAAGGGGGGTAAGAAAAAAAGGGTAGAAATGGATATTGGGGCTGTAAAACGGCGAGATTTTGTAAAAGTACTATACGTAGGCGTTTTATAAGCTTGAGGAAGCTATTGCTAGTAAAATCGTTTTTGTTAAGGCCGCCTTGTGCCTATTGGCGGTGCCGCGCGTGCGTATCGAAACGAGGCTCCTACTCTTCGATCTACGGCCAGAGTTGGCTTTGTAAGGTAGTTGGAGGATCGTATACTGCGCGTGATAAAAAGTAGTCCCCTGGCGATTTAGAGAAGCTGGCGATGATACGTATAAACTGGTGTGGTAGGTGCGTAAGGTAGGCTTGGTATAAAACGTTTTGATTTTAACGGCTAGCCTGTGAGATTTGTGCGAGCGAAGTGCTATGTGTTTTTATATCTTATACTCTAACTCGCCGTGGTAAGTGCGTCTTTTTCGCTATAGATAGGCCAACGGCGCCAAAAATACGCCAGGTATTCTGAAGTTATGTGTTGTAAGAAAGCTCTTCTTCGCGCTTTTAATTAACGAAAACCTTAATTCTATACCAATCCTGACGGTAGTGAAAAGAAGGTGGCGGTTCGCCGGTAACGTATTATCGCCAGAAGAATAGTTGTACTAAGGCGCCTTGCGTGTAAAGAAGGGGGTTTTTGTAGCGTAAAGATCTTATAAACTCCTTTTTAGCCGTCTTATTTATTTTACCGTCTTGTAAAAGCGAAACGAGGTAACCGTACTGCGTAGGGCCTTTGGTAGAGGGATAATTAAGGAGAGAAAGGTTAGTAAGTTTTATTTTCTAGTGGTTCTCTCCGCGTAGGAGGTAGTAATAGCCGAAAAGAAGATTAATACGTACGCGTAGATTTTGCGGCGTAATGGTTACGCCGTAGAGTAAATGCTCTTGAATTGCAAGCTATTCGGTAGTTAAATACCCGGCCTAAATCCCTTCGGTACCGCGATTTTTGAAGCTGGTACGGTTGTGGCGATTTTTTTAACGGCTGCGCTGATCCAAAAAGCTACGTACGGTTATACTGCGTAGGTTTTCCGTATTTTTACTGCCGTATGCTACTTGCAGGTTCCAGAGCTCCATTACGGCGGTAATATACGTATTTACTGTATTTTTGGTAAAGAGGTTGCCTTTCTTAGTATCGCCAGTACTAGTTGCTGTAGTTATAGTCGACGGTAGTATATAGCTTTTACGGTTGTCGGCTAGGATTTGAGTCGCTTCGGTAACCGGTATTGCCAGCGTTACGGTAAGGGCTTCGGCTTCCCGGAGGGCGGCCTGCTCGTTAGCTGGTAATGGGGGATCCGTATGGCCGTCGCCGCGGCTACGCCGCTTTTTCGGTACCTTAATACGCCGTAAGAGGATATTTTCTTTTAGCTAAGTGGTTAATTTATTAGGCGTAATAAATTCGCCGTCCGGCTACGTAAATAGGGTTTTATCCGGTGTTACGCGCGGTGTATTGTACTAGGTCTTTTACTCGCGTTGCTTTGATGCGTAACTTCTTGTTGTATTCGCTGGCTATTCGTCCTTCTTCGCCTGCAGGCCGGCTTTCCGCGCCTCCTAAGCGCAGCCCTTAGCGGCTGCATATAAGTTATCGGCCATAGTAGGATATCGGCTAGTGGTGATAGTGGTGATGGTAGTGACGGCGGCGATGGTGGTGATCGTGGTGATGGCAGGCGGGGTAAGGCGGCCTTACGGCGCCTTACAGTGGGTAGTGGGGGATCTGGTTGCGGAATTAGTGGCCGGTAGCGGTCGGCTTCTAGCGGCCGGTAGCGGTTGGAAACAGGTGGTTTGTGATAAGTGGAAAATCGCTTATTGACGGAAACTTATCAGCGGCCTGCAGGCGATTACGCCGATTACAAGGAGAGGGTTATTGGTGGTGGTGGGAGCCGGAAATGGTTTAGCGGATTACGACGTAATTGCGCGCCCCCTCGATAAGATTAACTAGATCTTATACCTGCAGGGTATGCCAAATTGCAAAGAAACTGTATAATCATTACTACAGCGCCCTATCAGTTTTCCTTTGGGTTTTAACGGTATTGGAAAGGTTGCCTTTACGTAGCAGTACTTATTGTTAATAAGTTCCAAGTCGAAATACGAAATCTTAGTGCCCAGGGACCCGAAATAGCTTCTTTTAAACCAATTGTAACAAACTTTAGTCGCCTGGGTAGCCCTCTTTTGCTCTAAAACCTTAATTTGCTCTCTAAGCATTATTAAAATGGTCTGAATAAGTGTAAAAACGTTGGATTTGCCGTTAAGAAAATAGCTTTTAATCGCTATATTCGAGGATTCAGTAGGGGAGGTAACGTAAGCCCCAAAGTTGCGATAGTTCTTAAGATAATAACGGGCCTATTACTTTCGAATAGGTATCTAATTCTTTTGCAAATATTGTAGAATAACCTATTGGTCGCTAAATCGATTTATTATCGCCCTTTAAACGTTGAGAAAATTAGCCTCGGTCTTAGTATATAGTATCGTCTTAAACATCTACAATACGCCGTAATAGCTTTTGGGGGCCAACTTTAGTAGTTGGGGATAAATACTAGGCTTAAATAGAGTATTTGTATTATTAGTATTATATAATAGAGCCCTTTTTGTAATAGTTAAAGAGACCTTTTCGTTTAAGCTATTTTTAGCTTTATTATCGGATTCCGGACCTTTGCTACTCTGGTATTTCTTTTTAGCGTTGAAAAGTACGTTAGCTAGTACGTGAAAGATACAAAGTTGCTGCTATAAATTGGGGAAAACCTCCAAAAAAGCCTGCTTTAGCTTTTTACATTTATCCGTAATTATTATATCTGGGTTAGCGGTAATACCGCCTCTAGCCCGTAGTTTCTTTGTAACTTTGGCGAGGAACCGGAATAAGGGGATGGTTTTATTTACAATAAGGCCGAAAACCGAGTTGAAAATAGTATTGCAATTCGAAAGACCGGTAACTTGGAAAAAAGGGTAGCCAAATAAGTTGGTATTATAAGTTATATTTATACTTACGACCTTTAAAGCCTCTATCGTAAGTTTTATACTACGGGGGCAAGTAAAAACAAATCCAAAGAAACGAATTTATACCTTATCTTCCTACTAAATAATATAATCAAAACCATTCTTGTTAAAAGCCTTAATTATAGCTGCTATAGGGCAGTACCCGTCAAGACCTTAGCGAATTACGTTCTGCCTTTAATTATAGATATCTTTACGTGTATATATAGACTTAGGCAGCTTATCCTAAACCAGGTAGCCAACCTCCTTTACGTAAATACCTCGGTACGATGCCGTATCGATAATAATATTGAGAGTTTTTTAGATTATTTTACGGTATTGGGGATGGGCTGAGGGGTTTGATAATGGCTTATAGTTATATTGGCGATGCTGGGGTAAAAAGTGCCTCTGAAAACGCTAGCTATTTGCTAAGCGTACGGCAATACCTTTCCACTGGTAATTATACTTACGCGTAGTAAATTAACGAAATCTAGCGCTGCGAGAGGGTTTTAATTTATTGTAACGGTCGTACTCGAAGTCGTATTTTTAATATTTACCGAGGTTGCTTTTATTACGCCCTTTGCGGCGGTTAATAGCAAATCCGCGGGGCTTAACCTATTTATTAATGGTTTCCTAAAGCTCCTCAATCGTAGAAAAGGGTCCAAAGTTATAAGGGGGTTCAGGTATCTCTTCAAGAACGGAATTTTTATTACTAGAATTGCTGGGCGCGGTATTATAGCTTTGGCTAAGTGATACGTTTACCTCCGCTGCTTCCGAATTTAATAAACCGTTCTAATTTAACCAAACGTATCCCTTCTTTTTCTTCTTATTATCAGTCTCGGCATAACTGGTACTGCTGTTTTTGGGCGGAAAGGTGTATTCTTAAGGACTACGCGAGGGCGTTAAGGGGTATGGGCTGCTGTAAATGGGACGGCGGCTTGGAGAGGGGCTACGCTGCTGCAATAAAGGCGTACAACCGGTGATGGCTTCCATTAACGACGACGGCGACCGTTGGAATCGTTACGTTTGCCGCGATAGCCGCGGCGCCTTCGGTCCACTCATAGAATCGCTATATTCGAATTAGCTTTGCGCGCGAGGCGAATTCGGTTCAGGATTTACGTACGCGATTGAATTGTAGGTGTGTTTGGGATTTCTTGATAAAAAACGCGTTTTCCGGTGGAATTGGTGGTCAATTGGGTAGCGGCCGAATGCAAATGTCAAAGTCCACGAGTCGGGGTGGTCTGGCAGCCGTGGGGTGGTGCCATATATAACCCTAACCCTTGTGGGGGGGGTGCCCCCCCAGCAAATTCAGGGTGCCCCCGCAGCAAATCCTATATATAACCCTGAGAATTCCCAAGTGTTAACTCTATTAATATTACTTCTAAAGTGTTGAAATTACAGCCCAGTTGCCCTGTAGCTACAGCACCCAAGGGTGCTGTAGCTTAGTTGATCTACTACCCTGGGAGTGCTGCCGACTGCACTATGGCAAAAGTGCAGTCACCACAACCACGGGGAGATGGTGTTGTGGTTCAAGGGGTGGGCTGCCAAGCCCCCTGGACCCACTGGAACCCACTAGAACCGACGGGGAGTTCTGGGGACCCACCACCTGTAGGCCAAGCCTACAGGGGTAGACCCCGCACCATTATTACGTCAGCCCAGCCAACTCGTTGCCCTGGAATCCTTCGGATTCCAGCGTCAACGTAAGCACCTTTCCCTCTATAGTATAGGCTTTCCTTTTGTGTTTTAGGGCCCTCACCCCCTGTAAGATTGACCCACACCCACTGAGGGCCCTATAAAGAACCATCTCCCCTCCTCTGTTTCTGGTGTCTGATTCTTTTCCTTTCTTCTACCTTAAGCAAGATAGTTTATATATAGCCTTAGGGCAACCTTTTGACCTTCGTGATCTCTATGCAAAGCCCACTTGTAATGTGGCCGGCGAAACCCCGCCGCAGCGCCTGCGCAGCACCGGGGGCAGCAGTGATACAATAGGTCAGCACACGCATAAAAGCCGCTGTAGGTAGTTGGCGCTCGCAGGGGGGTTTTCCCTTCTGCAAGAATCAGTCACTGTATTGGAATAGAGTCTGCTTTATCAACTCATCGCTAGTGAATCACTTGTGTATCGCAACAGCATCAGGCTCTTCCTTAATCACCCCAGTAGCTTATTATACCACTGTAGTCACCCTGTTACAGGGCATAGACCCCTGTATCTCTGCTTATTACAGCAGGTTAGTCTGCTGATCTTAGCTTCCTTTGACCCCGTCCCGGGCAGTCATCGTACCCCCAAAGCCTTCCGCTGCGCCCGTTACAGGGGACTCACCCCCTGTAACTTCCTGTACTGGACCTTACTGAGACCAGTCAGGTCACACAAATTAACAGCATCAGTTATTATTATTTTTATAGTTATAATTATATAATTAAGGATAATTACCATAAAGTGATTGTAATAAGCTACTAGGGTGATCAAGGAAGAGCCCGATGCTGCTGCGATGCACAGGGGATTCACTAGCGATGAGTTGATAAAGCAGATTCCACTTCGATACAGTGACTGATTCCTGCAAAAGGGAAAACCCCTACGAGTGCGACTACCTACAGCGGCTTTTATGCGTGTGCCGACCTATTGCGTCACTGCTGCCCCCGGCGCTGCGCAGACGCTGCGGCGGGGTTTCGCCTGCGTGTCGCCTGGCCCCATTACAGTTATCTCTTTAAAGTAAATTAAGAAACTTTATAAGATAATGTCATGGAAATAATAAAATGTTCGTACCACACATGCCAGATTCATTTTGATCAGCTTGACCATGTTTTGTAGTGTTCTGTCAGATTAACGGCGTTCTGGCCGAAGGCCAGAGCGCGCAGGCGAAGTATGTGGCATGCCGAGCTGAATAGAGTTCAGCTGGCTAGAGCTGGTATTTGCCACTACGCAGTACTATAATAAGGAGCTCTCTGGCAAAGCCAGAGAGCGAACAAGCAATTGAATAAAGCAGTTTCAACCCCCTCAATTCCACAGAATCCAGTGTGCAGTGTTTTCTGACATATTCTTCCTAGACATGGAGCCGTGTTTAAGTTGTCACCTGGCTGCAGCTTAGCGTTTTGCGTTGTAGGTACCAGTACTCCGCTTTTCACCAAAATTATCCCGTCGTAGGTGTTCAGGTACGTTGTTCTGGTCGTTAGCTCAACCCCACCACCGCTGTGGCGCCCAATGGAATCTGCTCCTTAGTGATGGAGGGTGGTAAAATTTCCATGCATTGTCCTAACCTTTTTTGGTTTTGACAGACGACTTTGTGTCACCATTGGCTCTGCTCCATCAATGCTTCGCAGAGCGCAAGGCGGTCACCACGGGCTACTTCCACAACGTCAACCCCAGCTTTTGGTCGCGGTTTCCTTTCCCTGGATTCTTTCCAAGGTCGATGCCCCACGCTCCACATCACTCCACCGCTTTCATTCACTAGGAACATCACCCGTCAAATTCAAGTTGTACACAATGGCGACTGCTGTCTCGAGCCATCCAAAGCCATCATGGCCGCCGACGCTTGATGACTGGGAAACTGCCAAGCCCACGATTAAGGGCCTCTACATGAAGGAGGGGAAGAAGCTTCGCGAGGTCAAGTTAGAGATGGAAGCGATGCACAATTTCAAGGCCACGTAAGTGAAAGGCCTTCAATTGTTCCATGTCACTTCCGGTTGCGACTTGAAACTGACGATCACAGCACCAAGATGTACACGACAAAGTTTCGGTCCTGGGGTTGGCGGAAGAACCTCAACAGCGACGATGTACTCAAGGTTCTTGAGCACGCCGAGAACACCGGGTTCGAGGCCAACGCTGGTGGAGTTTCTGTGATGGGCTCCAAGCGGTTGAAGCAATACCTCAGACGCAACGGCAAAGCCAAGCAACGGTTCCTGGCACGCCAGTCTCACCCATCGGCTGGCCTGACGCTTGTCGGCCCCCTACAAGACACCGAAGTTGCCCTTTCCCACTTAAGGGAGTACATCGATTACTGTCTCTCCAGTGGCACTTGGATAATCAACCCTGACGGAAGCTACCGCGGCCGTCACGGCGGTTCTACGGTCATTCTCTTCGAGGCCTGGGGACGATTTAACCTTGTCACGCGGTCCCTAGAACGGTTTGAAGACGTCCCGATTCTGGGTATCCTGGATTCTGCCTTCCGAGGACTTCGGCAGGTCATCAAGCAGGAGTTTCCCCGCGCCTGTAGTTTTCTCCTCGCCGCCATCAAGGCACTTCAGCGCCTTGGCAGAAGTGACCTAGCCAACATCACTCTGAAGTTCCTTTGCTCGGCGAGTCAGGACATCTTCGGAGAAGGTCACCCACTTCCAAGATTGTGGACGGCCATCTCGAAGCTCCCATTTGCCAGCGAATGTGGTCCATTCGAAGCGATCTTTTCCCTCTTCTTGCGGGAGTTGGCTTCCAGGTTAGGACAATGCAGCCCTCTGCTGGCATCTATTACCGTGGATTACTTCGACGGGCTGATCACCGCCAAGGATACCAAAGACCAGTTCATATTCCTCAGCGATGCGCTAAAAAGAATGAGCATGAATGGTGATAGGTCGGCGGGATGCGCATGGACGGATTTACGCATACGACACTATATCGTTCTGCAAGTACTCAGTATAGAACTAGGGATGGATGAAGAAACGGACGAAATATGGACTCAGTTCAACCTTGATCTGCCGAAATGGCTCAGAGTTCTGCCGCTCCGGTTGAAGGCGGAGTTGAAACTGCACAGTGGCGATCTCTTGGAGGCACGGGAGCTTCTCTTAGATGCGCTTTCAATCGCTCTGGAGGAAGTTGGGCGAAACCTCATGGCATACCACTGGATTTTGCCTATGCTGTGGTCACTTGAGCAGATCTCGGTAAGGATGGGTCAATCTGCCGAGGCCCAGGGGTTGAAGATGATTCGAGTAAACCGCATTCAGGTCCTAACTTCCCTGCCGCTGGAAGGCCTAGAAGATGGAGACCCTTTGTTGCCGTAGGTTGATGTATTTTACCATATGGATCGGTACTACTTGAAGTTTACCAACCATTAGTTTTGTTCCACTTCTCATTTCACGAATGTGAAGAGGTATTTTGTCCAGGTACATTATTAAAGAGCTTCATCACTGAGCACCTTTTGCTCTCGAAGACAGTACTGGTTGGCCACGACCGGAGAGGGCTAAGGACACGTTCTTTCGCTCAGATGGTGGCTTCAGATTAGCGTTCAGATGGAGCCTTAATAAGTCACTGATAAAAAGTGTCTGATGAACTTTCAGATCAGAATCTGGAAAGATAACTAAACAGTGGTGTTTTTTTAAGCTTTGAACATCAGCACCACTCTAATACAGGTCTATACCACTGTAGCACCACTGTAAAATGATCTGAGCGCCTAGATAAGCAGCTTTCAAATCCCACCATTTCATCTGAGCCGGTCCACGCCCCTTTACGCCCCTAATTGGCCAGATTGGATATTATGGGGACTATTCTGATCTGGGGCGATCTGAGCTCCAGATGGCCATCCGAACCATCTGAAAGTCAAGGTTTTTTACAGAACGCCAATCTTTGCAATTGCTCCAGGGCGAAATCTGAGCCCCAGATCTGAGCGAAAGAACGTGCCCTATTTCCTTCGATCTGCAGTTCCGATTTTCGGTAACCCGGACAGCGTGAGCCACATGCCTGCACCAGCTTTCCTGGCAGCCTGTGCCGGGCTTACTGGACACCCCCTCAACGAATGCACTGTTGTATGTGTCACCGCCGATCGTGATGTGGCAGAAGAGTGAGCCCCAATAAGCGTCGCCGGGATTTCCCCAGAGCTTGCAGGGCGTGTTTCCGAGCGCCTCGAGGTAGTCAGCGCAGGCCAGTGCGGCAGAGCGATAGGCGGATCTGTCAGTGGAGGCCGCGCAATATGGCAGGCCCGCGTTTGCTTGTCGGGAATTGAGAGGTTGAGAGGGAAGGGGCGACACAGCAGGTGATGATTCGTTCTCGAGGTCAAGGAACGCTTTCTCCACCAGGTCGACGGCCGTGAGATTGAGGCTCTCTAGGCTGGGGAGTCTGTCGCCGGGTGTAAATTGAATATCGTCGACAGTGAATCGGGGACGCAGCAGCCCAGGCAAGCCCAGAGTCACTGAGCCGAAGCAAATGTAAAGGGCCATGAATTGGAGCAACAGGGTGAGAAAAGTAGTGCTCTGTGCGTGTAGAGATTCTGGACGATGGGGGAAATGATGTGAAGTGCAATGTCAATGGATTCGCTGATGACCTAGCGAGGACGAGAACAAGACAGAAATGCCGCCATAATTGTACTCGCAAAGTCAAGCTGGAACTGCGGCCTGGAAGATTCAGGATCCTGGGCGCCGAGCTTAGGAAGGTGAAGTTCCAACATAGGTATTCTCGTATTCAGCAGGCTTGTAACCAACAACTAAGAAGCCATCGTCGCCGCTATCACCGTTGATCAGTAATCAGCCACCAAACTTGCCAGAGTCTAGCTTTGAGTCCAACCAACAAAGGGGCAGAGGATCTTCGATCACAAAATGCAAGAGGCCTTCGTTGAGGCAAATGAATTCTGCTCCCTGAAGCTTAATCCAGGGCTATGCTTTCACCAACAGGGAGTGTTGGCAACGACTTCAAACTGCACATGACCATTGCTTGGTGCATGCATGTATTCTCCCTGCCTACTTGCGTGGACGTTGGGACAACCTTTAGGATTCTGATTATTAAAATGTTGGCATTGCGGAGACTTTTGACTATCATCCCGAGTGCCTCTGAAAAGTCCCCAAGTCGACCGCCTGACCCCTTTTCCCATCCTTTAGGATTCCAATTATTCTGTTGGTAGTGCTGACAACCCTAGCATATAACGTAACTCCCCTGTCATTCCGGCCACCCTGGCATTCCGGCCACCAAAATCGGAGTAGTGTCTGCCACAGAACCGGCGCCCAGTCATTCCCTACTCACCAACTGGAGTCATCTTCTCCAGTCCAAGACTCCATTGGGTATCCTGGCGCCGGTTGTAATGGGGCCAGGCGACACGCAGGCGAAACCCCGCCACAGCGTCTACGCAGCGCCGGGGCAGCAGTAACGCAATAGGTCGGCACACGTATAAAAGCCACTATAGGTAGTTGGCGCTCGCAGGGGGTTTTTCCCTTCTGTAAGAATCAGTTACTGTATCGAAGTAGAATCTACTTTATCAACTTATTGCTGGTGAATCACCTATATATCGCAGCAGCATCGGGCTCTTCCTTAATCACCCTAGTAGCTTATTACACTAAAAAAAAAACTGAATTAGAAATATAAAGTTAAATTATTAGAATAATTACTAGTTTTAATAATACAAACTACGAATTAAGCTATAGCTTTACTAATAATATAATACATCCGTAACAATTTAAGTTCTGCCTTTTTGTCACGGCACCAAAGGACGCAATGCGTAAACACCACAAAAAGTGGAACGTTGTGTAGTCAGGGCACTGCACCGTAGTCCTTTTACATCTAGCTGCGTAGCCACAGGCAGGCAGCATCACGGTACCGTGACACTTTTCACTATTTTTTAAAAAAAATATTACCATTATTTAAAAATTATTACAACTATTCAAGGATTATCGCAGTAGTACAATTTCCCATAAATACCCACAACCTATAGGTCGTAGGTACCCAAACCTATTATTACCCATCCCGCCCATAGGTACATAAAAAATTGTTTGGGTACCCAGGGGTTCCCATGGGCGGGAAATTTAAGCCCCTAGATAGGGCTTAATCTACTAAAGCTTCCAGAGCTTCAAGGGGTTATATTACGACCCAAGGTATAGGCCTGGGTCAAGTCACAAGGGGCTTGATATTACGAACAACTACGAAAGGGAGGAACTAATTAAACGGGACCCGAAAGGGACAACTCGATTGTCGGATCCGCCGCCCCGGCCGAAGCGCTGGTATTTGGTTTGATGAGCTAGCGAACAAGCATATCAACATGCAGCGAATCCCATCCATCGTCGCTGTCGCTATCACTCCCTAGCACAAACAAGTCGCTATCACAGGCTATTCTCAAGTCATGCTCCATCCCAGTCCAGACCGAGTCACCGTCCCTTTCGCTGTCCTCTCCGCTATCCGTTTCGCCAGTGAGGAAATCCCACTCGCCGGTCTCTGACTCTTCATTGTCCGTGTCGTCGGAGATGGAGATGTGCATGGAAGTGGTCTTTTTGTGTGTGGGTGTGGGTGGCGGTGGTGGTGGCGTAGGTGTGAGTGGTGAAGGTTTTTGTCGTCGCTTCGCAGTGGTAGTAGTAGTAGTTCGGTATTTGTAGCGTAGTCGGTAAACTGGTCCTCGACAGGGGATGTTTTCCAAGCTAAACTCTGGAGGGCAGCCCACTTCGTCGTTTTTGTTTTCATTTTCATTTTCATTTCCGTTGTCGTTGTCCGCGTACCACCCTGCTGTGTACTGGTACTGGTTTTGGATAATACCCGGCACCGACAAGTCAGAATCCGCCGCGAGGTCCCTCCCCTCTTTACATCTCCACCGCACCGCCACTTTGTCCTCATTTTTCGCCGACCCTCTGCCTCTCGCTATCGCTACACAGCACGAACAGCGATAGTACCATTCCCTTCGTCGGCGCGCCTGTTCTACCGAGAATTGAAACAAATGTGGTGTCACGGGTGGTTTTGGCTTGCGTCCCGCGCGGACCTCGTCCCACGCCCATTGTCGGTAGTCTTGAATGTCCTTGTACGTGCCGGACGCGGTGGCCGTCTTGTTATATCGCCAGGAGAGGGATTTTCGAGGATACTTGCTGCCGACGCCGGGGGTTTGTAGCCGGTGGGACCGCCCGGGGAGATATCGGTGGGAAAAAAAGAGGCGTGATTCATATTCCTCGATGGCGTCGGCGGCGAGGAGAGCGAGAGGGTCGGGCCCACAGCATGAACAGGTTGGGATCTCGATCATGGCTGATCAAGTTCAAGCTCACCTCAATTTGATGCTTGAATGAGGATTTTGACAAAGAAGTGGTGCAGTTGCATCAACCTAGGTAGCACAGATTAACGTGAGAATTCTAGACATTATAAACGTATCAGGGACAGTCACTAGAAAATGTACAAAGTAAGGATCGCCAAGCCAAGGCGTAATGTATTAAACACACACAGCCTTGACAGATCCATCGGCGTGCCCATTTAGGAAAGGCGCGCGTGCGCTGAGGACGGAATGCACATTTGAGGACGGGACGAGGACACGTTCTTGGCGAAGAAAACCCTCAGGACATGGATTCTCCGTGAAACTGAAACCCTGGTTCAGGAAAACACATGACGTGAAATGAAAAACGTTGCGATCCGAGTAAAAGCACCACCCGTCCTCAATGTCCAGGATAAGAACTCCCCAAAGGAAAAGATAGACGGGGACGGGTCCCGGGCTTGGCTTGGCAGTGCCGGCATTGTGGGGCCAGCTGTGCTGTGCTTCTCCAGCGGTGACACTTCCGGCATGCTTCATGACTGACTACCTAGGTACCTACCTCTAACTGACCTCATTTCATGAGCAAGAAAAGCCCAATACCTACCTGGGGTAGGCAGACAGAGACTGCCCGTCGCAAGAGTTCAATGTACATGCTCAAAACTGTCCCCTCCCCTTGCAGTCACAGCTGAGGATTTGGGTTCCGCATCAAAAGTAGGTACTTTACTTTGCACCGAGATGATTAGACCAACCAACGCAGTAACGGCGCTCATCAATGTCTACCAAACCCATCGCGAACAGCAAGTCTTCATCAAATAATAACAAACTCACGCTCAACAGACCCAACAAACTCACGCTCATCAGACCCATCACCTTGAAGTTCCGGCTCCCCATCAAATACACCTACCCTGCGAAACACTTCATCAGATCCGTACTGCTGCTCCTCTTCGTCGTTACTATCTGTAGATACCCGTTGCAGCACCAGGCCTGACCAATAAATAGTATGGCGAATCTGCGTTGTTGCCAATTTTAGCAGCCACAACTCCTCTCCGGGTGTGATTACACGCAGCGCTGGATCGTCGTCCCATTTTATTGTTCGGAAAGGACTTTTTGAGGAGGGATCAGAAAACTCCTGTCCTGTTGATTCCGGCGCCCTCTCGCTCAATGCTTGGCAACGCAGTTTGAGTACCGCTGACTTGAGTGCGCCGGTCGAGTTCGTGTTGGCGTTAGGGAGTGAGAGAGGCACGGTGTCGCAGGAGATGATGGTGACCCCCTTACCAACGACATGCTCTTCGCGAGGGTAGTATACCGTGTGGTCTCGAGATGCCCAGCTCCAGGATGGGGCTACCCATATCGGTGCCGGCCGAAGCACTTGTCTGCTACCGCTGTCGTTGCCACTCCATCCATACCATAATAAATCCAAGGCTAAGGTTTTGGACCAAAGCCCCGCCCAGTAAGTGCCAAACTTGTTGAACCCCTGAACCACAGCTGCGATCCCGCCTAGCGCTGAGAGCTTGTCGCGCTTGTCGGTCATGGCCAGGGCCGAGTACCGCGTGACAATGCCGTGCCAGATATTCAAGTGGCTTAGCAGGTCGCTTCGAAACCGGCTTCTTTTGCCCCGCTCTATATACCCGCCCACTGGAAAGACGGGATAAGACAATGTTGGTGGAACCCGCCAGATGGTGCAGCCATCGGCCCGAACCACTTGCGTGCTGCAGCGAACGCGGGCGAGACGTCCCGACGCATAAAGCGAAACTAAGACCGGCGACAGGATGGTTTCCTGTAGCGTCCAGGCCCGTTGGTAGAGGGGCCCCTCTACCAGTTCATCTTCGACTTCGTCATGTCGACCGTACTCAAATACAGCTGAAGCGGGCCGCTGCTGGTGCTGCTCGCCGATTTCGAATACCTTGCGTCGGGAGCTCTCCCTCACCAGCGCTATTCCCTCGGCAGATGACGAAGCTGAAACTACAGACAGCGTGCATGTCGCGCCTGCGTAGATGTTCGCCATGTTGGCGATCTCGGCTTCTTTGTCTTGTTCACCATCCTGAATAATACAAAGAACATCCGTCCACAGATATGATAAACCAATGCCTAGCGCCACCCTGAACGCGTCACGGACAGTCAACGACACAGCTGAGATGTCGATTGTCTGGCCCAAGTCCCGAATGTTGGCCTTGGTCGTCGTGAGGGGTTGAGGACCTCCCCAGCAGTAGCTAAGTGCTGCATAACGATACGTATCTGGATTTTCATGGGCCTGGACCTGAACCTGAACCAGTCGCGCCTCTGGATTTTCCGGAGTTCCCGAGAGTTGCACCAGCCTCGTTGGGAGGCTGTGACGACCGCCTTCTCGACGACAGTGCTGGTGATTCGCCTCGCAATGAGAGATAATGGAGCGGATGGCGTTGCAAGTGACTTTGAAGAAATTGCTACTAGCATCGTTGCCGCTCGCTCCCGATGACAGCCGGGCTTTATGTTCTTGGTCCGCTTCGTTATTGACTGGCAGCTGGGCGGGAATGGCGGACATGTCGTTGAACAGACGGCGGTTCAAGACCGCCGTGGTTAACTCGTAAACTCTAAAGGGTCGTGAGCTTATCCATTCCCGATTATTCAAGGTTATCCAGAAGATCCTGGACCAATGGGTTGGTGGGTGGAGAAAGACGTAGGATTCATCGGCCAGCGTGGTCGGGCGCTTGGCGTCGGCGAGGACAAAAGTGCAGAATGAGCAGTTGCTATCTTCGCGATAGTCTGCCGGAAGAGATGTCCTGAAGTCACAGTCGTTCACGCAGATACAGTAGTCTCGCATGGGAGTTTCTGTCTCGGTTCTGTTTCTGTGCATGTAGCCACTTCTTCCGATAAGGCGTCGGCCGTTGCTGTCTTGGGCCCCTACGTGGCAGCGACGGCTGTGATTTCGAATGTCCCAGAGACAAAATCGAAACAAGGCTTGACAAGGTTTACAGAACCTCTTGTTCGTGATGGGACCTGCCAGTGTTGAATTGTCGTTGTTGGGCCCCCCCAGAGTGCTCATGCCGTCCGTTAGCGCATTGAGGTCGAGAGGTATTGTAACCACCGGCTCCATCATGCGCGCTCAGGTAGATAGACGATGGGGGTCTTGGGGAAATGGAGACTGACAGACAATCAGGCAGGAAATGTTTGGTTTTTTTCTTTGGCGATTTGGTAAATCCGAAGATGGTGGTTGATAGCGGGGTAATCCCCAATGTTCATGACCCCGCAGTTGTTGTGCGACCTCAACTGTCATCACCTAACACCGAACGGACTGCTCAACAGACCTGTACTAAGATAGCTCTGCTGCTCCACGAACAGAAATTAATTAGAGCTAGGTCAACCTTGCAGTCAATACTGCTCCTCTTCCCCAACAGTTTCCGGTTGAGTGAGTCGGTACTGAGCGACATCAAGTTCACATTACACGGCGCTAGAGCTCTATGTATGTAAGCACCTATGTAGGTTAGAACGCTACGGAGAGTTCTGACCTGTGGCTGCGGCTGGGCGCGGTGCGTCATGTACTGAGACTGAGACATCAAGCTGGTATTTGATTCAATAAAGCGACAAACAGTTAACATCTCGACCGTTTTGCGTTTCCTGCAAAGTCGCACAATATCAACATGAGACTTCAAGAACAAAAAAGAAGAAAAAAAACCCCCACCAACTAGTCCTGGGACATGCAATCGTTCTGAATTTCCACCGAGTTCTTTAGAATGCATCCTACCATGCCAGATTGACACGCTTGGCTCGTTTTGAGCATCGTCATGTACTTTTGACTTGCCGCGTTCAAAAAGACGTCCTTTCATACTGAAAAGCCCAACTCAGCTGAGCGATATCAAATTGGCGACATTTGCAAGCAAGACAAACATCAAAAAGGGGGCTCGAACCCTTGACTGCGACCGAGTCTCTTCATGCGATTCTGAAATCGAATCTCTGCTGCAAGTGACGCACCTTGGCCCCCAAATGAAATCATCCTAGAGTCTCTGCCCCCTGGCGACAGGCACGGTCGGTACGTTTGTCCCATTCTGTGGGATCGCGCATCAGTCTTGGCACCTCACAGAAAGGTTACCATGGGGCCGGATTGGATTGAGAAGGATTCAGCGGCCCCAGCCGGATACTAAGAAGTCCTCCGAAAGGATTCCGGCACAGGCATACCTACCTTGGTAGGTAGGCATGCCACATTATGCCAACCAATCAGAATTATTTTTCGAGAACGTCGTATCCAGAAAAACCAACCAGACGAGACCTCGCTCGTCGCTCTACGACTGCGATATGCGAGATGCCGCGATCAACCAGGCCGCGAAGATGCGAGATGGATGGCACAGTCCAGCTCAGATGGGCCATGGGCATTGCTGTGTGGTTGGACTCAAACATGACAGGGGTAGCATTGCAGTCTGGTCGGCGACTTTTTTATCTCACCAGGAGAGGCTGCCTTGGCTGCCTTGCCGTTCTGTGGTAACCATTGGCGGGCCTGGTAGCCCAATTGCGAAATGCGAAAATTGCTTACCCTTCACCGTCATTCCTTTGGTGTTACAAGTGGGTGACACACACCGACTTCCAAAAGCCCCTTAAAAAGATGGCACTTGCCTGCCGGGGCGCAACTCGGGGAGACGGACACACGGGCTCTGCATCAGATTGTGGCGAAACCTCGAATTGGCCAGGCTCGCCCGGCTTTTCGGATCTGATGGCATGATACTTGTCCCGACTCGGAGAGAAATGCGGAGTCTGTCACAGTCTGTTCTCGAGTCTAACCTATTAGCTTAGTTATTGATGTTTTTGTCTCCAAGAACCGAGCGCGCTATCTCGCTCCAGCTTCCAAAGTGAGTAAGGTATCACTGTCATCCTTGTCAACGGCGTCACATCCACTCACACCCACCAAAGGTGTCATCACACACACACACACCCGGAAACCCGGAGCGGCGGGGTGGGAAACCTGGACCCAATCACATCCTAGTCCGAGACGGGATTGGCTTTGGTTTGCAGCAGCAGCATCTGACAATCTCGGCCGCCGAACACGACTTCGGCAAAAGAGCGGGGTATACCTCGCCCAGAAATTGAGCACTCTCCTCTTTTCTCTCTTCATCCTTTTCCATCTGTAGCCATTGACCCGTTTTAAGCCATCATGCCGAACCACGACGGGCCCAGCCCCGCGGTCCAACAAACCGAGCCAACAACGGCTCCTGTAGCGGCTTCATCTTCGACGAATGGAAAAGATGCTAATGTGTCGGTTCCTGCATCCAACGACCCTGAAAGCGGCACTGCGGCGCGGGATGATGTGCGTGGACTCCATAAACGCCACGTGCCCATATTCCTTGGGCCAGCTGACCCAAAATGGTCTCGATTATAGCACCGCGACGCCTATGAAACAGGCGACGAGTTTGACGATACGGCAAGCACCACCGCGTCCCTCACCGCCTCGATTCTTGAGTACCGAACCATCAATGGCAGGACATATCATAGTCGCCAAGGTGATGCCGAATATTGGGGCGCCAACGACGAAGCACAGAATGAAGCTCTGGATATCATGTCGGTTGCCCCGGTTCGTGGCCGTGAATATGAATGGCTGCTGACCAAAGTAATCAATGCTCCAGCCATCACGTCCTAACCTTGACATTGGACGGCGAGCTCTGCAAAGCACCAATCAGTGAAAAGATACACAAGGTTCTCGATGTCGGTACTGGGACTGGTCTTTGGGCAATGTAAGTTCGATGCAAGAACAAGGTCCAATCCCACAGGAACTCATCCGGACATGTGTAGTGATTTCGGTGACAAACATCCCGGCACCGAGGTCATTGGCATTGACCTGTCACCCATTCAGCCAAATTGGGTACCTCCAAATGTCCAGTTGTAAGTAATAGTCTTGTCCAAGGTGTCGTGACAACGGAATGTTGATTTAATCGGACGAGAAGCCAAATCGACGACTGCACACAAGAATGGACCTTTGGGGAAAACGCCCTCGACTTCGTGCACATGCGGTGGCTGTTCGGGAGTATCAAAGACTGGGACGAGTTGTTCCGTCAAGCGTACCGCGCCCTGAAGCCCGGTGGGTGGATCGAGAGCCACGAGGCATCCGTGTACTTTCACAGCGATGATGGTACCGTCAACGACAAGACTGCCATGGGTCAGTTTGGTGACTTCTTCTCCGAGGGCGGCAAGAAGATAGGAAGGTCTATGACGGTTGTGGAGGATGGTATCCAGCGGAAGGGCATCGAGGCTGCAGGGTTTGTCAACATCCAGGAGCAAAACTACAAGGTGGGTTGACTGACCATTTCATCCCGATTCCCCAATTTCTGACTTTCATCCCATCAGAGCCCCTTTGGCTCCTGGCCCAAAGACCCTAGGCTGCGGGAGATTGGCACCTACCAATACCTCGCCACGGCAAACGACCTGTCAGGCACAATGAACTACCTCGGTGCCGTGTTGGGGTGGGCTCCTGCGGAGATTCAGGTGTTTGCGGCAAACCTGCGTCGTGAGTTTCGTTCGCCCAGGATCCATGCGTACTACCTGCAGAAAATTGTGTGGGCACAGAAGCCTGAATGAGGACGGAGAAGAGCGATTTGAAAGGGCGGTGGGACAGGAAAGAAGCGGAACTACAGAGTCATGTCCGCATCTTGACTGTATTTACCCTTAGACAGGCAGCATACGAAGCATACGACCCATTGGATATTTGCATTTTGCTGTTGGTTTCTGGAAGGTGTTTGAAGCTGGGGGTTGGAAACCTGCTGCGCCTGAACAAGGCAGGAACGAAGGAAGACACTAACGTCAGCCGCAGCGTCATGGCCAAAGCCCCGCAGCTTCCCTTTCCAGATAAGTACCCCCGCGTCCCCTCTGCCCCTCACCGATTCTGCAGGCAATGTCAACTCTGGCCTAAGCGCTGTGGACATGGATGCCCGTGGCAGGTCCAGGCACACGCCACTCTTAGTATACTAGTGGCTTTCTATGCTAATAGGCCGTCAAGATGGATATGGCACGCGACCTGCAGCTCTCGAATGAGCAGCTCAACATGGCGAAAGCGCTAGGCGTCATGGACTTTTGCCGCATCGTCAGAGAGACGGCCATTTTCGACTGCTTCATCTCTTCTCGGCCAGTCATCGGCACCATCAATGACGTCATCCGGGCCATCATGGAGCACTCGGCGGCCGGGCTGGAGCTCTGGCGAAATATATGGCCGGGTCGAGGAGGTCCGGGACAGCCAGAAGGAGTCCGAGGCTTGGTCGTACCGGGCGTGAAGGCAATATATGTGTAGTTGACGACGAGTTTGGGCCAGAGCGCGAGGCGGAGCTGGGCTCGGGCCGATGGGAAACGGCAACTATACTAATGACTCCAAGGACATTACGGTAGGTAGTTGGGAGAACGAAGCCAGGCCCTCGAGGGCGTCCTAGAGGCGCTAGATCTCGAGTGGGCCAAGTGGCGCGGTGGATAGGTCGGCAAACTGACGGGAGGCGGCTAGAGTGGTAGGGGCGGGGCTACTGTAACGATGAGGTTAAAGGCGACGTCTAGCATTGAACATCTTGGCTTCTAAGGGCTTGGGTGCGAATGGGCTGCCCGCGCGGGTATTGTCGATACCTTCGCTATCGGCCGAGTCCACAATAACTAGCGGAATCGAGATCACGCAAGGGCAGCAGCAGCAGCACCTCCCGTCGCCCGAGACGACATAGCCTGGCCAGCAACTTGGCACGCAAACGCGACAACAACGCTATGGAAAATCTCGCCCTCAACGTTGGCTCTGGCGCCGATCCTTAGTCGATGGTCTTTAGGGCGCTCCTGGTATACCACGGGACCGACTGGCCGGTAGATGATGACGAGCAAACTAGGTATATGGTTTGCAATAGCCCCTCGCCCTTGAAGCTCACCGCATTCTCCGGACCTCAACCCACCGCGGTGAGTTCCTTGGCGCTGCATGTAACACTCTGGCGGTTGGGATTCTGAGAAGGGAACGGGAGGGACAGCAACCGAATACGCAGACCGAATTCACGAGGACTAGATTTCAGACTGGAGGACCCCCGCGGGATGAGACGGGCGCCTGCCTTGGTTGTTGTGGTTGTCTGGACTATATGAATAGGGTGATAATTACGAGTCTGTTACATTCTTTCCTAATACCAAGACTGACGGGCAGCTGTTTTAGTAACCCATAAACCATAGACTGAGAAGTCTAAAGCACGGGTTAAACACATCTATAAGGTAGGGATAACTACGGGCGTCTCAGTAGGAATATACTCGGAAATGAAAGGGAATATCAAACTTTCCAAAGACGAAGAGCTTGAGGTAGTCGAGAAGGGCAAGTTTAAGGTGAAAAATCACCCAGACCAAGGCGGGCAACTTGGCGAAGGGGCTAAGCTCATTAACCAATTGTTTTCGGCGCCGGGTGATTCTAGGTAAGTTGCGTGGGACAAAAAGGGGCGCGCTCTGGGGCTTGTGTTTAGAGGACAGAAACCCATAGGGGTTTTCGAGGCAAAGCTCAACTATGTCGCCCCAATCCATGATGTCTTTGAAGATATCAAGGCTTTTTCGGAAGGTGGAATAACGGATATTCGCATCGCAAGTATAGGTGGATGGGAACCCAATGACTTGGGGTGCAGGTGTGTGGACGACTTTTTTTGGGGGTGGTTTCAAGGGCCATTGTCTTTCTCTTCACATTAGCATATATTTATAGGTACATAGCGAGATTTTTCCCTCGCCCATGGAATACCGCTTCCTCTTTGACAATCTCACAAATACCTCCCAAACCCCAGATATACCAGTTTCTTCATGGATTTGAGCAGAGGTCTTCCCACTAACGGGAGATTTCAACATAACAATAAGAGCTCGTGTTGTAAGACTGGTATTAGGAGGTATTTTGTTGTCTTGACAGATTGATGTGCGGGGTTTCTGGCCAGGGGTTGGGTAGGTGGTTAAAACGGCCAGAACAATATGTAATAAAGGGGCTGGCGTAATTAGCGCGCCTGGACAGAACTTTTGGGGTGGACATCAGTACATGCCCAGAGGATTAAGCGCCGCCGGGATGGTCTAAGCTCGCTGAGATAGAACAGATTTAATGTCCCGGGTATCGCGGGCTGCCACCACTACGGGCTTCTCTTCTATATAAACTAAGGCATCTGGTACCTAATGGTGATGTCGTTCGCGGCAAGCAGGAGACGGTCCGAAATCCCTTCCGACATACAGCGTTCGTGGAATGCTGCCCGCAAAGCCGACATGGGAGATCATTGGCGGATCCCGGCACTGGGAGTCGCCTGAGATGTATTGGGGTCCATGATGCAGCTCGTGCTCTCACATCATTGGCAGCGATGTTGGGTATCATGGCCAATTGGTTTCGCGCCTCGTGCTCACCCTGGGGCGCTCGGCAGGTGTGGCGCTTTAGGTATCAGTGATAGGTGCCCGACAAACATGAAGCACAATTTTCTTCAGTTTTCTCTCGCCGCATTTTTCATGACAATCCACCATCCCCATATCAACACACTCGTCATTTACAGGAGAGTTGACCCGCCATTGTCCATCTCATTACGAAGGTCTCCTATCGCCCGACCAAAAGTCATCAAAGATGCGCCTCCTCAATACGGATACGCACAAGCTGGAGTACTTCGAGGGCGACCCGCCTTCATACGCCATTCTCTCCCATCGGTGGGGCAAGGAGGAAGTGCTCTTCCGGGATCTCGAAAACGATACGGCCAGGGCCAAGTCATCCTATTCCAAGATCGAAAGGACTTGCGCCCTTGCCGCCCAAATGGGCATCGGCTACGCCTGGATTGATACGTGTTGCATCAATAAGAGCGATAGCGCCGAGCTCTCAGAATCTATCAACTCCATGTACCTTTGGTACGAGGAATCTACCGTTTGTTATGTCTATTTGGGAGATCTATCCTCAACTTGGAGGTCGACCCTTGACCCCACAGTCGAGGATGAAAAACGCGAATCGACCGAGTGGCTGCTAGGCCAGGGAGCACTCCTAGGAGGTAGTGGGAATTCGTTTCAGCGGTGCGAGTGGTTCAGCCGGGGATGGACGCTTCAAGAGCTATTAGCGCCCCAGGCAGTTGTTTTTGTCAATGAAGTATGGGAAGAGGTGGGTACGAAGCTGACTCTCTGGGAGTTTATCACGGAGCGAACGGGAATTCCCGGCGTCATTTTGCACGGTGAAGACGTCCAATCCGCAAGTGTAGCGCAACGCATGTCGTGGGCGGCGGATCGGAAAACATCGAGAATTGAAGATGAAGCCTACTGTTTAATGGGCCTATTTGGCGTCAATATGCCGCTGCTGTACGGCGAGCGACATAACGCCTTTCTCCGCTTGCAGCAAGAGATCATCAAGGTCTCGAACGATTACAGCATTCTAGCCTGGAATCTCGACAGTGACGACCTGCTGTACATGAAGCCCGGGGTCGATGGGAGTCTGCTTGCTCCTTCTCCTTTCCAGTTCAAGTACTCGTGGTCGGTTCAAGGTTCAGAAGAGCCGCCAGAGACAATTACTACTACTAGCCAGGGAATCCATTTAAGCCTTCGCCTGGACGAGGGCGTTGTTTCTCGGAGCCAGGCCCGTGGCGCCTGGTTGCCTTGTACCTACATGGACAAGGAATCGCCAGACGGACGAAGACCCGTGGTTATTTTCTTGAGCGACGTGTCAGGCGTGTATAAACGGGTGTGGGACAGATATAATCACCTGTACACTGCCAACAGCCGCATGCCAGATGTATTCACAGATATCTGCGCTTATCAGTCCGGTCGAGTCCGCTTCACACAGCCAGTTCTCTCGCGATTGGCAAAGTCTGGCCAGATTCGCGGTATGGAAGTGCTCCTGGAGAAGGGAATCGGCCAAGTGGTGCGAAAGGGCATGTGTAAGAAAGCCCTGGATGAAGCGCTCATGCAGGACCAAATGGAGTCGATGGGGTTGCTGTTTGAGAAGGGGTTCGAGGGTCAGGCTCGCACCGATGTGTCGGTAGAGGCCTTGGACTATGTACTAAGACGCTACGATCCTCCCATAGACGTGGTTGCCGTCATTGTGCAAAAGGGTCTCGGTCCCAATGAGAGGAAATCAGCCGTCATGACAGCTCTACGCAACACGGCAAAGAAGGGGTGGTGGCCTTCAACCAAGGGGGCTCTCCTTGCCCTCGACCGCGACACTTGTTGCCAAGTTTGCCTTGAGTTACTCGACGAAGAGGTGCTTAACAAGTGGGACAAAAGTCGTGTCGAGGAGGTGCTGCGTCGCCTAGACTGCTGCTAGCTCGGGCGTGCGACTTGAAAACGCCACAGAAAGACGGACAGGGAATCTTTTTGTACATAATTCATAGATAAACTTGAAATTATGCAAAAGAAACAGCGCTTCAGCGCGAGTTCATATCCCCATTGCCGTCCCTCCCTTTCCATCCATTCCGTTCCCCAATCCCGTCTCCATCCCCAACCCAACAAATGAACCCAAAGCAATGCGACCTCAGTTCCTTTTTCTCGACCAACCATCAGCCCCACCTCCCCTCCTCCCTCACAACCTCACCTCATTCTCCCCCCCCTCTCCC
>Ga0247765_1000200_pt1 | contig 48818 bp, 46 predicted proteins | sample UWRJL106311C6_FD_179949 | JGI IMG/M metagenome (GOLD analysis project Ga0247765, IMG submission 179949) | Plant litter microbial communities from Arlington Agricultural Research Station in Wisconsin, United States - UWRJ-L106-311C-6 | ecosystem: Environmental > Terrestrial > Plant litter >... | reverse complement strand
AGGGGTGGGGGGCGGGGGGGGGGGGGGGGGGTGGGGGGGGGGGGGGGGGGGGGGGGGTGGGGGGGGGGGTGCGTACTGGTCCCCTTGATCCATGACCATTCCGGGGTGTTGTTAAAAGTGCCATTGTTCTTGGGAACATATGTCTCGCCGCCGTCAACGTAAATCTTGCCGTCGGCATAAACGCTCGCGTGTCTCCAAATGCGACAAAAATGTTGCGACAAATCGAACTCGGTGTTGTTGATACCCGGCTTCGGCACGGCCGTCGGGGGAACAAAAACGGAAGTTGTCGTCGCGGCCTGGCGCTGCGCCAGCACCGGCTCGGCCCCGCACGCAACAGCCTGAAGGGCGGCGCAGGCCACTGCGGAAAGCGGGAGCCTCATGGTGGTTGTGTAACCTGACAGCAATCACCCACTGGGGAGGGAAGGCTGCAGCACAGCAAGCTCCATGTGAGCCGAACAAGAAAGAGGATGGAGATGGAGAAAGTGAAAAGCGACGGCGAGAGGAACAAGAAGAAAGAAGACGGGGGCCAGAAGTACGGAGGATTCCGGCACTTGAGCACCTTCCCTGCCCGACCCAAAGTCACCTTTGCCCGTGGATCCGACGCAGTGGGGGAAAGAGCGATGAGATGTCAAGCTGCACGTCGTCCGCAACCCTGCAATTGGTGGCGTGTGGCACGTCGGCGGCGCATGCGAAGCCCGCTCTTTCCTCACTCCGAAGCGGGAGACGCTCGCTTCGCTGAGGATTCCTTTCCATTTCCCCCCTCATCTGCCGACCGGGCTGCATTCTGGAACCAACATCCAAAAGCGAAAGAAAACCCAACCCGGCAAGGTTGGATACGCGGGCAGAAAGGTGCTTGGCTGCCAACCGACGCACAGCCCCCTGGATCCTTCCAATTCGCGATTTCATGCCCCCATGGCCCAGAGGGGTTTAGGGTATTCGCGGCTCGCCAATCCGACTTTCCCGAGAACCATTCCCAGCGCATCTTCGCCCTGCAAGGTTCTACACTAACTACTACAGAGATCTTGTGTCTTGCGTAGACGCCCGTCGACGATAGCGCATGAAAGGCGTCCGACCGACCATGTTTTACGCCCATTTCACAAGGTCCCCCTCTCGGTGTTAAGTCAAGGCTGCGCGGCCGAATCACCTAAGCTTCATCCCGCGACGCTAACCACAAGACGATGAAACCGTGCTTCCAAGGCCTCTAGTCTCGTGGACCGGCGCTCATTTGCACGGGCCGAGCCTCTGGCGCAAAGGGTGGATGCTGTTGGTCCAAGTCAGGCTTGTCCTGCGCTTAGAGAGTGGCTGACTCGGTGTTGCATCGCTTCTCTTCTCTGCTCTGGAGGAAGCTCGGCGGTTGTCATAAAAACACCTCGACAAGCTCAACTCCTCGGGTGTGGGCGGCTGCTCGCGTCAGTGTGCTTGGCGAGCTACACCAAGCAAGAAGGGCAAGATAACTAGTGTATTCGTAAATGACCTGTCAGGCTCAGGCCTGTCCAGAAAGCGCTTCTCGATGCATCCGCCAACATCAGATGCGGCTATCGCCAGCCGCTGCCGCAACCGCCGGTGTCGCCGCCTCCACGCACCAACACAAAGGTACCAACACAAAGAACCCCAGCCCAGTGGAAATTAGCCTGCGGCGATAACCATCCCCAAAACTGACAACGATGTGCGCGCGCAAACGGTACCTTCCTCTTTTTCAACTCACAGACCATGATACCAAGAACCATGGAACTTTGTTGGAAGCGAACTGGTCGTATTCCTCTCAAGCCAATACTCCTCCGTACTATACACTGTGGCGCGCAAGATTTGTGATGCCAGAGATTGCGTGCGTTTTCACCGGCCCAGGGAGGGAGATGCTGTCCACTTGGCAAAGGAAGGATTGGGAGAGCAGCAAGCTTCTGACTGTCAGCGATGGGGGCCAAATCGCGTCAACCCGGATGCCCTGGACCCTGGTAGAAGGGCCTCCCTAGGAATGGATCTGCCGATATCTCTTCCTCGCGGGTCCTATGCATGTATGCTGCCTCTGGGCCGTCCTAGCCGGTCACACAAAAGGACCTGCAGTGCCATTTGTGCAACAACACTCCAAAAGAAAAGAAGAAATGTCGCCGTGTCTGACACCGAGGAGCCCCACGTTTGGTCAGTGAACGCTCCGGAAAGTGGGTGTGGTGGGGGTTGGTTGTTCTGTTACGAGCCGAAAAAAAACCATGCAGGCGGGAAAGGCGGCGGGTGTCCACCCAACTCAACCGAGGGGCCGGGAGCCCAATGAAGACGAACGAGGGGCACAAGATCTGCAATGACTAGACGAAAAGGGGCCGGTGGCGCACACACCTGCATTCAATACAACTCCCCAGCGGAGAAAAATATCGCATCGTAAGTTATGTCAAGTCGCTGTGCTGATGAAATTTCTAGACATGCATCAACGCATCCAAACGTACGGCAGTGTACGAGCATGTGCGTGTCCCTGCCTCGTACAAAGTCCTCCGTGTAGCCCGGGGAAACGTGGCACGGAGTGGCAAATGTAGGATTCGAAAAACTGGGGAGACAAGCTTCGTCGCCGACCAGTCAGGGAGGTCGAGACCTCCAAGCGCCGTGAAAAAGTCCGACAGCCAATCATGCCGCCCCATATGACATGCAACCTGGCCATTTAGTGTGGGGACACGGGCAAAAAGTGCCTCGTTGGAAGGCTGCAAATTGTTTTTGCTTGGTTGGGTGCTACCACCTATCCTGCGAGGTTTACTCCTTTTCGCGCGACATAAGTGATATATTTACATAGAACGGAGTGCCCGACGTTGTTTATTAACTAACTGATCGGTTTGAGTTTGCCCTCCGACAATACGTAAACTTCCATCTCAGCCTTCGATCCGACAAGAATACCTGTGCATTATCTGTTGAGATCTACAGGTTTGCGGAAACCTTGTTAATGTGGAGTACTGAACATGGAAAAAGCATCGCCAAATTATCACCAATCTTGTATGTGTTTCCACGATCTAGATCAGATCGCCACAATCCCTCCGGTCCAGGCTTCCCGGGGTTAAAAACTTGTGATCAAACTTCAACTCCCACCGGGGAGTAACGTACTCATCTAAACTCTCCGGTCCACATCCGTTAAACTAGGCACACTCCCGTAAACTAGGCGGACAAATGTAACTCGATAGATGGATGTTATCCTAATATTGTCCCCGAAACTTGTCAACCGGCGCAAGATCTCTACGGGCACCACACCACATGCACAAGCGTAAGTAGGATGGGTACCGCTTGTCTGGACACGCAGCTCAATGTTTTGTAGTAAATGTGAAACCGGGTTAAACATACATGTCCTAAGAGCCATAAGTACTAGTACGTACGTAATATCCTTGGAGGGCACATGTATAGGATCAAGGAGAATGTGTGTCAAGTCAAGGACAGAGTCCGTTTCGATATTATATCTTATTTGATATAACAAAACTCTATCCGTCCATTTATTATTCGAGGTTGCCAGTCACCTAAGGTACCCATCGTATAATACCTTTTGCTAGCTCGCCGGTTCTAGAATAAAAGTTCTGCACAGAAGGGGTGTAAAATTGCTAAGCTAGACCGACCTAGAAAACGTGTGAGGTTACCAGACCGGCCCGTACGACATGACCAGACTTTGATGATCCCAAATCTAGCCAGCACGACTAGGTGATTGACGCTCGTGTTGTGTGTTCTTTAGCCTACCTACCTACCTACCTACCTAAGCTATTGTGCTATATCGGAACGGTAAACTGATCAAATGTCTGGTCATATCGTGTGACAACATCACCACAACAGAGCACTCTCTCTTGTGTCCAGTCTATAAAATAAGGATAGCGCAATCAAGCAAGCGTCACCACATTGTCGTAGTAGAGTCGATCGTCCAATCCACCGAGACCAGAGCTACACATGGAGAGTGGAGTTTTTTGAGGTAGAACATAAAGAGCTCAAGTCAGTCCACGTGCAGGAGAGCAGAGGCGGAAGGAAGCAGGCCAGCAGCTTCAAAGATACATCTTTAAGTGGTCAGACGTGTGTATCTTTACAGCTGCAAACCCCTCCCTCCTCTGCCCTCCGTAGGTACCCCCACCTTAAGCTACCTAGGTACCTACTACCTAGCCAAACCTAACCCGATCTCTCAGCCTCCTGATAACTGAACTGGCTGACTAGGTAGCTTGGTACCTACCTAGGTTCAAACATGCTGGCCTTTTCACGTTCCCAAGTCCAGACTGGACTTAATATAGTCGCCCGTGTCTAGGTGGTCTGGTACAACAGCATAATGCCAGGCGCCAACAGCTTACCTGCGAGGTTACAAATAAAGGAAGGTATACCACTACGGGGAAAGACAGTAGAATGAAACGCCATTATTGGGGGCGTTGATTTGATTTGCGCTCTACTCCACCCTCTGCATCCGTGATAATAAACCCTATCCCTATCCCTACTACACATGCCCTAGGTAGGTAGGTAAGGTATTGATCCATTCGGCTTTGCTTGCGATCGAGAAGAGGACGCATATAAAGAAACATCAAATCCACTTGGTTTGAAGCCATCAGTGTTCGCTACAATAAAGAGAAAATGAGTGGTGATATGCGCAGCAGTCTCATATCTTGTAGGTGATGCGCCTGGCATATGTGGATTTGATCAAGGCCGCGTATGTTGTCAGAGGGTACATGTACTCGGGACTGGAGCCCTCAATGCATTGATGATTGCATCGGATAGGGATGGGGATGAAAGAAGTAAGAAGTAAAAATTGACGAGAAAGATAGACGGGTTTCATAAGGCTCAATGACTGGGTCGCTGTCCAGAATCCAGATTGACTTTTTTTTTTTCCTAGTCTCACATACGCCACCAAAGTTAGGCAACTGACATCTTCGGCATCATTCGGTACCTACGTTCTCTGTTCACACCCGCCCGCCATGATTTGATCGAGCGATAGCGAGACCGGGTTCGCCAACGACAGCCCGTCAGTTTTGAAGGGTGGAACAGTTTGGTGCGAGGGCCGTGAGGCCCTCGGTCCAGGCAAGGGTCCAGAAGAGTCGGACGAGAGGGCGCGTAAAGAGGTGAGCATCTACCGGGCTCTTGGACAGCACGATGGCATCCTCAACTACGTCGGACTCGAAGTGTCGACGGCTATTACGAGTGACGCAGACACAGGCACAGAGTCTACTACTACTGCTGCCTGGGCTATACGTTTGAAACGAGCACCACATGGCTGCTTACGAGATCGTATTGCGGAGGGGACCTCAGCGGACGATGCTCCCCATGTTCAGACCGACTGGATCTGGCGGTCCAGTTTGCCGAAGGGGGCTGCGCATATGCACACTTGCGTTATCGTCTGGGGTGATGTCTCTACGCGCAACGCACCAGTATTCGGGGAATGGCGTATCAAACTCTGCGACTTTGCCGATTCGGACCTGCTGGATAACTATCAATCCCAGCGACTGGCGTGGATCCGAGGTCCGCTACTGCCCAATGGGGTCGGACAGGCCTCAGCGTCACAATGTCGGCACCATGAAACGCGAGCGGTTCGCTCTGGGTATTGCCGTATATGAGATTGTTGAATGGAAGGTGTCGTACGGACCGGAGGTGGAGGTATCAGAGGGCGACATCATCGCCGCCCTTGTTGAAGGTAAATAGTCTGAGCTAGGTGACAACGGTCACGCCAAAGAGATCACTCGCTAGTGCTGAGAGTACGGGTATGAGTCGTCGCGGCAGTCTAGGCCCCTCGGACCATGTTTTGACCAGTCTCGATCACAGAAGGCTGTTGACAACTTGCACGCAAAGAAAGTGCATCACACTCTCTATTGCTAACGTTATGGTGGACATATATATAAAGCAAAAAGAATATTGTAGGTATGGGGAATCAAACTTCCTGTCTGCCTACCCCCTTAGTAGGAATAAGAAAGTTCGTGGAGAGGTTCGGCTGTCGTGCATGTGCCACTGGATTATACCCACTTCCGATTTTTGTTATTCCTCCACTGCTCGATTAAAGTTTGTAAAGCCTGGTAGGGTGTTGGGGGCTAAGTGGACAGGCAGAGGAAGAAGTAGTTTGCACGTGCTAGCACCACTGATGTAAGTTCTTGGACTGGATCCACAGTAGCAGACATGTCATGAAATGCTCACCTAAGGCAATGTGGACTTTAAGTTAAGTAGGTAGGCACATTGAAGCTCCAAGTTGAAAGCCTATGGAGAGGGCGTCACAATCACTTACTCTTCAGTAGGCAGGTCTCTGGCTGGAGTAAAGGGTAAGGAAAAATAAATTTGCTCTTGCTCTTGTTCTTGTTGCCTCTGAGTGACTCCAAACCGTTGCTTTCGTGTATGTGTACGTGTATACATCCCCAAAGGATAACTTGAACTGATCACAGAAAATACAGTATTTATACACTTCTCCTCGCTACTAGTAGCTCATTCGGTCCGATGGGTCTGGTCAAAAGCATCATCTAACCCTGGACACCAACGGGGGTCTGGCAAAGAAGATCCTGGCCGAGCTATGCGATTAATTAGTATCATTGTCTTCCTTTGGCACATCGCGAGAGGAGTACTCACAACAGGCAGGACGCAGCATCGCGCACGCTGGCCGACATCCGAGCAAATGGTCTGGAAGTTGGCGGCACTAGTCGGGACCGAGGGGGCTTTGACGACATAGTCAGCTTTTTATCCAGTCTTGCACGTTCTGCGAGGGATATTCTAGGAGGCTAAACATACGGTTGGCGCAATCCAAATCGGCAACACCCAACACGTCGGTCGCACAGCACTGCGAGGTGCCGTACAGACCAGAGCAGGCCGTGTAGGGAGTCTGACGCTCCTCAACCTGGGCGGGGAGGGCGGCGACGAAGCCGGCGAGGGCAGCAAGAGCGATGGTAAAGGCCTTCATTTTTGGATAGAGATTAAATTATGTGTGAATTGATGTAGGTAGTTTGTAAAACGAGTGCGTATGTATTGATTGAAGTTCGGTCTGTCTGTATCAACTGTTCGACTTTCCAACGACCGAACCGCTGGCTTTATAGACAAAAAGCTGAGCCAAAACATCGTCATCACCACCAGACGCCTAGCCTTTCAGGGAATCCCCCCTTTCGTCACATTGTGAAATGAAACTCCAACAAAGATCGTGGCTTAGCTAGCCTCTGCTCAATCATTGGCAAAACCCGGTCTGGTCTGTCTGGCACGATGGCGTCACTCGCCAAGGGTAGAAAGGGTAAAACCGAACGCAAGCCCAGCAAGGTTGAAGAAAAACAAGGAATTTACAAGCTGGGGTTAGGTCTATATTCTTTGGAGATCGACATCAAATGTTAAGAGTAGCGAGTTATAGTTAGGGGTCAGAGCTTTTAACATCCAAACGTTGAATATCCCAGAGTGGCAAATATTCCCCGAGAGAGGAAGTGTGCTCCGTTCCAGTCCGTATTCGTAAGCGTGCACTGCTGGCCAGGGAAGGGCACAGGAGGATCTGTACCTGTCATGTCGTACTTGTGTACCTGCGTACCTGTGTAATACCACTCACATCACTGTGAATGTGAAGTTGGATTTGTGGGCCCGAGTAAGAAAATGAGTTGGGAGTGGGATGCAGGAAAACTATACGGGGAATTTCATGCACACCTCCCACCGGCCTACCAAACAAACCCCTGGCATGGACGTCATCTGGAACTTGAATGTCTCGGTTCCTGTCCCTGGCCCTGTTACCCTGTCCGACTACATACCGTCTGCCGTCTGCCGCCTGCCGTGTCCAACTGCATGCCATCTCCCGAGATGATCATCTCTGGAAAGGAAAGAAAAAAAAAAAAATTGACTGAGTGACTGATTGAGTCGATGCATTGCATTGCATTGCACTCTAAATCGACTCGACATCATTCCGAGACATGGAGAGAGACAAAAAAATTTCAGATTATATGATGCAGCGAGACAGCAAGGGAAAGAAGATTCCAGTATTACATGTTGGTGCTACGAATAACCAGTTTTCGAAAAGGCAAAGTCATGACGCAGTGTTTTTGGTTCCCATAGGGCCGGTTAATTTGCCCATCCGTTCATGTTTTGCCACTCTATGCTATGCCAGGCACCGCCCAGCCCAGCCGTTCCAGTCCCCAGTGCCCGGATGCAACGGTCGCGGGGCCGGTTCGCACTGGCAAGCTGGCAAATGAGACCCGGGAAAGGGAAAGCGGGATCCCTGGTTCTTTGTCTCTCTCTGCTGGTCGGCGCCCAGTACCACAATGGCAACTGGCACGGTGCAGGTGTGCAGTTAAAGTGAGATTGGACATGCGGACCTGCGTCAGCGAGGGCAGGAGGGTAGGAATTTACGATCGGCGGGAATCCAAAAGTTCGTATTTGTTCCTGGCGATTTTCCCTGTCTTGCCCTCTCCTGTCCTGCTCGGAGCATTACACTGCAATAAGCGAATGAAACGTGGGTGACATAAGAGGCGCGCTGACTTGTTTCTTACCCGGAAAGAGGGAGAGGCCTACCTATGACAACATTCTCAGTTGCAAAAATGTCATCCTGATAAAGAAAAAAAAAGTCTCACAATGTCCAAATGAGAAACAAACTCCCTTCAAATCATTGCTGACGACATTTCATTACTATCTCCTTAACCTTTTCTTTACCCCCTCCCTCCTCACGCATACGTCAGCTTGGCATACCGATTCAGCGCATCATCCGTCATGTTGGAAATGACCAAAATCCCCCCCTTAATATAGGTAAGCTGTCCATGCTTCTCGAGCCAGCCATAGTTCTTGCGTCCGTCGGCCACGCGCGCCAGCTCCTCGGCGATTTCTCCCGCACAGTATTCCGACACGCCGTACACAACGGTGACGCGGTGTTTGGCGTTGATGGTCTGCTCGGTTCCCTGGGCTAGGAAAGGTTGGCAGGCCGTGTTGAATGTCTGCCAGCACGGCGCGGGTGGATAGTAGCCGTGGTTGACTTCGGGATCGTATGCCGGTGAGCACCGCTTCTCGAGTGCGGGCGAGGCGGTTGCCACGGAGGCTAGAGCGAGGGTGAAGATGTTGGCGAAGCGCATTTTGTTTTTTGTGGATTGAGTCTGGACCAGTGTTTCAACTCGATCTCATCAGACTTCATCTATCTGCCTTTTATACTCAGCCGTATCGTATTCCCTTGGCGGCGGTGGAATACGTCCAAGCTATAAAAAGGCCGCTTGTCGTCTAGGTAAATTAAAATGCTCCTTCTCTCCACAATCCTATTGGCACGCCACCCCGCTTTCCCGGATAGCCGAAGCTTTTTGTCAGCGCTGGGCCTTTGTGAAACTCGCGATACGAAGTGAAAGACGTTGTTTGGCATTTTGTCAGGTAGCAGCTAACGTGACTTTGGCAGGGGGGTTACGTTGCGTTTTCGTATCCCTCGCAGAGAATGCCGTCGGGGAACTTTTGGAAGTTCGGTGCAAAAATGCAACCAAATTCCCCACCACTCAAAGCTGGCTGCATTCCAGACATCTCTTCAACTGCCAACACGTGCCTGTTGCCGGCTGGTGAGTGGCTGGCAACCCTAACCCCCTTCTGCCTTTGGTGGGGTGATTGCCCCGCACTCTGTCTGTTCATGGAATCTGCGGTCTGCAGCACCATGACGACAGGTTGAGGCAGCGATTGAACATGATCGCTCCAGGGCCTTCTTCGTGGCCGAGACCAAGACGACTGAGCAGAGAGAATCCTGTTACCTTCAATCGACCGATTGGCGGATGGACGCACTACGACAATGATGGAGCTTGACTCGGATTCGCGCTTCATTGTGCTGGAGTCGCCCCACCTGCTCTCGCGCGGGGACACGGACGCGTATTTGATGGCGGCCCTCGAAGAAATCGTGGTCAATAACCCCCCGCGCAGCCGATACCCCCACGAGGTCCTCCACGGCCTGTGGAGCGGCCCAACCGGAACCGCCTACCTGCTGCTGCAAGTGTCGAAACACCAGCCTGACCTCGTCATCAGCGGCCAGAGGCCCCAGGAATGGGCTCAGGCCTACATTGCCGGCTCTCGCGGCCACAATCTGCGTCTTGGCTCCCACGGCTGCGGCATTAGCGATGAGAAGCTCGCCTGGGAGGCCGTCCGCGCTGCCATCTCCCAGGACCTGCGCCACGTCCGCGAGTTCATCTCCTCCGTCTCCCAGATCGTTGGCGTCGACGAGTTTCCCGATGAGAACCTCTACGGCCGGTCCGGCACCCTCTACCTGCTGCGCCTGGTCCGCCACTGGGTCCCAGAAAGCCGTCGCCTTGTCGAGCCGCTGCTGACTGAGATCGCAAACACAATCATCACTCGAGGGCCCAATTGGAAGTGGCATGGCCATCGCTATCTTGGCGCTGTCCACGGTGACATTGGCATCATCACCCAGGTGGTACTGACCGATCCCGAGCTAGCCCCCTGTGTGGAGCTCCCACTGGATCGCCTGCTAGACATGCAGCTAGCCGACGGGAACTGGCCCAGCTCCGAAGACTCCAGCCGCACCAGCAAGGGGCTGGTCCAGTTTTGCCACGGTGCTCCCGGTGTCGTCATCTCCCTCCTGTCTCTGCGACCCTATTACCCCGAGCTCCAAACCAAGATTGACGAAGCAATCCGGAAGGGGAGGGAGTGTATATGGAATCAGGGGCTGCTCAAGAAGGAGCCAAACTTGTGCCACGGTATCTTTGGGAATGCTTTGTAAGTTGCCTTGCTAAAGCCTCGCCAATGCCTTGCTAATAGTCCATGTGATGACAGAGCCCTTGCCGTGGGACCGCATCGAGAGCATTTTCTTGGTGTTGCCTCACCAGAAAATGTCTCACAGATGAAAGCATCCGACTCGACCGGTACCGTTTTTATGCGCGCAGACTACGGCCGCTCCTACTCCACCCTCACAAGCTACACCCCCGGTGCAGTGTGGACCTGGCTGGTGTGCAGAGAGGAAAGTCCGGGGATTCTCGGGTACAATGATTTCTGATGGGGATTATAACAATGCATGGACGCTGGGGATGCAAACTAGGTATATGGTCTAAGCATTGATATTGAGAGGACACATGGACGTAACTGGGGAATTAATTGAGCCGCGATGCTTTAGTCTTAGCCATAGTTGCAAGCACACGATAGTTCTAGGAATCTAGGCCTTGCGAGATTTGTCGGCGTCCCTGTGTGTCGAGTTTGTGGCACTCCAGGTAGAACAAGTCAATCTCGGTATCTACATTCCAGGCCTACTACACAGAAAATACCCCTCTACATCTCAATACTTCTCTCAGCATCACCGTCGTCACATGCCGTTTGACCGGGGTATGAGAGTTACGGCTGTTGATGACGCAGTGGCGCCGCCACAACATTCTCCTGGACATATGCTTCCCCCTTACAGCCCACGCCCTGTCAAGCTTATATTCTTTTGATCGATCAGTCTAATGCCAACATGAGATCCACAGTGGGTATGGTATAGTCCAGTGGTAGGCCGGTGGAGACTCTCCGCAAGTAGTCTTGGTCCTAAGCAGGGGGGGCGGGGGGGCTGATGGACTGGGGTTCAATGCCTCGTACTTGTAGCTTTTTTTTATCTTCTATTCTTATTAATCCTGGGACAAAGTCCACAGAGCTACTAAGGCTCCACAGCATTGCATTGCAGTAGTAGCTTGTGCTCTTGTTGATAGCACGGGACCTGTCTGTCACATGTCACATGTAAAATGTGCGGTGTTGAACTTTTTTTTGCACTCGACTAGTTACTTGCAATCTCTCAGTATACTTCATCCTTAGGTAGGTAGGTGTCTAGGTAGATTCATTCCTCTCCCCCATCCCCGACCCAGCCCTCACGGAAATGTAGCGTCGGCCCCACCCTCGCCATATTCTCCCTAACCTTGTAAAAGTCCCAGACATACCACTCATATGGATAAGGGAGGCTATCGACGGTCATATTTCCCGGAGGCGCATCGCTTGTTCCCTCTCCGACCAACACACTCTGGATCGTCGCGCGACCTTTTTCCGTTTCTGTGGCCGCGGAAGAAAATATTGCGCGGGGGACATTTTCGAAAATGCTACTCTCGATTAAAAGATCTGCTCCCAGAAGAGTGTTGATTCCTTCAGACGCAGAGGAGATTATCGAATTGAGAATATGGCCCGTGCCGAACCGGAAGGATATTGCGGATTTCACATTGTGGATGTAGTTCCCGGCGAGGGTAACGTGCAGTTTTCCTACATCCCCTGTGCTGTCCGAAGTAGCGTTGAGGGTGCCAATGGTTATCGCTTCGCCTGAAGAAAACGAATGGAAAATGTTATCGGTTACCGTAACATAATCGGACCCGTGGGTTATTGATATTAAGGACGAAGTCGAAGTCGAAGACGAAGAAGAGGAAGAGGACGAAATCTCGCAGTGGTCAAGCCAGATGCTGCGGGCGCCTTGGACAGATATCCCCGAGGTGAAAGAGGATGGGATCGAGGTAAGTCGGAGGTTGCGGATGATGACGTTGCGGCTCGCGTTGAGGTGGAGGGCGATACCGGCGAGGGCTGTTTTCAGTCAGTAATTACTCATCTCTTTGTGAGAGTACTCTTCTCTGGGAGCGAGTAAAAAAGGAGGAAATAAAAAAAAGGAAGGAAAAAACTCACAACTGCCCGGCCACCCCAAGATAGTCTTGGTGGAACCAACAGTCACCCGCGTGTTACCCGTGATATTCCCATGCACGACAACCACGCCAGACCCGGAAGCCGATACCGCAGCGGTAAACTCGTCGAGCGTCGTCACGTTGGTGTACTTGCCTCCCCAGCCGCCAATTGTTCTATCTTTTCTCAGCACCTGTATGTATGGGGTCACACCACACAGATTTAATACCCAGAGAGAGAAAATGGAAATGGACTTACGCCCCCATTATTGAACAAAATCCAATCCCACACGCTTCATCCATAGACACGGACGTATCCTCCTCCTCCTGACGCGCCGTTATTTTGCTGGCGAGTCCATCCTGGGATTGGTATGGCCTGGCAAGGGCTTGGAGAAACAGCGGCGCGGAGCACGCGAAGATTGGTAGAAATCGCATGTTGTCGATACAGCAAGATGAGTTTGCGACAACGGCGGACAGGAAGAGAACTATGTTGAATATGTAGATGCGGAGAAAACCCCCGGCGACATTATATAGCTGCCGGGGTATGTGTTTGGGGACTCACTGCCATAACCTCCAAATTATTACCCAGCGGGTATTATCCCAGAAGCTAAATCAGCTCCATCTCCTAGTAGGGCAGATATGGGTTAGGCTCGAACGGGTAATGTGGACGTGGATATGTCTGGGATGAACCGGCATGGCAGGACCGGGAAATATTTCATCTCTTATCATCCACATATATCGCTGCACTTTTCTCGAACCCGTCACCTCAAATCAGTCACCTTTGAATTAGTCTTGTAGCATTTTGTATTACATATATTTTTACTACAATGGGCCCTTGAAGAGTGGTACACTCAATTGGGTACTTTAAGCACCCAGTCTGAACCCCCTAGCCCCCCGCCTCCTCGTCTTATTCGTCAACGCCTCCACCACGCCATCATACGCCGGATGTTTCGAGAAGTCCTCAAACCACAGCAACGCCGCCCCTTCTCCCGTAAACACATACGGCACCCAGCTGAACGGATCGTAGAAATCCCAGAGTGTAACCCCAATGCACCCTTTGACCTGGACGCACGCACCCACGACATTCTTGTACGCTTCGCGCTGCTGGGCGAGATTTGTTGCTGTAGCTGGAGTTTTCAGACGGATATCCAATTCCGTCAAGGCAACTTCGACACCAAGCTTGGCGAATCCCGAAATCGCATCAATATGCTGATCGAGCGTGGGAGGCTGTTCCGCAATGAGATGGGCCTGTAACCCGACTCCATCGATGCGAATGCGGTTTTTCTGCAGCATCTTGACAATGCGCTGCGCACCAGCGGTTTTGGCTGAGGGCCATTCGAGGTTATAATCGTTATAGTACAATTTCGCGCGGGGATCGACTTTGGCGGCGGTTTGGAACGCAAGTTTAATGTATTCCTCGCCGAGAACTTTGTAAAAGACAGACTCGCGATAGGTGCCGTCCTCGTTGAGCGCTTCGTTGACGACATCCCACGCGTAGCATTGGCCCTTGTAGTGACGGGCAACCTTGGTGACGTGCAGCACGATGGCGGCGCGCAGGGTTTCCGGTGTCCAGGCTACTTGTTCCACCCACGGTGCGAGTTGGCTGTGCCAGACAAGGGCGTGGCAGCGGAGGTATTGGCCGGCTTTTTTGGCTTTGGAGGCGATAATGTCGCCTTCGGTGAAGTTGAACACGCCCTGCTGGGGTTCGACAAAGAGCCACTGCACCAATGTTCAGTATCGCCCACCTCAACTGCCACCCGCATGTAAATCTGGTGGTTGTGGTGAGAGGAAATACCTTTTGCCCATTGGTCGGCGTCGTCTGTCCAAACTCGCCCGACTTCCACATAATCTCATCGTACTTGGGATACGCGGCCTCGAGACCGGCACGCTCGCGCTGGCCCGGCGAGTCGGTAGCTGACCCAAAATACTTGAGTCCGGCCTTTTTGGCATAGTAATCCAGGCCCTTGCTGGGTTTGGATCCTTTCCCTCCTCCACCTCCGGCCGAGACGGCAGGGGCCAGAGCCGCGAGGACTAGAGACAACGTTGATGGGAGATGCATCTTGTCTGTCTGTGACCGGGTGTAAACGAAAGACGGGGGTGAAGGGGAGAAAAGAAAAGAGATGAAGGTCAAGACCCCGGGAATGTCTTTTTATACCATAGACGTCATCTTCTCTCCGGATTCACGGTGGGCAATTTCCGTGGCTACTTGACCCAGCATTAGAGCGCGTCTGGTGTCTCGTTCCGTCTGGTCCCGTCTGGTCTGGTTAGACCCAAGGCCAGCACGGTTCTGGAGAAATACAGGGACTGGAGCGGCGGCTCTTCGGGCACTGGGGCCGTAACCCAGGTTTTTGTGGGAACCACCTCCGGGAACCGGGTCCCATGGGTCCACTGCCCAGGAAGCCGATTTCACCCAGGCGATGGCATGGCATGGCATGGTAAAAAGAATACGCATTGCGTGCACAAGCCTGATTAATTCTTCGCCATTCTACGCCAAGTCTGGGAAAATAAAAACTACAACCCACTACTCTTTTCCCAGAGCGGCATGGCGCCCGTTGCGCACACAAACACACACATGCAAACCCATGGGGAAGAATACCACAGTCCCATTCCATGTTCATGCCAATCGAACCACGGACCGGTTAAAATCGCAAAGTGCATTTTACCCGGCCGGACACAACGACACGACACGACACGACGCTGGCATGCTGAGAGTGGCAACGGGCCAGGCCAGGCACGCACGGGCAACATGAACCCACGCTGTAATTTTAGGAGGGTTATGCTGTGTTGGACACTGCACCCAAGACTTGGACTTGCAGCTCATGTTCATCTCATCTTTGTTTCCCGTCTCGAGTGTACCGTCCAACGGGATCGTTATTTATTCTTTACCTGCACTTGTTGAGCCGCTGCTGCACTTTGGGAGGCACCAGAGTAAATTACTTCCCGCAGCGATGGTGACCGGTGAGGTCTGGTATGGTTGGAACCGTGGATCAGTTTGGCGATCGCAATTATTTTTATTTGGCTCTGTTTCACTGCTACACTACGTAAACACCTAGAACTAGCAAGCAAGAAGCACAGCTGGGTTCAGGTTATTTTGGAAGAGTCACATTGACTGACGGGTTATTTTTCTCCTCATCTTGGCTCTCCACAGTTGTGCTCTCCGCAGTTCCACGGGCTCTCTGGGGCCCCACGGTGGAGTATACGCTAGATGTTTAATCCCGAGAAGCTAGCGGAAGGGACTCCCCGTTGCAACTTTGCAACTATTCTAGTGTACACTAACAATTACTCTACTCTAGGGATTGCCACTCAGTTGCGATGGACAAGAAAAGGATGGACATAAAGTTTGCTTTGGCCAGTCATGTGCATTATTGTGACAAAAATGTCTGATATGTATTCCATACTATCACAAAATATCTAACCCCACAGATGTTATGTTGACATGTAGCGGATTTTAATACCCAACAGACCAGACCGCAATCATGAATTCCCTCAATTCTCCAAGTGACGTGCAACTGACCAGTGTTGAGTACTCCGTGCCCGGCTACCGGTAATCGCAAAGTCACCACCATATGGTGCTGGCACATGTAATGACGGACTCAACTCCAATTTAGTCTAGTCCAGCCAGTCCCAGGATAACTAACTCCTCAACAAGCACCGGGTTGAGTACACAACTTGACTCTCCTAAACTAAAGTGCGGAGCTGGGGTCAGCGACTTTCAGCACTGAAATTAGAAATCCCGTCCCAGGCTCTAGACTATAGCTCCTTAATCGCCACCATACTTCTCCCTCAAGTCGGCAGGGAGTTTCTCCCACGGGATGTCGCAGAGATGATCCCAATATGCGCCAGACATGCCTCTACGCAGAGGCCAGCACCAGGGGAGTATACGACCAACGGCACGTAGGGAATCCTCCACGGGGTGCACGGGGGGTGGGTATACGTTGTCGTCGTCGTCGTAATCATAATCACCACCATCCTCATTGCCGTTGTTGACACCGCTCTCGTCGTCGTCGTCGCCACCGTTGTCGTTCTCGTCATTGTTGTCCTCGCCGAGATTCTTATTATCGGGCGTCTCCTCCTTATCGGAATCGGAATCGGAATCGGAATCAAAATCCACTCTTACTGGACCGAGATCAAGGTCAAAGTCCAAAGGAGGAGGTCTCTTATAAATTTCCCAGTTATCGCCCGGGGGAGGCCTGGGGGTCGGGGGAAGAAGTCGCAGGGGACCGTCCGGGCCAAAAAGCGGCCGCGACCGATGGGGAGGTGTCCAGCCGACTTTGCGGAACCGATCGGGAATTCCATCCTGCTGGGGCTTAGGCTCTTCTTTTTTGGTTTCTCTCTCGTCAAAACCTGTCGTCTCTTCTTTCGTCTCCACCTTCGCCTCTGTCTCTGGCTTTTGCTCCATTTCTGTCTTGGTCTCTGCCTTTGCCCCGGGCACCAGTGATGGTGTTATCTTCGCCATTGTCGTTGCCGTTACCATCTCTGTCGCCTCCATCGTCGACGTCGCTGTTGCCTCTGCCGTTGCTGTTGGCTTTACGTTTGCTGTGATGGTCACTCTGAACGTTGTTGAAAATCCATATTCCTTCCGACCCTGTCCCTCACCACTGCCAGAACCCGAGTCCGAGTTTGAGTTCGAATCGGACGAGTCAGAGTCCCCGTTCTGGCCCTTGCGAACCTGAGCCTGACCCTTTTGAATCGGAACGATATCCAAATTCACATTCTCTCCCCTTTTTTTTCGTCGGTTCCGTTTCTCAATCGTTTGCAAATCAGAGTTATCCTCATCCGGGTCCTCATTATAAGCAGCCACACCTCTTGTGAGTTGGGTAGCTGTAGCGACTTGAACTGGAATAGTGATCCGGGAAAGAGTGAGAATGATAGGATCAAAATCCATGTCCGGAGCAAGGTCCCTCAGCGCTGAACCAACCCGATAGGGCGGCGGTCCCTGGGGCGGCCCACGAAGCGGACGCCACGGCCGGAGGGGGTACGGCGTCCGCTGTGACTGCGACCGCGACCGTGACTGTGCGCTGGTTGATGTGCTCTCTCTCCCACTATTGCTGGTAGTCGTAGCCGTAGCCGTGGGTCGCTGGAGGTTGTAGTCTTTGGTGAGCCAAACGAGTCCACCTTCATGTTCCTCACTCCGAGAAGACTGGTAAGATTGGTAAGGCTGGGAAGACATGCTTGTCTCTGTCGGTTGCGATAGGCTGAAAAGCATACCCTTTGACAAGATAATGGCATCTTCTAGCTCGCGTGCCGTGGGAACATGAAAGGGGGGAATTATCATCGCGTCAACAGCGTTGCCAAGTTGCCCCCGTTTAACTGGCATGCCACCCCGGATCGGCCGCTGCACGAGACGTTTTGTTGTTGCCGTGACCGTGGCATGTGCTCTGATGACGGGCGTGCTGGTGGTGATGGTGGCCGTCGATAGCTTGAGGGGTTCATCTGCTATGCAGAGTCCTGTGCCGCAGGCAGCGAGAATCGCCGTGTTCAATCTCATCTTTGCTCCGTGCCCACAGAGACAAAGGCAAGACAGAGAACCTAAATAAGATCTTGACCCGTGAATGTGAAGGAAGAGAAAAGAGATTGAGACCGAAACAAGGAAGCAGGGAAGTCAGTTAATATACAAGTCTCCGCCCTTCCATTTGAGCCATTTGAGCTTCCTCGCCCCGGAACTCTCTTTTTTTAAAGCCGGGAAGTTCGGCAGTCTGGGCTGGTCACGCTATGTGTTGGGCAAGCCACCTACTCAATAATGGCTTGCTTCGCTAGAAGTCGTGTGCTTGTACCTGCGTCTAACCTACCAGGTCATTGGCCACCGGACGGTTCAAGTCAAGAACCAGATTTCGACCACCCATGAGTTTGAATCAATCCATGTCATAAACCCGTCCCATGCGCTGCAGAGAGCCCCGTTGCTAGTAACTTCATGGTGACTTCTAACATACCCCCGTAAAATCCGCAGAACCTCATCAAGAATGAACATGACTCAAGACCAAAGCCCACTTTGCCACGGGGAGTCCAAGGCGCTGAACCTCGACAAGATTCCGTGAAAATTTGGTAAAGAATCTTGTGAACACGCTGTGGCGTCCGCCCCAAGAACTTAAAATGGCTCATTTCTTCTTGCCATGGCGTCATAATTATTCCAGTGCAAATCCAAAGTTGGTGGAGAATATCTTGAATTATACAATAAAATACGTAAAACCACCGTGAATACGAAGCCACCTAGCGGGTGGGGGCGAAGGTTAACTGGAAATGCTGACGTTGGCCATCACCGCCAACAAACTAAACCACGCTTTTCTCACTTCGCCTTTTGCGCGCTGTCCACAATCTGCTGTGCCTTCTTAGCCTTGTCTTCCAACACACGCTTCAGCTCGTCACGCGTCTCCTCCAGCAACTGCTTCCCCTCCGATGAGTGGTTGGTCATGACCTCTCGGAGAACCTCAATGTTGTGCTGGATCTTGTTCGCCGCATCTCCAGATGACGCTCCGAGGAGCTGTCCAACGCCAGTGAAGCCAGCACCGCCTCCTATCAGGGAGCTGGCACTCTTCATGCCACTTCCCGCCGAGGATTTGGCCTTCTCAACCGACTTGCGGACATACTCCTCCAAGTTGCCAATCTTGCCACTCTCAACCGCCTCCTTAACTTGCTCGAATAATGCTGATGCGTTACCCTGCTTGAGCATGTCTTGGTTCTCCATGATGAGCTTCTTGACCTGCGGGTTGCGGTCGAGGTAAGGCTTCCCCTGCTCTACTGCCTTCTGCCAGGCCTGGTCGCCAAACTGACGTAGCTTGTTGATCTTCTCCTCAACCATCTTGCGCACCTTGTCGATATTTTCCGCCGACATGCCCCCCGACATGACCTGACTGACTTGGTCCCAGGTTTCGTCCACCATCTTCCTGGCTTCGGGGCCGTACTGCTGGCCCATCTGCTTAAGCTGGTGGATGGGCTCGCCAACCTTCTCCTTGAGTTGTGGGTGGTTCTCGAGGATCTGGTCCGCCGCACTGCCCGCCAGTTTGGCCAGCTTCTGCCCCAGATCAGCGAGTGCATCATAGGCCTTGGAGGCTGCCTCGAGACTCAAGCCCGACCGGGCAATGTCTTGAAACTTGGCGTATGTCTCAGACACCAGCTTGTCAACATCTTCTCCGTGTTGCTCGCGGACCGAGTCAAAGTCCTTGAAGGCAGCATCTACGTATTGTCGTCCACCGGGAACCCAAGCAACGTAGGCGTAACAAAACTCCTTCAACTTATTGACTGCTTGGTCGGTGCTCGGTGTCTTGTCTTTCAGAGTGGCTGCAGCTTGTTGATACTTGCGGTCGGCCTCGGTAGCTGCTTTGTTGATCTTTCGCGCAATGCGCCCTGACGGTGACATGTAATAGAGGCCGTAAAGAACTGATGCTCCCGCGATGCCACCTGCGAGGCCCGCGGTGAAGTGGGACGATGAGGCATTGGCTTGGCTAGAGCTCCCCGTGGAGCTTGAGGATTGGAGACGTCGTTGGGGTAATCGGGTACTTCGAAGGGACGACCGAGAGGCTTGCAGCGATCGCGTGACAGCTCGAGGGATGGGTCGAATCGAAATCATTGTGGCGGAAATGGTAATGTGGTCTCTCGTCCAGACTGATTCAATTCAATTGCTTGATGGAAAAGAGCAAAGGTCAGAGATCTAATAATCGAGAACAAATTGCAGTCCATTCCGGGCGCGGTCTCTTGATGCCCCCTGACGCTTGTGAACTTCGATGACGTAGTTTACTGTGAGGCGGGAGTCATGGACTTCTGTTAGTGCAGACCCAAAGTTCAGTGCTTTCGTGCTAACAAATTTCAATGGTTAAACCTGAGGTGCGTCTTGGCGGATTGCTTTTGAACGGGATTGAAAACATGTGACCGAGCAACAGCCAATGACATCAGAAATTCCGCTGGTGATGTCACCGTCCGATGTTTTTTCCACGGAAAGGTACACTGCAGCGGACTACCCCAACCGGCCATTGTCGAAGCAGACACAGGTACGTGGTAGGAGAAATCGGTTCGACTCTTTTTGCTGTGATCTTCACTGAAAGATGTCGGACGCATTTTTACTACCACGTGACGGGGAATCGACTGCGATGGTTAGGGCAGAGTAGTCAGGAAAGCGCAAAGACCAGTCACGCGGCCACGAGTAGAACGAAAACTTTGGTTGAGGCGCCGGCGTGGGGTTTCAACAGGCCGGTGCGCCGCCAGAGGCAGGCGCGATTTGTCCGGCACCCCACACGGCTTGGAGACATCCCAGCTCATCATTGCACGATCATTGCACGTCCAGGTCTGGTTGATATCCCGTTTCTTCCTCCCCTCGCCAGCCTATCAAGCATCAAGCCACATGTCCCATCAGCTGGAATAGGTATTTACGATGGACAGGGATAGTACAGCGGCCTCTCCGAAGTTGAGCCTCGGGCTGCCTGCCGCTAGACAGCCTTGACCGAGAACAGAGTTTGGCTCCCTTTCCGAGCAGGCAAGTGTGTTTGATTGGTATGCACTACGCCGTGGATACGAGCTAATTTTTGTCAAACAGCGTCCACCCCCGATCAAGCCATGATTGCTATGATTGGTGATCGGTCTAGGCCTCTCAGACGGGCGCTTGAGGCAGCAGGGTCGGGCTGATGCAGACTGGACCTGCCGGCGAGATTCATGCTGACCCTTCTGACAAGAGGGCGGCTGTTCTGTATTCTCGGTTTATTCCAGTGCCCGTGCTCGCTCACGCCTCGCATACTCGCACATTCGGTGCATGGATTCACAGACAGAATCCGTGAGTGCCTAGTGTCCGAAGCAGAGCTGGATGAAGGCGTATGTCAAATCCATGGCTCCACCTTTATTCCTGGCCAAAAAGGAGGTTCTGCGCATCTTGTTCCTCGGAATTAAGCTTTTTTCGGGCATGCGTGGATGGGCTCGGATGCCCATGGCACGTTCCGAGAGGAGAGCGACGTGTTGACCGGGATGGGGACCCTCATGGGTCGAGACCGGAGAGGCCTTAACCTGTGTGTCGGAGTCAACATTATGGCTGTTCTGTTCCTTGGCGGCGGGCCTGGACCGCCCGGGTGTCACACATGGCTTGGCTCTGGGTGTTTGGGCGTCGTCTCCATGGCCGATCGAATTGGATGCCCGTAAATTGCGGCAGCCTGGACCTCGTGCATTTGCCCGTCGTACTTGCCCATCAGGCTATGTCGGTTGCCGCCCTTTGCGCCAGACACCGATATTCTGCGTCCCAAGGGGCACAGGATCTTACGACAGCGCAGCTTTGCGGTTTAGTGATGGCCTCAATCACTGAGTCTTATATTACAGCGGCGGATTTGGGCACGCGTGCCAGCTTCTCGAGTGGGACGGACCAAAGAGATGCCTAAGACGTCCTTCGCACTCCACTTCCAATCGCTGCTCAGCTGACATGTCATATTACGCTAGGAAACGACAGACGAGAGACAGATTGAAGAGCGGTGACGCGAAGGAAAACTTGCCGTTTCCGTCGGGGTGATGCATGCATCGGGTCTTCTATGTTTGCCTCGGCCTGTCGGGCTTCCATATCGTTGCGGGAAAAAGAACATAAGCTCTGTGGCGACAAGTGCAATTTCCGTTTGACTGGTTGCGGTTGCCTGAAATCCCAGCAATCGAGTCTGTGGCCGTTGTCAGAATGCCAAAGGCAAAAGCTGCCACTCGGCAGCAGCTGTTAAACAGCCGGGCCGAGAGATGGTTGTGTGCGAAGCTGGCGCTTTCTCACGTGACTGGACCCGCTTGATCATCCAGGCACCGGTTTGACGGACAGGGATGTGCGGGGAGCCTGTGGTCGAAAAATCAGGCAGCAGCATTTGCACCTGCAGGTAGCCAATGCGGGACACACTTGAACAGCGAGACATGGGCGCGTTGGCGATAGGCACCGAGATAAACCCATCCCGCCATCGTCGCCGACTCGCCACACAGGCGGGGATGGTGGCCAGGTGTCACTGATTTTCCCTCACTTCTTGTCCGCATCTCCCACCGAAACTCCAATTTCGACGCTCTTTTTTGCGTTCCCAGTTCCAAGTTGGCAAACGCTGCAGCAGCATCGCCGTGACCGGACCAATTTTGACCCCGCCGACCCCCCTCCAAAACCCGCGAGGTTCAGCTTCCATCGTATCCCGACAAATCTGCCCGCACTTGCACGCTTCAGCTCGGCGGGTTCCCAAGCGTAGCCCAATCACGCAATTGGCTGTCGTGGCTGCAGTGGCTGCAGTGGTTCGCTTGCTGCCATCGCAACACCGAGAAACCGTCTGGCCTCGGGCCGCTGTCTCGCGCAAGGGTATCCACATTTTGTCACATTGAGAAATGTGTTGATACCCATCCCCCCTTCACCTTTAAGGGGCCATTCGCCTTCACGGCCGAAACTTCCTCCCGGCGTTGCGAACGACACCCTCCAAAGAGAGCCGTGTGTGGTTGGGCGCCATGGAATCAATACTCCCCATCGGCGGGCTGAGGCCGAGCTTCCAGCGCCGGCTCAGTCGCCTTTACAATGACACCAAGAAATCTTCCGACTTCGTCAAGGAGCCTGTCCAGAGCACGGCAGCCGATCCCGAGATCAAGTCGCTTCACCGAAAGCTCAAAATCCAGAAGGATCGCCTTGTCAGCTGGGGTCTAGAATGGTCGGATCCCAACCAGTCGGCCGAGGTCTTGATCGACTCGTCCTTGACCAAGGCCGGTCTCAGCGAGGTTGTCCAGAGCATCATGTCAACCATCAAGGACATTTTGGATGAGGCCGAACCTCTATGGCATAGCTCGCGCCGCCAGGCCGGTGAGCGGCCCGATCCCGACCGGAAGATCCAGCTGGTGGTTTGGGACAAGAACCGCTTCGAGGACCTGGTCCGCGACCTCACCACTTCTATCGATACTCTGTATGACCTCTCCCGGACGAGATCCTCATATGCCCAGAGCTCGGCTGCTGCCAGGGAGAGGCAATCCAAGGCTTCATCAGCCGAAGATCTCCGGCCGTTCGAGTCGTCGAGGATAGACACCCCTCAGCAGATCGACCCCAAGACGCTCAAAAGCCTCCGTGACCTGCAAGCGGTGCCCATGACGGAGCGCGAGGGACGTGAGCGCGCTAGAGATGTTGTCTTCATGGAGCGTTCGACATATGCCGAGCTGACACAAGCTTTGGGCTCTCGGCAGCCTCACGCCCCCCTCCTCCTCGAGTATGCTGGCTTCGACTCTATCTTCTCCGTGACAGGCATCCCTCCACGAATGGATCGCTTTGGCAAGCTGTTTTCAGGCCTTCAGGCAGAGTCATCACGAGCTTCCGCCTCGTGGACTGGCCTCCCTCGGTTGTTGGGATACTATGAAGACATGGACAGCTCAAGATTTGGACTCGTTTACCAATTTCCCAAAACGTTCAACCCAGTCTCCTTCGAACACCTAACTCAAAACCCCTTATACAATCTCTGTTCGCTCGCGGATCTCCTCGCCCGACCTGACTTTGAGCCCAAGCTTGAGGCCAAGTTTCGGCTCGCGGCGAACCTTGCTAACACCATTTTCGACATGCATGCCAGGAACATCACGCATGGCAACCTATTAGACGAAAATGTCACTTTTTGTAACGCTGTCGGAACCGACCCCGAAGTGAGTGGTATAACTCAAGGAGAGGTAGACATCAGGCGGCCACTCGTGTCTTCGTTCGACCTGTTTTGGGATCCACAGTTGCAGGATGAACCACGCCCCTTTTCGCTTTACAAGCACCAGCTTGACCCGAGGAACAGCCCACAGTCCCCACTCACCGCGAACGCCGACTCCAAGACTTTTGACCTTTACTCACTCGCCATGATTCTTCTGTCCGTCGGTCTCTGGACAAAACTGGAGAACCTCATCCCTGACCCTGCGTCGCCAGTAATCCCTGAGTCTGTTCTTGAGCAGCTTGCGATCCGGTGTGGCACACTTTACATGAAGGCGGTTCAAGTATGTTGGAATGCGGTCGACCAGGAGTTGGCGGGTACCCATACGTCCGACGAGATCGTGTCCCGGGTGCAGTTTAAGGCTACCCGCTATCTGGAAACTTGTTGTATTTTGGACGGCGTCAGCAACCTCGAAGAGCGGCTTGGCGATGATCTAGGGGAGCCCGCGCGTACCACTCTTGTGCCAAAGGCTGGTAGTTCCAAGGATGTCAAGGGCGAGGAGACCATTGCTGAGGAAAAGACAACCCCGCATGAAGCCGAGGTTGTCTCTCATCCGACAGCCGAGCAAGGTACGCCCAGTCGACGTTTTTATGAAGTGGTGAATCAGGAACTAACATTGCCAGCTCCAGATCTTCCCGAAGCGCCAGCCCAACACTCTTCAGCCAAGATGCGGCTCTACCCTCACATTCCACTTGCTCCAGATATCGTCGAGCGCTGGAATAACATCGTCATGCCGCAGATAAACACCGCTCTGCGACATTTTTATCGTAAGAACCCCGAGTCCGTTGAGATTTCACTCGAGTCGATTGGTGAATCCCCGCAACTCACCAAGCCCACGGTCCTTGTCGTTTGTACCTCAGTCAGCAAGGTCCGGGCCATTCTTAAGAAGAAGGCCGGTGAATTGTTTGACAATGCTGGCTTTGGCTTGAAGGTTTGCCGAGGCCAAGTTTTGCGGTCGCGAAAGGACCCTGGGGCTGGGAGCGCGGACAATACTGGCAACGACGGCGATGAGGAGGAGGAGGAGATACCTGCTGCCAACCCTGGGTATCAGGAGCGGCCACAGAACGGCGCCAGCATTGGAGCGTATATAGGTCAACGTCACAACCCGGCGGTCAGCTTCGGAGGGCTGATCGTTGTCGACGACAAGACCTACGGCATGACGGTTCACCACATGTTAGATGATCCTGAAGGCCAGCAGGACTCGGGGGTGACCCGGAGTATGGCTGGCCCTCAAGGTGTCCCCGACCTCCACGCCTGGTACGCGGCGCAGTATCAGAACACAGACTCGGATTTTGACAGCAGCGAGAGCGAGGGCTACAGTTGCGAGTTTTCGGATTCGGATTCTGACACTTATTCGGAATCAGCCATTACGAGTGACGATTCTGATGACGGAGAGGATGAAGATGAGGGCGAGGAAGGTGATGTGCCCGGTATTGAACCCGGCTTGGGAGACGGTTATGTTATCACCCAGCCGGCACTGGATGATGTTGTTAAAGGATTTTTCCCTGACGATGACACAAGAGATGAGGAACACGTCCTTGCCCATGAGCTTGGTCGGATGTACGCGTCCAGTGGGATTCGGCGACGCACCCTAAATGGGCAGACTCACGAGATCGACTGGGCCCTCTTTGAGTTTATGGGCCGCCGAGAGCCAGAGGCTAATGTCATTCCGCGTGTCGAGGAGGCGAGGACTCGTGGCAAGCGGGCCAAGAACAAGCCAGCAGGCCCGGCTCCACCTGATCAGCCGCTCCGGCCCACCGCTGTGGCGTCCACATCGAATCTCCCCGGTCTCGAGGTCCAGTGTATGGCCCGCACAAGTGGACTACAAACTGGCCAAATCCTCCAGACTGTTGCGTCTGTCAAACTATACAAGCGGATGACACCTAGCCAACTGTACCAGGTTTCGGGGTCGCCCTCTGAAGGCTCTGGTAATGACGGGGTTTCTTTGCGCGCCCACGTCATGGGAATGCCAGGAGACAGCGGCGCGTGGGTAGTTGAGCGTCACCAGGGCCTGCTCTGCGGCCACATCCTTGCCTTCAGCCAGCGCAAGCGCATTACTTACATTTGTCCTATGGATGTATTACTACACGACATTGCTGAAACACTCGAGGCGGATGAGATCCGCCTCCCGGGTGGCGATGTCGTCAAAAGTTTCGAAGATTACTGCCCCAAGCGGATGAACAGCGTCGTCAGTAGACCCTCGCGCATGAGCAGCGTCGTCAGTCGGCCCTCACGCGTGAGTAGCATCGCCAGCAGACCCTCACGCATGGGATCCTACCGCCAACCGCTCTCCAAGGCAGAACCCCCAAGCCCGACTCTGATTGAGTCGACGCACGGCGGGGAGATTGATGATGACGATGACGAAGATTCTTTTTACGAGGGCGTTGAGGTTGATCTCTCTCATGACTTGAAGGCATTGGCGTTGGAAGAGCCGGGTCGGCCGGCGGTAAACATGGGGAAATTGGGCCTCAGCTGACCCGCCGCCCTTCGGTGCCGGTGCAACCGGAGGACGTGGGCGCCGGTGTCGAGCCTTTTGATATGTATCCTAAGATAATAACTGGTAATGAGATTCTCCTGTTCATACTTGCACATTGACTTTGCTGTCTACCTTCTTTGTCTTACCGTGCGTTGCGTTTGTTGCATTCCCTGAGTGAGACATCGGCGATGGTGTCAACGACGGTAGGGTAACGGGGGTGGAGTGTATCTTATCGTTATTCACAAATTCATCGCTGGTTGACGACAGCTCCTTTAGTCAATACATAAGTACATACACTCGACAGAAAAGAGAAATGAAACACATGCGCTGCTGTCTAATTTGAACGCACCGGTCCGGTTCCCAACCGTAACGCCGCTTATCCGGTTCGAAAGCATCAAGCCTCCAAAGTGTACTGGGTTTCTTGCCTCATTTTTGCCCCGCCATACCCAATCGGCCCGTTTTCAGTCTCTTTCCATCCATCCATTCTTCCCACCAAGTTGGCCTCGATAAGGGCAAAAGGAAAGGGCGCAGCCAAAACCTGGCTATAGTTAATGGTGAAAGCTCGGGGTATATGGTTAAAGATACAAATGAGAGAGAGGCTGGGCCTTCATCGTGTACAAATCGGCCTAGCCCCTATCTAGCCCTCCTCCTAGATGCCACTCGAGCCAGCGATGACACGTTATTGGTCCCCGCCTTGGCCAAGATGCATGCAATCATCATTGTCTCATACCTCGTCTCTGCCTAAACGTGATATATCTCAAAGTTCGTCCTTGCGGTCTTCCGCTTTGGTCTCAGCCTCTCCCTCTTCTGGCTTAGCTAAGGGGGTGGCTTCTGGAGCTGCGCTCTCGTTTGTTGTCCCTGAAGGAGAGGCATCTTCGCCTAGGCTTGGTGTGGGCGAAGGCTCTGGAACGGTGCTAGAAGTATCGAGTGCCTTAGGCTGGGTGGAGGATGTTGACTCTTCGTTGGTGGTCAGACTTCCAGACTCGGTGGCTTCTGAAATAACTGTTACCGAGGACGTCGACGCATCGTTGGCCGCAGGAACATGGGTCGGCACGTTGGCTTGCTCCGTGGATGGCTCTGCGACAGAACCAGATTCCTGCCCTACCACTTGTATGGGCTCTTCGGGTATCTCGGGCACCGAGGCGACATCCTCGGCCAACACTGTTGCCTCTTCGCCAGCGTTTTGCGAGCTCCCAACCTCCACGGGAGCCTTTGCCGACTCATTTTCGGGTTGGGTTAAGTCAGTACCTCCCGGGATCTCCGTAGACTCATGCGCAGCCTCCAGGGAATTCTTCGCTGCCTCAGCCTCGTCGATCGCCTTTTGCAAAACATCCTCGTCAAATTCGGGGCTGTCGTCGGCAAGAATCACTTTCAAGCCGCCCGCTTTCTTGAGGCGGGCGAGCTCCCTTGCGGCGTTTGCGGCTACCTTCATGGCTTCATCCTCAACTTTGGAGCCTTCCAGCTGCGCTGCCTCGATGCTCGGATGATGGACGATAAGGCCCTGCAGCTCTCCCTTCCACTCTTCGAACTTAGCTTTGAGCTGGTGGTACTTGGCCCAGTCTTTGTACGTTACGCCGTCCATCCATGCCCACTTCATACCAATCTTCTGCAGAGCAAGATCTCTGATATCTTCGAGGATGGTGAAGTGGGTTTCGGCGGTTGTAGTAATCGAGGTTCGCAGCTCCGATTCGTAACGTTCGCGCCAGGCCCGAACTGCTTGTGCTTTGTCCTTGATCGACATGCCCGCTTTGCGGATCACCCGAGTGATTTCCTCCTGTGCTTCCTCAGGGGTGACGCCTTTCCGTTCTCCCTCTTGGCCGGCCGAGGAGACCTTGTCGACAGAGCCGACAATGCGAACAATATCTCGGCGGAGAGTAACGAGCTCCGAGATAACACTGGTTTGGAGTTGTTCGACAAGCGATTTCCCCACCACCCTCGCATTGCGGCGGATCATCTTTTTCGCTAATTCTTGCACCTGATTGCTGATCTCGGTTGCACTCTCTTCAGCAGCCTTGGCGTACCTCTCCTGCCAGTCCCTTAAATCGGCAGCGACGGTTTCGCGGGCGCTGCGGCGTACAGGATCTTCGTTCTCGAGCTTCTCGTCAATTTCAGGCGGCGAGACTGGCTGCAATGTGGTACCGGATCCAATAGAGTGCGCGGTGTCCGACGCAGGCCGAGAGAAGCTTGAGCCGCCGGTTACAGTTGCCGAGGGACTGGTAGAGGCGGTTGAGCTAGAAGAGTCGGAAGAGCTTGAAGAGTCGACTGGTAGCTCAGAGGAATTAGGGGGCACAACGCTGGGAGGCACTGCGGCAGTGGGGACCGACCGTGTCGGCTTGACAAACGACGACGTGGTCTTGCTGCTTACACTATCACGCGTTAGTTGCTTGAGTCTTTGCGAGACAGATGGGACATACCTCGTATGAGCCTCTCTCGCGGACTTCGGGATCGACTTCTTGCTGCTATTATGGCGGCCCAAGCGCTGACTGATTTTGACAAGTTGCGGCTCAACATTCTCGACGTAGATGACTTTGAGCTGCGGCCAGACGGTCGCATCCAGGAAATTGTATGTCTTGTTCCACGCCCACAGGGTCGCCGGGATGGCCTTGCCCGTGGTAAACTCAGATGCGGCGACGTATCCTTGATGTGCATATGGCTGGACGAAATGGTATGAAGGAAGAAGCAACTCATGGTAGGTTTGCAGTGCGTTGGTGCGGGCGATCTCGTAATAGGGGCCAAACGCTGTCCGGATGTAGTCGACGTGTGCCCCAAGGTTCTGATCGTATTTCTCGCGGACAAGTTGCTGGTATTTGTAGACCTGCGGTTGGACATTCTTCTCCCATTGCACGCGGGAATAACCTTGAACTTGTTCTACTCTGGGAGCGCCATACTTCTTTGCGTACCCCCATCCCGGCGTGATAACCTTCTTATCAACCGCATTGTAATATGGGCGAGCCAGCTCGACGTATGGCGCGGCGTAGCTATCATAGTATGGCTGGAGACGAGGCGCGACGACTTGTCTGAGCTGGAAATAGGGCTTGCAGATTCGGGGGGAGGTATCATCGCAGTCGTCCAGGGATGCGGGACATCGAAGAAGAACCGTCAGGATGGAATACCACGTGAGTAGTCTAGAAGCGGCATCGAGTTAGTACAGCGCCACAACGTGGACCTCGGTAAACCCTCGGCGCAAGCTCACCTGGCGATTATGCTGAAGGCTCGGGCAAAGATGCCCGGTCGAGATGATGATTTTTTTGTTCTTGGGCCGGCGGCATGGCCGTTGAGAGGTGATTTTGTACCGCCATTAATTGACGTCTTGGACTTGGAGCCTTTGGCTGAGCCATTCGCCGCGTCATCCATCGAGAATGGAAGGGGCGGTCCAGCGCCGGAACGAAGACCAAGATTTGTACCAGTTCCACGGGTCGCAACGTGCTGCGCAATCGGTCCTGCGATGTTGAATTGGACTCTAGCGCGCTCCCAGGCCGGAGGGTTGGTGGCGTGGATGCTGGTGTCTTGCTCGCAGCAGATAATGGAGAAAAAGATGAAAGGTGGCAGATGCCGCGATTGATCGTACAATCGTGGATCCGGGGCCACACACGAAGCTCAGACGATGTCACAAGCACATGCAGCGGGTTAGGTAAGCATGGTTGCGGAAAATGCAGGGGGGGCCGTCTCAAACGTCAGCGGGGCAGCCAGCATGGAAGCTACCTTGCAGATCGCGTGAAACCTTCACACAGAATCCGATGATGGGTGAACGTGAACTGGTTTCCCACTTATCCCGAGGTATGTTTCCACCAAATTTGGTCGGATGAGTTACATTCGCCATCCATTCGACTGTTCTTTAAAGGGGCCAGAAGAACAAGAGGTTGAGAGTAGGTCATGAGGGGTATGGCGAATCGAAAACGAACCAGCTTCCGAGAATGGCAAAGACAAGAACAATCCTACCCGCGATGTTTTCTAAGGCTTGGCCAGGCAGGCAGAGACCACAGCTGCCAGATTGCCTACGTGCAAACTACAAAGGCGATATTTTACTCCGAGAGCTCCAACTCCGTCTCTCTCATGCTTGGCTCCGTGATTGCTGCCGTTTAGCAATCTTGAAAAAGAGGGTGTGGCACAGGAATCCTTCATCTTGGGGCTAGTGTTGTTAATAAAGAACCTTTTTCTCCCTCTCCACCTTCTCCCAAAATCTGTGTCCGTGCACATTTGGCTTTCTATTCAACGCCAAAGTCTTTTTATTCTAGAGTTGGAAATGCCCTGGTGTCTTCAGATTCTTCATCGGGCTTTGGGAAGGACCGATTTCTCTCCTTAGCACTTTCTTTGAAAAGTCCAGTGCTAGGAATTCTGTACATTGAGGTCATCCACACTGTGTAGAAACAGAGGCACGTGCAGAGAGCCCCCACTTCGCTTTTTTCCCCAAGCTGCCAAGCCAATCAACCCACAGCTGGGTCACCTTGAGGCGACAGCACATGAAGGGCCTAACCCGCCTGCATCCACTTCTATCGGACAACACTTGTCCGCCGTTTATCCAGTCAACCACGCTCTTCTGTGTTCAAATAACTGTTGCCATCTCCTCGAGGCACATTCAAATCCGAAACCAAGCCGCCATTTCGTCTCGACATTCTCCACTACAATCTGGAGACCGAAACGTGCTGACTCGTCAGGTGCATCGCCACCCTCCCCGCGCAATCCGTTCTCGCTCTCGACCCTGATTGCCAGAGTTGCGTCAGGCATCGGCTGTCCATCAATCTTCAGGGCCCTCGACAAGAGGCTAAACCAGTAACTTTCTTCTTTCGAATGGCGTACCTCTGAAGCCTACCGCCGCATCCCGAACGCGCGACATCCGAGGCATCATGGGTGACACCCACGTCGAGCCCTTCGCGGGCCCCGACCTCGTCCGGTTTCCAAATACCCGTCTTCGAGCCACAACATACTCCGAAAATGTCGAACCCCCTTCCAGTGCCGCTCCTGGTGATGCGGCGAACACCGATCCCGACACCTGCCGGATATGTAGAGGCGAAGGCACCCCCGAAGAACCGCTGTTCTATCCTTGCAAATGCAGCGGGAGCATCAAATACGTCCATCAGGACTGCCTAATGGAATGGCTTTCACACTCGCAGAAGAAGCACTGTGAGCTGTGCAAGACGTCCTTTCGATTCACCAAGCTCTATGCGGCGGACATGCCCAAGACCTTGCCATTCCATATTTTCATCAGCCACATGGCGAAATATCTATTCCGGAACATAATGGTTTGGATGAGGGGTGCGTTAGTTGCCAGCGTGTGGTTAGGCTGGCTACCTTACTTGATGCGATCTGTCTGGTCCTTTCTCTTCTGGATCAGCGACGAGGGCTTAGGAGAGGGCACTGCTCTGTTCAGAAGGACAAACGCCGTTATTTCTCGTGGAGTTGCCGACTCGCTCACGGCAACCTACGGCACCGCGGTCTGTTCGGCCGTCTGCCCGTCAAGCCCTCTGTTTGCTGCAACAACGACAGTCGCCACAGTCGGTGGTGTCATGGACGGGCTGACGCTTGGTTCTATGCGTCTTGTCAAGAGCCTGTACAACTTCAATCTCACCTCAACAGACCCCCTGCACTGGACGATCCTGCGGCTCATCTTTGGCTCTGGCGACACAGTTGACGGTTCCGAGAGCGACATATCCAACGCAACGGCGTCGATTGTGGAGAAAGTTATCTCGTCTAGGATACAGCCATCTCTGCTGAGTGAAGTCAAGTTGCTACGCAATCTCACACGGCATCCATCGATTAACCGAAGTGTTATTGCCATCCTGGAAGGTCAAATAATCACGATCCTCGTTATCGTGTGCTTCATTCTCATTATCCTCGTTCGGGATTATGTAGTCCAGCAACAGCCCGACATGATCCGCGCGGCCTTCCCTCCTGCCGAGAACGTGGTTCAGCAGCCGCTCGCCGACGTCCCCGAGGCTGCTGTTCCCGAGATTCACCGAGGATGGGCAGAACCGGACCATTGGCCTGGTGAAGATGCTGGCGGCGAGGAGGCTCAGGGCACCGGCGACCAAGCACAACCTGTGGACGAGAGGGAGGATACAACTGCAACCGGTCCATCAACAACCTTCGTTCCAGTATTGAGCCACGTCGAATTTGGTGACTCGGCCTCTGGTGCCCCTGCTTCGCCCGGCACTGAACAGCCGCGGCAAGACAAGAACGCTCACGATAGCACAGCAGTTCATGAATATCTCGCCATCTACCGAGCGGCGGATGGTGATCTAGACAAGATACTGAAGATAGTCAGAGAAATGAACATGGAGGAGAAGCTTGACTACTGGATTCAACTAACCAAGTTGAAGAGGGAGCGTGACAAACGCGGCAAGGATAATGCAGCTGCAGCTGCTACAGCAGATTGGGTCGACTCGCAGACAGACTTGAGTGCATTCGCACAGGCCGGGTCCTCGTCTACTAGTCACTTTGACGAACAACTGGACTGGGCACATGAGGAAGACGTCTCGTCCGACAGAAAGGGCAAGGGAAAGCAGAGGGACGATGAGGTCTCTGACAGTGACGACACTCCGTTCCTTGCCGGAAGCCCGCTCAGACCCAGGGCCAATACGGACGGCCCCAAGGTCAACAACACATTCAATCCTCTAGCGAACAATAACTGGTCCTTTGCTGACCTCCCTGACAACCCTCCTCCAACATCTACTGCCTTCACATGGGAAGACTCGATGGCCTCGGACCGCCCAGCAGTTCTCTCTGCTAACACAGGAGCTGCTCCATCAAACGCCCGCGCCGAGTCACGCGCCAGATCCGTCTCAAATGAGCGAGAGAGCGAGATATCAGAGGATCCTTTGACCCCGGATTCTGAACATGGATCATATGCGCCCGTCGGAGAAGCCCCGGCGGCACCAGCTGCCCCGCCGCCACCTCCACCAGCACCACAACTCCATCAAGCTGGCGGTATCCTGGATCTTGTTGCTGACTTTATGTGGCGCGACATTGTGAACATCGATCCCGCAGAACTCGCTGCAGTCGACCTGGACGACTTCGCTGACGATGGCGACTTTGACGACGATGGTCAAGACGATGCCGCTGATGATTTGGAACAGGACCGCGAGGTGGTTGAAGCTGCCGTGGCCGCGGGGCTTGACCCGGAAGCCATTGAAGACGCTGAAGACCTTGAGGGCATTCTGGAGTTGCTCGGCATGCGTGGTCCAGTGGCCGGACTATTCCAGAATGCGATATTCTGCGCGTTCCTGGTATCCATCACCATCTTCGTCGGCATCTTCATCCCTTACAATATTGGTCGCATCTCTGTCTGGACTATTGCGAACCCGATACGCCCTGCACGCATGCTCTTTAGCTTGTCCAAGTTTATCCAAGACTGCGCTGTTATTATGTTTGGCATTCTTGCCAGCATTGGGTCGTTATTCCTCCAGGCCATCAGCATTCTTCTTAACCTCCGTTCATTCACCACTTACCTATCCTCAATGACGGCCCGCAGCTACGGCATGGCTGTGACTGCTTCAAATCGGATTGGCGCCAGTTTCGTGACAGATCTCCCTCTTATCTCGACTACTGAAATCCGTAACTTTTCGGCCATTAGCCACCACGCTTTGTTGTCGATCAAGGGCAATATTGCTCTCACATTCTCTACCGCTGGTCATCTTCTCATGTTTGCATTTGAGCGCGGCACCCACTCAGACAAGAGTTCTGAAGCCGCAGCTGTCACCCTCAATGCGACGGTAGCTGTGTGGGACATGCTAAAACAAGTACCCGGCGTCATGGTCAATCCGAGCGCCTGGGTGGTCGACCTCAGCACGCCGGAGAAGGGAGTTTTGGTCGATGCTGCCCTCGCACACTGGAACGGCGGCGACCGGTTCTGGGCTATCGCCAGTGGCTACGTTGCCTTGACGTTAATGGCAGGTGTCTACCTCCGTCGAGGCACGCCTTTCTCGACAAGCCAGACTGGTCAGGAATGGGAGGCATCGATCATCGACGGCCTCAACCAAGCGAGTGGAGTAATGAAGGTCATCTTGATCATTGGCATCGAGATGCTCGTCTTTCCACTTTATTGTGGGATGCTCCTAGACATTGCACTTTTGCCCTTGTTCGAAGATGCGTCGATTGGGTCCCGCCTGCTCTTCACCATGAACTATCCCGTCACATCCGTCTTCGTGCATTGGTTCGTCGGAACTGGCTACATGTTTCACTTTGCGCTCTTCGTTTCCATGTGCCGGAAGATTATGCGCAAAGGCGTTCTCTACTTCATCCGCGACCCCGACGATCCCGAGTTCCACCCGGTTCGAGACGTATTGGAGCGCAGCGTCACGACGCAGCTGCGGAAGATCATGTTCTCAGCCCTGGTCTACGGAGCATTGGTCATTGTCTGTTTGGGCGGCGTTGTCTGGGGCCTGGCGTCGGCTCTCCCCGGGGTGCTGCCAGTGCACTATTCCTCAAACGAACCTGTCCTCGAATTCCCGATTGACCTTTTGTTCTACAACTTCCTCATGCCGTTGGCTGTCAAGTTCTTCAAGCCGAGTGACAGTCTGCACATGATGTACACGTGGTGGTTCCGCAAATGCGCACGCGCCCTGCGCATTACGTGGTTCCTCTTTGGCGAGCGGCGAGTGGACGAGGAGGGACACTTGAAGCTGCGGCCCGACTCAGACTATCGCGATTCTCCGTGGTGGTTGACGCTGTTCCTGGAAGTCGATTCGGGCGGTGAAGTGGTTCCCAAGACGTTCCGTGACACGTTTGAGGGGGGAACTGCAAAGCCGACGTCGTCGATTCCGGCAGATGAGATGATGACTCTTCACGTCAGGAAGTTGCACTTAGTCAAGTCCGGGCAGCTCGTACCAGATGGTCGGTTTGTTCGTGCCCCAGCGTCCGACCAGGTCAAGATTCCCAAGGGTCAAACTGTTTTCCTGGACGTGGATGAGGGTAACACGAGAAAAGACGGAGATATCGACATCTACTCGACCAACCAGTACCAACTTGTCTACGTGCCGCCGCATTTCCGAGCACGAGTGTTCCTCTTTATCCTACTCATTTGGATCTTCGCCGCCGTTACTGGGGTGGCAATGACCATTGTACCTCTGGAGTCTGGAAGGATGCTGTTCAAGCTGGTCATCCCCGGGCATATCCGCACCAATGATATCTACGCCTTTAGCATCGGCGTCTACGTCTGGAGCACGGTCGTATACGCCCTCTTCCACGCCAACTCATCCTATCAGTCGGCGAAAGAATGGCTCTCGGCAAGCATCGCATCAGCATACAGCCGTGAATCAGTCCGCCGCATCTCAGCGATGATTGTGCGCTCGGCGAGGGTTGCATATGCCTACTTTTTTCTTTTTGTTGCCTTCCCTCTGATGGTGGCAACACTAATGGAGCTCTACGCCATCATTCCGCTTCATGAGTTTATGTACAGCAGCTTAATCTCTAGCGAAAGCGCAACGATACCCCAGTCGGACCAAGCAGCAGAACTCAATCCCAGGCACACGATACGGGTCGTCCAAGGATGGACCATCGGTCTACTATATCTCAAGCTGAGCTCACGAGTCATTGTGACATGGTTTGACCACACGAGGTTGGCTGCGGCTGTAAGGGCGGTCCTCCGTCGCGGCTGGCTCGATCCCGACCTGGCCGTGCTCACTCGGGCCTTTGTGGTACCTGGCTTGGCTCTGTGGATGACGGCTGTGGCAGCACCACTGCTCTTTGCGAGATTTTTCATCTCTCATGGCCTAGCCGATTCTATCCTGGAGGCATCGGGCACCAAGCTGGCAAGCGAGATACCGGGCGAGCAACTATACAATGCCTATTTTGTTCTAATCTATCGTCTGAGCTTTCCGTTTGCTGCACTGGCGGTCGTCAGCTGCTTCACTTTGTGGAGCATGGTTGGCGTCCTCCGAAGCTGCAGGGCTCGCATTCGAGACGAAGCCTACCTTATTGGCGAAAGACTGCATAACTTTGGTGTTGTTAATGGCCCACCGAAGACGAGAGGGACGTGGAGGACGGGCGGTCCCAGGTTGTGAAAATATTATGGGGTTCCCTATGTAGCTGGGTGTTCAAGTCGGCTCCGGTTGGCCGCTGGCGTTAGGGTATGCTGATAGCGTAAAGGCAAGGAATATGACACAGCGATACGATATTACTAGAATACCCAGGAGTCGGCAGTGGGTTCTTGATCGCAATGAGGTCGTCAGAATTGCTGACGGTGACCTCGACGCTATAGTATTAATACAGCACGATGCAGTTCTACCTGTTGACTTTTGTCCTGGCTTGTGTCCACCTGTTGTTTTATGGAGGTCTACTATGATCCAGCTCTGCCTGTTGACTTGTGTCTCCTGACTTGTGTCTACTTGTTGACTTATGGTCTACCATGATCCACCTCTGCGTTGACTTGTGGGGCCAGTAGTGTAGGTAAGTAGGTATGTGTTTCATCCGCCAAGCCGGACAGGCATTCACCTTGGAAGTGGTATCGTAGTTGTCTCATGGCTCCGAGTCAGTCAGCACGATTTGCAACTGTTCAACTTGTCGCCACCAGGTCGATGAACTTTTGACTGACTCGACATCAAACATGATGGCTCCGCTGGTCAGGAGAATACCTCGAGCCGTCTCGCCGTAAGGTTCGATGCCGAGACTACAATCGAGCGGTTTACGCGCGTCTGGGGAGTCTCCGGAGTCTGGGGAGGAGTCGGTGGGGTGTGTTCAAGGGGATGAACCGGGGATGTGAAGCTGCGCTTAACTGACCTTCTTTGGTGTTTTTTTTTTCGGTCCTCGTTCTTGTTCTTGTTTTACTTACCTTACTTTTTGTGTTTTGTTACGCAGGCCGTGAACAGGTTCATCCAGTCGGCCCGTCAGTCGCTTTTTATCTCTGTTCTCTTGCTTTCACTATCCGACGTTGACGTCTATCTTGTCATTGTTTGTTTGAGGGACCTTTACCTTGGTCGTCGGTCTTTATTTTTACCTTTGAGGCAGTCTTTTTACCTCACATTTTGAGCTGGCCTCTCTATCTCTGTCATATCCAGCGGGTCTGTTTCTACCTCGTCTGTTTACATCACCACTTTTCTTCCCCCCGTCTTTCCAAGACAATCAATTCTCGTCTCACCAATGCCCGAATCACCTCGTCGTCCACCTCCGCTGCAGGACAACGGAGTTCCCAACCATCCCGGCCATCCTAATCCCGAACCGGAACCCGATCACGGCATCACCTCGGCCATCAACTTGTTGTCAACGGACCATGTCCACCATATCGCACATGTCCCCCATGGTGCTCAGGAGACAGACATGCCGTTCACGCCGCGACATCGTAGCTTCCATGCGCCGCAGCATTCGCTTGGGGGGTTTTCTACCTCGTCGGAAGATACGTATTACCAGCCTGAGCATGATCATGATCATGATCATCACATTCATGACAATGACAAGGTTCATGGACATGGGCAAGGACAAGGACATGTGAATGGACATGTAAACGGGCCTGGGAATTTGAACGGGAATGGGAATAATGGGGATAGCTATCCGGAAGTGTTTGGGGATTTTGAAAAGATTCGCTCGATTGGGGAGATTGCCGTGCCGGTTTCGAAAACGAACACTCACACCAACGTCAACACTCACACCAATTTTGATGTCAACGGCGATATCAGCACCAATTTCAACATCAACACCCGGCCTGATGACGCCGCCGACGCCGCTGCCGCTGCTGCCATCCGTGGTCTCTTCCCGAACTCATCTCACGATATTCACGAACAGCGCCCGAGGAATAGAAATAGGTGTGGTAGTGAGATTGACCCGTACTCCCCCTCGCGACCACGACTGTCCCTCCGCGCGCGTCTTCGCCACTTCACATGGGCATGGTACACACTTACCATGTCAACGGGCGGTTTAGCCCTCTTGATCGGCGCACAGCCGCATTCCTTCACGGGGCTAAAAACCATTGGATTGATCGTCTATTCCGTTAACATTGCGCTGTTCGTCCTCGTCACGTCCGCCATAACGGCTCGGTTCATCTTGTTTCGCGAAACGCTGGTGCAGTCGGTGACACATAAACGGGAAGGGTTTTTTGTCCCGACATTTTTCTTGTCAGTGGCGACGCTGATTACTTCTACGCAACGCTATGCTGTCCCCGACCCGGATGATAACCCCGGTGGTGCCGTCGCGCCGCGGAGTTTGCTGGTGGCCATCCAAATCGCCTTTTGGGTATACCTATTCGCGGCTACGGCGGTAGCCGTAGGACAATACAGCTTTGTATTTTCGGCACACCGGTTCGGACTGCACACCATGATGCCGACGTGGATTTTACCGATTTTCCCCATCATGCTTTCCGGAACGATCGCGAGTGTGATTGCGAAAACGCAGCCGAAAAACGAGGCCGTAGCCATCACCACTGCGGGACTCACCTGTCAGGGTTTAGGTCTGTCGGTCGCAATCATGATGTACGCGCACATGGTGGGACGACTCATGCAGAGTGGACTACCGGATAGAGAGCACTGCCCGGGACTATTCATGTGTGTCGGCCCGCCGGCGTTTACGGCATTGGCATTTCTAGGTCTGGCGAGGGGACTGCCGGGTGATTTGGATGTGGATGGAGATGGGTTTCTCGACACCAGTGGGATTAAAGTCACGGCCATTATCGGCGCGGGCTATCTCTGGGCTTTGTCGTTCTGGTGGTTTGGCATTGCCGTGTTGGCAGTCCTAAAGAAACCGCCGAGGTATTTCCACTTGGGATGGTGGGCGACGGTTTTTCCCAACACGGGATTCACGCTGGCGACGATTTCGCTGGGCAGGGCGTTTCAGAATGACGCCGTCTTGTGGTTTGGCACGGCCATGTCGCTTTGCTTGCTGGGCGTGTACTTGTTTGTCTTGTTTCATCATGTCAAGGCCGTGGTCGCGCAGGATATCATGTATCCGGGGAGAGATGAGGATGTTGAGGATCACTAGGTGGACACAAGCTCAGGGGATTTTGCTGGAGGCTGTCATTACACTATCTTTCAACAGAGTATTTTCAATTTTTAGACAAGAAGCTGCCCGCCCTCCAATGAGGAATTGTCCAACTTTCATGCACCACCACACCGCATGCCCAGTGGAGACTGGAATGACCCTCAAATTATGTATTAATAAAAAGACAAATGCGTCCCCCAAACACCATCGTAACATCATCACCTAGGATAGGTAGCTATTTCAGCCTAGGCCATGTAGAATAAGATTCAGCGAGCCTTAGCTTCTCGCCATGATTATCTCGCCTTCACCGGCTGAATGGCCTGCGGATTATGAAACAAATCATTCGGGTCCCATTTCCCTTTAAGCAGGCCCAACTGCGGCAAATTCGTCCCCCAATACTGCTGCTGGCCATCCTTGAGCGCGGGGTCCACGTATCCCGCATAAGTCCCTGACGCGCCCGGCGAGGCGCCCAGAATCAGGTTGTGAAAATCGGTAACAAACTGTTTTGTCTTGCCGAGCAGGGGGAGACCAATCACGTAGGATTGGTAGAATAAAATCTTGTCTCGGTGGCCGTAGGCAGTGCCGTTCATGGGCACGTCGTCGACGGCGCCGCCGGCTGCGTCGAAAATGATGAACCACAGCAGGGTTCCCTTGTCTTGTCGGTCAACCCAGCGGAAGATATCTTTGAATTTCGACGTCGGGATGAGTGTGTTCTTGGTAAAGGCCAGACTCTTGGAGTAGAACGGGGTGGCTAGGTTGGAGAGATAGAGTGCCTCGTTTTCGGCATCGTGGGCGAGGGCGCCGAGCCAGTCGTTGATGTGGAGAGTTCGGTCAGAGGTTTGGGGCAGCTTTTGAGGAATCCCTGATGCTTCCCATTCGGCTTGGGTCCCGTAAAATGTGCCCGTGATGACTGCCCCCAAGGGATGCATGATAAACATGGTTCCAAAGCGGCGGTCGAGTTTGGGATCGGCAATCAAGTCTTGCCATTTGGTGTAGATTGGGGCCATTTCCTCTTGGGATCCAAAACTGAACATGTACGAGTATTGCACAATCTTTGCGGGTTCCGGGTGAGTTCTAAAGACGAACTTGGTGATGACGCCAAAGTTGGATGCCGCGCCTCGCAGTGCCTACCCGGTGTTAGCTTCGTACGAACGCTATGAGAGAGGAAAGGCTGTGCATACCCAAAACAAATCCGAGTTTTCCCTCTCGTTCGCCCGCCGAATGACACCATCAGAAGTGACAACCTCTACTTCCAGAACGTGATCCAGACAAGACCCCCACATGCGTGACATGGGACCTAGGCCTCCCTATTCAAGTTGGCGGTTAGCATGAAAAGAGCGTAGGTAGAAAATGGGTTGATGGCGGACGCACAATGGTAGCATGTCCACCCGTTCCCACGTCGGGACAAACACCGTGGGCCATGGCACGACCTCCAGCATTGTGCATCTTCTTGGTAACCTCGCCGAGACGAGTTCCGGCACCCACGGTAGCCTGCCATGTATTTGGGTCCATGGAAAATTCCTGAAAGTTGACCATGTCGATGGCGACGGCTCCATCCGCGCCTCCGAGGCCATAATTGCCGTACGAGTGACCTCCGGATTTGGCCTGAATCTTAACGCCGTTGGCATTGGCGCACTTGATGATACCCGAAATATCCTGTGCCGTTTGCGGTCTGACAACCGCGGCTGGGGTGACGGCGACGTCGAGGTTGTAGGGTTTAACCCATTGGATTTGGTAAAAGGGATTATTGGGGTAGCCGGCAAAGTCCGCTCGGCCGTTGCCCACTGTGTCGATGCATCTCTGCAAAGCGCTGGGAGAGTTACCCATGGTGGCGATGTCCAACGGAGATCAACAGGATCAGCAGAGAGGACTTTGATGCAGTACGTACTACTTTGATGGGAAAGGGTTGCAAAAAAAACGAGGGACCGAAAGGAGTTAAAAAAAGAGCAGGAACAAAAAGGAGTGGAAAGGCGGGCCAGGAACACCGCCAAAATTCACAACATGTGAGCCCGATGATGTTCTCCTACACACACCGGGTGATGGATTTTTGTTTGCCAGGTGTGGCAGCCAACACCAACTTTATGCGACGGCGGCCGCATTTTCTTGGAGCCGGCCGTGGTTCGACTTTTTCGTCTGCGGAGGTGACCCTAGTCCAGAGGCAAACAGGGTCATTTGGGCCTTGAGCCATGGCCATTGGCTGCGTGGACAAAAGTCGAGATCTTGAGGGCAAGGGGAGAAGCGAATGGGCAGGCAGTGTGGACGATGCGACATGGGACCATCCGCGCCGCCCTCCTTGATGATGAAGGGGGTCACGTCGTATCCAATGCGCGCGCGATGCGGGGGTTCAAGGGGCCTGTCCGTCATTGCAGCCGCGGAAATTGCCCCACAGGGGCTGATCCGCAGTGCGAACTTCAACCCTCCCTCCCTCCCTCCACTTGGGTGCTGCGCTTGGTCCCGACAAGTTCTTGGGAGGTTGGAGTTGACAAACGGTTGTTGGCTGCTGTCAGAAGACCGGTTGTCAACGCTAGGGCTAAGCGACATGGCTACACCAACCAGTCATGTCTCAGATCCACGCCGAGAGCGAGTCGTGACTTTTTTGGTGGTGGCCACCAGAAAGGGGCAAGCGCCAAGCGTGCCAAGCACTGCCATTGCCGTCGGCAGTCGCGTTCAACTTGCCACTCATCACTTGATGCGGTTTTCGCGGAAAAGCAAATGCAGCTCCTTCTGCAGAAAGGTCACGACACTAAACTTCCCGTCCCAACCCTCATGACCCCACCCGACCACCCTCTGAGAAAATGCAGAAATGCTTTGTGAGCAAATGTTGCTGATGGTGGTTGAGAGCCGGGAACTTTCAAAGGCATCCGCGCGGGAAGGAGTGTCTGACTGCGACTCTGCTGCCATTTTCTCGGGACTGTCAAATTTGACCGAGATATTGTTTTCTGCACTGCAACTCTGGTGTGAAACGTGTGAGATCTGTTCGTCACCTACCTACCCTTGTGGCTGACCGATGACATTGTTGTTGAAGTCCATGCGGATGACCTGGAATTCCGGATTCTGATCTTTTCTCGGATCTTGGCCCGTTGATTCCATGTAATCCTTTGAGACGGAGTTGGAGATATCAGTTGTATAATAGGTTTTTTTTGGGAGTTGCTCTGGACGCACGTCAGCAGACAAGTCACTGTCATGTCAGCACTTGCAATGTTGCACTTGGACATGATATGTCTCGTTGGTGAATCCAACGCACTTCAGCTTGAGATGTTTTACTGCAGGTCTTAAAGTTTGGGTGCCAGGCAATGAACAGCAGACTACGTATCTCCTCAGTTCCGTCAGCACCATCGAGCCCAGCGTCGGTAGCACCTTGGAGGCTTGTGTAACCACGGAAGTCACCGTTTTAGAGTCCCCAGCGAAAGTCAAGCATCGGCCTCTTTTTGAATCGCATTGACAACAGTAAAGAACAACAGTAAAGAATGCCCAGCGCAGCTCGGTAGTTGGCACCCAGGGCTGAGATGCACCAGTATCCGGATAAATCATCCCGTCTCCCACCACACCGACCTGCATGGTGGCTGAACCTGTCCAGTCACAGTCAAGTGGCAACAGGACTGGCTCTTATCTTCAGCACTTCCCGGAAGAGGGAGGAAACTTGACTGGTCGGCTTCAACACAAGTAGATTACCTGCCGTTCAGCTCATGCAAGACACTACCACCGCTGGCGGACGGCTTGCCCCGCCTACGTAGCCATTCCCCGGTGGCTTGCATTCCATCTACTGGTTATTTTGTAGGTTGTACACTGAGTTGTTCGAATAATGGTCGTCGTACGAAACCTGGGGTAATACATGAAGCAGACGTCCCGCCCAACTGGTTAAAACCAGTTTTCCATTCGCAACCATGCCAGATTTTTACGACACAGCTCACAGTTTTCACAAGACAGCTCACAGCCAACCCGACTAAAAAGCGTAAAAATGGAGGTGGTCGGCGCAATCTTCACCATTCTTGGTGCCACCAACATTACAGCCACCAGTGTTTGGAGATTATGCGACAACTGGCGTGAGGCGCCCGCGGCAATTCACGAGCTTCGTGACTTTCTTAGCCAGACCCAAGATTTTTGGGCGGCGGTAAAAAATAGCCTGGAAGCCAGCCGTGCTTTAGAGGTTCGGTCTCTTTCAGAAAAGAAGTTGCTACAAGGACCAAGTGAAAGTTCATCGTCATCGCCATGGCAAGACGAGCAGACTCTACAAGGTCTCGCCCAGCTCCTTCAGCGCGGCCACGCCATCCTCACTAAGATGCAGACGATAATTACCCAAGTCACGCAAGGGATGGTCACACAGGGGACGGTCACGCAGGGGACTCTGACCGGGAATGAGATGGAAGGTCCCAATGAGACGCGCTCGCTCAATGCGAGACGGAAAATAGCGTGGATCACCAAGTCGCACCAGATGCGCAAGCTCAAGATGGCGCTCAGTCAGAATAACGAGTTGATATACGGAAAGCTATTGGCGTTGAATGTGTAAGCTGTTCCAACCACCTACTACTACGAAGTAGCTCTGTTGAAATCAGTGTAACTAACCTAGATCCCCCGGTGTAGACAAATCTCGGCCGAAGTGGCATCAACTCACCGAACTACTCAAAAACACCTTGTCGAGCATCTTGAAACCCAACTCGCCCGGTCCCAGGAAGAACTCCGCACCGGCTTCGACAGCTCCATCCAGGCTTCCATGGCACGCTTGCTCGTCGAGATGGAACGACGCGGTTCCATGTCTTCGTCCAGCACCGCGGCTGGGTCCATGCTAGATAAGTTTGAGTTCAACAACTCCATGTCGGAGAGCAGTACCCTGGTGCCCATGTCACCGTCTTCGTTTTCGTCTCACATATTTGATGAGCCAAACGAATACATGTCTCTCTCCCCAAAAACAGGGAGTATGATCCAAGAAAGGGGACGGACAAAAAGATCACTCGACGCCGTGGCAACTGTTGCAACCGAGACGTTGGTTCCCCACAGAGCCATCTCATCCTGCACTTGGGCGTGTAAATGCGCCTGCCACTCGTCGTCGAGCCATACCTCCTGGCGACTGACGGCGTTGCGGCAGATGGTTGGCCACATGACGGTATCGTACGACGGCTTCGGCTTCTCCCAGCAATCTAGTGAGGAACAACAAAGACAGAAATGCACCCTCCCCTCCTGTCGAGACAAACCCGGTTGGCGCTGGGTACGCATCCACTATAGCTTCCCACGCTGGCTAACCGACCTGGTCATCTCCACGGCGTATTACTGGCGGTCCTCACGGTCTGGACCCGAAGCCATTCTGCGCGTGTCGCGACGCATTCCGGAAGACACGATTTCCATTTCGCAATCCATATTCTCGGCAATCGACCGACGCGATATCCTCGGGGTCAAACGGTTTCTCGCGCGCGAACCTTTCTCAGCCATTGACGAGCGCGCCGATTCCGAACTCTGTGCCATCCACGCGGCCATCCAACACGAGCAGCTGGAAATGGCGGAAATCCTCCTCCGCGCCGGGGCCGACCCTTTTAAGCCCGATCGGTTTGGAACGTCCGCTATAGCCGCGGCATTTGCCTTTGTAGTGGAATCCATCGATACGCAAGCTCCCTTTCGGAGCCTACCGAACCTCCAACTCGCCATGGCGAGATATATTTCCGAAGAAGCCGGGCTTTCTGACCTGCAGAAAATCCTCCTTGGCCTCTTACCGATCCGGTTGGGGGATGTGATTTCCACGCCAGCCATAACCAGCCAGATCAATGTCCTTTCTGCTGATCGGAAATGGACCCCTCTTTTACTAGCGGCATTTCGATCAGACGTCTCCGCTGTGCGTTTACTTTTGGAAAACGGCGCGGACCCAAATCTTACCAGCGCGTTTGGGTCGTCGCCGCTCCATCGCGCAGCATGGTCATGTAGTCTGGAGATTACCTCGTTATTACTTGAAGCGGGCGCTGACCCGAATAAAAAAACGGGGGTGGGCACAACTCCGCTGCTCATGGCAGTGCTGCATTCTCCTCCGCAACAGCCCCAGATTCTGAACCTCTTACTGAAATATAACGCGGATATACACGCGTGTAATCGCTGGGGCGTGCAAGCCCTATCCCGAGCGGTAATACGCGATAATTTCCGAAATGTAGAATGGTTGGCGAATCAAGCTGCGGTGGATATAAACCATGGAGACTACGAAGGCGATACCGCGCTGATTGAAAGCGTAAGCTATAACGCGGTGATGTCCGCTAGGGTTTTATTAGAAAGGGGAGTGTATTTTCGGAAAAGAAATGCTAATGGACGAGGGGCATTACATTGGCTGGCTAGCGTGGGGAGTGTCCAGATGATGAGGCTATTTAGAGACAAATGCACGGAAAAAAAACTGGATGGGCTGGGAAGGGATTTGGATGCGAGAGATAAGTTGGGAAAGTCGCCGCGGGATTTATTCAGAGAGAGGGAGGATGGGGACCAAACCCTGGAAGAAGAGTGGGAGTTGCTAGTAAAAAGTTTGGAGAGGGACCAAGATAAGGGGAGAGAGAGTTTGGACGAGTTCTTTGATGCGGTTGAGAGGTTGTGAGATACACAGCACCCAGCTTCACCTCACCTAGTATAAAATAAAGTTGACTCCTTTTTATGAGGATTGTAAACTACCTATCAAAATTAAACCCTTGGATATCCTTTTCTGTCTTCTGCCCAAAAGCCTCCCTCCCCTCCCCCTTAATACCCTTAATACCCCCAACGCCCAGATTGACAAAGGAAAGAAGACAAAAAAAAAAAGGAATGTCATGTCCCCAACGCACCCGGTGCCCACACCAGTTTCCAAAGCCCAGCGTCCAGTACCCAGTACCCAAAGTCCAAAAGGAAAATAGTAGCACAGCTCAGAGTTACAAGAGAAAAGAGAAAAGGGAGGGTTTTTTTTTTAAAAAAAAAAAGGGAAGAGAATAGTCAAGACCCCCTCCACGCTCCCGGAACGTCAACATCTACATCCAACGCCGTGATCGACACTGGCTCTTGCGTGTCTTTCCCCTTTCCTCTTGTCAATTCCCCTCCCAGCACATGTATATCCATGTCGTGTAGTGAGGTGGATATGGACAGGGAATCGCCCAGCGACCCTAGCGACTCGAGTTCTTCGTCTTCGGAGCTGGAATCTCGATAGGACATGGATAGACCCGGTTCCGGTTCCGGACTAGAGCTGCGGTCGCTGCCGCTGACAGTGCTGCTATTGGTGGTAGTGGCAGTGGTTCTTGCCATTTCTTGTTCCTGTTCCTGCTCCTGTTCTTGATCTTGTTTCTGTTTGCTCTCTCCAGGTTCAGATTCAGAGACCGAGACAGATTGAGAAACAGAAACATAATCCGAGACTGAGTCCCCCTCTTGTGGTTTTTGTTGAGATGGTTGAGAGTGGGCCGCAGGAGGAAACCGCGCAAACCCATATCCCGCCGCCTCGTGCTCCTCCTGTTCTTCCCTCTCCCTCGTCTCTTCATACATGACATTCAGACAAGCCATTTTCCCCTTTGATCTCGGCAGTGCATCGAATTCAAAAGGGGAAGGTTTCGCAATAAGCAACGGGGTGAAATCGTTCCAATGTACGGGGATTTCCTCCCCGGAAAGCGGGTCGCGCTTCTTCCGGATGGTAAACGCCCACGCCATTCCCCCCATGGATAGAAATAGGTCTTGTTCCACGATGGGAATGCCCTGACATGTCCTCCGACCGAATCCAAATTGGGAAAACCCATTCAGATTCGGGTAGATGGACAGAGGGCCGCGGTAGGTAGGGTACGAGGGGTCGAGCCAGCGGGAGGGGTTGAACGTTTCGGCGTCGGGGTAGGTGGTTTCGTCGCGGGTGATTGCCCTATTTTGTTCTCTGTGTTAGTCTTCTTTTCTTTTTTGTGCCCCGGATGAGTAGAGAGGGGATGAAGAGAGAGAGAGAGAGAGAGAGAGAGATGGAATTACCACTCCAGAGCATGAATCGTCGCCCCCTTGGGGATGAAATACCCCTTGTACACATCATCCTCCTCCACGGCATGGGGAATCCCCGTCGGCACTGCCGGTCGCCAGCGAATGACCTCTTTAACCACAGCTCTCAACATGGGGAGTTTATCCCTATCCTCCCACTGCGGACACCGTCCATCTTCCAAGACCGTGTCAATTTCCTCCTGGAGTCTGGTCTGCCACTCCGGGTAGTGACACATGGCGAGGATATAGCTCTGAATAGGGCTGCCGATAGTCAAAGCCCCCGCGATAGCCATCAATCCCACCACGCGCATTCCTTCTTCTTCTCCGCCCTTCATTTTCTGAGAGTCCAAAAACGTCCTCACAAAACTCGGCCCCGCCTTCTCCCCCTCCATCATATCCTTGACAAACCCCATGTTTTCCCTAAACAGCTTCTCTTCCAGTCCATGGCGGGCTTTCTCCTTTTGTTTCCAGGGGCTGATCATTTCCGGAACATGTCTCAGAAAACTGAGCCGGTTAGGCAGGGCGCCCGACGGGCTAATCGTCATGAGTAGACCAAAGGTTGTATGTCGAAGCATTTCCGCTGGGTGGGCGCTTCCCCAGCAGAGACGGGAGACGGTCCGGGAGGTGAATTGCTCGACCCATTCGCGGTATTTTGTCGGTTCGCGCCACATGTTGAAGAGGAACCGGTCTCTCTCGAGGGCAGGGTAGGCGTGCAGGTTATCGCGTGCCGAAGTGTGCATGAGGTGGTTGCAGAGTTTGCGTTGGCGTTTCCAGGTTTCGGTCCGGCCGAGGAGAGCGAGGTAGTCGCCGCTGGTTCGGTTATCCGGGAGGTTCGGAATGGTGGGACGGTCCGAGTAGATGGCGGCGCGCTTGGAAAGCAGGTCGTGGGCGATTTGCTCCGAGGAAATCCACACGTGGACAGAGCCAAACATGGTGGTTTGGTAAATAGGACCGTGGGTTTTGCTCCATTCGTAAAACTTGATCCACGCGCCCTTTTCGGGAATATCGTGTACTCGTCCAATGTAAGGGAGTCCGGTAGGTCCGGGCAGGGGACGGGATCCCGGGGGAAGATGTTTTCGTCGTTGTAGGTAGAGATGGATAGCTCCAATGGCTAACCCGAAAGAGACGAAGAATAAGGTAACTGAACCAGCCATGGTGGTGTCAAGACAAAAAAGAAGACGAGAAATACTAAGGGAAATCAATGAAGAAGAAGAACCTGAACCTGTCGATGTTATAAAATTGGGATGATGGGGAGGGACGACACTAGAAAATTGTGATGAGTCAAGCTCGGTGCAGTTCATATCGCCAGCGAAGATGAAAGATGAAGGTGAGGATGGGGACGAAGAGAAAAAA
>Ga0247765_1000199_pt1 | contig 48861 bp, 47 predicted proteins | sample UWRJL106311C6_FD_179949 | JGI IMG/M metagenome (GOLD analysis project Ga0247765, IMG submission 179949) | Plant litter microbial communities from Arlington Agricultural Research Station in Wisconsin, United States - UWRJ-L106-311C-6 | ecosystem: Environmental > Terrestrial > Plant litter >... | reverse complement strand
CCCAAAAATACCAAGTGCTGTGCTAGGTGCAACATCGCGTCAGGACTCAGAACGTGGAGACATCAACGTACAACCATGCAATGTTAAGGTCAAGGTCACGGTTTTCAGTTTTATGACGTCCCTACCTACCTACCCGTTTACCACATCCGTACTCCCGTACACCACTCCATTGAGTCCCACCAGACATCTTTCACCACCAGATCTACCACGCATGACAGAACACGAAGCCCGATCAGTACAAAAAAAAAGTCAAGCCAGTTAGCTATCAAAGACAAGAAGAAAGCCTACTTACCTTAGGTACCTACCTTACCTCGTACGCCGTTCCCCCCTGCTATGGCCCCGCCAGCCACATGCACATGCACCCACAGAAGCCCCCCCAGAAGAGACCGCCCGTAGGAAGTCGGGTGAGCCTGCGCCACAGTTTTAGTTTGGCCTGGTTTAGTTTAGGGGAGTCACCTCACGCAGGAGCAGAAGGAGATCTTGGGGATCGAGTCGAGCTCTATGCTCCCCAGAGGAAAAAAAAAAGATATTCAGATCGAAAGGGGAGGGGAGGTGGAAGAGGAAGAGTTTATTTATATGGGACAAGGGGATGGTCTAGAACATGCGCGGTGGTAAATGCGCCTCGTGAGAACGAAAATAAAGTGCTAACGTCACTCCTCTTGTTTTTTTTGACTTTTTGACTTTGGCCCCCAGCCTAGTTCTATAGAATGCTATCTTAGATTACGTCCAAGATACCTACAGAACGTTCTACGATGGAAAGAAATATAGTTTAACGTCGCCCCGTTCAGGGACTCCACCCTTAGGTATACAATTAGTATCCCGTGGAATATTCTGGCGGCCACGAGAACGGATAGCCCGGATCTAGATTGCTGATAAAACAAGAGTCTATCGCATCCGTCAGTGACCACGACTGAAACGCCGTGTCGTCCATGTCTACCCCCGTAAAGACTTCGGTTCCTAAACTATCGTCACCCATTAGGCCAAAGTCATGACTAAACTCGGCAAGAGTAGCCGCGCTGGTGGTGGTGCTGGGCGACTCAAATATTGCATCGCCAGGGTTCGGGGGTGTTGGCCCAGTGGCTTTGTCAACCTCGGGTACGAGTGGCTGTTCTGGTACTGACGACGACGAACCCCCGGTTTCCGCTCGCAAAGCCCGTCGATTTGGTTTCTGCGTCCTCCGCTGGGCTGGTTTTGCGCCGCCGACGGCTGCGGGCGAGGCTTTGCGAGTGCGGACCCGGATATTCTGCTCGGCCTTGCTGACGTGGGCCATGACCATTTCTCCTAGATTGCTGTTGATGCGGGCGCTGGTCCATACCTTGCCAAGCTCTTTGAGGAGCGGGAGAATGTCCTTAAAGTTCTCCTTCCCCCGGACTCGGAACATTGGGGTCCGGCTGAACCGCCACTTCCGATAGGCCGTTGTCAGTGATAGGGCCAGTGCGTACGGTATGAACGGCATGGGGCTCAGCTGGTATCGATCTCCCTCGTTGATGATGTCAAAGATGCGGTCGGACGAGTGCGACCTTCGTGCGTTGAGAATACTAGGTGGGAGATGGCTATAAGTGACCCCTGACACAGCATCCATCTGTGGCGACGTCTTGAATCGGTCTCGGGGCATGCGCACTGACAAGACACAGACTGCATGGTATAAAATCTCGAGCGTCGCTACGCAAGTCAGCAGTCGTCTGCAGAAAACGAAATGAGCAGCCTACCTATTAATCCGTCTGGTTCGTAGTGAGCTTCGGCATCCAGAATCAACCGTTCCAGTACCGGTACGTCAATGTGGTCCTCCTTTGCATGCGGCCGATACAAGTTGATAGTCTTGTCCAGCAGCATGATGATCGACATGAACAGCTTGAAGCTGGGCGAGTCATTCTTGTCCGACTGCGGGATCATGAGCAGGTCGTAGTTGTGGAACATTAGCGGACGGCCGACCAGGGCCGAAGTTATCCGGTCCAGCGCATACAGACAGCGAAACAGCCGGCCAACATCACCACGGCCAATGCCTTCCGAATTGCTGGTGTCAGCCATCTCCTTGAGGTGGATTCCGTACGTGTGAACCATGCTGGCGAGACCGGCGTAAAAGTCCAAGGGCTCAGTCCGGGAGTCTGGCTCCGGCTGCCAGTAGATGCAGGTCAATGCCATGATCCTGATCTTGTTGACCAGCTGCACCGACTCCTTGGTCGGCAACATCTTGACTCCTTCCTTGATGAAGTTGACAAGCGTCCGGCTGTATTCGGCGTACGACACTGATTCGGACCGGCGATCCCATGGCCCTGACACTGGCTTCTGAAGATACAGGTGGGGTGTTGCAAGAGCATCGCTCGCAGCTGCGAGACATACCGATGCTCTAATGAGGCCAGCCACCAGGGATGTAGTCTGTGATGAGATGCTGTCCAGGGTGGGAGATTCGAAGATGGGAAAGATGGGACAAATCTTGGTGATGTAGATGGTTTTCAGAGCGGCCCAGTCGCCTTCTGACGGTCGCACAACCGATTCGAGCTCCTTGACAAAAGCCTCGGCGGCGTATTTGGCAAACGCCATGGCGTCGGTTACGGGGATAATGGTCTTGGACTCGCCGTTGGGGAGAACACAAGGGAGAACAAGATGTGGAGCCCGTTGCAGATCTTGGGCTGCGACAGTACTGGCGACAGTGTCTCTTGGATGTCTATCCACGAGCTCAGCGTCAGATGTGCCCCAGATTCCGAGACGAGCGTCTCCTTCGGCTTCGACTGGAGCGATTTTGGAGACTTCGGTCATGGTAGCTTCGACAAAAACGCCTTCTGGGTTCAGATCACCAAGAAACGGAGCAGCTCGGTCTAGCTTGGCGTGTCGAGCATCCGGACTTTGAACAGCAGTGGAACTATTAGGGCTTGGTGATGGTTCTGGTGCTTGGGCTTGGAATTGCAGAAGTTGAGCGGCGGCATCCGAGGCATCCATAATGTCTGGGGTGTGGTCGCATCGTTTCTGGGGCTGTTAACCAGAGACAATAGTACTTTCAGGCTCTACATACCTTTCTCCGTTTGCAGTTTTCGCAGGCCTGTTGGACCTGTCTCCGTTTGACGGGAAGGCCGGAGGCGTCCTGTTTGACAAATTTAACGGGTCCAGCCATGGAAGCGGTTACTCCGGAAGAAGGCTAGTCCGAACTTTGTTTACGCGATATTGGTGGCCTGTCCGATGAACAGTGTAGGTAGCTGAAGCGAGGGATATAGTGGCAAGCGATACGAATAGTGTCGCGCTGGAATCAGGTTTAGGATCATGTTTTCGCGGAGTTGCCACTTTGGATACCCCGCACTCCACACTTCTGACAGCCTCCACATTGATATCATGATAGCACGAGGCCCAGCAGAGAGAGCAGACAGAGACAGTCGGAATGACCTGATCAAAAGCAAAACCGTAGAGCTAATAAATGTCTGGGAAACGGATCTCTTTATTTTGTAGACACCCATTCCAGCTCGTTATAGAGACCTCTCTCTGTCTATCACGATACCAGCACTACCATATTTCCAAGAATATTTCCAATCCCCGGCATACCCCAATTGGGAACTTCCGCGGTGGCGAGCTCGATACACGACAGAAGGCTGTGTGACGGTGAGATAAATGTGATAGAAAGCTGGCGTGCCCAGCTCTTCATTTCCCGCATCGGCCTGCTCATCCCAGTCCAGGGCAAAAATGGCACTCAAAACACTGCGACTAGGTCGCTGCTTCCCCTTCCACGTCTGCGTAGGGCAGGCACGATGGATGACACAGGGCACTAAGGCCGTGGGAGCCATGGGGAAGCGGGAGGGGGACATTTCTGACGCCTTCACCTCACTTTCTGGCAAGATGGCTGAGCCGCTTCCCCATCGTTTCCGCCTGCTGAAGCAGGAGCTCGCCAAGGGCAACGAATTTCCCATCATCAATGGTTGGACAAGGCTGCTCGAGTCTCTGAAAAAGGAGAATGAAACCATTGCAAAGCGAGGTCCCAGAGTCATCCCCGAGGTCCGATTCAGCCATCTCGAGGAGGATCTGGCCAAGTATGCCCACATCATCAAGAAGAGAGGCGTCGTCGTCATCAGAGGCGTCATTCCCGAGGACGAGGCTCGTGCCTACAAGTCCGAGATTGAGGACTACGTCAAGCTCAACCCCCAGACCAAAGGTAAGTCTTTGATCGGTCCGTCAATTGAACTCTTCTCACACCGATAGGTTTCCCTGCCGAGAACCCCCAGGTGCTCGAGCTGTACTGGTCCGCTCCCCAGATCAAGGCTCGCGGCCATCCGTCCCTGCTCAAGACGCAGATCGCCCTGATGAAGAAGCTGTGGTATACTTCCAACCCGAGCTCGCCCATCTCCCTGGGCATGCCCCTCTGCTACGCAGACCGTCTTCGCATCAGACAGCCGGGTGACGCCAAGTTCGCCCTCGGTCCCCACCAGGACGGCGGCAGCACCGAGCGGTGGGAGAAGGAAGGCTACGGTTATGGCGGTGGCGGTGTCTACAGCGCCGTCTTCCGTGGCGAGTGGGAGGCGTACGACCCGTTCGACGCCAGCGCCCGCATGCACGCCTTCACCGACTTGTACGGTGGTCTTGGCGCTTGCAGCATGTTCAGAATGTGGCAAGGCTGGTTGTCGATGAGCAAGACCGGACCTGGCGAGGGCACGCTCCAAGTCAATCCCTTGTTGAAGGAGGCCACCGCCTACGCCCTTCTTCGACCTTTTTTCCGCCCAATGTGGAAGCCTGAGCAATTCCGGGACCCGAGCAAGCATCTCGATCCGCTCAACTGGGAGTTTCTTGCTGGAGATAACATTACCAGCGACCTTCCCGGTGCTGTCCCTGGACACGGACAAGAGTTTCCCGAGGGCATGCATCCCCATCTCGAGCTGGACAAGACGATGGTGAACATTCCCGAGGTCAAGCCTGGCGACTATGTCGTGTGGCATTGTGATAGTGAGTTGCCTGCACGCATGTTCTCGGCGTCACTAACCGGAACAGCCATTCATGCAGTTGACCGTACCCACAAGGGAGAATCCGATTCGAGTGTCTTGTACATCCCAGTGTGTCCTACCACAAAGGCCAACGCCCACTACGTGGTTTCACAACGCAAGGCCTTCCTGAAAGGAATTCCTGCTCCCGACTTCCCTGGCGGCGTTGGAGAGTCGGGGCATACCAGACGGCCTGATCTGGACTTTATCATGACGACGTGCGATCCGATTGGGATTCAAGCCATGGGCTTTGCCAAGATTGAAGCTAGCGATGAGGAGACTTCTGGAGGTCGTGAAGCTATTCAGCTGGCGAACAAGAAGTTGGGATGGGAGTAACTAGTAACTGATTTTGGCGCTGGTGGAGTTGAGGATTCCCATTGTAACCGGTCTTGTCGGTTAATGTTTTGGCCATGTAGATGGTTGCCTTTGCGGGCCTGTCGAATAGTGTTAGTTTCATCAGCTTGGTGTTAATCAGGTGTATTCCGGCTCTGGTGGAGCACAGAATTATGCTCAGTCGGCCAAGATTGACAGCGTGAACAGTGCTATAACTTACTCTGCAACCGCGGAACTGCCCTTGTGAGTTCGGCCGTTCTAGGGCAGCCTGCCAAGACTGAAGACTGCACCCCGTATTCGTTTGTTCATCGTGATTGGCTCCCTTGGTAGGCGAAATACTAGGACCGGTGGGGAAGGATTCGAAACCCGAGCTCTCCGCATCTCAGGCACACAGCCCGTCAACCTACCTAGAATGGCCAACACATTAGTCAGACAGGTGGCAGATTGAAACATGTATGAAAAAAACGAGACTGAACTCGCTGACTTGTGGTATGTCCCCTCCCTTCCAGGTAACACCCACAAAGGCTAGGCTGGGGTCTAATCCCTGCCCAGGCGCGACGCTCTCGACCAGTATGCCAGAGACACGGAGAAATCGCTATCCATTGACGAGATCCTCGCGCTCCGCCAGCTGCAGAGTATCGAGGACATTTCCAAACACATCCAGACCTCTGAAGCTACCTTTAAAACTTTCCGAACTAAGAATCACCGTCTCTGGTCTGCCCTGACCACCTTTGCCGCGCCGATCACTACCATTGCCAATCTGGCTATCACCCCCTCTTCCGTGGTAGATTTCGGTTCCGTCTCCAGCGCGGTTTTGGGGGCCGTGGTATACCTCCTTAAAGCCTGCGAGGGGGTCAGCAATGCCTACGACTGGGTGGAGCAGCTATTTCGAGAGCTACAAGACTTTTCCGAACGGATAGGTCTGTACATCACGACAACGACCACTCTCGACGCCGTGCTTCGTCGCAAGATTGTTGCCATCCTCGCTGTCATTCTCAAAGTCCTCGGCCGCTCGCAGAAACTGGTTCGAGAGAAGCGGTTCCGCGAATACCTCCGCGTGACGTTTCTCGGCAAGGACGCTACCACCAAGAAGTTGGTTGACGAGCTGAATAAAGTCTTGGGAAGTGAGCAGCGCTATGTTTTGGGGGTTACGTATGCCTCGACGCAACGGACCGAAGAGGTTACGAAAGCTACGCATGATGCGGTACACAAGGTTCTGGATGTTGTCGAGGAGGAGCGAGATAAGCGGTCGCGCGAGGAGGATGAAAGCCGTCTGCGCAATACACTACACGGCACATCGGCCAACCACGAGGTGGAGGAAATCTTTGTCAGGAATGAGCGAGCCCTCTTGAAAGGCACGGGCGCCTGGTTGGAGGACGAACCCTTTTTCAACTCGTGGATGCGTCGCGAAGCCACCATCCTATGGATCTTTGGCGGGCCCGGAGCTGGGAAGAGTTTTCTATCTACTCGCCTGATTCAGATCCTTCAGGAAAAGGTCTCACACACTGGTGGTGGTAACGGGGAAGCAGTTGCCTACTTCTTCGTCAAGGAGAACAGCGAGACATTACGCGATGCGAACACTCTCCTCAAGACGCTGGCTTGGCAGATTGCCACGCAGGACATGGCGTTCCGAAGACACGCTATTGTGGTTTGTCGACAGCGGGCGTTGACCGTCACGCCGGATCTGACGTGGGAGAATCTATTTCTCGGCTACTACGTGCCCAGCTCCTCCTCATCCGGCGGCGAACGCAACAGCGGCGGTTGCGTCACGATTGTGATCGACGGACTTGACGAGGCCAACCCCGAAACTCGACAGACCATGCTGGGACTCATGAAAGGTCTTGTGACTCCACCCGCCGGGGGGGCTACTACTAGTAGTTCCGGAGGGATCCAACTGGCCGTTGTCGGAAGGGGATCCCTTCGCAGCGACATGGACTTTAACCGACTTGAAAAGAACTACTTCATCGAAGTCTCGCGCGCCAAGAACCGCCATGATATTGAATCGTACATTAAGAAACGTCTGGGGGAACTCGATATCCTCCGCGAGATGCGTAAGATGAAACCCCACGGCCAGGCTCGAGCGAACCGAGAAGGAGGGAAAATCATGAAGAGGGTTGCCGAGGGGGCAGATGGGGTGTTCCTCTGGGCGAAGTTGTTGCTCGACAGTCTGATGAAGAAAGACCTCCCACAGATTGAAGCCATCTTGGCCAGTCCGCCTTTGACGCTCGACAAGATGATCTGGTCCGTCTTTGACCGGCTCGCCAAGGATGAAGAACTCGACCAGCATGTCCTTCGGAAAATGCTCATGTTCATGACCCATGCGCGGCGGCCACTCTTGTTTGGGGAGTTGGACTTGGTGACGAGCTTGCCGGCGAGAAAGCCAAACTATCTTCTCTGGAAACATACTCGGGGTAAACTATCGTCGGTGTTTGATCTAAAGTTTCCAAAGGACGTCGATCCCGATGATGATGATGATGATGATGATGACGGAGGAGAACCCACGGCGGAAGAGAAGAAAAAGCCCGATGTCGAAAACGGCGACGACGCTTCTTATATTGGAGGCAGTGACGATGATGCCGACTTTGACTTCGACTACGAACATGAAGAGAACAGCACCGACGAACAGGGGGTGATTTCTGGCGATGACGACGATGACATTTTCAGCACAGCTCAGCTAGCTCGGGCCGAGACTCTCAATGCCAATCCTGATAGCGACGGCGACAAGGCTGCCGAACTTGAAGACCTACTCTCCCACTTGACGGCCGGAAAGGTGCAAACGCGGGTTTCCTTTTGCCACACGCGAATCCGGGATTTCCTCGCTCAAGAGGGCGACCCTCTCACCAGGCGTAGCGAACCACTCTCTATAATCCCCGGGATCGACGACGACGTGCAAACGGACATTACCATTGCATGTCTCGACATCCTCCGTCTGGAGCTGTCCCTCAATGACGAAAAGCGTTTCTTAGCTGATTACCCGCTTTGTCATCTACCCTTTCATCTCGAAGGGGTTGATCGATCCACCATCCCTCCGGAAAAAACAGGCATGATAATTGACGGGTTGTATTGGTTGTTTGGAACGGAAAGGGGTGCCCTCTGCCTATTGAAGGCGCCGCCGGCGGTGATTCGGGAAGATGAATTCCAGAGTTCCAACAAGGACCTGTGGCGTCTGTGGGTAGGCACCGATAAGTACATCAAGCTGGTGCAGTCGTGGTTCAGGGAGATTGAGTCGTTCCGGGAGTATACAGCATGCGATAGCAATGCGGTATCTTGGATGTTGGAAGCGGCGTCTTCGTTGGAAGTGTTTCTGAAACCGGCAATCCATACGGCGTCGAAAATGTGGTTGTGTCAACCGGGTTTCGACAGTGAGACGTATTTCGACAAGGGAGACTTTCCGGCTTGGTTGGTAAATGGGTGGTTGACTTTGGTAATTCCCTTCCTTCTACCTCCCCGTCAGAGCTCTAGTTGCAGTTTACACAGGGACCCCCCTTCTGCTGACTGATGCGCTAACACCGTCTTATACAGATCGAAACAGGCGTCCCTCTCCCCGAACCGGCCACCTTCTTCGACTTTGACCAAGTCACTCCCGAACGACTCGAACACACAGCCAAATACGTCGGCCTCGAACAGGACGTACATTGGCACACCCTTCTCGGCTGGAGTCTGATGCTAGGATACCACTATCCCCATGCCACAGCCCACTACCAACAAGCTGTCGAACTCGATCCAATGGACTGGGTGGCCCTGGAGGGTCTCGCTCGCTGTGCTGGAGAACAAGGCGACCATGTCTCGGCCATTGCTTGGCAGGAGAAGGCGATTGATGCGCTCCCTGAGAACCTACATTGGATCTCGGGCTTTTTGTGGCCACGCATATCCGACTGGGCAGGCCAGCTTGGTGATACCGAAACGGCGTTCAAGTCTGCGATCGAGGGCTTCCGGGCCAATGTCAGATGCACCCTGGCCGAGACGACGTATATCACGCTTCTCGACCAGCGAGGCCGTTCCGTCGAGCTGGTTGAGTGTCTGCGCAAACTTGCAGCTACCGATGTCCCCGGGGCGAGCTATAACGCGCTAGTACGTCTATTTGTCCGAAACGAGGACGTCTTTGAGGCTATCGGTCGAGCGTGCGCCAAAGAGGGCCGTCCAGAATTTGTGTTGGAAGCCCTGAAGGAGGCGATGGATATTGTTGACGGCGGCGATCGCGAGGAAGTCAAAATCGTGCTTCCTTACAAGGCGGGGAGATTCAAGTATACCTTTTACGGACTCGAGCAGGCCGCCACAACACTTTTGGAGTCGTTTCTGAAACGCCTCGCGCAAAAGAATGAGAGCGTTCAGAGAGTCCATGCTGTCGCCCGCAAAGACGCCAGGAATCTCCTCGCGCAGTTATACTTTGACGCAGCCGTCTCTGAGTGGAAATCCGTCCCTACAAGGGATTCCCGCCCGGCCAGTGCTGATAAGTTGAAACAGCTCGCTGTTGGGGTGTCTACCGGGTTTGGAGACGACTATGAAGGGTTTGATCTCTTCCGGACTGATTACCCGGCAATGCTCTGGGGGCGATGGCTTCGCGACTACAAGGGCGTCGAAGGTGGCAAGTGGAGGAAATGTTTTCGAGCCCGACTGCTGGAGGAGATGAATACCGTCGACGATGACGACCCAACTAATGACACGCTGGGCATTTCGAGTCTAGCCATCTCTTTGTTCCATGCTGGAGATAGAGCCAACGCTGCTGCGATCATGGCGATTCTCTTCCGCGCGGGAACCACGAAATCGCCACAGACGACGGACATGAACCCGGAAGCGGCTGAGAAGACGAATGGCTTGAAGCTCAACATCTCGCAGACCGAATCCATGTCTCACGCCTGCAGCAACTGCCAAAAGGGCCTCGAAGAAGTTTCCGAACTGCACATCTGTGAAGTCTGTCCCGGCCAAGTCAGCTGGTGTGTCGAATGTCTTGCCCTGCTGAGAGCTCCCGAGGAGCGCAAGGCCGCGCCGTATCTCCATCGGTGTAACCCGTTCCACGACTTTTACCGAGCCTGGCCGATTCCGCCAGAGGCTCTCCATGTGGCGGCACAGTCGTTTGAAAATGGCGTGACGGTCCGCATGGAGTGGTTGGAGGAGTTGCGGAGGCAGTGGTGGGCCTAGAGCTGGGGGGGGTTCGCTCTGTTTATGGGAGTGTTTTTTCGGAGCTTTGACGAACCGGTGCGATGGAGCTAAATGGCCAGTAAGCTGTCTGGTCTGACCGATAGACTAGGTTGGTTAAGGTTGAATTAGATGGCTTAAACACTGGATTTGGGGTGGCGAGGGGAACACCTTTTGGGGGATCTATTACGCCTCGGACCTCCATGCTCGGCGTCGCTGATGCTGAGGCATTAGAACGGGGTGATATGGTGAGGTGGCTCTGCTGAGGTTTGCTATGCTGGAGGCGGAGGTTGGAAAGTTGTCACTGTACCAGGGTGTCGAAGATAGCAAGTAGAGAAAGTGGTTCACCACTCCAAAATCGACAATCACCCGTACTCATGGTCATGATCCCTCGTCGCCTTTGATCACGTTGCAGTCCAGATCAGCTTCGGCTCAGCTCCGGCTAATAGCTACCTAATTCAAGCCACATCACACAGCACGGCTTTGCTAAAAGTGCAATGTTTGCCGGAGCCCAAAAATGGTCCCAGTTTCTGCAGGGGCCCAGAACTGGGACACTTTGAATTTGTAATAGCTAGTTATTGTTGGTTGGCCGCATCCCATGGCGTGGTCCCACCTAGACTCGCCTACTCGGCACCGCACACCAACCAACGAAGCCATCACCACCAATTAGCCGTAAGGGTACGTTGGCAAAGCGCTCTTCGTGTTGGCAAGCGCCCACTGGCCACAGCAGGCAGGACATGGAATGCTATAGAACCTCTCTGTTCATGAGGACCTCTGGCCAGGTAGAATAGCCTTTTGAGCCCGCCCAGGCCTGTGTGGCATTGTGTTGGATTGTATCACTCACACGATTAATACAGGTAGGCTCAATTGACTGTATTGTGTTCTGTCTGGTTTTTTTCTGGCTTGCCAGATTCCACTGGAACTCTGTCTGTCTTGACCCGTACCGCCACGATCAGATATCTTGGCGCCAAGCCCTGTGGCTCGGATTAACGTTGGTACCTAGGTAATCTGACACATCGCCACATCGTGGCAAGAGGTCTTTGGCTCAAACCAAGGCCACAAAAGCGCCGGAAGGCATCCCAGAAAAAGCTCGGACCACCTAGATTCTCCAGGCCTGAAGGAGGCCCAGTGAGGAATTTCCTCTTGTTCTCTCTTTACAGCCAAGGCCTTCGGGATTCTACGTTCCAACCTCTGCATTGCAATCCTTGTCGCAGGAATACACGTCTTAACCTACTACTGTTGTCCCCGACCAAAACCCCAGCAGATTTGATCTAAATACTAGTCGTCCGCTCCCCTAAACCAGATGATTTCAGGCAGAATGAAACCCACAGAAGATTTTGATGGCAGTTTGGGACGGAGTCCCAGAAAAATGGAGGATGATTGCTTCGCTAAATCGTAAGCGAATATAGAGCAGCGATGCTTAGAGGAGCTTAGACTAACAGATGCACTGTACCCAGCCCCTTCGGTTCGGTGCCCCTGGTTACCTTCCTGTTTAAAGGGGGCAGCCACCTCAGCGTCGAGCAGTCGCTCCTCCAACGAAACCCGAAACTAGCCCTTCTCATCCCTTTGTCTCCCTGCACCCACTGTACAACAAGTTCCCAGTCTCTCTCCCTAAAGAGCATCTCGCGGAGCGCAGGCCACACTTTCATACACTACCTACATACCAACACCTACCAGGTGCTGGAGTGGCTAGGCCCTACGACTGGCCGCGAGGAGACGATCGCTAAGCTGAAGATAAGCCTTGAGGTTTACGCTACCGCCCGCAAGTATGAGCTTGATGGCCTGGAGACGCTAGCCAGGGAGCAGATTTCCCTCCTCAGCAAGGACCTAGAAGCCTTTACAGTCATCGACGCCATCAATGAGATCTATCCCTCATCGTCCAACAAGGACACCTGGTTTCCTGCCTATATGAAGGCCATCGTCAAGACCGCATTCGAGGGCTCCACAGCACCGGCAAAGTCCGAGATACGTGATCCCTCCGAGTCTGAGCAGGAAGGTAGTGTCTCCACCGCAGAGACCCTCCTCAGGGGCGCCTTGGAGGTCTATCGCGAGATGGTCGAAGCTCTCGCCGTTAACTATGCCCCTATCATGCCAGAAAAACCTACGCCAGCCATCAACTCCCCCCAGATAAAAAATGACGGGCGAGGGGGATCCGAAACGGCTGGGGAGACTGAGAAGGATAAAACAAACATTTTAGCAGCCTTGGAAGAGATTAGGATAAATGACCCTGTGAGGCAGGCCAAGCCTGATCCAAACTCTGTTGATACTGTCAAGGACATCAAGAACGGAAAAGTGGAGAAGGGTTGCGCTGCGAGAGAAGAACCCCAGGTTGGGGAGCAGCAGCCTGCCGAGCCCAAACCGACCCCTAAGTTACAGGAAGAAGCTAATGCGACCACCGGCAGTACCACTGGCCGTAGCGCTTCTGGCGGCCTTTTCAGCGGCACCGGCACGGCAGGGGCTATATTTGGCGCCAGAGATAATGCAACTACCAGTGGCCTCCCTCCTGGTGCAACCACCAGCCTTCCGTTTACTCCGTTCACTGCGAAGTACAACTCTTATTCAAGCGATATTGATTGTTTCCAAAACATCCTTTGCACAGAAGCGTACAGAGGGTGGTCTAGTGAGGAGCTCAGATTGGATGACTACAACCACGGCCGCAAGCAAGGAAATGCTGGTCTCGGGTCGAGCGCTCAAACAAACACTGGGTTTGGCACTATCAAGACATCACCCTGGTTTACCAATGCTGGAGGGTTCAGCAGCAGCGGTTTCGGCTGTTTCGGCCCAAATACTGCCACTACCTATGTTGGCAGCCTGTTTGGCGCAAAACCTGCCACTAGCACCAGTACTAGCCCATTTGAAGGATTCGGTGGTGGTCTTTTCGGTGTAAAGCCTACTACTAGCACTAGTACTAGCCCATTTGGAGGATCCGGTGGTGGTCTTTTCGGTGCAAAGCCTGCCACTAGCACCAGTACGAGCCCATTTGGAGGATTCGGTGGTGGTCTTTTCGGTGTTACTAATACTGAGACAACCGGGTTTGGCAGCGGTAGCGGTTTTGGTTTTGGTAGCAGTGGCGGTTTTGGTTCTAATACTGCTGGATTCGGCAGCAGCGGCGGTTTTGGTTCCAGTACTGCTGGTTTTGGTAGCGGCGTCGGTTTCGGCTCCAGCACTCCTGCTACTAATACTGAGACAACCGGATTTGGCAGCGGTAGCAGTTTTGGTTTCGGTAGCAGCGGTTCCATCTTCGATAGATCCCGGGGCGCTAACAGCTAAAGTGAGCGCCTTGGAATGGAAAAGCGACATGTTACAGATTACAACGTCGTGGGGAAGCTTTTCGGGGGGGGGGGGGGGGGGGGGGGAACGGGGTTTTTGATTACAGCCAAAACTCCCTTTCTCTTATATCTATTTGTAAGATTCGGCCTTTTTTCGTCCCTGTGGTGGCTCAGGCTCACTGGCGTTCTGGTGGTGCCAGAACCCCTTTCTTCTGACACTTATAAAGCTTACATGGTAGTAACTCTTATAACAGGCGTTTTCCTCTTCTAGCAATCTCGAGCCGTAACGTTAAACTGTATGCGGTGATACATACCTAGGTACCGCACTATCTGGTCACATTATCACGCTTGGTAAAAGAAGTGTCTATAATGATAAGTTTGTTTAGAAAAATGGAACACTCGGCCTGGGTATAACGGGTTTGGAGATACTGGAAAAGGTTAAGAGTAACACCGCCACTTTAGACCTCGTGGCAACTGTAGCCCAGGCAGCCCAGAACTGTGAACCCCCCTCGCTCAGTCTGTCTCAGTCTATGTGGCCCAGGCCAAGGCGGCAACCGCTCAGCAAATGTTCGGAAGAAGGAAAGGGAAATTCATAGTGTCGATTTTAGGGTGGGCGATTGAACACGCTGTTTCCGAGCTCGACTGCTGGAGGAGATGAATACCGTTGACGATGAGTGACGACCCGACTACCTTAATGACAACGATGGGCGTGCATTTCGAGTCTACCTAAGATAGCCATGTCCATCAGTGTAACCCGTCCCCACGACTTTTACAAGGCTTGACCCATTCCACCAGAGGCCCTCCATGTGGCGGCACAGTCTTTTGAAAATGGCGTGACGGTCCGCAAGGAGTGGCTGGAGGGGCTGCGGAGGGAGTGGTGGGGTTGAACTGAACTGACCTGACCTAGAGATAGGCTTACGCCTCGGGCCTCCATGCTCAGCGTCGCTGATGCTGAGGTATTAGAACGGGTTGATATGGTGTGGTGGCTCTGCTGAGGTTTCTATGCTGGAGGCGGACGTTGGAAAGTTGTCACTGGTTGTCCGGCTGAAAATGGCATCAGTTTGCTCCTCGACTCAATCCCTACAGTTGGCCCGTCACGGCATTTCGCGCCAGGACTTGAAGACTGGCTCGGCGAAACGAGAGTTCTCGGCGTCATCCAGTCGGTACATCCGATGTTGGGCTCTGTCAAATTCACTTGACCCCTTTCAAGACCCGCTCTAACTCACTTGCCGGCTACCAGATATGCACGTCCCAGCACTATATATTGACGCTTCCCCCTCACGTGACTCTTTCTCCTCTTCCCTTTTCACCACTCACCTTTCGTCTCTACTAGCCAGCCTCGCAAGACATTACCTACTTGGCATTGTAGTCTTTGTCAAGCCTCCCATCCACAATGTCGACTCCGGACAAAAGCCTTACAGGCTCCAACCACAAGGTTAACACCGCTGGGGAAGCCACCAACACGTCTATGCTCGACGTCCCATCTCAAGTTAACGTTGTGGAGACCCAGACCAACGCCCTTTCGACAAACCGCCCAGCCAAACGCCCCAGACAGAGTTCTGAGGCTTCTTTGACTCTTCCCACAGCTCAGGGCAATACCGTAGTCCAGGGTCGCGCCCCAGTCCAGGGCAACATCACAGTCAAGGGTAACGCCACAGCCCAGGGTAACGCCGCAGTCAAGGGTAACGCTGTGGGGACCAAGCCCAAGGCCCGTCGGACTCTGAAAATCAAGGTGATCAACCGACCTGTGCAGGCCGGCACTTTTGTCCAGAACAACGCCGTGGAGGCTCAAGGCAGCGGTTCTTTGACAACACGCGCAGCTAAACGACCAAAACTGGCTGCTGATACGCCCTCGGCTTCTGCCATACGTCCAGTTCAGGGTAACGCCGTGGAAATCCAAGCCAATCCCCACTTGAACAACATGAACGCCGCCGTGAAAGTCCCCAACAACCCCAAGCTTCCCGAGCTTGAAGCTGGCCCCTCAGCCAAAGTCCGCCACTTGGCAAAGGCTGCCCATTATTTCATGGCCCAGATCAACATCGCAGGAGCCCAAGACATTGAAACACCGGAAAACTACTTTGTCATTGACCATACGATGGAGGATTCCAACGACCTTAGGGCTCTGCTTGAAGAAGTGAACAGCGAGCATTGGGCGAGGCAGTTAGCTAAACTGGCCGTGCGAGCTTCTAACAACATTGTGGCCCAAGTTAACGCCGTGGGAACACAAGGCAACAGCATCAAGCAAGTCTCAAACATCCCCATGGCCCGCTCTCAAGTCAACACTGTGGGAATCCAAGCCAAAGGTCTCACGCAAACTCCCAACATTCCCATGGTTAGTTCCTCAGCCAAAGCTAGCCGGGTCACACAAGCTCCCGTCAAGCCCATAGTCCAGGTCAACGTCATGGGGACGCAACCCAGTGGTCATTCAATCTTCTCAGTTAACCGCACCATGGCTCCCAACATCCCCATGGCCCAGGTTAACGCCCCAGGCATCACGAAAGTCCCCAATAGCCAAGTTAACGCTGTAGACAACACCGCCGTGCAAGTCCCGAACCACTCAGCCAACCGCACCATGCGAGCTTCCCACAACAAGCTCACGGCCCCCCAAGTTCGCTGGATACTGCAGCCTGCCAACAACATCATGGCCTGTATTACGCACGCTTCTGACAATTCTGTGGCTCAAGTTAACGCCGGGGGAATACGAGTCAATCACACCGCCGTGCAAGTTCCTAACCTCATGGCTAGCTCCCTGGCCCAGGTTAACCGCAACATGCAAGCTCCCAGCATTCCCATGGCAGGTTCCCGAGTTATCCACACCACGCAGGTTCCCAATGACGCCATGGTCAACCGGAACCCAATTAACGCCCCGCAAGCCCCCAAAAACACCATTTTGAACGAGGCCATTATGTGTCTCTCCAACATGAACCCTTACACAACCACCACGACCGCTGTGGACGAGCAGTTTACCAAGGTGGAGAAGTTGCTGCAAGATATGGTCGAGTACCTCCGTGTTCGCATCGCCGAGACCCGCGCCCACATCAAACGCACTGTGCTCCACATCTGCCTTCAGCAAACGTACTTTCTCAGCCAGCTGGGCTTAACCTGCTTGCATGTAATGCGCGAGCAAAAAAAGAGACATATCCTCGGAAACCTCGAGTTACAGAGCGGACAAAATGGAAATGTTCATCAAAGAGTTGGGGACAGCGAAAAGATTGATATTGATAGGGCTCATCTGGAAAGGGAGTGGCAGGCCCTGAACCGGGAACGCAAACAGTTTGAGCAAGACAAAAAGCAGCATAGGGACATTGTGCAGGCTTGGGGCGAGCGTCACCAGAAGCGCGAAGAGGAAATCCGTGATAAAGAGCAGGCGATTCGGAATCTGCATAGTGTCATGACGGATACGATTACCCGGTTTTAGGGGGTGTGTAGTAAGTATATGGACTTGACGGTACGGATTGATTGTGGAATGGACATGACTTGACTTGGCAACGGTCAGCTCGTGGGAACAGGGTCATGATAGTAATGTATGAGTCTGAGATGGCCATCTCGCAGATAGGACTTGACCCTGAGAGATTATATATGATATTACGCCTCTGAACTGTGATCGACATTGTCAGACTGATGTCAACAGACGATTCACATACATAGCATCGTTCATATCACAACTGCAAGCATGCGGCGCCCGGTCATTAACCCGAGCTCTTAAACCGTACCAGGTTTGATTCAACCATGTCCACCTGTGGCACGGCACAACCCAGCGCCTCGGTCAGCTTGTCTCGTTGCGTACCTACATATAGGAGAGAAACACGTTCCACCAGATTTTGGACAGTGATGGACTACACATTGAGGTCTGGTCACCCTCGACTGATCGATTGACTGCTCTGGAATCCCACATGCAGATATGTAGGTACGTAGGTAGCGAACAAAGGTTCATGTCAAAGTTTTTTGGCCAATGCAAATGGAAGAAAGCTGCAAACTCACTATTCTAAAAAAGACCAGACGCAGACGGGCTGCCTTCGAAAGCGAGCATACATGACATGTAAGCGAACATGAAGTGAACGGGTGTCCATGCGCAACATATCTACTGTAGCTCGAAACAAAGAGACGATGGGGAACTTTCCCACCGGCACTTTGTAACGTAACTAACTAACTGCACGGGACGGCACGGCACGGCATAGCATCATCACCAACTGACTTACTGAACTTACTTACTAACAACGACTCTACTTGTTGATCACAGGCAAGCGGACGTGCGTGCGTGAGTGAGTGGGTGCTTGTATGCGTGCTCAGATAGCGCTCTGTGCAGACCCTCGAAGTTTTTCAAGCCCAGATGACCAAATGTGATGCGAGGAACTTATCCTATCCCGTCTCGACTAAACCAGCTCCCCCCGCACTTGACCTCTCCGCATCGCAGTTTGATCATTCCGCATCGCAGCGCACGGCACCCGAACCACAGCGCGGCAACAGCGCAGCAATATTTGCTGCACGCCCGTCCCCAGCTCCCAATTCGGCAGTCCAGTGACCTTATCCGTACCTATCTCTGTGAGCCGAAAGCGGACCGACCCTCTCCTTTGGATTTCCGTTTGGGTTTTGGGTTTGGGTTTTGGATTGGATTTACCCAAGCCGTCAGGTACTGTCTGTCCGCCATCTGCCGTCCGAACTCACAATTGGCTTCGCTTAGGTTATGCACACAACCCCGGATTTACGAAACATTTCGGGTATGCACCCAGGTAATCTACGTACCTTGCGAAATGAGATACGCAGGTTCAAAGCAGGTTCATTAACTTGAAGCAAAGCAAGCAGCCTCTCTTCAGCTCGGTCCAGTCCAGAGAGGTGTGCGGGACGGGAGTGGCTGGGTTGTGTCTGTGTCTGTGTCTATCTGGACAACATGAGGATTGAAGATTATTCGTCGCATAAAGACTTCGTTTCCGCATCTCGTCCAATGTGAATGTTCAATGCCGCTTTCTGCCCCCCCCAAACAGAATCAGTGCCGTTGCACAGACGGGGTCCCCGCTGGAGTGTACTGTCAAAAGAGGGTTATTTGGCGGGGTGGTTGGGAGTGGTTGGTCGGGTTGGGGGTGGTGTTCTCGGTCAAATCTTGGTCCGTTCGCTCCTTCCCGTGTGCACGACATCGCCACCCCGTCATCACCCCGCCACCCGCCTGGATCTTGGGGAGAGCATGAGGTCTGGTAAATGACTGGTGGGGATTCCCCGGGTTACAAGAGCTGAATTTGTTTCAGTGTAGAGCTTCGCCTCACTTTGCGTGACCATACCCACGCACCATAGGGGACCATACCGTGGACTCTGGAGGGCCATACCATGGAGTTGGTAACTGTTGCGATTGACTGGACTCCAATACTCCATTCTGGTCTGGGAATCACTTCATCTCTCTGTCTGGCCTCCACAGTCAAGTCAAGTCTATCGGAGCAGACAGGTCAATTCGGAGTAACTTTTGACTGCCGACAGAAACGGCAAACTGCCAGCGAACAGCTCCTACTCAGTTCAGTAAGTCTGAGCGTTCGACCCGAATGGAACCCAGCACTTGGCTGATGCATCGCCAGCAAAGTAAATGCTGCTGCTACAGCGACGGCTAAAAGTGAGGAACCGCATTGAAATGGAGAGAGAGCCGAGCCCAAAGCGTTTCCCGCTCCGAGGTGGGGTGGGTGCATGTGGTCTCCTCTGATCGCTGATTGCCCGGCAGCTGGCAGACGGCAGACGAACGACCGAAATGTTACCCTCCAGTCAAGCCGTCCCGAATCGCGACTCTCCAATAATACCATTGGACCAACTCACTGCACGCAAGCCATGACCCGCGTCTGAGCTCAACGCTCGTGCGTATGTGCACACACACACACACACACTTCGGGTTTTGAACTAATTGAGAGATCTCCGCGACATGATCAGCTCTGGCAAAAATATATCGAGTCAGTTCCTGGGTGCGGTTCATGTTGGGGCCTATAAACTGGGATAATACCTAACCCTGGGATCTGCACCCCGGATTTTGGAGGCATATCCTGAACATCTTATACAGCGGGTCTCCCGCCAAGTACCTGCGTCTTGTCTTTAGGGTCTGTCTCTTCGTGACAAACCTACCTGACCTTACCTGCCTGCCTACTCTGTGCTAGGTAGTCTACACACGCCATGGCGACCAGTTCTCCCCCGTTAAACACCACCGGGCCTCCTAGCTCAGGTCTTCCTCTTCCACCAGATGGGTTTCCTCCACCACCCGATGGATTCCCACCGATTCCTACAGAAATCGAAATCACCCCTTGGGCAGCATACTGCGCGCAGATTTATCTCGGGTCAACATCGATTCTGCTTCTCCTTGTCACATTGACCTTTTTCACGCGCCTGTATCAGCGGATGCGGCCTGTGTGGAAGGTGGGGTTGGATGACTATTTTATCGTTGCTGGTTTTGTATGTCTTTTTTCTCTTTCTATCTGCCTAGGTAGTCTAGGTATCTCCTCCCAGGTTACGTGTAGGCATGTCTAATGCAGAAACAGATCCTTTCTGTCGCCGACTGGGCCATGCTCCTCCCCGCCATGCTTCCCTCGCCCACCACCGTCCCCTTGACCTACGGCACGCACGTGGCCAAGCATTCCTGGCTCGCCATATCCATTTGGGGTCTCTCCATGACATGCATCAAACTCTCCATCGCTTTGACCCTCCTCCGGATCCAAGGCAAATCCCTCGGCTGGAGAATCTTTTTATTTTCCATCATGGCGGTGCAGGTCCTCTATGGCGTGTTGAATGTATTTTTCAACCTCCTCATCGCGTGTCGACCTCTCGCTAAAGCCTGGGATCCATTTGGTATTCCCGACGGATACTGTGTGGATTTTGCGACGATGCGCTTGGTCTCGAATATTGGTTCCGCGGTAAACATCACGACCGATGTCCTCCTATCGCTTGCCCCTGGCGTGTTCCTCCGAAACTTGAACCGCCCGCTGCGAGAACGGATATTCGTTTGTATCCTCATGGGTCTGGGCCTTTTTGCCTCTGTCTCATCGATTCTCAAAACTGTCATTGTTCAAAAATTCGGAAGGTTCGATATCCCCGATGATTTTTGGGCTCAAGGTATCGCGATCAGTACGTATACCGTGCTGGAGCAGCTTACCGGATTGCTGGCGGCTTGTGTGCCCGCCATGAAGGGGATTCTACAAACCTGTTTGGGAAAGGTGGGCGTGTCTTTGACAGCGACTTCTGCTTCAGGTTCCAGATCAAGACAGGCGGTAGGGGGTGGGTATTATGGAGGAGGAATAGGGACGGGATCAGGGACAGGGACGTATACCTCTGGGGGGAAAAGTTATGTCGGTTCCCAAAGAGGGCTGCGTTATGGTGGGGGCAGCCTGGGCTATGCGAGAGGCGGCGGAAAAGATGATTCGATAATTGACGAGGACGAGGAAAAGTGTTTGGAAATGGCAATGAGAGGGACAACACCGAGAAGTGAGCGGTCCTTTGGGGATTACAAGGTTGCAGAGCTAGAGAGTGTGCATGTGCGTGTATGATACCCGAATCAGTGGAATTGAATAAGGAGTAATGGACGAGTTCATTCAAAATTCCGGGTCCCTTTGACAACGTAGACTACCCGGACAACGTAGACTGGCGACAAAGTTGGTTCAAGTTTAAACCCGCCCAGGCTGGATTTTTCTGTGCTTTATTTTCCCTGGCCGGTGATCCGACCCTCTCTCTGTTCATCACTGCTAGCCCCGCAAGCGGATAGTGGGATGCAAGTCAGAGTCTTGCGCTCAATCGCTCCTTCCATTCTGAAAATGAACGCTGCTCCACCGTCATCACGCAATCATATGGAATTTTTGCATTCCCAGTGCGCAAAGTACGAAGTATCGCTTTGGTGCCATTACGTCTTTCCATCCCTTCACACCACCCTATTCTTACACTGTGCAGAGCCTCTGATTATCCTGCAACGCCCAACCCTCCGATCCCGTGCTGGCCTTGGACCAGAAAACGGTCGAGGGATCGTACTTCTTCTTGATGTTCAGCAGACGCGGGTAAATAGGTCCCCAGAAGGCGTCCTGCCAGTTGGGTTCGTTGATGTCACCCTATTCTATATTAGTTCAACCCATCGACAAGTTCAAAAGTTTACTAACCTCGTTGGAGTAGACAGCACTTGTTGGCGTCACCTCCCTTAGCATACCACCAAGCTCTACAGTAACGCGTCGCTCCGCTTGTTTCCTCTGCTCAGGCGACATGCAAGGAGGAGGAATATACAAGAAGATCTGAATGTCCGCAGTGTCCCGCCACACGGGATGGACAGCGCTGAGGGTTCCCTGGGGATCCTTGATGCGGTTTCCGGGGTTGACGAGATGGCCGCCGAACAAGACCTGGCCAGGATACTTGGCGCTCATACGACGGAAGGTGTCGACGATATCGTCCCCGCGAGTACGAACATCCGTCTGGGAAATCTGGCGGCCACCGAAATATGTACCCAGTCCAGAGCTGTGGAACGTGGTAACCCAAATGTCGCGATACAGGTCACCGAACTTGGAATACGTCTTGATCTCAGATGCAGTAAACGTCACGTTGGCCGCGCGCAGTCGGTCAAACAGCGGGTTCACCACGGCGGCGGTCTGGGCTGTGTCCAGGTTGGGCGCGACAAAGGTGGCAATGACTGAGCCTTCCTGCATGGCATACCAGACGTAAATGCCCGCCGATGTGTAGGCTGGCGTCATGGTGTACCAGATGCGGATACCCTCCCAAAAGCTGTCGCCGGCACCGCTAATGGAGAAACTAAAGCCGGATACAGGAATCACGGGATACGTCTTGAGCGTCACCGAGGTAACGACACCAAAAGTTCCCATGCCACCACCCTTGAGCGCCCAGAAGAGATCAGAATTCGACCGCTGGTTAGCCGTGATCCGTTGTCCACTGGCAAGGACGACATCGAAGGATATGGCGTGGTCAGAACCGACACCGTAGTATCCCGAGAGGGGACCTTGACCGCCACCGCCATAGTAGCCGCCCGCAATACCAACAGTCTGGCTTCGTCAGCTTCCGTCTCTTTTTTCAGTGACAGAATGGTACTTACAGGGCACTCGCCGCCGAGGATGTCGAGATTTCTAGCCCAGGCCTGCTCATACACATCCTTCATCATGACACCAGCACCGACGGTCACTACGCCGCCCTTGTGATTGTCGCAGTGATTGCATTGAGAGTCAAAACTGATGGAGTTGAGGCGGTGGGTGTTGATTACCAACGCGCCGGGTCCTGTACCATGTGAGCTGCCGCCGTCTGCCGGAATGGGCTGGGGACATACCGGTCGAGCGCCCCATGAAGCAGTGGCCTGTGTTTCTGATGATGAGTCGCAGGTTCTTCTGACGGGCGAAGTTGACACCAGCGACAACTTCATTTGGGTTGGTTGCCAAGATGGCGTATTGAGACAGGAAGCCGGTGGTGCATGAGTCCGGACAGCCGGTTGGTGGTCCAGGCTGGCCCGTCGCCAGGTTCGGTTCACATGTGTTGTTGCTCCAGATTGGGATCATGGGTATGGTCGCCTGGTCAGCACTGCAATCGTTAGTATAACCGTCTAAACCAGTTCAACAGCTCAACCTACGTCCAGCTCGCGTTAGTCCATTGCGCAGCAACCTCGGCGCATTTGGCATCGTCCCTTGTCGGGATTCCCTCGAAGCTGTCATAACAAACAGCGCCCGGAGGAATGGCCCTGATGAGACGCCCGCCAACGGTCTGATTCAAAGAGTTCCAATCAGAGGCAGAAGGCCAACACGGCTCTCCTGGGAAGCAGCGGCAGGAGCCGTTCGGACCGGGGGGGTTAGGGGGCCGCGCAAGTGGCTCCAACTCCAAGGCTGAGGCGCCGACTGCAGCGGCTAGGAAGACAATTGATGCCTTCATGTTGTTGTTGCTGTCACACAAAAGAACGACAAGGAGTGGGTGGCCAGACAAGAACTCACTTTTTGATACAAATCACGCCCACTATATATCTGGGAACAAAAAGGCAACGCCGTGTTTCCTTGGGTGGCACCCCCTGTTGCATCCGTCATCTCCTTGGACCCTCATCTCCCCCGCCTACGCTCCTACGGAGTCCCACTGTGTTATCGAAGGTAGCTACCCTTGGTAGCTGCGTGGCAACCTCGGCGGAGTCCTCCCCGGCTTTGGGTGGTCAAAAACCGGGCATTTCTGCAATGCACAACATGCAGCTCGACGCGGCCAAGAACAGACGGCGGCTACAAACCGGCAGCCTTTACAATTTGCAGGCAATTGGCGAATGCTAAACTGTGCCGGACGAGTCCCGTGGTCCCCCGCTGGGTGCCGTGGTCATGGATGGCCCTGCTAGGATCCCCGGAAATAGAAGCCTGGATGCCTGTACCGTGTCGATCCCCGAGTACCCCTCCCATCTTCGGTGGCTTGCTCTTTTGGGAAGTGCATCGGTCGCATGAGCCAAGATGCGTCGCGTGCTACGGCAGTTACTCTGCCATTATGCAACCCCCTTGATTGTTTTTGGGAACCGACCGCAACATCACCTTGACTTTGCGACAAAGGATCACGGAAAATTGATCAATATCGTCAGTTTCCCCCTGACTTCTTCAGATTGCATATACCGAGTCTGCACTAGCACAGTACGACAGTGCCATGCAATGCCATGCATCACCATGTGGAGATGCCAAGTTGGCTGCCGACACCCGGCAGTGGAGCTTCGGCACCTCCCGGTAAACGCAATTGCTGACACAGGCTGACATTGACATTCTGTGAAGTGCTTCGGGGCTCGGAAACATGGTGGTTATGTGACCCACGTAGCCCCTTTTCCATCCCATGACCAAAAGTGCGTTCCCCTGTGTAGGCAAGGAAGGGTTCAAGCAGCCATGCCTGAATGTGACTCGGCTGGGCGTCGTGGAATATCAGGGTTTCATTGGACACTGGCCTGCATCCACTAATCCGAGCATCCGGGTTTACAGTACTTCGCACAACGCAATGATAAACAGAGCATCTTCAGACAGACAGTTGGGGCGATTGCCAACATGGGGAGCTGTATCCGAACACGGATCGCGAGGAGAACAGTGGAGGGCAAGCCAGCTGGGCTGAGGAGAAGGGTGGGGCTACCAATGCAACGGAATCCCGAGGGCGGGAATTTAGTTGCTTGGCCGATAGTTGCACTTTGTACCAGGTCGTCGGGTGCAACTTCTATCCGGGAGGGGAGGCCAATTCGACGCACTCAACGCCGAGGGTGACTGTTATGCGGGTTGGTCATTACAGAGGCCCCAGCACGAGTCCCGCAGCAAGACTGGAGCCACACTGGACATTGTACCTGATAACGGCCCATCATATCATCTCTGCATGTCGCATTGCGTGGAAATGAACACACATCATTCGGACTGACACGGAAGAACACAGGACGATAAATCGTGAAACGGATACCTCATCAGCATCAGTGGCAACAATCTCATCACTTGGAAGATTTCGGTATGCCAACGGGGAGCACGTGCCTGTCACGTGTGGGAGATGGGATCTCCGGGGTAATCGAACTGTCACCAGACTGAAATTTGAGTGAGCTCCGTGCGAACAGCTGCAAATTCTCCACACAACCACACAGCATTCCGCCCCATAGAGATCGCACTCTACCATGTCCCGGATTCGATCCTCCATTCTCGAAGTTGAGCGAAAATTCCGCCGTCTCGCTGTCAAAACACTGACTCGCGAAGGTGGTGTCCCACCCTTTCGAAGCCTGCAATCCTTGCACATAAAAACCATCCACGACATCTATTACGACAAAGCCGACATCCTCTACAATGCGGGCACCTGGGTGCGCCGCCGCAATGGACAATGGGAAGCCAAGATCCGTTTGGGCGGTGACCTTGTCAATTCGCGTTTCGAAGAACTCAAGGGCGCAAGGGAGATTGCGGCATGTGTCAGGAGAATCACGGGAAACGACATTGAAGAAGATTGCAATTTCGGGCTGGTCACAATGGCTGAGTTCACCACAACGCGTGAGACATGGGTGGCAGATGGGGAGTTCAGCATCGTCAGGGATCGCACGGACTTTGGCCATGAGGTGGGCGAGGTTGAGCTGCAGGCGGAAGTGGATGGCCTGACTGAAAACGAAAAGAAAAGGGTAATGGCGGGGATGGATGAAAGGATTGGTCAGTTCATGGAGAGGTACTCGTGGGCGTTTGCACAAGGAAAAGCAGTGGGCAAACTCACGGCGTATGCTAAGATGGTTGGTCAGACTGCTGCTGCCAGGAGCTAGGCGAGGGAGGGGAGGGCTAAAGAACAGCCAGCCGATGCGAGAAATGACTGCAGGATACTCTCTAAAGGTGTAAGCCGACGAATATTCTGCGCCCACTGCAACTCGCCTTCGGCAAACGCAGTCACTCAGGGCCTTGCTGTCTGCTTTTCGCCCAAGACCGACGGGGATTACTTGCAAACGCTGAAGGGTCAATATCAACGCGGCAGGCGGTTGAGGCAACCCTCTCTTCAGGTGGCGTGGTGACGCCTTCCCGCAGATGGCGGGCCTCATCGCATACTGTGTTACCCTCCTCTCGTCTTGGACAAGGAGGCCCACGATGCGGAGCACACGGATGCTTCTGGTATTTATTGCTGGCCAAGCCATGGTCAATGTCCAGCCTATTTGCTTCTCGCCCCTCTTCAGTTGACACCCACAACTTCTCCGCTCACTCCTTTTTCACATTCACCATGCCATCCAGCGGGGAAAAACCACGCGTCATTGGCATATACGGCCTTCCAGGCTCAGGAAAGACCTTCCTCCTTCATCAACTCAAGGCGGCCGCTATTCAGCACGCAGAACATGAAAGCCTCCAATATTATGAAGGATCCGAAGTCATCGACCTCATCACCCCGGGCGGGTTAAAGTCCTTCAAGCTTGGTACGGAGGCCGAGATGATACAGTTGCGTCAACAGGCCATCCGTCACATCCAAAAAGGTGCAGCAGCAACCCCGGATAGCATTGCCGTTGTCACGGGTCACTTGATGTTCTGGCCTCAAGAAGTGGCATCACCAACCTGCGTCCTCACACAAGACGATCTTGATGTGTACACGCATATCATCTATCTCGAGGTACCGGTCGAGGTGATAGCGGAACGGCGGCGCAATGACACCGAACGGGAGAGACCTCAAGTCTCGACCGACCACATTGAGAAATGGCAACAGACGGAGATTCACAAACTGCGGAGCGTTTGTCGCGAGAACAAAATCTTGTTTACCAAGGTATCTGGGGATTCGCAAAACGTCACGTCTAAGGTTGTGAAGCTCCTTGACGTCTTTCGGACCCACAACACTGTCAACAACTTCCAAATCTCAGAAGGCGCCGTCCGCAACATCATCAGTGGCGAGTCCATGCAGGACAAGCAGTTGCAGACGATGCTCGTGTTTGATGCCGATAAGACCCTCATTGCAGAAGATACTGGAGCACTATTCTGGCGCCTTGCCCAACCAGAACACGACGCCCAAGATCCTCTCAAGGCTCTATTCAGCGGGCCGATGCAATACAGCGATGAAGCTTTCTTCCAGGCAGCTATGCTGTATGATGAGGTGAGTGATGACCCCAACGTCGGCTTTGCTGCTCTCTGCGAAAAAGTGGCCCGGTCTGTCACCTTGCGCCCAGAATTCTCGAAGCTGTTGCAGCTCGCTGTCGGAACAACAAATGTGGGGGCTTTGGTCGTCACTTGCGGTCTTCGACAGGTTTGGGATTTGGTACTTGACTATGCAGGCCTGTCGGGTCGTGTCAAGGTCATTGGCGGGGGACGGGCCTCGGATCATGCCAACCTAGTGATGACACCCGCCATCAAGGCCCATATTGTCCGATGTCTCCAGAAAGAACACAACTTGACTGTGTGGGCATTTGGCGATGGTGCAGTTGACATTCCCATGCTCGCTGCGGCCAACCATGCCATCGTTGTTGTCGGCGGACCTTCAAGCAGCATGACCAAAGCTCTGACCACAGCCATCAACAACACTGACGAGCCCCTTTTAAATGCCCGCCAAGCCCTCCTGCTGCGCCCGCAAGGAGACACAGGCAACATCGCACCACCCCTACCACTGCTCGACACCTCCGTATTGCCCATCGTCGACATCACTGACCCCTACTTCCTCCGCGAGCTGCTTCCCCCGCCGCCACTGGGAATCCACCATGCCACCAATCTCGCCGCCTCCAAAATCCTCGCCACCTCTCACCGCGACGCCCGCCTTTCCGGACATGCCTTGCGTTCTGCCCATCATCGCGCAGGGTGGTATCTCGCCCTCTCCATCATCGGCGACGTACTCGGGGTAGAGGAAATCCCCGGGGGAATCCCCCATGTGCAAGGCCACACCACCCCCGGACATCACCTTCTCCATGAAGAGAAAACTCTCATTATTGCGTTGATGCGGGGCGGCGAACCCATGGCCCTGGGTGTCAGTGAGGCTTTTCCCGCAGCGGAGTTTCTGCATGCCAAAACCCCGCGTGATCTTCCCATTCCCTTGGACTCAGAGGGAGGTAAGTATCTATCAATGTCAGACCGGGGCATCGAGACGGTGCTGTTGGTGGACTCGGTGGTGAATTCGGGAAAGTCGGTCGTCGAGTTCATCACGGCGCTGAGAGATTCGGAGCGCGAGCGTCATCCGCATGTCAGGATGAGGATTCTGGTAGTGGCCGGGGTGGTGCAAGCGGGTGCGCTGGAGGAGAAGGAGGGATTGCTGGGGAAGTTGGTCAAGGAGGATCCCCTGCTGGGAGTGGTGGCTTTGAGGGTTTCAGAAAATAAGTTTACCGGGAGTGGAGGGACGGATACCGGAAATCGGCTGTTTAATACGACACACTTGTTTTAAAACAGTTGGATGCAACAGGCAGTCTTGGGTTTTGCAGTGATCGTCAATGTTCTGGTAGCTTCCTAGGACAACTTAATACCTCATGCCTAGGTACCAATTAAAACGATAGTCTCCTCCCCCCTCACGCAGCTTTCTTGAACTGCCACCAATCAAAGTTATACCCACTGCCCTGAAACCTAAAGAACAAATCCTGTCTCCCCGTCGCCCCCGTCACGGGGCAGTTCACCGTCTTCCAGCTCTGCGCACCGCCCGTAGCCTCCACACTACACGTGGCAATCACCGTTCCCGTCTGGCTGCCGACGCGCAGCTCCATCTTGCCACTCGACCCGTTCGGCGCCGCCACTCGCAAATCCACCGACGCGGCACCGGAGGTTCCAAAATCCACCCCCTTCACCTTGATGTAATCCCCATTACTAATCGAAGTCACATAAATCCCGCCGTCGCTCTTCGCCGCCGTGGTCAGACCCGACGAGAAGGCAATAGTCTCCGCCTCCACCTGCGTGTACGGATTCAGCGGCTCAATCTGCGGAGCGCCGGCATCGGTCATGGTGAGCTTGGGAATAGTCCCATCGGAGTTGTAGTTGAATTTCTCGACGCAGACGGAGCGGGAATAGGTTCCGCCTCCGGGAAGGGCACCGTTATGGTAGAAGAAGTAGGAGCCGTTTTTGTAGTCGATTATCCCCGCGTGGTTGGTGAACGAGCGGCCTTGCGAAGCCATGATTTGGCCCTTGTGCGTCCACGGACCGGTGGGCTTGTTGGACATGGCGTATTTGATGTCTTCGTTGCCGCCGCCGCCCATGGAGGAGTAGGTTAGATACCAGTTGTCACTGTGCTTGTGCAGCCAGGGCCCCTCGACAAAGTTTGTCAGTTGGTGGCTGGAGATGCCGCCCGTGTAGCTGACCATGTCCTTGTTGAGCTTGACGTAGTAGCCCGGGCTGTTGTGGCCCCAGTACATGTAGGCTTGGCCGTCGGCGTCGTCGATGAAGACGGTGGGGTCGATGCCGCCGTTGGAGAGGATTTGTTTGCCGAGGGCGTCTTTGTAAGGGCCCGTGATGCTGTCGCTGACGCCGACACCGACGGCGTAGCCGCCGCTGTTCTTGGTGACAGTCACGTAGTAGTAGAACTTGCCGTCACGCTCGATGACCTGGCCGGCCCAGGCGTCGGCTTTGGCCCAGCTAAAGGTCTTGAGGCTCATCATGACACCCCAGTCCCGCCAGTTGACCATGTCGGTTGACGAATAGAGTCGCCAGTCTCGCATATCGTAGTTCTTGGCACCGGTTTCATCATGGCCAGTGAATAGCCAGACCGTGTTGTTGTACACGACCGGTGCCGGGTCAGTCGAGTAGAGCGTCTGGATGATGGGGTTATCGGCCAGTGCAACGTGCACGCTGCCGCTGAGGAGGGCGCCGGCGACGGCAATGTCCCTGAGAGTCGACTTGGTTGGGCCAAACATGATGAATGAACAGGAACCTGTTGGCTGCTGGCTTGACGGTGTTTGGGCTCGGACCGATCAAATGTCCATGTCGGTTCGTTTTAAATATGTCCCTTTGCCAAACATGTCCGACAAGGTTGCATGTCTTTCGAATTTCTCCGTACGTGGTATATCGACGGCGACGTCCTCCGAACGAACGGGCCTCCGGATTGGAGCGCGAGAGCCACCTGCCAAGACAATTACCAGTCCCAAGCGCCATCACCGAGGATTGGCTGGGCTAAATTGCATATACCTAGGTGCGGTCAAATACGGGCGCTCAAAAACCCTTGGCTTGGACAACCGCCGTTCCGACTTGCCGGGTAAATAAATTGTTGAACCTCAACCAAGTATTTCCCCCCAAGAGGAATGGCACTTACACCGCTGCTAGAACTCGTGAAGCTTTGGTTCGGATAAGGAGGAGTTGATCACCGGGAAACCATTTGAATTGCCGGCCCTGTAAGCCGTAGGGCTGGGCTTTATGGTTCCTGCAGCGTAAAGATTGGCGAGGTTCAGGAACATGGGTTGTCAGATCTGCTCTGGCACGCGCCCGGATCCGCGCCACTCACAGTTCAGGGGGCTCACAACAGCGTCTCATCCGCCCAGCCACCTGGCCTTTGCCCATGCCACAGTTGGCCTCCACCACCTCTTCACGTCGATGAAGATACCCACAGTGTAACGTGTAACTGATATTTCCCTCGGACCGGACGCTTGAGTGAATGGAATGTCACTTTGCCCTTGCCCGAGGCCGCCATGGCGGTCGTCGTCGACGGTCTCTTGCATCCTCTTCATGATAATTGAGATCTGGCGGAGCTGTACTGGTTGGTCGCGAGGGTTGGATTATACAAAGTTTATGGCATTTTGGGGGTTTCGTTTGACGAGATGAAAGGCATGTATTACCTGTTGTACGGATAGCCGCTACTAAACTTCAGACTCTAGAGATCCTAGACATGGAAAGGGCAACCCTCGCAAGCAAAAGATGCCGGGCTTCGATAATAGTTGATACAATTCTTGTCTCTGCATGGTATTTTTGACGACGGCCTTTGCAATAGGGATAAGTCGGGGTCCACGGCATGATACCAGTCTTGTGCGGGTGTGGCCAGCAAAGCGCTGCCATCGTTCACCCTCGTACAGACTGTAATATACCGAAAGTACCGGGTGACTAGACAAGCGGAGTCACCTATGGGGTCGCTATGTGAGATACCAGGCGAATGTCTCCACATAGCTACACGCTCGCGAGTTTTATACCATCCGTGACCCCTGATGTAGATGTGAAAATGCGGTGAAACTCCATTAAGCTCGCTCCAAAACAAGGTTCCTTGTGTTAGCTTGGATGATGGGTAGGCAGCGTCAACCTCTCTTACCCCCTGCCTCGTAGTACAGGCACACTGACATTTGGTATCCTCGAAGCATACCATCTCGGGGAGAGGAAGTTGGGGGAACGAGGGGAAAAGAATATCGGCTGCGCCTTGTCGATGCCTTTGGAACAACGCTCTCATTTCCGATGCGGGCGCTCGCCTTTCCGAGGTGAGTGAGAAGACGCCGGAACCGCTATACGGTTTCCACTCCAACTTCAAGGACACCACCCACTCCGATTACCGATGCTTTTCGGCCTGGAGGCTAGCTTGGGGCTAGGTGGGGACGTCCTCGGCTTAGCAGCGTATGTCGTGCTAAGGTCGCGGCATTCGACGCTGAAGTCGTCAAGGCAGGCTTGGCCAGCGTGGGCATATCTCTGCTGCTGCCACTTGGACAGGTAGGGCTCAATGTCGGCCCACGAAATGCTAATGTGTTCGCATAAATGAACGGCGCCATGGCGGCCTAGGCACGGATGGCATCATAGCCGCCGCGGCTGCTGCTGCTGCTGCTGCCGCCATCGCAGTGGAGGCTTAGAGGAGACCTTGACACAACTGGGCACTACAAGAGAACTCAGGCCAGCCAGTGTCCGGGCTGCCCAGAGTGCCAGGCGGCCGGAGCAGGCGGCATTTGTCGCACCTTCCATCTTTTTGAATTCGGCGCCAAAGTTCTTCCCTCAGGCCTTTCGGAAAGCGGTCCGGGAACTCGAAAATACGACCAGAGCTCCAGACAAGGCAGTTGACACGTATGGCCTCCTAAATTTCCCGGTCGTCGATAATCCGTCGAAACCTCCTTGCCACACGCCGGAGGCAGAGTATGGAAAGCTGATCATCTCCCAGGCAGCAAAGAACCTGAAGGACAAGTTCATCGGGCAATCGGTTGATGGGGCCGTGGTTCACGTTGTGCACATGGGCAGCTACCAAGGGGTCTGTCCCAGCGGGTCCCCGTTCTCACAGGCTGAAGGTCATTTGCCGGGAGTAAGGGTGGTGGTGGTGTTTGAGTTCCTTTTCAACTTGTTAACTTGTGCCGGCCATGTCCTCTTTGTCGACTTGTTCTGCTGCGTCCTCGGCCTTGGTCGCATCCGCTTCGTTCATCTCATTGTCGCTGCCAGCTTCGTCCTCTGTTTCGACTTCTCGGCGTCCACATCGACATAGCTTTTTGATCCTCGCTATGAGAATAGCCATTTTTGCGGACAGGGGTGCGCTGAAATGATAACGGTTAACCTGAGAACGTCCACACTGGCAGGGTGCAGAGTCCGAGCAGACTGAAAGGCCGATAGTAATACTCCGGTGATAAATTTAAAAAAGACCTAGTGACGCAAAGTTACTACCCTATGATAAATTTTAGCGTCGTGGCTTGCTGGGCTACCCTATTTACCTATCGAGTTACATCCGAGAACTTGGTCATGCCGCGGTCTTCATAAACTTATTTCACCGCAGCGGGACATGTACGTCCGAGATAGGAGAGTGACTTCCAATCCCAAAACTGAGGCTGACATCTTGCTCGTCCTTTGTTGTCAAGCCACCTCAGAAAAGTTGCCCGGTTCTTTTCTGTGGAGGGTTAAATCACCGAAATTACTTATATATCTCAACTTAATATGTTGTGTATCTGACTCCGGTGAACTGTGGCGTTCGTCCAGATGGAATATTGGTCGAGGGCCCAATCGGCCTACGTTTCGCTAGTTCACCTGTCCAGCGCTGGACCTCATCGTTCCTCCATCGTCGCAGGTCGGTTGCCATGTTCTTTTGTCGATCCTTGATGCCCTTCTCTATTGAATCCAATATAGCGTTAATCTTCTCCTTTTTCAATCTCTCCCATTTCGCAGCCGGGGTGGACGACCTGAAAAGATCCTTGATCCCGCCAAGAACGGTGTCAGCCACGCCAGTATGAGGCGTATCTTTGAAGCCAGTCATTTCTTTGGCTGGATCGAATGGAGCTTTCGACTTGGGTTCCTCCGGTAACAACGCTTCCTCCACCCGACGAATATATCGATACGGAGCGAGTTTAGCAAGGTCCGGAAACTCCGAAGAGTTTAGGTTTTTCTCCCACGACAAGGTCAGGTCGCCAAGCTTTCTCTCCCTCAAGCAGGAATTGATGTATCTTATTAGCTTCAGCTCTTGGTCGTCACCGTTTGCGAGTGTATCTCTGGCATCCCTCAAGTCTTCGAATATGTGTTTGAGTTCCTCTCTCCTCATCGCTAGAACGGCGCTGTCAGCACGAGACCGAGACAAAACGGACACAAAAACGGAGGGGGTAATATTAACCTTCTATGTCGACCAGTCTTGAGACCGATGTACCAAGCCTGCGGACTTCAGACCGCCATATCACGGTCACCAATTCCGACTCAAGGGCGCTTTTTTCCTCGCGCTCCTCAATGGGTATACTCTCTTCTCCGAGCACCAAGGCGATCGTCAAAAGTTTGCCCGAAAGCGCCGTGGTATCCTCATGTGGCTGTTTCATCTTCCAGCACCGCATTTCCCCTGTCGTTGAGGACGCTCCGCACCCTACAACCGTGACTCTCGCGCTCGACCTCCGCGCAAGACTTGCCCACAAGCCCTCGAAGGCGGTCGGAAGGCATTCATATTTGAATAACGCATTACAGATGCGGAATAATGTTGAAACGTCGCATGCGCCACCAAGCGGGTCAGCGGTCGCCTTCGGCAACTCTTCTAGGACGTACGCTAGGGCTTTTGCAGAAGTTCCGTCGCCGGATGAACAATCCAAACTTACACTATCCCGCCCTTGTTCACGTGCGTCTTCAACGATAGAACAGAGCCGGAGGGACAAATGTGTAATACTTTTGAGCTCGATCAGAGACTTCTTCACACACTCGGGATCCGATAATAACTGCTGTCGTGGCCGTTGTGGTTGTAGGGGGTGCGGTAGTAAAGGTAGTTGTGCTTGGTGTTGTAGCAGGGAGTGGGACATTGCTTGCTCGCCGAGAATATCTGCAAATGTTCGCCGCTACCTCCATCAATAAGTCGCCCGAATTTCTGGGGTGCTGCGTGGGCATTCTGCGTCGATCATTGATGGTCCGGGCCGTTGGCAAAGAAGCGGGGTAACGTTAAAGGGGGAAAGAGCGAAGCCTTGTCGACGTGAGTCATTCCACCGACAAAAGAAACAAGAGAAAAACTAGATTTCATCAGGGTCTCAGTCGGTCGGGAGGCGGCCTCCAGCTCAAGGAACATCCGAGGGCGCAGCACTGCGCTTCCCTGGCAAGCCTGGTTGCAAATAAAACCTTTGGGCATCCCGCGTGGATGGGGGTTTGACGTCGTGCCTGCCGCCCAACGCTGTTATCAACTGATAAGACATCGCCAAGGCCTTTCAGCGCGACGAATGAGAGGCCAGCGCGCACCGCAGGAAACGCAAAGCTAAGTGGCGCCATGCACAACGCTCCTGGCTGCCTGCGTCTGGGAGTGGAAATTCGGTCAGAACGCCCAGGCACGGAGCGGGTTGAGAGACGAGGCTCTGGGCTGAGCGAACGCGCGCTCCCAACTTTGACCCCCGCTCGCCATGAAGCCACAGGCAGCTGCGGCGCTTGTGGATGAGCCATTGGCCAAAACACGCAGTAATTTCCACCTGCCAACCTGATATCGGCGCTTGGTCATCAATAGTGTGGTTTGCCACTCAAGCGGTTGCCAAAATAATCGGCACTGCAAAAGATTTTGGCCTGTGCGGACGATGAACGTCTAACAGAAATTATTGGGTGTCGCTCCAGAGGCTGTTAGTCTGATATCGTCAGGAGATCTGTCGGTGGTGTGACAGTACTTTCAAATACCTGGCAGCCTGGCGACTTGAAGGGTTCAACAAAGTACTGCAAGGTACTGAGTGCCGATTATTTTGGCAACCGCTTGCCACTTTGCCGATAACCTAGGACCACCTGTGGCGTGACTATCACACCTGTCTGTGAGGGCCTATCCCAGCGGCCAGGCGCGTCACAGCCTAAGTGCCTGACAGTCAGCCCTCGGAACTTGCCGCGAAAAAGGCTCTGAACTCTGCATCGTTCCTTCCTCTCCTCAACGCTCTCACAACTCTGAATTCTCGGGTGCTTCTTTCTGCGGTGCGACGACACTCACAAAATCGGACGCAAGGACCATATCCGGCATGGAGGAGTTCGTATTCGATGTCGCTCCTGCTTCAACAACCAAGAATGTGAAGGCGACCATCTCAAAGTTGCAAAATGAGCCTCAAAATTTCTTCCAAGGATCCGACATCGTTTGGATGCTCCTTTCGTCGGGGCTCGTCTGGCTGATGGTGCCCGCTATTTGCCTCTTCTACTCAGGAGCCTCCGCTCGGTTGTCATCGCTAAGGTTGTTTCGGCTTCCTTTAATTACGGCAGCCACCATCGGATTCCAGTGGTACCTGTGGGGGTATACTCTAGCGTTCACTCCCGCTGTGCCCCCGAGCTCGGGACCGCCCAGTGTATCTTGGTATGGATGGGACAAGTCAGGCCTCGCTCTCTCGGGGCCTTTGCTCCGTCCTGTGGGCGTCGCCGGCGGACCCAAAATCCCCGAGCTTGTTTTCGTCTTGTACGAAGGCATGTTTGCCTCCTTCACGGCCGCATTGGTATCCGGAGGCACGGTTCGGGTCGAGACAACAAACAATTTCCCCTCAAGCGACGTACCGGTAGGACGGTTTCTGCTCTTTATCAATCTTTGGTCCCTGATTGTCTACATCCCCGTTGCGCGATGGACCTGGCATTGGTCAGGCTGGTCTAATCAGCTCGGAGTTCTCGACTACGCGGGCGGCACTGCGGTACACGTTACGTCAGGCACAGCATGTCTTGCATACTACGTCTTCTACGCCCTGGAGACCAGGAAGGCAAGGAAGACGAGTCTAATGACCACTCCTGAGACTCCAGCTGTGCTACCTGATCCCGACGCTGTCAACTATAGCGAAGTCGAAGACCCTGAAGACGAACATGGAGCCTCGGAACAGCCTGTGGGTGCTCTTGGTCATGAGCTGCAGGAGTGGTCCCCCGCCCCCGCAAACGGCCAGCCACTCCAGCCGGCTTCTCCGCCCGCGCGGGGGAGCAATGCAGTTTTCACTGGTACGGCTCCCATTACTGCTTCGCCGCCGCGAGAACACGGACATCGTTCCATTCCCGTTGATTCTACGGGTCTTGCTTCCAACCCTGCTTCTGCAGCTCTAATCCCTCAGGACCACACAAACGAACCACCACACAATGCCAATAACGTCGTTCTCGGTACCGCTCTACTCTGGATTGGTTGGTTAGGCTTCAACGGCGGCTCTGCGCTCGGCGGAAATATGCGGGCTGTATCGGCGTGTATTTCAACCCACGTGGCGGCTTGCGCTGGCGGAACATGCTTTCTCCTGCTCTTTTGGTTCTGGAACGACCTAGCACGCCGAAAGAAGAAAAAGGAAGAATCTCAGACAGGAAAGGCGCTATCCGTCACTCAGTTCTGTGACGGGGTGATGGTAGGACTGGTCGCTATTACGCCAGGTGCTGGCTACGTATGTGTAAGCTCTGATTAGCGTGGTTGTGTAGGTGCTGACATGCCAATTAGGTCCCTGTATGGAGTTCGGCTCTCATTGCCATCATTGCAGCGGGTACCGTGTTCTTTTTCAAAAAGTTTACGGGAGGTTTGCTGGCAGACAAGCCATTATACATCTTTGCCATCCATACCGGAGGCGGTGTTGTTGGGATGATCTTGACTGGGGCATTTGCAAGGTCAGTAGTATCGGTATTAAGCCTTGAAAGACCCCTCTCCTGATGTTGATATCCGGTATCTAGCCCTGAAATTGTCGCTCTGGATGGTTACTCCTCTCTCCCATTTCTAGAACGAACACCAGGTGTAAGGGTGGGGTCAGTATTGCAAATACGACTTTTACAAATGAGGATATGATGCTCACCTAATTCGCAGGTATCAAATCGTTGAGGTTCTTGCCGGCTTCAGTTATACATTTGTCATGACACTGGTAATCCTGTATGGGCTGATGGTGGTGCGCTTCTTTATCAGATGGAAATGGGATGCCGGATTTGAAGTGCTGCAAAAACCGGGTAGGTGGAAACTGGAGGCGGTCCCCCAGCACGAGTGGAGGAGAGAGGTTGAGAGACCGCCCCAAGCTCCAGAAGGTGCATGACCGGACGCAAGGTCGGTCGGGCGCGGCAAAACCCGCAGGGTGATTGAGGAGGAGAGCCTTGTCTGATACGCATGTAATAAAAATAGTAAATGCAAGGTTGTCGCGATAAGAAACAAAAGGACGTCATTGGTGCCTTTCTGCGGGCTCCCATCATCGTTCCAAGTAAGAGGGCAACAAACGAAACGCTTATCTTCCCCCTTCCTTCAGCTCATGCGGAGCTACTGTTTGGCCCTTGACTTATTGTTAGTGCATCCCTCCCTTGTATTGCTTGTGTGTCGATGTGCATCGATGAAGCTCTTAGCAGCCTTCCAAGGGCGAAAAAGTATCATGGTCGTCAATAAGAACCCAGGCATCGCCTGCTTGGAACTGCCAACTCGGCTGCACTTCCCAAGGAGATGTTGAGATTCTTGAAGGTGCCCGACAAACATGTCTTATTCCCCTTTTCTCAACGCGCAAATAGGCGGCGCCAGGTCATCAACGTCTCCACCTCATCAGAGACCAGGCCGCGCTGAACTGCCAGCACAAGTTTACGAGTGGCGATCTCAAAGCAGCGAGGATCAAACACAGGAACACGAAAATCGGCCTCTTCTCGTTGAACCCGCCTGTAGTGAGTGCAACAGGACAGACCTAACAATTCTCACGGCTCGACAGTGTTCATACTGCGTCAATGACGAGCCCTTTTTCTGCATTGCCTGCACCGTTGATGGCTGTTCCACAAAATTCTGCACGCAGCATGAGACCTGCTGGGACACGCACCTGCCCAAATCGGTGAAGGGGGCCCAGAAACACGAAATGATCCACCCACTGCCCCAGCTTTTTGTTGAGGCAGTCACGCGCAAGGAGACGGACCCCGCGAAGCAAAAGCGCATGCACCAGCGCGATGAGCTGGCGCGATGGTTCAACATCAAGAGGGATCACCCGCTCAGCGGAAGACCTGACCTCCACGTCTACGACCGCTTCGCCCAGCTCTGCGATCCCAACCTGTCAGGGAACCAAGACAACCAACGGCACTACCCGAGTTTTGTGTCCTTTGTCGGCGACACGTCGGTCGGAAAGTCAACACTGGTCCGCGCCATGCTCTTGATGGGCATCATCAGTCCCGGTCATGTCTCGAATGAGGATTCCTTGACCAACTTCGCAGCGGCGATCGGTCAACGGAGCGAGGACGGCCCAGTGACCAAATCAGGCTTCCTCAACGACCTCACCTACCCCACCACATGTGGAGTCCACCTCTATCGAGATGAGGGCATTCGCACAATCACATCAGGCCTTGCCGCTGGCCAATACCCCATTCTGTTCGCAGACTGCGAGGGCTTCAAAACCGGCTCGAAAACGGGCGCTGAGCGTGCTGAAGAATCTGCTGATGTACCAGCCTCACCTGGCAGAGGTCTCGACCCCGCTGTCCGGGGGCGCAATTTCTCGGCAGACCCTCGCCATCGCTCACCTTCGCGACGGCGCGAAGCGACGCTTACCTACCCGGTCCGCGCCATGTGTTATTCAGATCGTGGCAAGGATGGCATCGACCTATTCTACGCACGCTTTCTCTACGCCATCAGCGACGTCATCGTGTTCGTGACCAAAGAAGATGCCAAAATCAAGTCTGAACTGACCAGAGTTTTGGAATGGGCCTCCAAGGCGGTACACAAGTCGGTCAACCACCCTTCGCGAAAGACACTCATCATCGTCCGTAACATGGCCAACGATCTGCATGATTCGCGACTCTACGACAACGAGGTCCTGAAGCGATTGTATCTCTACGACAGCGACTACCCCAAACTCTGGCACGAGTCTTCGATTCTACAAGAGTTCGTCAACGAGTACAACGGCAAAAAGGACCGGAGCTTTGTCGACCGTATCACCACCAATGATCGGCTGTACAAGGCATTGTTCAACAAGATCACCTGCTGCTACGTCCCGCACCGAGGCAAAGTCAAGGGCAAGCCGCAGGAGCTGTTTCTACAGTACCAGCGGCTACGGATCACAATAGAGGATTCAGTGCGCGAGGGCTTGCAACTGCGTGCCGAGAGCGTCATGCAGTACAACGTGCCCGCCCTGACGCATATCCTCAACCGCGCATTCGAGCACTTTACAACTTCTGAGCAGCCCTTTGACTTCCACATCGCCGCCAGAAAGGACAATCCGAACCCCCAGTCAATGCGTGAGCATCTCGCGAATTTCTTGAGACATATCTTCGAAACCGACGCCAACGAAGTGGACGACATGGCGAAGGACGTCATCTCGGTCGCATTGTTGATATTTACGCACCGAAACTTCGAGCGTAAGTGTCATCCAAAGAGTGTTTTCACCGCTGAATGACTGTGTTTTGCAGCCACGAACCCCGCCGAAGTTTTTGAGCGCGATTTATATCCCATATGCAAGAGCTCCGTCGAACTGTATGTGTCCGAATACGAGAAGTGCCGCTTCGTCTTCCCCGATGGACAGCCGTGCAATTCACGGCCGGCCAACAAGCTGCATCACGACCGCCACACATCCCAGAACCAGCAAATCGAGCCTGGGCCCTTCATTCCTTCCAGGCCATGGCGTCCAGATAACTCCAAAAGCGAGTGGATTCGCGACATTCAGGGAAGGTTCATTCAACTATATCAAGAGAACTTCATCCCGTCAGATCCGCACCACCAGGTTGGAACGGCCGAACACAGGCTTCGTGATAGCCGTAAATGGATTCATGGCACATACCACCATCTGTGGAAACACATCAAGACCAACAAAACCTGCCTTGGGTGCCTGCAAGAGATACCTGACCATGTTCTCACCTGTGGACATTCATATTGCCCACGTTGCGTCCAGGAGCTAGGCGATATTTCGCAACACTTCGAGTGCGCGTGGAATGTTCAGTGTTGGTTGTGTTGGGAGGAAAAGGGCCGTAACTCCCATCTTGTGCAGCTGAAGCCACGGTGCTCAGGGGTTCGCATTCTGGCACTAGATGGAGGTGGTATCCGTGGCATCGTCGAGTTATCGGTCCTAAAGGCATTGCATGATGCAGTTGGACTCGATCCACTGCCTCTGAAAGCTCTATTCGACCTCATCGTCGGCACTTCAACTGGTAAGTCATAGATTTGCAAATCTTGCTTGGGCCTTGCTCAACCTGCTCAAATCTAACTCATTGTCTAGGCGGGATTATCGCTCTCGCTTTGGCGATGTCGACGAAGGGTAGCGATTCTCTACCGGAGATGATAACCTTCTTCAAGAAAGTCTCATCTGCGACATTTGAGCAAAGTGTTTTCAGCAGGTTGTTGAAGTACGGAAAGATAGTTGTCAGGGTGCGTGACAGCGTGTTCGGTTCCAAGAACCTCCGCCAGGGTCTGCAGGACTACTTTACACCCAAGGACACGGCATTATTTGCCCCAGCACTCCACACGCAGCTCATGTCGTCGGGAACCCGTGTTGCGGTTACCTCGGCCAAAGACGGGGGAAAGACAGCTTGCCTCATAGCGAGTTACAACCACTCCTCTTCCACCGAGAGTAGCGCCTGTCTTGAGCGAGAAGAGGATGCTAATAAGGACATGAAAATCTGGGAAGCAGCCATGGCAACATCGGCAGCCCCTTACTACTTACCAGCATTTGAGAAACCAGAGCTGGGGACAAGTTATGTTGATGGTGCTGTTTGGGCTAACTGCCCGGCTGAAGTCGCCTACCACGAGATGGAGAAGCTCTGGCCGGGCGATACAGGGACACTCGATGCGCTCGTGTCGCTTGGGACTGGCATGCAGGATGCCAAGCCAGCCGAGATGCCAGCGCTGGTCAATCTGGGGTTTCTCGCCACTCTCCGCGCAATGTTCCAACGACAGATGGACTCCAAAGCGACCTGGTTCAACTTTGTCACACAGTCTGCCCCGCCACATGTTCGCCCCCGGTTGTACCGACTGGACCCTCCGATCCGAGGTGGTGACGACCCAGTCCGCCTGTACGACTACGAGATGATTCCGGATCTGCAAGAACGAATGGAAGCATGGACCAGCAGCACAGCACAGGCGGATATTGCGCTTGTTGCCGACACCCTCGTTGCAAATCTCTTCTTCTTTGAGCCCGACGACGATATTCAGGACCAGCCGTCGGTTTTACTCTCTGACAGGACGAATGATGTGCTCTGTGGGACCATTAGGTGTCGGTTAGGACATCAAACCCCACAATTGGTACAGCTACTCGAGTTAGTGGATGGTTTCGCGTTCACACAGCTCGATGCAGCAGTCGGGGATGCCAATCTGGTGGAAAGAGTACAGCAGCTTCCGCCGGGCCACTGGGAGCCTATACGTATGGCCGTCAGAGAAGGACCCATTCCGAGACGTGCATCGGCTCTGGACATGATGGTTGTCAACGATCCACACGCACATGTTCATGGGGCAGTCGGGCACGCTGTGCCTAAATTCCGAGTGCCATATACGGTTGTTGTGAGGAAGGGAAGTTTAGGCCCGCTGGTTTTGGGCGTCAAACTTCATAGACGCGACAAGAGAATCCCTATTAGCGGATTTCCTGTGACTATGGCGGAGCTAAAGAGGAGGGCTGGTCAAAAGTGGCTGCGGTGACACGCCCGTCTCCTTCTGTTGTCTTTTCAGAGCGATTCGAAGTAGTCGACATCCACGCCGCCAAATAAGTTCACTGTCTTTCTCTTCGGTTTCTCACCGCTAGCCGCCCGGGTAACACAGTCATATACACCAATGCGCTTGCGAAAGCTGCACCCGCAACCGGATCCCTCTCCAAGAGAAGATCCGGCCAAGATTTTGTTGGGTTGAGGAGGATATAGGCTGAAATCTCGACGGCCAAAAGCCACACAACAGCAAGCACCCCCACTGCCGCATACATGAATTGAGATTCCGCCCGACCAGATGATATTCTAATCCTGTCGGTGGTCAAGAGGGCACAACGCCGGGTGAGGACCATCATTATCGGTATCTCAAGCAGCTGGGCGTAGCGCGGACCGATGAGAGGCTCGAGAATGGGAACGCGAATGCAGCCGCAGAAAAATCCGGCGCAGAAGACGAGGGTAGCGTAAAAAAGACTGGAGAGGAGGATGGTGGGGATCATCATGATGTTGGTCATGGTGCACGAGCTGTTGAAGAAAAGTTGGGTAGGTATTCAGAAGGTCGGTGGGATTGAATGAGTTTGAGGGCTTAAAGAGGGGCCTTGAATACACTTTATACACATGTTTAGATTTGGATTTTGCGACTCTGAGTTTGCGAGGATATGGAGATGGGCTGATCTAGGGGCTCTAATAGGTAGGCCGTGTGCATATCGGCGGGTTGACGCAAGAATCATGTGATCCCGCAACGCTGTGTCTGACAGTCTCCTGATGCATGAAGGAACCCGAGTGGGGCCTATTGACAACACCCAACAGCAGCACAGTGGCCCCCCTTTGTGTCTTTGTTAGAGCTAAACCGATCAATAGCTTTGTGAGACGAAATGCGAGAGAGAGAGAACTGTTTGTTTGGCAGAATAGTAGTAGAGACAGCCTTTACCGGGAACATATTTAAGGTCAATTGGTCCAGTCCACGCAATAAGTACACGTAAAACTTGCGACGTCTGGTTTCTTGCAAAGGCCATTTTCGATCGACCCCAGGTAAGTTGAATCGCAATTCACTGCTTTTGAGGCAAACCTCACGGTCTGGCACTGGGAGGGTTAATTCCTCACTACAGTTCCTGTGTATTGCTGCTACCGGGGTACCTAAGGAAGGTCAGGTAAGTCAGGTACGTAGGTGAGTGAGTGACATCTTCAGGAAGAAAAGAAAATGTGCATCATCACCCACTCACACCTTGCCAACCTAGGCCACCATGTACAGCCCATTCTTTCCACCCGGCCATTCTCCGCGCTTGACGATGGTGATTTCTATGATCCCATTAGCCTGCGGTTGTGTAACTGCAGGGATCAAGACATTGGCATGGTTGATGGATTTGGAGAAGAAGCAGCACAAGATGAAGGAGAACAAGCCTTTTACCTGGCTGACAGATCCCAAGACGAAGAGCAGGAAGATGAAGATGAAGACGAAAGGGAAGAAGAAGAAGAGGAAGAAGAAGAACAAACAAACAACCGCTCCTGCAACATTCACGACTGCTGCACCCGCTTTGACAACTTTTCCCTCTGCCCCTGGTACCTAGCCACCCTCGCCGAAATCCTCCCAATCTACCGTTCGCGAGTCCCGTCTCGAAAGGTATTCTACCGTAATGCCCATGTCCTCTGGGAGAGCCTAGAATACGCTTGTCCGAACCGCATGATCATCAATCAATACGTGCACCATATGGCGCAGCAGCAGCAGCAGCAGCAGCTACCATCATCAGATCCAGATGATCTGGTGCCGCTGCCGGTATTCCCCTCGGTAGAGTTGTTTTACAATCCCCGGCTAGCCATGGATGCTCACCCGGAACAGTGCGGTCGGATTCGGGATGCGTATGAGGAAGTCTCGCGTGTGGGACACAAGCTCTGGTGTGCACGGGTAGAACTGTCGGCTCTGGCTCTAGAGACGGATGGCTTCCTGTTGGATGCTAAGCTGGCGGTCGAAGCCGGGGAACTGTGGCCGATTACCGGCCCGCGGATCATACGGGAAGGGCTTAAGCATCTAGTGACGCTGCAACTGGGGGAGAGGGACGTGCGAGCGAGGTACTGTGAGTTTCTAGAGGCGATGCGGCTCGCTTTGGCGCTGGTTGGGCGACTTCCTGAGCCGGGCGTGCCGTTTGTTACGGGGGATGGGAGGCTCTCCATTTCAGAGGAGCAGCTACATGAGTGTGACCTGAGTGAGGATGAGCAGGAAAAACTCTGGAACGGGCCGCTTCTGCAGTCTCTCAGCTTCCGGGAACGATTCTCCAAGTTGACTGTCTGATTTGAACTGTAGTTGTTTTTGTAGAAATGTAAATACCGATTGCAGTCTTTTGGCGAGCTCCGGTCAATGCGGATTATGATTTATGAGTGATGTAAGTAATTAGGCCATAATTCTCGGGCGAGGGTTAGTGTTGCGTTCTCTCGAAACCACATTGGGATCTCCAAAGCCTCGCTCAAGTCTAAAAGACAAGAAATAGATTCACACACATTTTAACTCGGAAGGGCTTTTAGCACCCGCAGACCTTGTTCCCATTTCAGGCAACTTTACCATCGAATTCTACAGGTCGTTTGTAAATAGAAGGCGTTTACCCGCGGCCCGGACCGCGGCTCACTGCGACCGAGACGGAAAAATAGCAGAATTTGGCCGTCTTGAGTCGTATCGGCTCAGCGGGTTAAAACACCGCGAAGCCCAACCCACGCTTACCCAACTTTTTCCAGTTGTCAAAATGGCAGTAGCGCTGATACTCGTGACGCTGGCGGCGCAGGCCGGGGCCGTCAGCTTCAGTCTGCCGGGGCGGGTCGGTACAGGGAGCTTCACGTTCTCGCCGCTCGACCCTGCGCCCATAGGCGTGTCACTGGAGTTTTTCACCATGCCGTCGTACTTGACCAATGTGACGGCCACGATGCAGTGTCTCGACAACCAGCGGGCCCTTACCGGTATGTGGCCGCCGGTGCGCATCGGTGGGACCACCCAAGACCGGGCTCAGTACGATCCTAACACATCGGCTTATGTCGTCTATTCGGTTTCCAACCCTGCCGACGCGCCCATGACATTGACCTTTGGGCCCAGGTTTATGTCCCTGGCCGGCACGTATCCAGGCAGCGTTGTTCTCGGCTTGAACCGGGCTAAGAACAACATTCAGAATACGATTGCCGCTGCCAAGGTGGCCGTGGCTGAGATGAAAAACCTCCTAGCCATTGAGCTGGGCAATGAGCCCGAATGTGAGTTCTGATGTGTGTTCGGGGAGGCGAGTCGCTGACAGACCAGACTGGGTCAAGGATAGACAACCGATTGCGTCAGGGACGTGGAACAACGTCATCGACCGGGCATCGCAGAACGACTGGAATATCCGTGTTGGAAGCGCCATTGGCAGGACTAATATCATCCAGGCCGGAAACTGGAATGACGCGCCGCCGCAGTGGGGAGCAGCAGGGTTGATTGCGAGCGAGAATGCCACCATCAGCCAATACGTGCGCCATTATGCCCACCACAACTACCCTGGCGGCAACATTCAGAAATTGATGACACATTCGACCACTTCGCAGAACGTCCGCAGCTTCAACGCCGATGTGGCAGCCGCTCTGCGGATTGGCAAGGAGTACGTGCTGGGCGAGACGAATTCGGTGTCGGGAGGAGGTGCGAGCGGTGTGTCCATGACATTCGGGGCCGCCCTATGGACCATGGACTACTCGCTGCGTGCAGTGTATTCCAACATCTCGAGAGTGTACTTCCACCAAGTATGTTACCCCTGCTATCGCTGTCTAGGGGTGATACTGACTGCGAAAAGGGAACTATAGGCAACTGCAATTACTGTCAATGGGGGCGTTACAGCATGGGAGCGCCTTACTATGGAGCGTATATAGCCACCGCTTTAATGGCTCGGGCCAAATATATCACGGCCCTCGATGCTGGGAATACCAACTACGCTGCCTATGCGACCTATGACGAGAGCGGGGCGCCTCTCCGCGTCTTGTTGTACAACTCAGACTACTACGCTGGGAGCGGGTCCAGATCCAGCCAACCATTCACCTTATCCGGGCTGACGGGGACGTCGGTGAGAGCTAAGAGGTTGACATCGACGGGGGCGACCGCGCGGATTGACCAAGGGGGGGATATCAAATTTGGGGGACAGTATTTCAACAATGGCACCTGCACGATTGGTGGATCCGAAACATTTGAGGCTTTCGAAGTGACAGGAGGGCAGGCGACCTTTTCGTTAAAGGCGACGGAGGCGCTGCTAGTGTATTTGTAGTTCCGGAGACACATTGTTGCCTGGTCAATAGATGATTGAAAAAGGATGGACTGAACTTTTGCACAACCATACAAGCACACGGAGGGGGGTTGCAGAAGAGCGTGAAGAGGTGCGGAAATTAAGCTCCCTTTCAGGGCGATCGGCATTCTAGGAAGGAGCACCCGTGTTGTCGAGGTCCTTATCAAATGCGCTTGCTTGTGCATTCTGTGAAATATTGTTAGTATAGAACTTGGTAAGGCTTACATTGCACCCGAACAGCTCTAGAGTCCCGGGCCTCGCACCAGCAATATTGCAGGTGGTAAATCATATGGTTCTCTGAAACTTTAGATCAACCAGAGGCAATTCCGAGTAGTCACCATGATGGTAACAATGCTGAGTCGTTCCAAACCGATAAGTCTTCAGCTAGCTCTCCAAATCCATGCAGGCGTCATCACACGGACATCAGCTGGTTCTAATCCAGCCAACCCGATTGGATGCGTGCCAAGCCTTGATCGCTCAGAGATAAGGCTCCTAACCCGTCGACGACTTCACTTATCTCTTTCGTCCCTCCTACATCGTCAGCTCGATATGGAGCTCGACAGAGTTGACATCCTCGTCAACGGCCTGACTTCGGCCTATGAGTCGGGCCTCGACTTTTATCTGCGATGGAAACGCCAACTCGAGAGCCAGAACCACTATCGCCGCCATCAAGGTACCTCGTCGACTGCCGCTAAGGATGCCGTCAGCACCTCTCTCGACATGTCTAGCCACCGCATCCGAGCCACCTACCAAGTTGGCTTCGCCTTGATCGGCCCGGACTTTTCGGCTGGCGACGGTATACCCTCTCACCTTTGCGCGCGAAGAAACAGCGCTGACCGGGCCAGATGAGTGCCGTCAGTCCCTTACGACATGCCGTGCCCGACTCCAAGAGCGCGTCGACAGCCTACGCGCGATGGGGTCGGTGCAGAGGCATTTTGTCAACCTCCACGATATGTTCTTGGCGTCTGAGGCGTAGGCGACCACACACACCTTTTCTCAGAGCCGCACTAACGAGATTACACAGTATCCGCATCAGCTGCGTGACAGCCCTCGCCGAGCAATACCGACGTTTCGCTACCGGCCGCGCCGTGCCGCAAGAAATGCCGATCCCCCGACCGCGATCCATGTGTCGCGCCGAAGACATAGGGTTACTCCCAGCCCCACCTCCACCACCACCCCCGGCCCGACCCGACCCGGTTGACTTTGACAGACAGACGGCCATCTGGTCCACCAACTCCGACCTACCCACCTTCCAATCCGAACCTCCCTCCCCACCACTCACCCCCAAACTCTCCCCTGACGACGAGGACGATGATAACGATACCGAACCCTCAGATACCAACCCCCGCCAGTCCCTGCGCCCCAAGAACAGCGTCTTTAGCATCTTTTGCCCCGAAGCCATGGCCCTCCAAGCTGATCCAGCCCGTCCCATCCCCGCACGCGGCCGCTGCGCCTGCGGATACAAGTGGAATGTAGCCTCCCTCTCCACCGAGACCAGCAGCACCACCAACACCACCACAACCACTGCAGCCAGCAGTAGCAGCGCTAGCAGCAGCAAGTCACCCTATCTTGCCGCACGAGACGGGTTCCTCATCACGAAGCGGTTCCTCGCCAAGTCGCACTGTGATCGTGGTGACGATGACACTACAGCCCCAAAATATGCCTGTGTGCTGTGTACCTCGACAGGGAGGACTGAGGTGTACGATACGGCGGAGGCGCTAAGAGGACATATTAATAAAGGACATGATAAGTGGCAGATGTTGCATGATCGGGACCTTTGCGTGACAGGGCTTGGCGGGCGTTGAGGTGGTGGGGAAAGCATCCATCTGGGGGCGAGGAAGGGAAGGGGATCCGAAGGGAAGGGAGGGGAGAGAAGGAAGCTGGTTGGGTTGGGTTGGGTTTGAGGCTTCGGAGATTCTGAACCTTGATCTGGCAATGAAAAACATCTCGCGGGGATCGGAGGTTTAGGTGGTTGGTCTGTTTTGAGCCTTGCGGGGTCGGTTGGATCGGGTCTGGTTCCTTCTCTCCCTCGGAAAACCTGACTCGATCTGGTATCAAGCTTCTCGGAAATTGTTGTGTGGGGGAAGGGACGATGACGGCATGGCTGATCTGGTTGTCAGCTCTATCGGAAGTGGTGGGGAAGCTGTGCTGGCGGGCAAAGTTGGCGGTCTGGCAGCTAGGGTTCAGGGCCTGGCGTAGATGCTGGTTGGTCAGTTTTTTTCTTTGCGAGTTTGGTTGAACGTCTGGAAGGTGACTTGCATCACGAGGTGATTTGGTACTGGACGCGGGGTTTCCTTGATTTGGAACCCAACCCGTCGTTTGTTATATGAGATACCCCTCACGATATATCCCGCCCAACTAAGTTAATGCTCTCCCTAATCACAACCTAATTACTCAGAGCCCAGGCCACTTTTGAATGACACGAGCAATGCGCTGCATGCGGGCAATATCGGAGTCCAAGAAAATCCCCTGCGGGGGTTCAATCCTGTCGCTGCCTGGTAATGAGTTCGTCAGGGTCTGTCCCCCAAGCATTCACGCCCGGTCCTGCCAGGCCATGTTGCACAAGAAATGTCTCCAGTAGATTAGATTACCATCAGGAAATGCATGGTCAAAGCGTATTTCTTTTTTTTTTTTT
>Ga0247765_1000197_pt1 | contig 49067 bp, 56 predicted proteins | sample UWRJL106311C6_FD_179949 | JGI IMG/M metagenome (GOLD analysis project Ga0247765, IMG submission 179949) | Plant litter microbial communities from Arlington Agricultural Research Station in Wisconsin, United States - UWRJ-L106-311C-6 | ecosystem: Environmental > Terrestrial > Plant litter >... | reverse complement strand
TAGCTATCCCTTGGATTTTTTTTTTTTTTTGATCCAGCAGCGAGGCATGCAGCACGCCCGAAAACCTTTGGGATGGCTTACGGTCCGTCCGCAGCTCACTCAACGTCAAAACCACATTCGCCAGGCCAACAGCGTCCACACCGGGACCAAGCAACCCGATAACAAGGTACCGAATCTGCATCGCTGGAAGCGCGCTTCACTTGTCCCATCGTCAACATTACCGGTAGCTTGCAGAGATTCTTGGCTTTTGCCGTTACACCGGTCAGTCTGCTGGGGACGATGTGAACATTAGCTCTCCAAATTGGCGATCTGAACCCCCTTGACACCCTGACGACGCTCACCTTATGATGCGCCATTCCGGTAGAGGATGGGAAATGCGAAGAGGAAGTGCTTCCGCGCCTATCACGTTTCGCACACCAATGCCAAGAATATTCTCTTCTGGGACGTATGGTCAACAAAGGCTCACCGAGGAGGACCTTGCCAAGCTGAAAGGTGGAAAGAATGGTCACATTCGGCTCTTCACTGACATATGACCCGAACCGGGCACGTTGCCGCGAGTCGATGGAGAGCCGAGGGCGGAATCCACGCAGATCGCGGTCGTCTAGGTTTTGGCTCGTCAGGTAGGGTCCATCAACCGCGCTAAAGGTACAAGCACAGCTTTGTACCATCATCTGCACCTTTGTTGCAAGAGGGAATCCAAGCACATGGGCTCTGTTGCAAAATTACAACCGGTGCAGCTTATGACAGACTGCTGCGCTGCGTTGCACGGCCGACCGTACTCGGACATGCACAACTTTCGGTCCCTGCAGACGGAAATGTGTATTTAACTGCACACACAAGGTACGAGAAGTGTATCTTATCTAGACAGGCCTGAGTTTTTTTCTACCTATTTTGCCACCGCCCACCGAGCCGGGGCACCGCCAAGCTCGCGGGTTGTGGCAGAGTTTCCGAACCTCACTCCAGCCAGCGACCCGCGTTGTTGCCAGCTGAGAACAGGGGTAGTTAGCCAGCTCGCATCGTGAAATGACGTAGGCCTGTTAGCGGGGGAATAGACTTGAGATAACCGAGGTCCTGGCACCATGAGTCGACGGCGACCATCAGCTGATATGGCAGCTACTATGTACAACAACAAGACTGAAGTCGAATTCGGTCGGCTGCTATTGCTTGGATGGAGAGCTCGTCAGTTGAGAAGGAAGCTGAACAGGCATACCGCGAGAAACTCTAGAATTGCCAGAGCGCTGGGACGGAGGTGGCGCTGGACATGCCCGGGGTGTTTGACCCAGTGGACGGGTCCTTGCCGAGAGCACGCCCCTGGAGGTATACTGGATCTTGATTGCGCCCCAGATCCGGGAAGCAACCGGGGGCCCCTTGGTTTCAACACCTCACTTCATCCAAAAGCCGGGCGCCTTCACTACAGCGATACTCGACGGCGGCACTCGTCAGGCGCTGCATCTTTCTTTGCCATCATCACCCGGTCTTCTCGCTCGTGTGATTTTATCCTTGGGGAGCCGCTGCAGCCCCTGTTGACACCCCTGCTGCTCCACATCCCTAGACGCTGTCCTTCCTCCTCGCCGGTAATTTTCCACGCGGGCGGATAGGAATCTTGATCAGAGCACCTCACCCGTTGCCAAACTGAAGATAGATCAGGATTGGGGAATATTTTCCCAAACGGTGCGCCCGCATCGATCCAGACCAGGCCGGACGCGTCGCGCCCTGTTGCTTTGACTGACCCGACCCTCGGTCCCGATAACAAGGCCATGCTGGGCCTGCATCTCGCGTGTACACCATGTTGACCGGTAACTCCTGAAGAGTGACAGGTCGGCCTGGGAGTACCGCCCGGATACATTGGTCCCTCGTGGAGACGGGCAGCTGAGTCACCATCATCATGATCGTCATTACACCAAAGAGGGATGCCGCGAAATGATGGTCCTCCTGGCTCTACCCTTGAGGGTGAGTGGATTCAGCTTGCAGAAAGCGGCACTACCCTCGCCTCACCCCGTCTTCCCGGTCTTAGGTGGCTCCAATGGAACCATCTGCCCCTCGATCACCACATGGAGTGGGGGCAATCTTCTCCCCTTCCTAGGGACGACGGTACATGGCTGGTTGTTGTTGCTTCTCTCCCTCCCCCGTCCCGGACAGCTACGGCAAGACCTTACATGCACATCATGCATTCTTGGCACTCCTCCTATCCCAATGTATCCGTCTGGGGTTGGGGAAAGAAGTACCTGGAAGGAGACGTGTGGCCTCCAAGCGCCAGCACTCGCTGCTTGGGGCTATAAAAAGCTTTGAGCCTACCCACAACACCGTCGCCACTATCCGCTCCAGTACTCGTCGGTTTCTATGATCTACCGGTCTGGGTTGTTAATGCTCTTTCCTTCCCCCTCTCTCATCTGCGGAATAACAGGGCATTATATGCCTGATCCACGTTCCAACTATACCGTCTCTCCCGTCGCCTTCTCCCCAAGTTGCAGCCCTGCCGGCGGATCTTCGGAGCTACAGAGGTAAAAACCCCAGCTGTCCAAGAACTTGAAAGCTAGTGCTCCAACTCGGCCGAGCGGCCACTCGGGCGTGCCTTACGGTCAACCGCCTCTATCGTTACGGGTACTCGTCCCTCCCCCCCTCCCCCCCCAGACCTCACCGCCTTAACTCGCCCGCTCCCGTCATCAAAAGTGGCTGTCCAAGCTGCAACAGAGGTTCCATATAACGGCCGCTAGCAGACGCATGTTCTGTTAGCCTTGGGGCAGGTCTACAGAAAAATCCCTCTCCTCACCGCCCTTCAGACAGCCATGGCTTTCTCGGGAGCGGGCGGCCCGTCCTTTCAGCAGGAACAGGTATTTCAAATTTCCCTTTTTCTTGCCCCCCTCTCCGCATAGTGATTTTGCCCGAACAGCCGTCGTCTCTTCGCGATCTGCCCCCAACCGATTTGTGTGACTGACCTCAGTGTCGATGGCTAGCCTTTCCTCAACGGTCAATTCGATGTCTTCGAATGGCACCCCTATTTCCAGTCATGCGTTCGCTATTTCCTAGACCACGCCCAATACGACGGGCCGGTACAGGCACTTGCCGCTTATCTCAACATCCAGCTACCTTTCCAGAAACCACACCGACCCATACTTTCATCACGCCCTGCAGGGTCACCTTCGGCGAGCGGTGCCGGTCCCAACAAGGGGCAGCTGGGTCACCCCGGTACATACTACCCCAATGCCACACTCATCCCATACATACGCCGGCTCGTGGCCACGGGTTACGATTTTCCAGCAGTGATGCATGGCTTCTTCGGCGACGACTGGGAGACGGGCGTCGGCCCGTTACACGAGCAAGAGAGACGCAACTTTCTGTTCGCAGCTAAGAGTGACGACTGGCTCCACGTCAAGGCGGCTTACGACATGGGGGACGATCAGACGGTACCCTTCTTGCGGCCGCTACAGAACGTGAGCGAGAAGGAGATTTGCGCAGCCGAAGTTGGGTGGAGTGAGTGGCTAGCCATGCAGGATTGGATGCTGGGCCCACGGGCGCCTGGTGGTCGTGTCGCGCACGGCAACGGTGATGGGGCGAGAGGATACGTCGGGAAGGGCGTAAGAATTAAGAAGGAGGAGAGTTGAAGTTGTACATGGTACGACGGCTGGAAGACTAAAGCGATGTTTCATGGTTGGCAGCATACACGCACACAAAGGGAGTTCTGCGGTAAGCTCATGCTTGGTATGAACCGGGCTGGTGGGTAGGTTGGGGTATAGCACATTATGTTGATGAGTCTCTTTTTATTCCCCCTTCTGCTTTTGTTTTCTTTGTCAGGGGAGGAGAGCGTTTCCCGACCTAGCCCCGTGGGCCGTGTGAGAAACGACTTGGACTCACCCCGTGCTTGCTCCGTTTCACCAATCTCTTGTTGCTGGTATATCGGATCAGCGCAGATGTGGTATATGACGTGGTAACACGAGATGGCATGCGGTGGTCCCCCTGTCTAACTTTTTGTGCTCAACATTTCCGTGTACGTGTTCCTTTGGCTTTGCAAGGTGTTCGTTGCCGGTCCCAGTCCGGTGGGGCGGGTTTCAACATTAGAAGCATGTGGCTTCGCTTTTGCAGACTGTATACCTGCCATAGATAAATGCTTGTGTGTATCTTGGGCGAATTTTCTCCATCTGAATCCCACCGAGCGCCCAAAGGGGGTGATTGATGCAAGTTCATGTTGCCCAGATGGCAAGTTCCATCATTGATTCCCGATCGATCCTAAACACAATGCTTCTGTATTCCATGTAACAGAGTGCACCGAGCTAAGTCAACTTGGAAACACAAAAGAGGGACACCTACCCGAGCTTCCCCAAGGCGAGTGCCTACTTTTTGCAACACCCGAATGGCGGGTTGAAGGTGTGCTGGCGGAAGATTTTTGAGCCCCAGGTTGGGGACTAAAGGCCTCAGATTTTCATCTCAAGCCCAGTACAGTTTTGGAGTCGTAGCTTGTATCCTTCAAGTCAGGAATCCCGTTAATTTCAAGGGTTGTGCCCGCCAGGTTGTAAAACTTGAAGTACCTAGTGTGCCACGCGAACAATCTTGCAGGGGGGCTGTGCGGGGCTGCTCAAGCACCAATGGCTACCAAGCGGCGAGCCTTTGTTGGAGCTCTGCCGTTTTCCAATTATATTGTCAACAGAAGCTCTGCACACGACATTGCTTGCGTCGGCAACTCTACATATTCACAAACGGGGCGCCCCAAGGCCGGTAAAATTTACGTTTCCGCCCGCCTTAGATTTCTAACTCTCTTCCATTTTTCTCTTCCCCCTCTTTGAACTAGCTGCACTCCAAGCATTCATCCTTATGTCGCAGCCATGCTTGCGCGCCCAGCACCGGGAGGCGTCCTCCCCGCGGCCGTTGCACAATGGAAGAAGTTCCTCGAGTTGGCACGGCGCCAGCGTCTAGAGGCCGATGTATTCGAGTCCCACGTGTCCATCCTCTCGTCCAAGTTCCGTCTTCCCCCCATGTTCATTGCCGAGCTGGTCCTCGCCCCCCCAAGACCCGATAGCTACATGCTTGACAACCGTATCCCTCAATACCTCGATGTCCTGCTCAAGCTACGCCTCCTCGACACACCGTCGGTCTTGCGCGTCCTCTACAAGTACTCGACACTGCACAAGCACGCCCCGCCGACCGCGGCGGCGACGGCGTCGAACAGCACCGAGTCGGACAAGGCAAAGGCGGGCGCCAATGGCCATACCGGCAAGTCGCAGGGCGAGAATGCGCGGCGGCGGTGGGGGGGCTCGTATTCGTCGGACGAACTGGTTTTCTTCAGGTTGCATAGGTTCATTTCGAAGGGCCCAGGCATCCGGTCGGGTAGGGAGGCGGTTGACGTGGTGCGTATTGTGGCACGCTGGATGACTTTATTTGCCGACGTCGCCGCCGCTTTCTCGAGGGATGCGTTTGGCGGTCTAGTTAGCTTGCAGACTAAAAACGAGGTGGACCTGACCCGCCAGGCTTTTTCGTTGCTGGTTGTCGCTATGTGTGAGAACCAGTTGGTGGTAAATACGTTAGGAAAACCAGGCGCAAAAGGCAAGGACTCAGCTTTCAAGGAGAGGGGTGTGCTTCGGCTGACAGGGTGTTGCAGTGGCGCGAAAAGAGCTTTCAAGGAGTTTGGAGAGCTTCATTCCGTCGACGATGCAGACGGCGCCGCCGGGTATTGTGGCGTGTCTCGAACAGTTCAGATCGATGACGCTGGCGAGTATCGAGCCGGCTGATAAAAAGGATGCCACGGCCGAGATACCGAGCTATATGGACATGATTGGGCTGGACAACGTCCAGATACCCGAAATACCCATCGTCAACTCACGCGCTGGGTTGTATATATACGTTGGGGCTGCGGTGGGTATCCCCAAAAAGTGGCCACGCGCAGAGCTACTGACACTTCTCACCTAGCTGGTCGGCCGGCCGCTTCTCGACGACAGTGCTTTATTTGGCTATCTCAACAATAAGTACCAGGGCGACATCCAGACGACAGCCATTCAATTAATCTTAGCATCCTTCGACATCCTAGCCAACGCAGTCTTTCGAAACGAGGGACCAAACACTTGGAACCTCCTCAAATCACATGTGGCCAACAAATTGCCCATGATTCTCGGCTCCCTCGCGGCGTCTTCATCTCCCATGTATCCTTTCGATGCCGAGTTCTGCATCACACAGGCTCTGAGTCAGGTCGACACCACTGTTTTCCCCACCCTCTCAGGCCTTTTCGACATGCACAGTAATTCATCATTTCAAGACTCTGTCCGACAGGACTTTTGTTTTGCCTGCCAACTACATGGACTGCTCTCCCAAACGACTAGAGAGACGCTGTTGGGAGAAATCACCTATCAGAATCTCCCAGCCGGGGGTCGCTATATCAAGGAGACATTGGTACAAGCGTGTCTTGAGGACACAGAGAGGGCGCAGAAACTGATTGGCGAGCTTGACAGTATGGATGGCAATGTTGGTGCTGCCGCCCAAGCCATTGTTGAGGTATGCCAGTTACCTGTTTAGCTTTGAGACTTCTGAGAGGCGAGACTGACCAGCTGGGTCTCAGGTCATGGTCAACCTATGTCGAAACAAAGAGACGATGACGCTGAAGCAATTATGTCGTCAACTGGCTAGCAAGCCGCTATCACTCGACATCTTGCTGTTGTTCAACAGTGCCCAGAAAGTCCTCCACCCACTGTGCGAGGTCCTCGACAACTGGGGCGGCTACGATGAGGACCAGGGTGAATATCAGCCTGTATACGAGGAGTTTGGCTCCATTCTCCTTTTACTTCTAGCTTTTGTTTATCGTTATGGTCTTATCCCCGCCGATTTGGGTATTCAGTCAGCAGATTCCTTCGTGGGGCGGCTGATCACGAGAGGGCACCTGCCCCGGCCTATCGACGAGCTCAACGAGCAGGAGAATTTGCATTTCGGTGGTTGGGTGCGGGGACTGTTTGATGCGGACGCGGGCGGACTAGGAGACGAACTGATGTCATCATGCCCGCCGCAAAGCTTCTTTCTGCTCATGCCTACGCTCTTTGAGCAAATGGTTTTAGCGCTGAACTCAGTGCGGCTAAACGAGGAGCTCCTAAAAGGCGGTCTTGAATGTAAGTGCTGCGCGAAGCCATGAGCTCAGTGGAGCAAGCTCTGATTGGTGGTATAGATTTGGTCGACGTTCTCCTGTTGCCTTCCCTGGTTCCGGCCCTACTCTACTTGTCCGACCTGCTCTGGACACATCGAGCCGATGGACCTCAAGGCCAAAGAGCCATCATTACTATTCTTCAACTTATTCTTAGGCCAAGTTCCATGTCGACAGAGGGAGCAACAATGATGTCTTCGGTCTTGTATATTGTGGCAAAGCCCTTAGATCACGCCCTACGCTGCTACCAACGGCAAGACCCGAAGACCCAGGAGGTTGAGCCTCTCCTCAAGGCGCTGAAGGAGTTCCTGCCCCTCTCAAGGCGCACCGGTGCCGCGGACCATAAGGAGCTTGAGTCATGGACTGGCAGCCACGGGCCGAGCAATGGAACGCCCACAATGGGGCTCTCGGCCTCGATCCGCCACACAATCCAGAGCCTCATTCAGTGGGCGCAAAATCCGCCCCTCAACGGCGTGCCTACACCCTACACACATCGTCAGATGTTAGTGGCGCTGAAACTCCTCGGAGCCAAGCGGGTTCTTGGCATTTTACTAGAGGAATTGAAAGCGCATAACGAGAGCGACACAGCAGCTGTTGCTTACGACGTGGCTACGGCTCTGGTGTGTGCTCCCGACGTTAGCACAGAGGTTTTGGTAGCAGCTGCGTCGTTCTCTGCCACACCACACGGTGAGCCGCAGCAGCGGAGGACAAGTCTGAGGGTAGCGCTGAAGGCGGAGGCGGACGACTGGAAACGCATTCAAAAGACGGACGCGCCCATGGCGGAGACGGTGGTGCGGCTCTACCGGCGCGTTGAGGCTCAGATGGTACCGCCGCCAGAGCCACCACAGATGCTCCAGGCAGACGACCTCGGGGTATTAGGGGCATCGGACATGGCCCTCGGCAACGCCATGGCGGCTGTTGTGGTGGCGGATGCTAACATGGACTCCATGAGCTTAGACACGACAGGACTCGACGGTACGGGCATGGATCTGAGCATGGGAGGGGGTGACCTTGGTGGACTGGCGAGTGCGACGGGGTCAACTGGGGGGTTGGACCTCAATAATGACGATATCTTTGGAAACTTGGGAGCTGACTTTGGGACGGATTTTGGGGGATGGGATACGATGGAGCTGATCTAGGACGACGAATCCTATTCCCAATACCCTCAAGCGCATAACAGTTCAATGCCAGGATTGTGCCCGGTCAGACTGAGTGGGGGGGAATATCCTTGGTGTCTGTTCAAAGACCTTGATAGCTTGTAGAACAAGATGGTTTCGGGTGGGCTGAAGCGTGGTTCCGTAGTGAAGCGATGAATGTTGGTGTTACGAAACAACAAGTTGTAGAGGTAGAAGTATGACAATCGACCTGTGGATCACCAACGGCAGCACAGCGCAGAGCGCAAGGATCCTTTTTTTTCTTGCTTCGTGTCTGTGCTCTCTAACGTCTGGGCTGAACCACCACTGTGAACATATCAGGGGCCTAACAACGGGAAGTGGGAATGCGACCCGTGCCCCGCTCTTCTGTTCCGTGTATCCGCTCTTAGCGTTGGTTGGGTTTTGCTAAAATTGGCTGTGTGACTGTCATGTTGATGAGGCCTCTCCACTTTGACACCCCTTTTATTTTGATGGAATGTTACTCTAGCTTCTTGACAGAGGGGACAGGATGAGAATGTCTGTCAGCCTTTGTGCCTGTTGGCAAGAATTTTCACGATAACGTCAATGCAGGTACGGTCCGAAGTAAATCAGCACTCTATTTCGTATCCTTTGCACCTCTGGGTCTCTCGGCCTCTCCCTCTCGGCCTAGATAGCGTGCACGTGTAGCTCCGAAGCTGTTGCACTTTCCGTATCCGTATCCAACACACAGTAATAGGTAGGTACTTTAACGAACAAGAAGGGAGAGGGCGAGAGAGAAAAAAAAAAAGAGGCGAAAGAAGAAGAAGCAAAAAAGCAGGTTAATAATGGTCGGTCAACAAGTGAGTTTTTTTTTTGAGGGGGTTTGTTTCCCAAGCCGCCAAGATTAAAAAAGAGAAGAAAACACGAAGCTCGCAAGCTCACAAGAGAGGGACCCCCTTGTCTATTCATCAAGAATCACTGGTTCGCGCACACCTTTCCCCATGCGGCACCAATATTTGGGGTTTCGTCGCAGCCACGGGCTGGCCGGGTGGTGGCCCAATAATGCGAGCGGATAACTAACGGGGACCGGGGTACAAGCTAAGGTGTGTGTGCCGATCCCGATGAGACATTACCTTTCTCGGTTTTCCGATTAAGATTGAGGGAGAAGAAGGCTGAAGACCTCGGTCGAGAAGAAGGGGGAGTCGGTAAAGATAGTTCGTTATACTCGAGGGATGACAGTGAGAGAGAGAGAGAGAGAGAGAGAGAGGAAGAGGTGAACCCCTCACTTGGGTTCGCTTTCCAACAACGAACCCAAAAAAACGCCACTGATGCTAGTCCGCGTGGTGGAAGGATTATCGGCGTTTTTGCTAACCCAAGAAAAGGTTTCTTTCGACGGGGGGTTTGGTTTGCTTCTGGCAAGGATTCTCTGGCTCCAATGAGCTTCCGTATGTTCACCAAACAGCGGCCGAGCTAAGCTGCAAGAAGCATTCAGCTGGAAGGGCCCTGGATACGACGCCAGTGAGCCTCACGGGGTCACCTGGTCCCTCATTAAGCCCTGGTTCGCCGTTTTTTCCACCAAAGTATTCGTGCTCTTGTTGTTGTTTTGTTTGTTGTCTGCTCCCGATCCGATCCCACACGTGTGTGGTTTAGTCCAAATCTTGAATTTTACCATTTCACCATCGAGATGAAGTGTTTGGCTGTCGCGGCCCTGGGCTGCGCTGTCGCCGTCAACGCCAAACTAACAAAATGGAGTCGCGATGACCGAGTCGAGAGGGATTGGATCCAGCCAAGGGAGACGCTCGGCGTCATGCCCCAGCTGTATAATCCGCCCGCACCGCTTCCAACAAAAGCTCCCAAGCTTAAGCCGAGGACGCTCGACAAGAGAGCATCGACTGACAATACGTGTGCCTATGTCTCCGGGAGCTCAGAAATCTCACTGTACTGCGATGCAACGGCCTACTGCGGTTTTGACTCGAGCTCACATGTTGGATGTTGCGAGGACCGCGCTACCACGAGCTGCAAGGTGTGGACGACATGTTACGATCGTACTCAGAGCGATCTGTATACGACTAATAACGGTTTCACTTTGTGGTGGTAAGTTTAGCCTCTCTAGAGAAATGATAAACCGCTCACCTCTTTGACAGTGGCCTATCCGACTTCCCGCATTGTATTACCCATCTCTACGCCGACACGACCGGGTCGGCTACTGCTATTAGCGGATATACTCTCTTTGGATGCGCTGTGGCTGGCGGCACGGATAAGATTTTCTATACGGCATTCACGGGAGGTTCATCCAGTGTCAGTACCAGGAGACCGATTGGCGGCACTACACAGGGTGCCGATACTACCCAGGGTGGGCAGGCGACGGCAACCGTCACATCAAATCCCCAGCCGGATTCTGGATCGTCTACCCCTGTGGGTGCTATTGCGGGCGGTGTTGTTGGCGGTGTCGCGGCTCTCGGTCTCATCGGCCTCGGCATCTGGTTCCTGATCCGCCAGAATAACAAGGACAAGGACAGCTCCCCGACCATTACCCCCGCCAACATTGGCCCACCGCAGCCGACTGGCGGCGACGGCTTCGGCGGAAGCCCGCAGATGGCGCAGAGCACAACCCCTTCCCAGGGTTATTACGGCCAGCCTCCGGCCGTCGCCGGTTTTGCGCCTGTCGACCCCCGTCACAGCATCGCCAAACCTCAGCACACGTCGACATTGTACGAGCCTAGCAACTATACCGCGCCCGACAGCCCGCCACCACCGCAGAGCCCGCCCTTCCAGGGTCCTCACTCAACACCGTCTCCCCCGCCCCAGGGTGCCGGATACGCCAACCTACCGTACGGACAAGGCACAGCTCCTGGGGGGGGGTACGACCAACAACAACAACAACAACAACAACAACAACAACAACAACAACAGCAAGCTTACGGATATCAGCAACCACAGCAGGGAGGCTACCCTCAGCAAGCCGGTTATCCTCAACAACAGCAAGGTGGATATCCTCAACAGGGCGGCTACCCGCAACAGGCTGGATACCCTCAGCAGCAAGGCGGATTCCAACCCCCTGCAGCGGGGTATGCCGAGTTGTCGACGCAGAGGGGCGATGGTGAAGTTCGAGAGTTGCAGGGTTAGAGAAATTGTTTTCTCTGTTTTCTGATTTTTTTTTTCTTTTCTTCGGTCATGACTGGCGCCATGGTGTGTAGTGGTGTTGTCGATTTTACGTACATATGCTTTTTTTTTCCCCGCATATAGGAGGGGGAGAGAAGTGAGGGATCGGGGGTGGCATTCAAGAGAGGGAGAGGGAGTGTTTCTTTTCAAGACCATGTTCTATGTTCTGGTCCTTTGGAGAGAGAGAAGCAAGCGCTGGGATTTTTTACCCCCGCCGGGGGGGGGGGGGGGGGGGGGGGGGAGTCGAGGATATTTTTATCGAGAGGAGAATGTCTGCCTTGGCTTGGCTTGGTTATCACGGAGTAGGTATTTTTCGGAAGGATTGATCAGATTATGACATTTTCAAGTACACATGTTTTTGTTTAGGCTGTGTTTATTGCTTGCTTAGTCCAGTCTACTACCTACCTACATGTAGCAGCTTGGTGGGATTGAGACACGAGGAGAAAGCTAGTAGGGTGATAGGAAGAAAAAGAAGGGGAGGGGGGGGGGGGGAGATGGAAATGGCAATAATAACCTGAGGAGGATTCCTTCCGTTAGTTTCTTGTCTGTTGTTGCTTAGGTAGATATTTAATCACGGGGGCATCAGATCATATATATATATATATAGAGTATCGAAGTAAAAGAGGTTACATTTCGGTACCTACACCTACACCTACACCTATATTCTTAGCCATCCCCCTGAGACAACTAACATGGTATTCGAATATCCATATCTCGATGCATAGGTAGGTAATCCTTTCGTAGAGAATAAAGCTAAATCCCGACATTTTTATGTAGGTACCAATACCAAGCTAAAGTTTCTCCTTAGGTCGCTGCCGCCACTTGACATAGGGATGTTCTTCGCTCACCGTGTCTGGAACTAAATGATCCACCGCTCTCGTGTTGAGAAGTCCCGGATGGACCTGGTCGAGACTGGTGATTCCACACATGCGCATCGTGGTTTCTAGTTCCTCGTTTAGGACTTATTTCTCTCGTTAGCACGTTCTATTCTTTTTTTTTCTCCCTAGATTGACACTGGTCTCTTTCTACCTCCCACTTTTTTCTCTCACCTTCCACCTTCCACATTTTGTATCTCTCACTTACTCACCCACCAAAGTCATGATCTCGCCCATTCACCTAGTGGAGAACAAACGAGAACGAAGAAAACGAACAAGAAGGCGAGGAAGGAAGGGGGAACATACTCTCAAAGTACCGCGCCACCCCCTCCGCTCCATATCCCAACGCCCACAGCACCCCCCTCCCGATCCCCACGGCTTTTGCACCCAAACACAACGCCTTAAACACATCGGTTCCACGCATAATCCCACCGTCGATTAGGACTTCGGTTTTTGCAAAAATCTCGGGACAGCACCTCTGTAGCCCCAAGAGGATCAGGATCGAAGGCGTGGTGGTGTCGAGGTTTCGTCCGCCGTGGTTGGACATCACAATGCCCCCTACCGCTGCTGCTGCGCCGTGAGATATAGATATCGCTCGGAGAGCATCAGAAGGGGTTTGGATTCCTTTGATAACTAACGGGGTGGGGTTGGGGCCAGGGATAGACTCAGGAAAAAGGGAACAGAGCCACGGGAGGGTGGTGTACCAGGTTAATGAGGGAGAGATATAATTCGAGTTGTGCCGCGCTGTACCTGTTCTTCTTATTTTCCTCCTCTGGGAATTCGTGGGTGGCGTTGGGTCTGGTGACTTGGGGCTTGGGGTTGTCTTTTGTGGTGGTGGTTCTGGTCGGGTTGCTTTCCCTTTTACGTGATGCCCGGCCTGTTCTCCCTTCCCAGGTTGCGGCCCTGCGCTTTGTTCGGATTCTGGATCCCTCATTGCTAATGCTGTATGCCCCTGACTTCGGTTCCGGGGCTGCGGTATGGCCACCTCCGCCTCTAGCTCTTCCATGGCAACCCGCTCATCCGCCTCACGTTTCCCTACCACGGGGTGATCAACCGTGAGGAATATTCCGGCTGCGCCGAGAGAGACAGCTTCCCTCACCAGGGCCTCAGACTTGGCGCGGTCACGGTCCACGTATAGCTGAAAAAAGATGGGGTGTGGATTGCTAAGGGCATTGCGGGCGGAGAAAACCTCCTGGGGGGTGCAGCTAGCGCTGGTGCTGAGGACCTGGGCAGCAGAGACGAGGGCGCAGCCTCCTGGATAGTATGCATTAGTGGGATTGTGTGTGGTTATGCTAGGGGGTGCGAAGGTAGGAAAGAGAGAAAGAAGCGTCCAAAGACAAAGAATGGAAATGGGGTGGAGACCGTGTCAAAACAAGACGGAGAGCAGTGAAATAGGGGTCAGGACGTAACCAGGGCTCGGAGAGGGACAAATCTAAAGAAGCACAACCTCGAGGGAAAAGATACATGGGAAGACGACCAAAACAGAAAAAAGCCAAGGGTAAAACATACGGGCAATCTCGGCTTCTCCATCTGGATGCACTAATCTGCCCAGCGACGTTGGTGCCGCAAAGATGGGCGTGTCCACCTTTTGTGACAGAATTGTCGTCGAAAGTGATATTGGTCCCGAAACATCGCATAGGACGCGCGGCCGGAGGGTGATGGAGGAATACACGCTTTGGTTGGCCTGATGGGTGAGCGAGTCTGTTCGAGACACTCAGTCAGCCAATCGAGCGTGTCACTCTGCCTTAGAAACATGCCGGTTGCGGCAGAGGATATGAACGCCCATGCTTTCCGGGAATAAGTATCCTGTGCTACTCTCTGAAAATCGCGTGTCGAGATCAGGGAAGACAGAGGCGGTTTTATCGGTGTCTCAGGGGCGAGGCGTGTTCGATCCAGGGGGTCAAATTGAACTGTCTTCTTGGGCGAGAACATGTTGAAGAAGATAAGCCAAAAAGTTGGGAAAGATAAATTGTTGCTATTGTAGGAATATCCTGTGCTTTATATAAATGGCCGGGAGCACCCACGATGCGCTCGGGTTCGACTACACCGAACGGCGAACAACGCCAGAGCCGAGCGGGGCAATCAATGTATTCGGGTCAAGCTTCAAGAGCTTTCCCAATCAATAGTTTAGCCCTGTCGCTGAGGTCCATCTGGAGGGCCAGAGTGTGGCCAGCAGGACTCATCTTGACCCACGTCTTCTTGAGAATACCCACCATCTTGTCCTCATCAAGACCTGATCGCTGCTCAAACTCATCAAACTGGTCATCAAGAAAGACAAGGCAGGCAACATCCTCCAGAACCTGCGTCTCCTCATCAGCCTTGAGGTTCTCCTTGCGCACCAGCGCGGCAATCCGGTCAATCTCATCCTGGGTCAGAGGCGGCTGAATCTTCGGTGATGCCAGCAATCCTGCTACCTGGACAGCGGCTTGCGACTTGAGCTTTGCTCGCCAGGTAAGATAGCCCGGGCGCGTCATGGGGTAGCTGTCACGTGGAATCTCCCATCTGCGAGAGAGCAGGACGTGTCAACGGCCCATCTGAAACGAGTGAAGGTTTTGTACGAGAGACAAACCGGCGAAAGTGTTGGGCGCGACAGGCAAGCTGCAAAGCAGGCGAGGCATCAGGACACCGCAGTGCTAGCCATCGGGTCATTTTCTGAGCATAGCGAAGCTCTTGGGGCACCCCCTCAGCACTCCTCGGGTCCCTGGCATGCGCCTCGTCGATGAGCTCGAGGGCAGTGGCGTAGTTCGCCGGAAGATGCTGCACCAAGGCCATGCCGACTTCCTTATCTGGGTCTGACACCTCAAGCTAAATCGGAGAACAAGGAAGGCGCGGATGTGCCCCCCTCTCTTCGCGGGATGATGATTGATGAGTCAGCGGGCGTGCACCTGATCGACGGTGGATGTGAGGGGCCATGCGAGCATGCGAGCAGATTTGGCTCCACAACAACCACATGGCCAAGACCTTTGAGGAGAGGGGAAAAGGCGGCTCTAGAACCCCCATTCCTTGGACTGCCCATGTTGGTCCTCGATATCCTTGGGCCTCTAGATGAAGAAGCGAGCAGGTTTCTCCATGCCGTGTCCTTCGCTGCCCAATGTCTGGTGTAGCTCTCGCCTCGAGTTGGCATGTCCCACCGCGTGTTACGAGACTGCTATGGCAGCCTCTACTTCAATGTTTCCCCCCTGAAAACATGAGCTTCCGCGTGCAAGTGTATTCAGGGGCGACACCAGCAAAGATGAACGGAAAACACTGTCCACCCCCATAAGTACAAGTACTCGCTGCTCCGACCCCGGCCTTTCAAGAATCCAGCAGAGGCCAACGTCTCCTTGTCACTCACCGACAGTGTGCGCTACCAATCGTGTCTTCATCTCCGGCGAATATCCTAGGTTCACAGGTAAATACTTGCCAGGACGATGCTGAGTACGTACATGGAAACCAGCCAGCCCTGAGCCCGTGCTCACGTGGAGTAGTTCTTTCCCCTACTTCGCTCGGAAACTTGGCGAGGGAGCCCTACCATTCTGCATTGTTGCCCTTGCCAAAACCATGATGGTCGAGGGTACTGTTGATAGCTATGGGACAGGCGGCAACCCCCATCCCCGAACCTACCGATATGCGCGATCCTATTGCCTGCGCCTGGGTCTGCGCGTGCGGCCAATACAACCCCATACACCCAATCTTTGTGGAGAATAAATGCCAACGGGCCGGGTGCAACCGCTTCACCACAGAGTATAGAGGCCGTGGGGCCGAGATCATCAACAAGTGGCACCTTTCCCTGGGAAACGGCATGTTGGAGCCGCGTTTTGACCGGCCCAGGATTCGGGCTTCACAGCTTTCCAGCTGGTTCCTGCACGCCATGGAGTACGAGCAGCAGAGCAGGGTTTTCGCCAATGGTAACTACATGTCCCCAAGGGTGGCATATGCTGTCCGACCCGTAGTACACTCCGGCGCTAAATCCGCGCTGCGCTTGACCTCGGAGAAGGAATAACAGTGGGTTAACAATGGAGATCCGGGGTGGGGTGAGGATAGGAGTCGTCGGAGTAGCAGCCACATTTTAGTCGACCCGACACACGTTGATAGGTCCTTACCTACCTACGTACCTGCCTGTCTACCTAGACGGATTTCGAAAGAAAGAACAAAACTTGTTTCCAACCTAGTGTGGGTTCAAACCCAACAAGTGCTCTCGGTCTTCACAACATAGGGAAGGAGACTCTCTCACAAGTTCCAATCTACTTAGTTTCCATCAGCGCCCACGTCTTCGTCATCCGTCACACACCGCAGCAATTTGATCAGAACACCATCCTCGCATCCAGCTCGCCTGTGACGATCAGTTCTAGCAAATCAAGCTTCATTCTTTTTCCTTCGCCTATAGATTTACTGTGGCCATGGCTCTACTCTGCCGCGACAGCCAACCTCATCTTAACGGCAACCACCAAGCTCCGGTTAATGCCACTCAGGACGTCCATGATGATAGCCCTAGCGATACTCCGGTCCGCAGCAATGGCCAATCTGATGTTGGCAATGGGCTCGAGGGTGTTGACTACGGTCAAGTCCTGGCATACAGCAAGAAGCAAGCTGCTCCGCCTAACGTTGATGGCTCGGAAAACGACAATGTTAACGGATGTGATGGATTTGGCCATGGCTTGCAGTCCCTGTAAGTGTTGCCCACCATACCCGCCATGGTGCTGTGTGCTATGATGTGCTAATCTTACGGCAGTGAGTATTTTGAGACCGAAGAGCCCAAGCTTGAACGGTAATTGACCTAGTTTTGTGTCTCATCCGTCGATGTGCTGACCCTACGGTAAAGGCACCTGCCAAACCAAACCGAAGAACTTCTATCCCAATTCCGCAACGCCATTTCCCCTTCCGTGATCCCGGGGCTTGCCCCGAAGATGATGGCTTGGTGGCAACCCGTCGATGACAGCGGATACCCCGAGCCCGATTTTCCCGACGAACGCAAGTATGCTCCCATTCCCGAGCCAGGAGATCTATTTTGTGATGAGGGCGTGGCTTGGGTCTGCCCCTGTGGACAATACAATCCCTTGATGGTCGCAAGGTGTCTGGCACGGGATTGCTCTATGGGCTCTTCTTCTCCGCTCATAGAAATTGTTAATAAGTGGCATGTACTGCTTGCCACGGGCTCCGAAAACCTGAGTGGGGACCTGAAAACGCACCGCGGGCAGATTTACGCGATGAGAAACCGAAGTTGGGCAAAGCACGCAGAGTTCTTTGACGCGAAATCCCGCGTGTTCTCTACGGCGAGGAAATGGAAACTCACACTGGGTGACCTCGGGGGGTTAAAGTATGAGCCTCGCCATGTTCATATCTTATCTGTCATCTCTAAGACAGGCTCCCTGCGGAGATGACAGGCCCACTCTCGCAGCGGCTTTGGGTACTTTGGTTTTGTGGGCAGTTACGGCATACGGCGTTTCGTCGCACATGACTAAGGGAGATATGTAGTTATGCATCGACTTGAAGCCGCGACTAAAGCGAATGGGCAAGGTCCCAATAAAGCGTGGTTAGCAGAGGAGACCACTCTTATGCATTCCCAGGAAGCCCATGATAATCTGTCCGGTGGCAAACACTATAACTTGTTGTGCTGCTGGTGTTACTGGAAAATATAGGACAATGAGAACTCGCTGTTTAGAAATTTGGGGCGAGACTGGGAATGTTGTATCTCGTCTTTCCCCGCTGTCACGTATAAGTGATACTGATGTGCCCCTGGTGGATGCAATTCATGACGTTCCAATCTCTGCACAACACTTCATCAAAACATGTTCACAGACAGAGAAATGGATTAAATATTTTTCAGACTACGTACCCTCTAGTAGCCCCCTCTCTCCTCTCTCCTCTCTAACCTGCACCCAGTGGGGTGGGTGCTGCCTCTCCGCTTCATAACTTTGTGACTACCCCGCATTTCCCCTTTATATACCCAATTACTCCACCCATTGCCAACAGCTGCCTCCGCTACGGTTGGTGCCACACACCAACAAGTCTTCCGTAGTATAGTGGTCAGTATGTGAGCTTGTCATTGCGACTTTCGCTCGAGACCCGGGTTCAATTCCCGGCGGGAGAGGTTTTTTTTTTTTCTCTCGAATCATCATCCCAGAATCCTTGACATCACGGTCAGAGATATATCTCTTCACTTCATATATAAGCTAGCTACCTCAAGACATCAGCCCCCAGGCATCCCTGCGATGACCTACATATTAGAGTCAAACAAATCCTTCTCCCACAAAAGTCGTGAACTATATACCATTTGCACTGTCTACATGCAGCTCCAGTTCCCTGTTCTGAACATCGAGAGACCCACTACCTTGCTCCCCTCTCATCCCCCTCGAGATTATATATTATCAACAAATACCTAGATAAGTAGGCAATGGACAAGTAAGTAGACAAGCACTAGAAATACTAAAAGAAGCCTTTATAATAACCCACCCAATCTTTCAAGACACCGTCGCCCAATTTCGACATCCCGGGTATCGTTGGACACACAAACACCAAATAAAAGACGGTGCAAAAGACAAGACAATGGAAACAGAGACACGAGAAAAAATCTCCCGTTTGCCACACAGCCAAACCAAAACATAGAAACACACATGTCCAATACAAGCCTCTTCCGGCAACTGACACAGGATATAAATACAAATAATTCTGTTGATTGCGTGACGCTGGTCCTTGCTCCTCGACTCATATCCAGAGCCGTCATGCATGCAATGCAATACCAAGGAAACGAGCTATGTCGATGTAAAATGGCATGAGATTGAGTGACACTGTTTTATACGGTGGTCTGTCCGTCCATATCTCCTATTCGTGGCGGCAGTGAGAGAATCAGATCATGCCGGGTGGCGCAGGAGCCTCAGTTGTTTTTGGTACCGTATTTTCCCTTGGTGTACCCTGGGTACCCGAGCTTGAGCCCTGGCCTTTGCTCCGTAGCGTGTTGTTGGACCCGAGACCACGTTTCATCATCTTCCCAAGCACGTTGACGAGAGCGCAGGCGTCAGCAAACATGTCGTCGTCGAGACCCTCGGTGGCATCGTAGACCTCGGTGATGGTGTCCTTGGCGAGTTTTCGGCTACCCTCGGTGTCGTGGACGCATTCGTATAGGAAAGCAGCGTACTCAGTCTTGACCGAGAGTCGGAGTGAGTGTGATGCCCATAATAATTCCTCTGCAATCTGGACTGCTTCTCGAAAGTAATGGTGCGCCTTCGGAAGGTAGTCTCCTGGCTCAACTAAGAATGCTGTCGGTGGTTCTAGTCGTTCCAAGCCAAACCCTGGGGGAGGGTTAACAGGCCCCCCCTCCAGCGTCCGCGGCGGTTCAAGGGGCCTGCCTACAATATCATCATCGTCGTCTGTCGCGAGCCCCTTGCCTTTGTCGATGCGCCGTGGCGCTATACTCGGGACGCTGCTCGTAGTTTGGCCCTCTGGTGTGTTGGAGCTCATGGTTGATACTGGTGGTGTGTTGTGAAAGAGAACGTATATATGGTAGAACGAGGCCCGTAGCTTGTAAGCGAGTACCTTCAGCTCGACATACTCTCCCACCATGGGGAGAACAAACTGGTTGAGCAAAACGAGGCCCTCGCGAGATAACCAGATGATGTGTAACGTTAGCTCCAATGCTTCCGGTATCTGGCCCTGGCCGTGCCGGCGGTACTTCTGGGCGGTGATGAGCTGACTGGAAAGGTTGATTGAGAGCCCCAAAATCCTGAAGAGGACCCTGGCAAGGATGGGGTTCTCATTCTCAACTGCTTTGGCGAGCTTGCCGAGGAATTTCTGATCTACCTCGGAGGACGCCATGAGGAGAAGGCCAAGAGAGGCGTGACGACGGAGGTTTGCGGATGAGGATGGGAAATGGCGCCCGCATCAAGAAAAGGCTGCCGGGTACTGGAAGTAGGGCTGGCGGCCTGCCAGCTGCCTTTGATGACGTTGGCAGCGGCTACTGGATTATTGCCCTATCGCAGTTGCCGTGTGGTGGGACCACTTCGGCCCAACGCTGTCGATCGAATGAGCGTCTGCTGCCCAGACACGACACCTGCCACATGGATCGAGGGCCTGGAACGAGATGGTCCAGAAGATCCGGACCCCAGAGTGAGAGCGGAACGCCACGAGGATTAGACAAGGCCAACAATGGGCTCTCTGCATGCTTGGGGTCAGAACTGGGCAACCGGGGGCCGGGTCGAGCGATTGGAAGGGTACCGACCAATATGATACAGAGAAACCAATGAGACCGGGACAAGGTAATTATGTGCAGACAGAGGGGCGAATCAGGGTCGGCTGGCGGGCGTTACCAGGGAGTGATCCGGAGAGCTTGCGGACCAGATGGAAAGGTGACGGATTGGCTGGCTTCGAGCGTCCTGGGCATGGCGAAAGCTCTCGTCTTGGTGATGTTGTCTTTGAGGTTGAGATTCGTAGCGCTACGAGATTTCGCAAGGGGGGATGGGCTGCGGGTTAACTTGGGACGCGAGACCGTGCACTTGTTTTGGGATACGGAGCGGTGAGGAAGAGCAGTCGGTTCTTGGAGGTGTCCTCCCGAGCCATGGACCACAAACCGGCCTGATGGTGTGGAGCTCCCAAGTGCGACAGCGTCAACAGGGAAGTCCGCTGTAGGTGGAGCGCTGGAGTCGCCCGACCGCCGAGGTTAATTGGCGTCCTGGCTGCTGCTGAAACTGCGGGAGCCGGTGTCTGGGTCGACAAGGCCGTACTTAGGTGCGGAGACCGAGGTGTAGTAGTGGGAAGCAGAGCGCCACGACCGTGACATGCACAGGAGGGTAAACAAGAGATTATTGCTCAACCTCGCAGCCGATGAATCGTGTGCGCCGTCTTGGCCCGTAGTAGAGGGCAGATGCGCGGGCCAGGGCTGGCAATGTACCCTAAAGGAGTCGTGCAGCACCAAGCAGCTGCAAAATGAGGGCCTCGTGCATGAACGAGTCTCCCAGTGGGCCCGTTGCCAGTCTGTGTTTTAAGGGTTGCTGCAAGCAGACTTTCGTGCAGATGAGCGACCCGAAATCGACCTGGGAGCAACAAACACTAAAGTCCCAAATATCCCAGAAAAACGAGCGACTGGCTTCTTCTCAAAGAAGTCGAGTGAGTGACTGCGGGTCAGGGTTGGATCGAGAAGCGAATGGCAACCGTTGGAGGTGCAGATGGAACCTGCAAGGTGAGTTGTCCACCGTCATTCAATCACTGCGACGCATCCCGACGGCCCACGGCCTAACTGGTGCCAGGGTTGGTGATTGGCCCAAGCTGAGGCCGACCGAGGATGAGGGCCGCGCGACAGGACGATGACGAGGCGAAGACAGAACAGTTGAGCAACTGAGCGGGCGAAGAAAAGTGAGATCTCGATGTTGAATGATGGACGACCGAGCATGAGCGACGACGCGCTGCTGCCGCCAGCTCACCACGTGCGCTGGTTCCGTTCCCTGTCCCTGCCCCTGCAACAAATTAAGCTCCAGCCACGGCGATAACAAGATGCGAAGATCAGACGGCAGCACAGAATCCCAGGACTGGATGAAACAATGACATTTGCTAAAAGAGTGACTTGGGTGAAGCTGGGCGTTTTCCCGTGGTGTTGTTGGATCAAGATGAAACCTGCTGTCCGGGGACTGGGGAACTGCATGCAATTGAGCCGAGAAGAAAGCGCCTGCCTCTCACTGTGTGGCTCGCTGGCTATCGAATGTGACGTCCACAGTGGCGCTCGCTAGCGCTGGTGTGTGCAACGCGCATCCCTGTGGACGCCGCAAGCGCTGCGGGACGCGCTTTTCCGTCGCTGGACTGGTGGAACTTTCCGCGCTGCGAGTTTGCAAGAGTCAATGGCGGCAAAGCGTTCAATTACACCAGCCGGCGAAGCGCGGTCCTGGTGTAGCGAACCAGCGGTAGTGTTTGAGACATTCGTTCAACCAAGCCCGTCACTGGTGATTGACGCTCAGTTATTCGTACGCCGAGAATATCCTTTCTCACAGCACCTGCTGTTCTGGTCTGCGCACCACAGCATGTCCCGTCGAGTCGCACGACAACAGTGACCGTGGACTCTGGCTCAGCACGCTTTCCGAGTCTCGATGTCGGATCAACTCGCGGCAAACAATTCACCGAGTCGTTACGGACCCCAATTCCTGTGAAGCAGATGCCTGCTCCGATTGCCCAGTTTCCGAGAGATTGGCTTCTGTCAAGGCGCGTTAACCTCGCTGACAAGCAGCCACGACAGCAACGCACTTGGTCTCGAAACCTGCGACCGTCCCCCTCTCTCTAGTCAACATTTTTCTTATTTCGGCATTAAACGACATGCCACACTTTTTTCTCAACAGCTCAGCAGTCGAGCCGCGCATCAACATCCATGGATACATTTGTTTGACGTGCCAACGCGGCAGAAAACGACATGTGGGGGAAACTGGCGGTGAAGACAACCATTACAAACCTGCCGGCCCTAGTAGGCACTCGAGTTTTGATCTGGGGTCCATTCTCCCTTGACCTCTTCCAGCATGATCTGATCAATCCAACCCAATCCTCCTTCGATCCGTCGTCTACACTCCCCTTCAAGTCCTTATCATCGCCGACCCCGGAGGACTTTGTAGGCAGTCGTCCTTTTGTCTTTACTCTGTACGGGTCACACGACATGGCGGTAAAGAGGCGCTGCAGCCCTACCGATGTCTCAGCTTCGCGATTCCTCGCTCTTACCCATCACAGGAGAGGGCGGTCAAGGACGCAACCTTCCGATACACTATCCAGACCAAAGTGATCAAGTGACCAGAGTCTGAGCTTGTAAGATGCAACCCGGGGACGGACACAAGCCGAAATTCCTCCCGGGCCGCCCTCCGTCCCATCTTCTCATTGGCCGTTCCGTGCCTGAGCGAGGATGCCATGGGCACTGGCGCCGGCAGTGTGCATCCAGATCGCCGTCTTCTACTTACTAGAGACTTTGGACTGGATGGGAGCACTATGCTGAGAGCTGTACTGGATGAATCGCCCCCATACACTCCCTGCAGCTTTTCAGTGCAATAATTCTCGTATAAGACCTAAAAGACGGGCCAGTTGCAAGGCAGTTGCACCCAATTCATCTGTCCATGGTCCTCTCCCAATTCGTATCCTGAAATGTTGGGGAATTGACTTCAGCTCTCTCCAGCATTTCCCCCCTTTCCGGACACAAATTGTTGTGCACTACGTCACACTGCCGCAAGTTTGAATGACGGAGCTGAGGGTCACTTCAACCCTGGACAGAGCTGAGCTCAGCCTCATCCCAATCGAGCTGCTTGCCAACCCTTTTTGCCTTCCCGGGAAGCAAATTCAAATCAGGCAACAAGTATTACCTCGGCCCAGGCGACGGCATAGGGCGACGCAAGCCTTAAGGGGATTCGCCACTCCGCCCTTGATTCAGCTCCAGTCTGAATCCGAGTATCATCCCTAGGTTGCTCGTGGAAGGGCAGCGGCAAACATTCTGAATAACAAACTGTGGTACGCGTCTCGGATATAAGAAGTCGGTTTCTCATCGAGGTTTCGATACCGGATGGAAGAACAAGGGATAGAATATAAAAAAACTTGGCGGCAGGCTCTGACTAACAATCACTTCTCAACAATATTGCGGGAACGGTTGCCTGTGCTGCCAGTGCTGCCTGGAGCCTCATTCTTGTCTTTTGCCAAACCGTCAACTCTGAGGAGGAGGGCGAAGCAAATAGAAACACCAAGCCGGCGACCTGGCTTCTCATCTGAAACCCCCAACCTGCCAGCAACGAACAGCCAATACTACAAGACCCAAAAACCAGGGGCTCAGCCTGTCAGCAACATGTGCAAGTACTACGCACACGACTTCAAGTGCAAGCATACGAGTTACTCGTTTGCACGCTTCTGCCGCGACGCCAATCTGATCCAGACACCCTGCGCCGATCGCGACGTTTGGCAAACGATCCGCATGGACGACCCCTGCGAGCAGTGCAAGCCGTGGTTCGACTCGGCCTCCTCCGCCTCGCACCGGGAACGGACCCGCCATGCCGTACGGAGGAGCCGGAGTTGAGCCCCCACCGCGCGGCGCCTCCGCCAAGCGTACGGAGCTGCAATTTTCTTTTACGCTCCGGATGCGTTGTTTTCTCATAGCGCCCTCTTCGACATTGTCGCGCCTATTTCCTTCACCCAAAATCGCGACTAGTACTCTCACTGGGACATGGAGACGCTCTAATTTATGAATGGAGAGACTGAATCGGACTGCCCTGGACTGGGCTGGTGCGCCACGGAGAGAGCCAGGTCTGTCTACCCTTTGCACAGATGACACGACCGACCGACCTATCCTGGTAGTTACCGAACCGCCCTGCCATGGCAGACGGGTGACGACAAGGCAACCAAACGAGCACAAATGCGAGCCATTGGACGGATGGGTTGATGGACCACCAGTGGGAGAAAGGGAAAGGCTGGTATTTTTCTTTGGGGTTGATTTCTGCCGACATGTTTCGGTTGATCAGAATGGATCTGGGGTTTCTCCTTCCTGTCTTTAATTTCCCTTTCTCTTCTTGTATTCCTTTTCTATTGCCATATCTTCCCCTTTTCGTTTCCTCTTGTCCTTTCTTTTATCGTTGCCGTCCCAAGTACGATTAGGAATACGAGGGAGAGGCGACTTCGAGAGTATTTGGACGTGCAAACGCGGATGGGACAGATCAGGAGTGAACTTTAGAGATGGTTTGACTGGCTATACGGTGAGTACCTGCTTAGGTACCTAGCATTGACGGACACGAGTAACATGGGGCATGAACGAACCTTAGACGGGTGACCGAACAAAAAAGGCGGGAGTGATGCCACAATTTTCTTAGTCCACCGCTTCAGGTGGCTAGCTCACTAGATTCGGGCTGTGTTATGCTACATTACATTTTTTATAATGAGTCACCAGCGCCATCACAATCTTTAAGAGACAATTTGATGGAGTAAGATGTTTTCCCCTTCGCCAGCCAGCGCCGTTCTTTCCAGCCAACCAACCACCTTGAACCGACAAATAGATAGAATCAGTTGGGGTATATATATCATGAGAATATAGGAACAAGTCCGCACCGTGTTTCCATCGCCGCTCATCGTCGTAAAATCGTCATTTTGGCCGTGCCACATCTCGTTGACCGACGGCATATATGAACAATAAATGAGCATCAGTAAGCCGCTCTCCTTGCTGAAGCTAATGCCTTTCTCCTCCTCACCATCAGATTTCTCATATCTCCGACCGGGCCCAGCCGGTCACGGTCCTTGTCGAAATATTCATGGCCAACACTCACCAGCTTGATGATGTTGCCGACCCCAACTGCAACGCTCATGACGCCAAGCTTGACCATGGGGCCAAGCTGTGATATCATCAGCTGGTCAAGGCAGTGTTTCCCTAACCCCAAAACGGGTTCTTGCGGAGGGCAGTCGAGTGTTCTAGTTTCGAAATCCCCCGAGTTTTCTAGGTGATTTATCACCCAGGCCTCCCACGGCTCGTTTATACCGTTTGCGGCATGTTTTGATACTGCGTCGCCATTGGCTGATGGCTGGCGTTTTCGCCGCACGCCAACAATGCTCCCACTGGAGAGGGCTTCCCACTTTCCTGGATTCTCTACGTGGCGAGTAATTTGGCGTGGCGCGTGCCAAGGCCGATGATGCCCGTTCCTCGATTCGGTTGGACAGTATGAATAGACGATGTCGCTCTCGTCGTCAGCGAGATAAGTGTGCGCCACCAGATCGCCCGTCTCAGAATTGATGTAAGCTAGTGTTAGTGACGCCAGGCCAGTTTGCTGTGCTCGAGACACTGGGATGTGTCTTAGGGTTCGTGGCTGCATGGGCTCGGTTTCGAAGGTGTGAAGTATCGATGACGAATCCAGATCGACAAGGTCGACGCTGTGGGAGCGTGCGACCAAGTACATGGAGAAAGCCGGAACCGGGATCAGATAATGAACGCCCTTAGATTCCACATCTGCATCTCGGTCCATGAATTTTACCTCTCTGGATGTCCATCCTTCAGCTTCCTGTCTGACTAAGTGAACGCAGCTCTTGCGAGAAGCTGTTAATATTGACATGCGCGAGGCCTGGTGATTCGAGGGATCTAGGCTGGATTAGCGACGGCCAGCCGAGGACAGAGTTTACTTACGAGGCTCTGCAAATGATACCGCCTGTATCAAAGGTGTTTTGCAGACCACATACTCCCTCGAAGCTTCCAACACAGGCCCCAGCTCTACCATAGTGCCGTTCCGCCTGACCACCACGAGTGAGGGTGTGAAATCGTCTTTTCTGGGGTTGAAGAACACAGTCTCGGGCTTTTGACCAGCCAAGTCCACCTGTATTGTGTGTCCCCATTCTTGCCTCTCGATATCCCAAAAGAAAACCCTGGTCCATGAGACAAGAGCTAACTGCTTCGAATGATCATCCACTGCCATGGCCAGCACTGGAAATGGGTTCTCAAGGGGCACTTCTGAGTCGGACAAGACACGGCTCTTGGTTCCCGACGGCACATCCCATATTTGAATTGTCCGGTCAAGACCTACCGAGACTAACAGGCCTCCAGGTGATGTTGTCATCATCACCACGTCGAGCGAGTGGTCTTTGGTTAATGCCTGAACCGACAACAGTGGTTCATCGTTAGGATGTTCAGGGTCGCCAGCGAGTTTCGAGCCATCCTGGAGCAAGTATCTCGTGAACAAGTTGAGCATTGCGACAAAGGTGATTAGTAAGACGGCGAACCGGGGAATCTCGTGATGGAGAAAGTCATATACGGCGGGCAAGAAGTACGGCTCTCTGCTTGGCGGTATGCGATTCGACCCCTCTAGAAGGAAGATGATAGGGTCGTGAACCAATGCGACATAGCTGTGCGCCCATGGCTTGATGACGTTGATAACTTCTCTGGCCGTCTCGTGGTCCTGGAGTCGGAGCCATGATGTGGGGCTCCTGGCCTGGTGAATGTCGATCAAGAGGGACGATTTTGGTGTGTCAACGTCTGCACTGGCCCAAGACCAGCTGAAGAGCCGGTTCAGCCATTGCCTTCCGTTCTCGGGCGCGTAGTGTGACTGAGCAATCAGAACGAAGCCCAAAACAACGATACTCCCTGCAACCCGAGTTGACAAACCCACCTCGCCCAAGCGCAGACGGCGAAAGCTGTCGGCCCAGGTTGTGCCGATATGCGACGATTGTGAAGAGGACCTCCTTCGCTTAACTGACGCCTTTTCAAGGTCACTCAACTCTCTCTGCCGGACGTCCACGCTAAGGACGGAGAGGAAAAAGGTGGCCATGTAAAGGAAGTCAAATATTACGGCAATTGCAGCAAATGTGCAAAACGCGGAAACACCAGGGTATGTGTTCCACGACAAGACCAGGAGGATGAAGAGATTCTGTACACGGCTAGCAACCGCAACGTGAGCGGTTGCGCCAAATGCCTCCCCTATCCTCGCGCTGATGCTGATGCTGGAAGAAGTCATGATCACGGCATTGATGAGCCGGAGGGAGTTTTCCACGCTGATGCAGAGGATGACGAGAGGGTAGGCGTAGGAGGGGACCCGAGAGAGGTCAACCTTGAAGATGGCGCAAACGGTAAAACTGGAAATGACAGAGGCGGCAATTTGGGACACGATCGTTACCATAAGGCCGAGCCGGGATTTCACCGCGTGCATCCTCGAGAGACTGAGGACCAGGTAGAGGATAATGAGCGAGTAAACAGTGCTGAGGAGAGTCAAGTCGAATAATGACATGGGGCGAAACTGAAACTCGTAAAGCCGGCTCGCCGTGCTCTTCCCGTCCTCAGGAATAATGGTCCACTTGTCGTGAGGTCGTGCGGCGAGCGCCGCAGCCCTTTTGACCCATTGTTCACCAACGGGTGAGTTTCGCAAGTGAATTAGAGTAATAACTAGCGCGTCGGCGGCGACTAGTTTGCGCTCCTCAAATCGCTTGCCGCTGAATACAATCGAGTGTCTCAAGGTGACGTTGACTGAGGTAGACTGCGTTTTCTTGGCATTGACCGTGGAAATGATATCCTCGTCTGCTGCGATGTTGTTCGCTGAGCCCGACCAGTACTGTAGAGGTGAATGGAAGAACCAGGACCGATCAGTTACGCCGTTGATGATATGGAAGGCGTCGCGCTCGGTGCGGGTAAGGTCGCCCGTTGGGTCGGGGGGCACCACATCCACTGCTGTTCGTCGGGGGTTGAACTCGGTTGTGGGGCCGAGAAGCTCGTTTTGCAACTCGAGAGCGCCGAGCAGAACATCTCGATCAAGTGCCTTCATGTAGCTGCCATGGACCCAGATGGAGCGCATGATGACGTCGGGCTCAGCGACAGCACGCTCTCTAAGTGGCTGCGCGTCGGTCCAGACATGGTGGGGGAGGTTGGACACGCCGCTGGTAATGTTGGTGGCGTCCGTAGTGTACAGGAAGGGGAAGAGATAGAGGAAAACAAAGATGATTGCTGTTGAAAGGGGCAGGACCGTCTGAACATGTTGGGCGGCCCAGGTTCCATATCGGGAAAAGGCGGCCCGCAGAGGATGTGATGGAGGCAGCACGGGGGCTTCGGTAGTCCTATCGAGATGTTAGCACTGTGCGGAGATGGAGGCGCAACACTTTCGGCCGGCCCGGGAATTGGGGGTGGCGGACCCTCGGACGGGGTAGAGAAGGTACCACAGCATAATCGCTGAGGAGCTCACCAATTACCGCGCAAGAAGTTGAAGTTGGCTACAGGGCACCAAGAGGCAAGCATTGCTGGGCTCGTGCCAGCGGCAGGAGAGAGAGCCACGGAGAGAGCAGACGGAGCGAGGCCAGCGGGGGGCCGGGCAGCGTTGTTATGAGGGGGACACCATCCTCGTCCAAGGGGCAGGGTGACAGGGGGGAATAGCGGTAACTTGCTGGCTGGCGCCGGCAAGGGAGCGGAGACGAAGCCGACGATGCTGGGGGAAAGATATACCGCGACCTGGATTGGCTGCACGGGACAGGAGCTGACCCTCCCTTTGCTCGCCAGTGTCAGCGCAGGTGTTCTCTAGCACCGTTGATATGCACAAAGTGGCGTCTGATGCAGGTCCTGAGTGTGTCCCAATCAAAGGTGATAGCCTCTCTGGAGAAAGCTCGTCGTGGTTCGCGCCACGAGCAGCGGGGGGCTGAGGTCTGGACCGATCGAGACAGATTTCCGAGACAATTCGCCCAAAACGACGGGCGCTGCGCGTCAGTGCCTCAAATGCGGCCAGCGAAAATGCAGTCGACAATGGGATGAAGCCGAGAAAACAAACCCAACCACTCGCCTTCTGCTGCGTCTGGTTACCTAAGGGGACCGCGACGTTATGCAATGGTAATTGGCAGGGAAATGGGAATCACAGAATTCGATTGAACCACGCAGGGTGGAAGCGGACCGGCATCTCGAGAACAAGGGCAGCAGGGCAGCGAGGGGACACGGCCCACACCTTCCAGCCGGCGCACCAACTGCGGAACAGGGATGGCGCCGGTCCTCCCCGGATCACAGCGAGCGCACGGCTTGCTCCTGGCCCCCTGCGGCAAAGGAACCTCAGCGTACCGAAGCGACCAGCCAGTGTTCAGCCTTGAAACGAACAACTGCTGCCCCCGAAACCGTGACGTAACAGGCGTCAAGTTGGCAGATAGCTCAACGTCGCGGCAACTTTGCCAAAAGTTGATTTGTCGTTTTAAATGCGAGTACAACACACTGCGTGCACGATGCAGTAGCAGGACAGAGGAAAGCCAAGAAATCCCAACGATGCGAATCCACAAGTTTTTCGAAAAGGTTGGGGTGTGAAAAAAGGCTCTGACCAGCCCTGGTACCCCACCACTAGCGCTAACACGTCACCGCGATCTTGGAAATTGCCCTAGATCGCTGCCCGTGCTGAAAAAGGCAAGAAGCTTCACCTCCTGCAGGGCACTGAGCTGTTGTACAGCGGAAACTCAGCACGTTTTTCATCACACGAAGCTTGCAAATGTTTTGCGACGGCCAGCCCCACGATAGTTTACCAGTGGTTATCCCGCGCTGTGTTGCCGGCTCGGCCAAGTTTCTAGCTCCCGTCCCAATGTGACTCCAAATTTTCATGGTCGCCAAATCCCACACCGAATTTCCATAGCGGGTCTCCTTTCTGATTTGCATCAGAGGCCGGCCTTTAAATGCAGGTAATTTAGAAGCAGGAATGGTAATCGCCGCATCGAGAATCCCATTGCTTCCCGAATTGGTAGTTTTCGGTCCAGCGGGACACGCGCCAAGCATCATCTCTCCCTCAGCTACAAGATACTAGTATTGTACATACACACCGCATACTTCAGAGGACTCAGCATAGAAATTCAGGGTCCTAGCTAGCAGACTCATCCAGGCAGAATTCCCTTGATGGACCATACAAAGTCTTATGCTAACAGTCTTTCAGGGGTTGGGCAGGTACATCGTAATTCTCACAGTAACTTTCACCATGACAGAGTCGGAGGGGGTTGATGCAGTTGAAGAGCTCATCAAAACATACAATGAGCTCAACAGCCCTTGCATCACAGAACTAGATGAAGATCCCAGTCCTCTCGAGTTTATGCGCTTCGTTGCCCGGAACACTCCCTTCGTCATAAGAGGCGGTGCTGCTGAGTGGACGGCTACTCAGACCTGGTCTGCCGAGTTTCTCGAGAAGCATCTCAAGGAGGAAACCGTAAATGTTGCAGTAACACCCCTTGGGTACGTTTTGCCTCTATATACTATTGATATCTATCTTCTTCTCCTCTTTCAGTCCTCGAGAGCAAAACAGGAACACTCCGCTTATTCCCCCCCGCTCGACAACAGCAACGCCGACTCTCCCACTATACACAAAGACGGTAACCTCGTCTTCGCCAAACCCTGGGAAGAAGACCAGTCCTTCCCCGACTTCCTTCGCTACGTGATCGATCAAGAGAAAACAGCACCATCCTCCGACCAACCTCCGACCCTCACTGAGGTCCGATACGCCCAAACCCGTGAGTACTCCTCACAAACCATCCCCTCCCCTTCCCCTCCCCTCCAATGCACACTAACCGTAGGGCCAAAAAAAAACGAAAAAAGAAAACGACAACCTCCGCCACGAATACCTCTCCCTCTTCAACCACGTCCAACGCGATATTCCCTTTGTACGCATCGCTTTACAGCAATCCTCACCCGACGCTATAAACCTCTGGATCGGCAACTCCCGCTCGGTAACGGCGTTGCACCGCGACAACTACGAAAACATCTACGTCCAGGTCCTCGGAAAAAAACATTTTGTGTTGCTCCCTCTTTCGTGCCATGCCTGTGTTAATGAGCAGCCGTTAAGGCCGGCGAGGTATAGGCGGCAAGACGGCGAAGATGTTGTTGATGCCAAAGGGGGAGGGGGAGGGGGAGGAGATGGGTGCGGGCTGACGTTGGAGCTTGACCAAGGAGATCAAGATCAAGATCAAGATGAAGGACAGGAGAAAGAGGCACAAGATGGATATGTACCGTTTGCACTGTGGGATCCGGATCACCCTGGGGAGAATGCAACGGCGTATTCGGCGCTGGCGCAGCCGATGCGCGTGACGCTGGAGCCAGGAGATATGCTATATCTTCCTGCTATGTGGTGCGTTGATCTTCCTAAACTCCCTACCTACCTACCTGCCTACCTACCTACCTGCCTACCTACCTACCTGCCTACCTACCTACCTGCCTACCTACCTACCTGCCTACCTACCTACCTGCCTACCTACCTACCTGCCTACCTACGGCGTCTAGATACAGTTGCGAGAAAGAGCTGAGCTGATATGCATTGATTGCATACCTAGGTATCACAAAGTTTCGCAGTCGTGCAACGACGACGGCATCTGCGTTGCAGTGAACTATTGGTTAGTTGCAGCATCTCCCCTTGACGATGACTTCCGCTGACGGACCGAACCGCGTATAGGTACGACATGGATTTCACCGGGCCGTTGTACCCCCTGAGTAATTTGGCAAGAACCATCGGCAATAGCAGCAACGGCAGAGCATCATAGAGATTTCCCAGCATCAGCTAGACAGCATATATTTCTTCCCAACTCGGTAAGATACTTGATTTGTATGCTGCTTGAAACAAAGCGCCAGTCGACTACTTCTTTTTCTTGGATATCCTCTTCAGAGCTCTCATCTCCTTCTTCATGCGTGGGTCCACCATCTTGTACCTCCCCTTCACTGTTATTCACGATCAGTATGTGGTGCATCAAACTTCCGGACCTGCGAAACGTACCTCCTCTGGGCCTTCCCGCAATGCCGCGGTTCAGACCAGCAGCCTTGACAACCTTGATCGGCTGTCTCTGCTTCTTCCGCGCAGCAGATGTGATCAGTTTGGCGATGCTGGTGGCCTTGTCCTTCTCGGACATGCCCTATTGGGTTCGTTAGCAATGTCTGCTTGAACAAGAGCGGCATATGACAAACCTCGTCGGCGGCAAGAAGATCTGCCTTCTTCTTCAACTTCTCGATCTTCTGTGCCTGTTTGTACTTTTTCCTGGCCTTGGCTTCTGCCACCTTCTTGATCGGGCGGGCATTGTATGCGCGCAGCTTCTCCTTGATGGCAGATGCCGCGGCCTTGGTGATGGGTTTGTGAGGCTTATCGTGCTTCGACTCGTCATCGAGGAACCAGTCTGGCAACCCGTCCCGGTCCTTCAATGCATGCTTGTTGAAGCCATCGTCAATGACATCATGCGTCGTCTTTTGGCCAGACGCCAGCTGTTGTGCAAGCGTCATGGCTTCTGCGGTGATGATATCGATGTCTGGATCCGAGTTAGCAAACCTGTGAAGCAAAAAAAAGCCTCCTGAAGCCTACTTGGTCGCCCATCCTTCGTCCGCGCCTCCTGCTCTTCCCAATCACCATCATCGCGCTGTTGTTTAACGACCTCAAAGTCGCCGTCGTCTTCAGTTGTTTTGGGTGGCCGCGCGGCCTTCTTCTGGCGCTTCTGCTCCTCGATCGAAGGAATCTCATCGTCAGATGCCTCCTTGGCTTCTGCCATAATCACGTCATCGTCATCATTTTCCTTCTCTTCCTCCTCCTCCTCGCTGCCTTCCAAATCATCCAATAAGCCGGGGATATCTTTAAAGACGCCTTGTTTAAAGAAATTGGTAGCCCTCCTGGATAAACCATTAGCAGTTGATGGAGCGTCATCCAGATCTCGTAGAAGTGGTTTGTCGATTTCTTCGTCTTCTTCCGACTCGCCATCGCTGCTTTCTTCTTCAAACCCCTCCATCTCTTCGTCGTCACTTTCGCTGTTCTCGCTTCCAGACACACCTTCCCACTCGTCATCATCATGCTCTTGCCTGGCCTTCTTGGCTCGATACTTTGCGTCCGCTTCCGCTTTGCGTTCCCTGTACTGGTCGTAGAGCTGATCCAGCTGCCTCTCTAAGCGATCGCCATCTTCGTCGCTCTCATCGTCCGTTTCCCCCGAAGAACCAAGTCCAGAGTCGCGATCCACTTTTAGCTCGTCTAGAACAACCGTCATTTTGCCCTTGGCTATCCGCGCAAGGGCAGGAATTGTGTCTATACCCTTGAGCTTGAACATGGCGCCCTCACCTCTTGGGCCATCCTGCTCCATACCAATATCCATAGGAGCTACCATGTGCATTTGCATTCGCACAATGTCTTTTTGCTTCTTTTCGTTTTCTCGTCTCCTCTCCCGTTTCTTTTTGGATGTCTCCTTGTCTTGGATCTTCTGTAGCTCTTCCTGGATACGTATTTCCTCATCCATAGGCTCAACCTCCGCCACCTCCTCGGCCTCCAGCTGCGTTGTCTTCTTGGTTGGAAAGCCGAATATTTCCCTGACTTTCAGACGCCATTTCAGGAGCAGCTTGAACTCTTTCCTGCCTAGAACTTTCAAATCGGCACAGCAGTTTCGAATCTCTTGTGTGGTTTCGGAAAGCTTGTCGAGAGCGGCTAGAGCGACATCTCCATTCTTGGGTTGTTCGAACGAAAGCTTGTTGTATTGACCGAGAATGGCGATGGGGTCGACAGTTTGGATGAACTCACTGGCAGAGATCTCCTTGAACTGGATATAGTCGCCCTCCTCGTAGCCATCTCTCTTGCGCTTTTTGACTTCCGGGTTGTAAACCTTAGCCTCGTTGTTCGGGGTTGGGTCTGCCAGATCTTCGAACACAGAACGAGGGTCCAGGAGGCGAGGGTCGATTCGTTTCGGGGCCTTGAAACCGCGGCATACGACGAAAATTTCAGCAGAGACATTACGGGAGGATGGCGGCTTGGTTGCCTCGACTTTGGTAAACAGTTGGTTGAAAACCCACAGCAAAGGGTTGTAATCTTTGGATCTAAACACTTTGGTCTGTTGACTTCCGAGTAAGCATTCCGATTCGCACCCAGACCCAGGAGCCAAACGAGGCATGGCGGTAAGCTTACAACAAAGGTTCCCCCTTCCACCAGAAATTCGGTCGCCAGTTTCAGCGAATGAAGCACCAGCTCAGCTTGGTTGTATGAATCTTGCACCCACGCAGTACCGACGTTGGGCGCACCATCGTGCAGCACGGTATCTGCTTTCCAAGTCTTGAGATGGCCTCGAATGGTCGATCGGCACTTTTCTGTCGTGATGTCGCTCTGAAAGGTGATGACCTTGGGAATCGGCTTAATCGGGGAGAGATCAACACCAATGATGAGGCTGTTGGTCGGCATCGTTTCTGCTGCAACCTGACACCAGGAGCCTGGCGCGGCGCAAAGATCGAGCACGACCTTGCTCTTTTCGAGGAATCCATACTTCTTATTCAATTGGATCAACTTGAAGGCGGCTCTGGCCCGGTACCCCTTCTCCTTGGCGAGTTTATACCATTTATCAAGACGGCCTTTACCGTGCTTCTTTTGGATCGCCATCGTGTCGATCGGTTTAGGGCGTTGGCTGGGTCGGATTGGCAGCTGCGAATCTCCTCCTTTGTCGCAGAATCGAGGTTGTCGTCTCCCACCGATAATTTTTTTGGAGATAGTTATCGATAGTGAATGTGGGGTTGGGTTTTTGGAGGTACTTCCCTGTTGTACCTGTGGGGCCAGCCGTTCGTCGCTGGGTGGTTGGTGGGCGGCTGGCCAGGTGAAGACGTGTCAGCCAATCAGCACCTCCAATCGCGCTCGAAAAGGCACAGCTCTCCGCTTAGACCCTAGCAGCCATTTAAATCCGTGTTGGCCCAGCGCGTTCATTGCACCAGGGACCGCGTCTTGCAGCGAGCATTGCGGGTCGGCTTGGAGGCGGAACCCGCACCTGCTCACAATCGACGTCTTCACCTTCCTCACTGTTGCTTCCCCCGCCAGATTCTCACTCAGCTCCAATATCCCGAAGTACAGCGCCATGAGCGTATAACGTTTGTCTGTTACTTTTTACTATATTCTTCTTTTTTAATCGTCGTCTCTGGCAATCTGTTCGCCATTGTCCTGCTCCTACCCTTCCCCTCCCGCCATTGTGTGCCGCTTCCCGAAGCGGCCTCAATACTAATGTCAGAGAAACGACAACCCGGCACTAAGAGCTCCGCAATGCTCAGTAATTCTCTGCTGTCCTCGCCGCCGAGAACATCACAGCCCCGGAATAAGGAACGAAGAAACCCTTCCATCACTCCTCGGAAGTTTCAGCGTTTCTTTACGCCTCGATCCCGTGTCTCGTCCAAACCGAGTGCCGCCCGCAAGGCACTCCGAGACCTTGCCGGACCGGCCTTGAATCGCTGTCAGACGCCCTCAAGCCCGCTCAAACCCATCTCGGAAGAAAATGGCGCCAATGATTTCCCTGTCCGCCGAGGACCGAAACGGCAAAAGGTCCAGCATACTCCCGACCGCTCAGCGTCTCAGCTCCTGTCACCTCTTAATACCTCACCCCCACAACTGCAGACACCTGACTCTAGACCGGTACTTCGAAGCCCAATCCAGTCTCTCCGAGCTCTCAACGCTACACAGGAGTCCCTGGATCTTGAAGATTCGGCATCAGAGGACGAGGATGCACCAACGGAACCAAACTACAAACACCCAGTGCCCCTAACTCGTCGAGGGTTGACAGGACAGCTCTTTCAGAGAATGACAGGGGGTATAGCAGGTGCCAGCCACCGGACGTTGCGATATCCCGCGGCTGGTAGGTTTTACTTGTTCATAGCGTTTCTGGGCCAAGCTAACCTTTCCTAGATTGGAGAATTGGGACGGCAAACTTCTATAGCAGGCCTGAAGATGTCCATGAGTGCTCAAGCCATGAGGGCGCCCCGCGGAGTATACCGTTCTGTACTACTTCCTGCCATCGTATGTGCTTTTGGTCAAGACCATCTGAAGGGAGGTGACTAACCTTCCGCAGAAAACAGCTTGATTGCTGTTGGCGACGAGGAAGGATATGTACGACTGCTTGACTCCAAAAAGGAGTTCTCCAAAATCCATCTGTCGTTCCAAGCACACGGTAACGCCATTATTGACCTTGACTTTTGCGAGGACGACACCCTACTCGCCACGGCTTCTGGTGACCAGACTGGCAAGGTCATCGATATGATGACACAGACGCCCGTGTCGGTTCTGGGTCACCACACGGCTTCTTTGAAACAGGTTCGCTTCCAGCCTGGGCGTGGATCGAGTTGCGTCCTCGCCACGTCCGGTCGTGATGGTAGTGTACAGATTTGGGATCTCCGATGCCGAGGGGGTACTGTGCAGGATGTCATCGTCCGCTCCGACGCAAACCTGCATCACCGTTTGCCTAAACCACCCAACCCGGGATGTGTTGTAAACAGCATCTACGATGCCCATACCCGCGCCCTCAGGCCTTCAAAAACTCAGGCTGATGGTACGGCAAAACCCCAAGCCGACGGTCCGGGCGATGTCGCAAGAGTCGGTGAAGTCCCTGGCCGCATCGGTGAGGTGTCAGTTACAGCACTCCAGTTCCTGCCCCCTGGCCGTGAGCACTTACTCTTGACCGCCTGTGAAGCTGATGCGAGCATCAAGCTTTGGGACATCCGTTCCATGCACTACAGCCGTCACCACAAGACCAGCATCCCCATCTCGTTCACCGCGCCGCCCCCTAACCATGTTGCTTGGCGTCCATTCGGCATCTCTTCCATGACTCTCGGTGGTGATGGCTCACGACTGTACGCGCTGTGCAAAGACAATACTGTCTATGCTTATAGCACTGCCCATCTCGTGCTCGGCCATGCTTCGGAACTTACCCCTGCCCGTCCTGGTCAGGATCCACCCAGACGCCGTCTCCATCACGGTGCAGCGCAGGAGGGGCTCGGGCCTCTCTACGGATTCCGGCACCCCATGTTTCACGCTACCAGCTTCTATGTCAAGGCCGCCATCCGTCCCACTGCAAACGGCCGTGATGAGCTCCTAGCGGTAGGCAGTAGCGACGGCTGCGCTGTCTTGTTTCCTACCGACGAGCACTTGATCCAGGACGCGCTGCGGAACACTAACGAAGATGAGATGTACTTTGTTGGCGAAACGACAGCAAAGCTTCCCAGGCGTACGTCAGCTCGGTTTGAGTCTCGTATGGGCGGCCTCACGCGCTCTAATAGCTTGACGGGACTGTTTGCCCGCCAAACGGACTCGGTTCCTGTTGTAAAACGCGGCACGCCTTTGGTTCGTGGCCACGACAAGGAGGTCGGCGCTCTCACGTGGACGAACGAGGGACGGTTGGTGACGCTGGGTGATGATTATCTCATCCGCTGCTGGAAGGAGGGAAGAGATGAAGCCAAGGACTTGAGACTTGGTGGCGAGGGTGAGGGAAGAAGATGGGGATGCGGTTGGGCCGACGTTGGTGACAAGTGGGATGGTGACAGAGGCGACTGGGACGGCGAAGATGATGATTGGTGAAGCGGAGCCATTTCGGCTCTTGCATGTTGGTTCTGGCTCCCTCAATCAGCCATATGGTCCCAGGTCCCAGGCATACTGGACCTGTTTCGTTTTTGATACGACTTCCCCAAGCGAATGCCTCAGTCTCGGAGCGCTGCTACTTCCATTCATGCACTGCATACATACAAACAGGTTTGCCTTGCATTGTCGGATTAGCATTTTTGTTTTACTCTCTTGGCGATTGGAAGGAGCATGGCGTACGGACATACCATATTCCCTTGGTCCTTTTTTAGTCGGTTCAGCAAGAAGCACAACTACTTTGGGTCCTCAGAGTCAGTAGGCAGCTACTTGCTATCTTGGGCTGTTAGGAACAAAAGCAGCCAGGTAGGCGAGGTTTGTTTGGCACATGGGCAGCAGCACGCCGTGGATTTCAATGCTGAGGAACAGCGAGATATGTTAGATTAAGTAGTCGGGCGGAAGAATAGATTCATTCGAGCCCCAACTAGTGTTGTGCATTTCACGAAGAGCGTAGTGAGGCAGGTAGGTGGCAGACCACAACTGTCTGGTCTTGGTGATCCAAGTTTGCCTTGGGCACGGGTTGTAGGCTTGATGCGGGTTTTCTTATCAATTCATTGCAAGCAAATCAACGGCTGAATCCATATATCACCCAACGCCCAAAAGCACACCCGAGGGTAAACTTGGACGTTCTAAATAAAGTATTCCCAACTGAGTCCCTGTCTCAACCCAATAATGTCAATACCAAATGCTTCCCAGTGATACTTCCATCACACTCATGGCCCAGGGCCACGCCATCCATCCATACCAAAGACCGCCTTTGCTGATCCCAGAAACCATTTCCCCAAGCCAACCAGAAATTGTCATTCCTATCGTAACGTCTTCCAGCAGTAAAGGGAAATATCACTTGGAAAGGCGACCGAGCGCCCAAACCACGCCAAGGAGGCCAACAAGCACTGCGGCGTTCCGCACGGATGGACACGACGCGAAACGGAGACTGCCGTCGAAGGCTCCAATCTCATCTTCCATGCCTCCCTTGGTGTCCACGCCAAAATGGACAGACTTCTCGTGGCTTACTTCGATGTCATCAGTGGTGGCTATCTCCTCTGCGGGCTCCGTCAATTTTACCTCCTCTGCGAGCTGTTCCTCGTTCCCCGTACCGTCGAGTCCCCTTGCTCGATTACCGGCTTTGTGTGCCCTCTTCCAAACCTTCTTTGGAAGCTCTTTCACCCCCCGTTCCTTTGCCACGGCAACGCTATCCCTGGTCCTTCCGCCCAAGAACTTAGGGAGCAGCGCGGCGAGCCACCCCTCGTCGACAGGCCTGGGTGACGTGTCCCCAGACGAAGCATCACCACCACAGACACCATCCAGTTGTCCAACCAGAAGCACCATGTTGTCAAAGACACAGATGGCCTCCTGTACCACCTCGGCCATCTCCTGATCGCTCAAGGTCTCTTCCACCTCAACCAGGCGACGCTTAAACTCCCGTTTAAGGTCCTCCCCATCTTCGGGCGTTGCAAAACGAAAGAATGAAAGCGGCAGCTTCCCCCCGGCAGGTTGGTAGCACGTGCAACCACAGGGCGCGACGGAGTCGGCCTTGGCTTTCCAGAATGCGGGAGGTGCCTCCTCAAGTGTCGCCCGCAGGAAGCGCCCTCCCGAGAACAGAGCCATGTAAAGGACCCAGGCATAAGCGAGTAGAACATGGGGATTGTGGGAAACGGAGCGCTTAGTGTGAGCGAGGAAGTGGGCTAGGCGACCCGAGGCAGCGGCGAGGCGTAACTGGGTGGAGACCTCGGCTTGCGACCAACCTGTGATAGCGCGGAGATCGGCGTGGAGAAACGGTGAGCGGAGAAGGGTGGGGAGGTAGAGGTTGGTCAGAGCGGTGCGGACGTGGGGAGGGCAGTCTGGTAGACTAGCGGGAGGCGGGGTATGAGACTCAGACGAGGGAAAGTGTAACAGCTCGGCGGAGTCGAGGAAGGGAGAGCTTGTTGGAGCATCGTCGCCGTCTCTCACGAAGTTATGCCAGAGAGACTCGAACACGAGGTAGATGGGCGCAATGTGTAGGAGCCCCGAGGCGTAGATAGACGGGTTCGCGGCATAGGGAGGGAGGGCTCGGGGGAGACGCTCGAGGATAGACTTGTTCAGACGAGCGTGGGCGGGTCTGGTGGCGATGTTAATGCGGTCGCCGAGATGGGGTCGCGCCGTGGCCGGTGGTTTGGCACTGGGAGTGTCCATGGTAGGTAGAGGTAGAGATACAGCGGATTTGGTGTTGTTATCGTGTGGTAGACGGAGGAGACGAAGTGTGACGTGCAAAGGCGGCCGAAGGCAACCTCACAAGTTGGAGATTGTCGTACGTATGCCAATAAACAGGACAAACAAGACAATCTAGACTAAGACAATTGCGACAAAGTGTGATTTCAAGAGGTGTCGGTGACAAGAGTGGATAGTAGGGGGTGCATCTGCTTAAGGATACAACGCGAGGCAGGCCGCTGGTTATGTCTTCAATCTTGGCAACATGCAAGGCACCAATAAGTATGTAAACAGGTAGCTCCGGCCCCTCGGGATGTGAGCAGGAAAGTGCGATGAAGACAGGCAGATAAGCTGGTGACAAGGCGACATGCTGCCTGTTTCCGACGGGTGAGTCTAGGTATGTGTCCACCGCACCTGCCAGCTAGGGGCGCGTAGGGTGAGTGTGAGTTGTCCGTGTGACCGGCTGATTCGCATGTGGTCCGGCAGTTTGCTCTAGTCGGTGGAAGTTTGTTTCAAGCACGATTGCGTAGTGTCCGCCCAGCCTTGTCCCAGAGGGGAGAAAAAAAGCGCTGCAGACAAAGTTGGCGGAAGTCGGTGAAGGGGCCCGGGTGAGGCCGCGCGGGTGGCGACAGCTTGCGGGCAGATTTTCAAGGCTCGAGGCCCCGCTGAGATTTGCATGCCTGGAACAAGGCATTGTCGCCGCCCCGCATCTTCTTGTCTGTAGCGCTGCTCCCCAGAATGATCATGATATTGTTTGTGTCGCCGCCCGAGCTTTCATGCAGTTTCCCACTAACCCGGCGTCCGGGAGGATGCCGATGGGAGTGAAATGCAGTCAGACGGAACCGGGACCGATGAGCATTTATCGGCGCCATCCCCCGGATCGGGACAACCCTAACCCTTTCATGAATTCCCTGGGTGAGAAATCGCGACCAAAATGACGGACAAAAAAAGATGGACATCTCAGACCAGCCAAATCCTGCCCACCGAGCGTACCGTTGGAGACGGATTTCTCCTTGCGACTTCCCACGCTCTGTTTTTCTCAATTTCTTCTTCCCTGGCTCCCTTTTCCTCGCGAAGAACATGAACCTGACCCCTCAAACGCCACCACAGAAAAGTCATCATGATAGCCCAGAGTGAGCTAATGACCGTCATGATAACCCAACCGAAGCTTGCTTTGTTGCTATCCCCGCCCGATTCGCCATCATAAATATCACCGGTGACAATCACGGGCTCGGAAGTCGGAGTCGGAGACATGGATGCTGTGGAGGCGTTAACCGTGCCAAAGGCAGCGCCCAAGACCGCTCCCAGAGCAGTGAAGGAAGAGAGCAATGCCGATCCCTCCATGGCATGTAGTTTGTAAGTAATTTAGTGACGAGAGGTTAAGTTCCATGCCATACTTCGTAACGTGGACACGAGACAGCAATGTATTTAACCTCTGAATAACAGGATTGTCACCCACACCCAACAAAGAAAAATCAACCAAAACAAAGAGAAACAAGGGGATTCAGGTCTTGAAGTCAGACAGAGGGCCCCGCCCCTTTGTCTCCCTTTCCTCGCCAACACCAATCAATGCATATCGTGAAACCAAGACCCTCTGTGAAGAAAACAGATCCCGTGGCCCAGGTGAGAGCAGAGGTAAAAACAAACCACTCTCACCATCTCTAGGCAACTAAACAAACACCGCATCTCCGACCCTGACCACCAAACCAAGTTTAGCCCAGCCATAACAACCGCTGCTCTTGATTTGACCCTTACCCCAAATATAGAAAACCCCCCCTATCCCCTACCCCTAACCCCAACCCCAAGCCTTCGTCCTCCTCTGCATAACCCACCTCTTCCACCCTTCCAACTCAGCACGATACACATCCCACTGATATGCCTCCCACCCCCTCGCATAGATATAATCCGAAAACTCCTCCTCAGCCCGCGCCGCCTCCTGCGCTGCCGCGACTGCCGCGGCGCGTTTTCTAAGTCGTCCTCTTTCTGCTGCGTTGTCTATGATCCAGACGCGGTAGTTGAGGAGGAAATATATTGAGGCGAGGACGGCGAGGATGGAAATGATGATGATGGTGGCGAGGATGGCGGGGGAGGGGGAGTTGTCGGTCGGCTCTGGGTCTCGAGGGAGGATATTGAGTGTGGTTGTGGTCGTGCTCGGAAAAGGTTGGATTTCGGGAGGGCTGGATGGTGAGATGGCTAGGGGTAGGGCAAGAGTGTGCTGTAGGAGGAGAAAAGTGAGGCTGATGAGGTTGACGAGGGCAGAGATGGTGGATGGCATGATGAGAATGACACTTTGTGGTCGGTCCTCGCACCGCTGGCTGACGAACGACTCGGGGACATTCGTGAGGGGATATGTCGGACGGTTCCTTCTCGGGTGTATGTGTGGCACGCTATCGGGAGCATTGGCAGCCCCGCAGACGGTCGTCGAAAAGGCATATACCATATCTCTGACGAATGATGGATGGTTTCTGAAGCCTATATAATCTTGGTTACTGCCCAACCTACCCACGTCATGCCTCGGAAACACTCCGTTTCCGGATGCAGAGTTGATATCGGGAACATGCCTCAACCACATGCCTGGCTACTAGACGGCTGTGCTGTACCCTATTGGGTGAGTGGTACGCGTAGATGAAGCGTAACATACAGCCCTCAGTAAAATGGAGAACCCGAAAATGCGGGACGGATAAGTGGTTAGCCTTGGGCTCCATTCGAGAGAGTGAGGCTCAGGTTGTTCGACCTTCTAGGCCAACGAGTAGTCGGTGTGGTGGACAAGCCACGAACCCATAGTAGGTAACACCGCATCGTGGGGAACAGACAGGCCGAATTGCGGACCAGGGCGGACCAGCACTCTACTCGTCACCGGGAACATGGAAAGTCTGTTGCACAAGTCAGCCCGAGAGTGATATCAAGGCTGCCCACTCTATTGCAATTCACAGCACAGATTGCTGTGCCCTAGTTTAATACCCCGCGCTTTTGGCTCCAAACCACCGTCAAGTCATTATCCATTCATGAATTGGCATATCTACGCGCCAACCTTGGCCTTGTACTTAGTTGCTGCCTTGTCAAATAGTTCGCTCTTCTCCGCCAGGTCTGTGAGGAATGGGTGTTTGGGGTTGGCCTTCTCCAACGACCTATAAAAAATACGTGTTAGCTTGAGGAACTCTTCCGTGACCGAGGTGTCTTACGCAGTCAACTCCTTGGGATCCTTTCCAGTGACCACACTCAACACCAACAGGTTGGCAATAGCCTCAGTATATTCGGGCGCCTTCGCGAGCGCTTGTTCCAACGCAGACTGCGCCTCTTCTGTCCGACCGAGGTGAAGCTCTGCAACTGCCTGTGAGACCAGACTCCGTACCGACGAGGTTGCCGGCGCTTGTGCGAGTTCTTCGAAGACGTAGAACGCCTGTTGGTACTTCTCACCGCCCTGTAGTCAAACAATATTAGCATGGGTATGTTGCAAAATAGAACCAAGCCGTCAGAGAAGATAACCCACCAGTCTCAAACCAACCCATGACTCTGCCAAGTTGACCAGCAGGCTATCTTGGGCCCACCTCCTCGCCGCCGCAACCTCCTTGACTGCAAGATCGTTCCTATTTTGCTGCAGATGTATCTGGACAATGAGTGCAACAGCATCCACTTGTTGCCCGTTAGCATATCACCTTCCCTACCAGCACATGGCTGCATGTAGCCTCGCAAATGGAACTCACAGCTCCCTTGGTGCTGCGACAGCAGCGCGAGCGCCTCCTCCGACTTCCCCGCGGTCTGCAGCACCGTCCCGCCGAGGATCTGCACTGTCACATTATCGGCCACGTCCTGGGCCAGCTTCTCGACCGTCTTCACCGCCGCGTCCGATTGGCCGAGCGCCTGTTGAGCGAGGGCGCCCACGGCCTCAAGCTCGGGCTCGCTAGTCTCCCCCTTGATCTCGGCGAGCACATCGTCGGCCTGGCCAAGGGCAATGCGGGCGCGCAATTGGAGGACGCGAGCCGGCAGGGCGTTTTCGGGAGAGAGCGCCGACGTGTCAAAGTCGACCACTTCTTGGTATTGGCCTTGGTGGAAGTGGTTGTGGATGTTGATGAGCTCGCCTTCGGCAGAGTAGGGATCCATGGCGTCTTCGTGGGGATGGGTTGGGTTGGTGGGTTGTAGCGCTGTGACTTGGTTGCGGATTCGGGATGTGGGATGTGAATGGATGCTTGGAAGCTACGTGTTTGGTGGGGATGTACTACACCGAGGTGAGCCCAAGGTGAGGCCCAGGTTGAGTGGTGGGGGTGAGGGTTAGGGTTAGTAGTTCGTTCCTGGTGGCGACCGTTTTGGACCCAAAGACCCACGTCGATCGGAAATCAAGGGACGGTACGAGCTTTGGGCACTTGGAGAAACAGGCGATCTGACCGACGAGGATGTCATGAGCATCAAACAGCGGTTATCAGGGAGCGATCCGGCAAAAGACGAGGCATCTCTCTGGCTGGACAATTAAAGAAACACAACCGGGAAATACCAATTGCCCACGACAATCAGAAACTTGGGAATCGCTCGCAACCGGGAATTTAGCGATTGTGGATGTCTGCGAGGTGTGGTTTTCAACCTTCCTGTCTTAGCTAACGAGGAAGCTTTACGACGAGTAGGCACTCCAGATTCTGCGCCGCATCACCGCCGATTCGAATTCTCCCGACTGCGGAGAAGGCGAACATGTTCACCCACTGTCCATTCTCGATTGGCCGGGCGCCCGATAACCACCAGTCAGCCAAGTTTGCGACCTCCTGCGGGTCTGACTGAGGGCTGAGGTAATAATTCCCCGACAGACCCATAACTTCCCAAAGGACAACACAAATTTCTTGGTCCAAGAAGCCCGCCAAGCTTCAATGCATCGCGGCGTGGTGGAGAGGCGGAGTCTCTTCCCTCGTCCTGTCATATTCGGTACCTGTTTCGTGCCCATTACCGGCAATCGGTTCGCAACCAGGTACAAACCTTCGCTGGTGTCAAAAACCCAGGCCTGAAACGCCTGGAAACCCAACCCAGCAACGAACCTTTCCCCGCGCTGCATAACGGCGACCAAAGATGGCGACCCAACTTTTGGATGACTTGTCAAGGCCGCGTTGGGGATGGCCACGAGGTCGTCCACGTTTCCCAGGCTTGCGGCATGAATGATTTGAGCGGCGAGCGGCTTGAATCCAGGCCCTCGGACGCCCTTCGAACACCCTCTGGAGTTTGGGCCGCTGCGCCGCTGCGAGGGGGAGGCTTTCGCCAGTCAACAGCGCAAGGAAGCGAAGCGTTTCACACCCGTGTCAAGGGAAACGTTGAGAAAAGAGCCCACCTGGCTAATTTCATTCCTGCCCACGCCACGGATTTCGCTCGATGGGTTCGACCCAGCGCGAGTCCACCGTGGAAACGCGATTCCGATCAACGCTTTTCCCCAGAACAAACGTCATTGCGCGATTTCTAAAGAAAGCTCCCGCAGTCGTGGTGCATCGCACATATCCGTCATTTGGGTTATCAAGGTCGGCGGTTGGAACTTGGCCTTCCCGATGCAAGCTGCAAAGAAGCTGCAGAAGCGGGACTATTTCGAGTCTGAAACCCTGCCAGCCCGCCGGTCTAGCCGACAATCCGGTGGCACGCAGCGAGTGCCGGCAGCTTGTCGGCATTCGCCGCCGAGGATGCGACCCAGCCTCTCTGTCTGTCGTGATGTCCAACTCTTTGGCGATGGCTGCCGACTCACTTTTTCTTGAAGGCCGACCAAGTGGTCGCGCTCGACTCGGAAACGGGCCGATCGATAGGGAAAGCTCCTTCAAAGCTTGAAGAAAGCTCCGTCGCTCATAAAACAGGTGGTTTTGTGTCTGGCACTGGACAGCCGGCATTGCGAAACACTTTGTGATTGGTGGGAAGAGCCCTGGGAAACGGACTTGCATAGCAGACGTCTTATTATAGACACCCCAGTCAGCGCTCATGCGAGTCGTGATTGGGCAGGCCGGCAGCGGGATGGCAACCAGAGAACATGGGGGTTGGGTTGCTTTCGTCATGTCGGGCTCCAGCCTCCACATGTTGGAGTGAAGGGTTGAGTGAAGGGTCATGGCGGGGCAATCACTCCCGTCACCTCCCCCTCCCCAACCCCTGCCTTGCTCATCAGTAGCAGTGACCAGCGCCGAGAGGCGCCGCCGTCTTACTGTTGGATGTTACAGGAACCTGACGAGAGAATTGCTCAGACTACCCTAATACATAATCATACCCTCCCCTGGCCACACTTTTGCCCCATCTTCCTGGTCGTCCTATCTTTTCCCTCTTGCTAAAGCTGTCATGACGATCTGTCTAGTGTCTATGACTCCTAGGAGGCGTTTTAGATTTTGAGTTGACAGAAAGCTTGACACAGAGTGGCATGTCATCCAGCACTTCACCGCTTGACAAGGCGTCAGAGCCGACGGGATGGAGGTAGTCATCCCACCTCGAGCACAACATGGGCCGTCGACGTATCGGTACACTTGGGACGAGAACGGCGAGGTGCAGCAGGTGACGAGGTTTGTACTCAGTAGTTCAAGGTACTCGAGGGAAACAAGAACTGATCAAGACCAGAGTCCTCGATGAGGGCGCAACGCCTCCGCAGCGCCGTCCCCGACAAGGGAGGCAGACAGTGCAGTGGCCGTTTCAGAGCATCGCCAGCGAGACTGAGGTATCGAGTGATACGGCCAACACGGCCCCAATCCGCCCAGTTACATGGCAGCCAAAGCGGCTCCGGGATAACGATGAGAACTCGATCGAACAGGATATAATACCAGACTACGTTAAGAACTACATTCGCGGAGAGACGCCCGAATCGGTCGCACGACGGAAGCGCAACGGGGGCAAGCTTGGGGAGCGAGGCGTCGACATTGCACACCAACACCGGCCGCACCAGTCAAGGGTTGCCGAGTTTGAAGGGTTCCGCGACATCAATGGCACCGTGAGCCGATTGGAGTCATTCAACGAGTGGAGCGGCGATGAGGACCAGCGACACATCCTGCCGGGCTCTCGCGAGAAGAGGTCAAAGGGATGGCGGAGGTTGCTAATTGGGTGGCGGGCAGGCATTGCTCTTAATGCCCTGTTGTCACTCGTCGTCCTGGTGGCTGGGATTGTATGCCTGGTCGTTGCCATCTCAAAAGGCTTTGTGGCGGCTGGGAAGTCAATCATCTACACAGGGTCCTGTGCCGAGGCATCGGCTATCAACTGGGGTTTGCACGCCGCCGTCAACATTTTGGTTGTGGTCCTCCTGGCCGGGGCGAACTACGCCTTCCAGGTGCTCAGCAGTCCTACGAGGACAGAGATCGCAGTGGCGCATTTCAGGAAAAGGTGGCTGGACATTGGCATTCCATCCTTTCGGAACCTCGCACACATTGAGAGTGGGCGAACTGTGCTTGCCGTTGCCATCTTGGTCACGGCAGCCTTCACCCAGATTATCTACAATGCTGTTGTGTTCACGTCGCAGTCGGCACTCGACTACAAGATTATTGTAGTCGGCGACTCATTCCTGAGTGGCGCGCAGTTCAGCAACGACACATCGAACAACAGCGGTTCGCTGAGCCGCATCGACATTTTGTCTCTTCAGCAGCAGGCAACCCGCGGCGAGTTGACCAACCTTACCACATCAGAGTGCTTCCAAGAGTTTGGGGGCGCCTTTTCGACAACATTCAACGCGGCCCTTGTAATCACTAATATCAACTCACCGATTAACTCACTCATACAAACCTCGGGGGCAAGTTCGTCGCTCTCGCAGTATGGCACGGGCAATAGCATTGCTGATCTTCCCCTGGATCGTTCTTCCATCAAGTACTGCCTTGCTCAGAGAGCAAGCCAGCAAGCATGTGAAGTCAGCATGAACGGCCCGCTGCTCGGCGCTGTTATCCTCTTGAACGTGATGACGGTTGTTCTGATTGCATCCGTTCTCTTCAACGGCTCGTTCCAGCCGCTCGCAACGCTCGGCGATGCTGTTGCATCATTCCTCCGGGAGCCCGACACGACGACACGCGGCTGCTGCCTTTTGTCTAAAAAGGACGTCTGGCAGGGCCGATGGGGCATAGATGCCGCTAAATACTGGCTGCCCCGAGACCACTATTGGTTCCAAACGCCGTCTCTCCCGCGATGGCTCATCGCTATTCTGGCTTGGGCCTCCCTCACCGCTCTCGCCGCGACAGCCCTCACCATCGCCCTTCTTTCAGACCCAAGCACACGGCTCTCGCCATTTGGCTCCGCTTCGCCTTATACGATTGTTCCACTCCCCGCCGCCACACCCGACGCTGCTGCCGCCCTTCTCACCTCCCTGCCACAAATCCTTCTCTTCGCCCTCTACCTCGTAACCAACGCCATCCTTTCGGCCTACCACCTCTCACACGAATCCTCCCTCTTTGCCGTCGGCTCTCCCCGACCCCTTCGCGTATCGGCCGATCCCGAAGGCGCCCAAACCGTCTCACTATATCTCACCCTTCCCCGCCCCACGTCCTGGGTTCTCCTCACCATTTTCGCCGCGCTCGGCTTCCTCCTCAGCCAAAGCTTCTTCGTCACCTCCCTCCGCCTATCCGACATCCCCGTGTCTGATGCCTCGTCTGCCGACTCAATAACTACACTGACAACCCTCTCACTCTCCTCCACCGCCCTCCTTGCTCTTTTGTCAGTTCTCGTCGCCCTCGCCATCGCCGTTGTCGGCCTCGGCTTCCGCCGCGCACCACCCGCTGCGCTGGTCAATGGCCAGCCGGTCGGAAACCCCATGGCTATGCCGGCGGGGTCTTGCAGCACCGTAATCAGTGCAAGATGTCACGCACGTGCTAGCGAGAGGGAGCTGTGGGCGAGGAATCTGGTGTGGGGGGCGGTGAGAGAGGGGGTGGGTATGGATGTCAGT
>Ga0247765_1000196_pt1 | contig 49091 bp, 56 predicted proteins | sample UWRJL106311C6_FD_179949 | JGI IMG/M metagenome (GOLD analysis project Ga0247765, IMG submission 179949) | Plant litter microbial communities from Arlington Agricultural Research Station in Wisconsin, United States - UWRJ-L106-311C-6 | ecosystem: Environmental > Terrestrial > Plant litter >... | reverse complement strand
CAAAAGGGGGGGAAGACCCCCCCCCCCCCCCCGGGTCTGCGGGCCGCAACCCTAACCCGGGAGTTCAACGAGACAGCAGTTTCCGCAAGCAAGCAAGCAAGAATTCGCGACACGCGAAAGAATGTCGATGGAATACTATATTGGAAAATAGCAATTGGGAGAACCGCCAAGGTCGCGGCGGTGTGTTTGATTCCTATGTTCAGCAGCCGAGAACATCGGCTCTGGACAAGCGGCTCAGAGTTGGCCCAGTCAAGCTCAGAATCGGCCCGGTATAGGCTGAGCGGAGAAACAGAAGTACGCATTAGAAAATCACGACAGCATTCTATCATGGTGGATATCATACCTACTCACTCTCCCCGTCCACTAATATATCGTCCTGTCCACAGCCCTGTCCATCGTTTTGGCCTCCTGTCGCCGCCAACTTCTTCTCCCTCTCTTTTTGCCTCCGTTTCAACTTCTTCTCCCTGTTCAGTCGCTTTTTCTTCTCCCGAAGATGCTCCTCCTTGGTAAGCTTTTGTTGCTCTACCGCAGCAGTCGCTTCCTTCTTCGCCTTCTCCTTGATACGAATCGCTATCCTCCGCTTCTTGCCTGGCCTCTTACGCCCCTTTGAGCCTTCCAGAGCACCCCCGTCCCTAATCTTGGGATTGTTGCGACCCGGCGGCAGCACTATCCTCGTTACCCTCCACGGAACTTCCAATCCCCAGGCACGTCTCCTTGCGTCCGCCAGGACGTCATCCGCGCTCACAGCAGCGAGCTGAAACCTCTCTCTCTCCTCGGGGGACAGCTTCCCCTTCAGATAGAAACTGATTGGTCGACTCCTGATTGCCGGCCCATCGTCCTCTTCAGCAAGCACGACCTTTTGGCCCGGACCTGACGTTGAAAAGAGCCGAAACTCAAACTCGTCAACGACGGGATCCTGCCGCCCACCGCTATTTCCGTCCGCATCGTCAACGCCATCTCCAAACTCTCCCAACACGGGCTGAATCGACAGCAGACCCGCCAACCGGGCGTTTAGCTCCGCGCGAAGTCGTCCCTCCACCTCCTCTTGCTCCCCCCTATCTCCGCCCTCTTCCCCATCAAGACTTGAATCCCGCTCTGACGCAGAATCGTACAGATCTTGCCGCCGCACGCTTCAGGTTGGCCACAGGTCTAGAATTAGCATTTGTGCATTGCGTAAACCGTGTGCACGGCCCTTTTCTGGCCGAGAACTTACCGTTTTGCGTCGGGGACCTCAAACATTGTTCATGGGATGTGTGATGCGTGATATATAAGAGCGAGGGAGTGTGTGTGAGTGGGTGTGTATGTGCAAGAAAAATGACTAGTGGTCCCAAGGTCGCCGAAAAACCAAAGCAAGTTGGTGATCAGCTGGGCCGAGTTTCTGCAGGAGCTTTGACAGTGGGTTAGGAGCGCCCCTTAGGGTCGAGATTTGGCCAATTTGAGCGGGGTTGCCGGAGCCGGTACCTTGGCAGCCACTTTGTATCCATTCAGCGTCCTCTGATCAATCAGTTCAGGATTTTTAATAAAGAGCAGCAGACTCTTCAGCTTTGCATTCTTATCAAGTCGCTGTAGTCTGAGAAATAATGGAGATTTGGGGATCGCTTTTGGTTGCCATGTTTCCCTGAATTGTCTCAATCGTCTTGGGGTATATACAATAGAAGTGCATGCCGTCCGTAGTAAAATGGCTTGTTGTTCCTTAAACTTCTTGCCTGGTTTTGACCTACTCTGTGTGTGATCATTCCCAGGCTGTGACCTCTTGACAACAAAAATAATGATTGCACCCGTTTGCTTCGCTAGAAAAAGAAATGCCACACCGCCGTCATCCGAGAGAACTAGGGGGGGGGAAATCTCGTCAACTGAATCAGAAGTTTTCTTCATCCCACAGTAACAAGACGTGATATTTTTGCTGTCTCACAAAATGCACAGGGCCGCACCATACGTTGACACAAAGTATAGCAGAACACCTCCCAGGGACAGAACAGACCGTACAGACGAACAAATCGCAAAAAAATGAATAAAAAATTTAAACAAGGGTGGTATCGATCCAAAGACACGAAGAAAGCTCGCTGGTCGGTATCGCAAATAAAAAAGCGGTATGCTTGCAAAATGGTTGTGTGTGCAAATGCCCGCTGGATGAGGAAGCAACCATCCACCTGCCCTTTCCGACTAACTTTCATCAAAGTCGTCAACATGATGAGATGCTAAGACAGCCTCATACCAGTCTTCGAGGTATCAACTGACAACGCCGCATGCCGAAAGAGGCACAGCCGACCTCAAACAGCGACCAGAGAGATTCGGTCTAATATACAGAAGAATCGAAGCAGGTAAGTGAGAGAGGGAGAAGGGGAGAGTCGGTACTTCATTCACATTTCGTCTCTTCTTGTTTCGGGCCTAGGTATAGCAGGGTTCAGTATCGTCCAACGTATCATTTCTGTCTTTACCGCTTCCGCCTCCGTTGGTTGGCTTAACCTCCGGTGTGGACATCGGTGAGTGCACCAAGCCCGCACGGGTTTTCTGGTTCGGTTTGTTGTGTTTTGTTCGTTTCGCGGCTATAGAGTGGAAACGGGGAACGGGTAACGGAACGGGTATGCAGTTCTGCGTGGGGTGGGGGAAAGGCATAATATACCCGGCGACGGGTCGGGTCGATCGCACAAGTGGGTGGTATCGATGCGCCACACGTTGTGCTGGCTCCGTTTTCCACCATGCCTTTGTGCTCCCGAATTTTGTTGTTTCCTCTGCTTTATTCTTCTTCCAGCATCTCAGGTCGCGTTCCATGCGTAGTGTACGCCGTATTGACCACTGTGGCCGTGGCTGGGAGGTTCGCCAGGTGCTTTCCAACGGTCACCTCCCGCCGCTCCCGCGCCATTGTATGCCACACCTCCCGTGGGTGTCTCGCCTGCCGTAGTAGTCCACGATTGTGATGGAGGGAAGTAGTCTCGCGGGGGACCAGCAGGCCCTGCCGATGCGGCGTTTCCACTGCCTGCGGAAGCGGATCCACCGTTATCGGCGGGAGCACTGCCATAGGGTGCCTGAGCGGATGACGGCGGAGGAGCCGAGCCCGGGCTAAGCTCGCTGCTGCCAGCGTAACCAGTCGACGGACCGTAGCGATACTCGCCTGATGCAGTATCGGCAGAGATGGATCCAGCACTGTGTACTGACTGATGCGAGGCATGCCGGGGAGACTTGGATGGACGGGGGTTGGAATCGACGTAGCGGGGAACGTTGAGCGAGTTATCGGCGGCCGAGGGCGCGGAGAGGGATAGGTGCGGTGGAGGAGCAGACGAATAGGTCGCGAACTGGGTTCGAATTGGAGGGGGCGGCGCCTGTGATTGCTGGTGGTCTTGGGAGACGAGCGAAAGCTGGACTGATGGCATCGATGTCTGCTGGAGAGCCGGCATCTCCTGAGGCTCGGCCGTGAAGCTGGGTGCCCCTGACAGAGGAAGCTTCTGGTAGGGGTCAGGAGGTAGCGTTGACGTGGGGTAGGCACTGCCGGGTTGGTGCGGCATCGAGACCTGGCCCTGCGGATTCCAAGTAGTGGGGTAGGAACTGGCGCGGGTTAGTCGAGCTCTCCTTCAATATCCACGTTGGAATCAACTCACTTTGACCGCATCTGCATCGGGCTCTGGGGCATCTGCTTCGGCGCTGTGAAGGTAAACGCCGATCGAGGCACCTCCATGCTGGATACTCTCGGCCTCGAGTCGTAGGGCGGCTTGTTCAGCACGACAGCTTGGGCGACGATTCCGTGGCCTGTCTCAACGAGCGTTTGTCCCCGCGATCCCGCGCTGGACCCTAGCAGTGGAATCTCCTTCCTTGCCTGGAAATTGCGTGGACTCCTCCCCCGCACCACGATGGGCGCTGTTGTCAGTTCTGAGAGCACCAACTTCTGTCCGTTGGCGAGCGTTCCGTGAAGCTTGAGGTGAAGCACAAAATGTTGCTGCAGTTCCTTCCGTCGGCCGTTGTTTGCCGTCGCTCTGTTCCCAATTAGCATCCACTCACAACAGCAACACGCCAGAGATAAAGCGAATCGACATACATCCTAAACTGCAACCGCCTCCATCCAATGGGGTAGATGGCATAGTGGTCGCCTCCGTTGTCCTCCTCCTCCTCGGCAGGCGGGATCAGTGGCAAGGGCGGCGGCTCCTGGTCCGGGGCAGTGTTCACCTCGGGGGAGTTGGGCGGCGGCGTCTTCCACGGAATGACAATGAGGCGGACGGGGTGTCCGTCAACCGATTCGATAGCCGAGATGGTCACCTCCATGTTCTTGATCAGGCTTGTCTCTCCCGTCTCGAGCATGACCGACAATGGAATTTGCGGAAAGCACAAGCTACCGCTGATCTGGAACAGATTGCGCCGGTAGCACGTCAGCTCAGCGTTGAGCGGACCACCGGGCGGGCCGGCACCTTCAGGACCAGCGCCCGATGGAAACTCGGACAAGAAAAACATGCCGTGCAGCTGGGCATCGATTTCCATCTCGTGGATGCGGCCTTTGGCGTCGACGATTGTGTTCTTGTCGCCGACTTTCTTGAAGGACAGCAACTTCTGGTCATGGCTATTGGGCTTATAGTCGTCGCGGAGGTCCTGGACCATCTCGGTGTAGGGCGGGCCGCCGGCGGGCGACTGGTCTACTTGCGAGTAGGGCCGTTTAAGGGTGTTGATGCTGGGAATGTTCATCAGCGACGGGTGCGGATACCGGTCGTATCCGTCACTCTCTTCCGGGCCCGGACGAGCTCCGTGATGATATGGTGGTGGATAGTCCATGGCGTGTCGACTCCTGGGGCGCACCGCCGCATCCTGCCCGCCGTACCGTCCTGGGCCCATGGCCACCGGGTTGCCGTAGTTGGACCAGAGGTTCCCGCCGTGCTGCGTCTCGCCCCTCAGCTCTGCCATCGTGACGGTATATGTCGCCGTGGCGGACATGGGAGCAAGCTCCTCTCTCCCCCAACCAAGACAGCCGGACCTGGTCTTCGCCTGTTTCCGTCAGGAGGGAGACTCGATCTGCCGGAATACGCTCTCTGGGTGAATACTCCCTCGTCGTTGTTGCCAGAGGGTGTTATTGCATCAGGCGTCTTCTACCAAACATTCCTCCGCAAGTCGAGATGGAAAGGCACACAAGAACAACGACTTGTACGGGAACCAATGTGTACTTGTATAACAAGCCACTAGATCCGCGTTGGAGGGGACCGTTTTATGAAATGTTCGGCACTGTCCCGGGGGCGACAAGGGGGGGTAGGATACAGGGTGTGTGTGTGGAGCGAGGGGGTGCAAGCAGAGGCCAGGCCAAGGCCTGGTAGGGGGACTGACTTTGCGGTGCAGGCCGTCCGCTGCAGGAAACGGGCTACAACCGTAGATGGAAGGAGGTTGAGAAACGAACGGGACCCATCAGGCAGTCAGGCTAGGGCCAGACTATTCTCTACTATTCCAGAGGTACCAAAGTACGCATCTCATTGCCTTTGATGTGCGTATCTCGGTTGTTTCTTAACTGGCCGTGTTATGGCCTGGATTCCCGGAGATCGGAAAGCATACCGTTGGTCTCCTTAATGTTCTTGGCCGAGGCATTCTTTCAATGCTTGGTTAAGAGGAATGAGCCCTGTTATGTTTCTGTCAGAAAATGACTGACGGCACAAGATCGAAGGGGCGGCAGGTTGCAGTTGCCCCGGTCTTCAGTTCCGTCTCTTGCCAGGCGGGAGTGGAGAGAGAGCAAAAGAGAAACGTTTCTCCCCCCTCCAGCAACGCTAAACTGGGTGCATCTCTACGCGATCGGCTGAGGAGAGAGACACGGAGACAGACGAGCAACGGCATGGAGCATGAGCAAGGGCAGGGACAAGGATCCTGGTCGTAGCCGATGACAAGGGGGGGCGGGGATGGGAAGAGTGGAGAGACTGGAAGAGAGACATGAGAGAAGGCAAGACTCGGGCCCCTCCCTCTCTTGTTGCCCTCCAATCCAGGCTCGAGCAGACAGAGCAGGACCCCCGGTCGAGGGCCAGGTAGCGTCGACAGAATCCTCCGAACGGTTTCTGGGCACCCTGTGTTGCGACCCGCAATTTTCTAGAAGACCGTTGGGCAATAAACGCGCCGAAACGAAGGGACCCCCCTCTTGCTAGAGCCAAAGGGAAACGGCGAACGGATCGTCCGTCTTTCTGCGCAAGAGAGAGGAAAAGTCGGTTCACGAGATTGCCATTGACCAGGGTCGACAGGCGGAGAACCAGCAAGCACCCCGGTCAAGTTCGGCTGGCAAGGACAAGAAGCCACAATTACATTGACGCCTCCTTTCCCCTCCCCTCCTTTTCCCCCCTCTCCAAGTCTCCCCCGGTTCGCTTCCCAAAAGAGGCACCACGGCCAGAGCAATATCAGCGCCTGTTATTGACACCGCCCAAACCTCACAATTGACACAAGAGCTTAAACGAAATCACCAGTGAAGCCTGTGACACTAAGGTGGGAAGCCGTCTGGGGATGGTTCCCGAGGTGATACCGACGTGGCTTGTCAGTATTCGGATTCCCGGCTGGGAAGAAGCTCGGCTCGGTGCAATTATCACAAGCCAGGCGGCTGCGGGCTGCGAGCGCGGCGACAGGCGAGAATTGAGAAAGAGGGGGCGCGGAGACAGGCTTTCTGCGTCGTGCACAGCCCAGTCACTGGCGCGCTGCCCACCCTGTAAAGCTCCATCTGAAGCGGGAAGGAGACACGAAGCTTCCCAGCACCCAGGATATGACGTGTGCTGGGTATTGTGAAGAATACGATGCCATATAGTGGCCTGGTGCCTCACAGCCGTTTTGTGTGGATTAGTTACCGTTTCCGTCGAGCCACATGTGCCTCCCTTCTGCGGCGGCAAGCTGCTTGGTCGGTGTTGATGGCGCCTCGTCGATGGGGTTGGAAAAAGCCTATCGGCCGATCTGGTGGTAGTGCATCGTAGCTCACGGACAGGTGAGGGTGATGGAAGGTGGGGGAGATACCCCAGCACACAAGAAGCGGAGGCTCTTTGTAGACATGCCCAAAACGGCATCCCTCAAACGTCGTGCGCATCGTGACACTCTTCCTGTCTCTTATTTTCTTGCCGTCTCTGTGGCGGAAATGCTCAGGCGACGAAATACTCGGGGCTCGCCCACCTGCCAGCTTCGGTTCGCGTCACGCCACACACGAGATGTCATCAGGTAATCTGAGCCGTGGCTGGAGCTCAAGTGATGATGGCTGTCCGCTGCCGGCCGCTGCGGCGAAGAACCCTTGCTGTTCCGCTGATTGGTCCAAGCGCGACTTCAAGTTTTGACAACTCAGGACGAATGCATTGCAGTCCAGACGCATGCGCGCTGCGAATGAAAGGCCTTGCGCATTCGACTTGCAGGGCGGAAGTGTGCCGAGGCAGGGTGCCAGGCAGGGAGTGGACGGCAGGAGTCGCCGGCGCTCCGCGCTATCTCGATCTATCGTGCGCTACTGCGTCCGCAAGTGTGTGCACCTCTCTTTTTCGCACTCCTCATCCATCGTCCACCGCTGAGATAAGCCCCGAGCACGAATCCTCTCAACTCTCGTCTCGCAGCCTGCTGATGAGGGCAGCGTAGCAGAATCCGATCTCATTTGGCGGCTGGCTGGTGTCCCGAGGCCACATGTGCAGCTGCGAGGTGTGCCATTTAATGTATTTATATTGCGCCGCATCCTGGGGAAGGGAGGGCCGCCGTCCAAGACTCGCCCAGCTGTGGGAGGCATGTTTCTAAAAACGACAACGCGGCGACGGCGGTACGGGAGTCCCGTCCTGATGTGGCTGCTGTGCCGCTCTCCCAGACCGTAGAGCCTGGATTTGAAGATTTTCATGTCTGGCGATCCAGCATCAGACCGGATCGCAGCATCAGACGACCCTGTTCAAGACCAAAAATCGCAAGGACAAAAAGTGTTGATCTGATTGACTGACCAAGACCCACCCGGCAGAGGCCGGTTGGCGGTGGCTGTCGGTTGCAACAGCGTCCGCGGTCCCCATGCATTGGCGAACGTTGCAATCACGATTGCATCGGGGCAAGTCAGGGGACAGCTTTCATTCTTTGTTTTTTTCGTTTTTTTTTCTTGAGATCTCACCTTTCCTCGCCACACCCAATCTCTCCCAAGAGCAGCGGCTTTGCAACGCTCGCGCAGAATCCGCCTCCCGAGATTCGATGCCCATTCCCCGTCATCCTTGGTCCCTTGGATGATGGAATGGCGGGATGGCCCAGCAAAACCGTTCTTCGCAGTTGACAACAAGCACCGAATCGCGCACCTCCCTGTGGCCCCATACGCGGTACCACGTTTCACTGGCTGCCCAGGGGCCTGTCAGTCTTGCAGCCTTGTGCTAACTGGTTGCAGTTACACATGAATCAAATAGATCCGAGTCGTCCGACTTGGCCTGTCCAATGGCCCCCGCCCCTCTCGACATGGGGGGACGCGCCTCGCGGTCGTGGCGGTCGAAATGGCGTCGTCAAGGCTCCCCCCTTACCGAGAACGAGGGTCCGTGTAGTGTAGTGAGGAGCCAAGCGACTTGAGGCAGTCAATAATCGAAACAAGATTCGGCAGCATCACGACCGAAAGATAGGACCGACCGAATCCACACCTCCCCTCCAAATCAAGGCGGAGCTGAAGCTGTGAGGTTCAAGTGAACGCTGACGGGCGAAATCACTGCACTGGGACACCGAGAAATGGGTGCGTGTCAATAAAAGGGCTATCAGCTGCGACCGAGATTATCCCTTTTCTCCTCCGTCTCAAAGCGGCCGGTTTAATGGGTATATGTGGAGGGTAATATAGCCAGAGTCCCCCTTGCCACAGCAAACAACTTTGCCTCGTTTCCCGCTGGGGGCGCCGGAACGTTTTGGCGCTGGCCACTTGTATGTGTTTCTTGGAAAGACACTCCCCTTCTTCTTCTCAACAAGAGGATCCGGGACTTGGGTCAGCAAATGGCACCTGGCAATGGTACCGCACTGCCAAACCAAGATTCAGCGATGCTTCCCGGGCTCGATGCTGCCAGCCACCCCGCAGTATACAACTGTTGCAGTGCGAGATCGACATCGAGAAAGCCGCGCCGCCCCTCTTGTTCGTGGTGGGGAAGCCATGTTCTGCAGATGTTTACTACATTACCTCCTGACGATGCCGGCGAAGAAAGAAGCCGGATCATGGATGACCACAACTCCCTATTGCTCCTGTGAAAGTCCAAGCCTCTGTTTGCTGGTTCCAGCTTCCCAGCCAGGTCAGGCTCCAATGTGCTGCAGACTTGGAAATTGGGCGAGCTCGGGAGCCTAGGCCACTTCGAGTAGTGCCCTCCGGTCGGCCGACCCCATCGAGAGTCTCGATGCCGGTCCCACATCTGGCCAGCGTTGCTCAATCAAGACGGGGGGAGCCCTGCGGTCCTTTGCCGTTTCCGCGCCGTGGCGAGGCCAAAGTCCCCCCCCCCATTGTCATCGCTGAATCATCATGCACTACGATAACTGGACGGCATCGCTACCCACTGGTTTGCACGCTTTCACAGAGCCGGCTCCACCACCGCCGCCCGTTGCACGAACGCGGCAGCCGAAAAAAAAAGAAAGGCGGCGACAAACGCCGGCAGCTATGTAGTTGGTCCACGAAACCTGCTCATCAGGCATGTCATCGCATGTCGTTCGGGTAGTGCGCAAGACTGCCGGCGTCATCGCCAGCCGCATCTCGAATCACGCATCTGAACATCACCCCATTCAGACGAGACAGATCAGCAACAAGACCAGTCCGCCGTGGCTGCCTATTCGCTTGTCGGGTTCGGGGTTCTGCATCTTTTTGCAAGTGCCGCGAAACAGGACAGCTTTTCACAATGTCAAATTTCCCGTCTCAATGCGCAAGGGGCTGGGGCGCCCGATGTCGTTGGCGTTGAAGGCTTGCACCCTTTCCGCGCCATGGCGTGGTGAGTGGAATCACAAGCGCGAAAGCCCCGCGACGGCCCTTTCTCCCAAGCCACCGAGTGTTTCAATGACATAATCTTAGGCATCATGCTTTCATCGATTCCTATCCCCATCATGTTCCCATGCTGAATTGAACAGCTAACGTTCAGCTAAGGTGTAGTTTCCGTCCCTCCCACACATTAAGTCTCACTAGTGGCGTTCAAGTGCGGATGGGATTTCATGCCTTATTCCCCCACCATCCCGTCTGGTGCGTAGTGGTCTGCCGTGGCACGTCACAATTACCTACATCAAGGTAAAGTTGCACTGTGGGGGGGGGACGGGCGAGGGGTTGCGTAGAATTGCCGGTTTTCTAAGTTAAGAAACGAGGGATATTGGGGCCAGCGCCACCGCGCTCTGGTTTGCGCCCGCGGAAGAGGTATGGGATGCAGCCCTATCTCCACTTGATTTGGAGGCAGGCTAGGTGCCCAGCATCCCGGAAACAAAGCATTTACACCAGGTCGGGGCGAAACCAATTCAATCTACCTGCTACAGGAGTTTTATGCCGACGAGCATGGAGAAGCACTTTGAGTCATGGAAGAAGCATTCTAGAAACATGAGAGATGGGCCCTCCCATTTGGGGCGTAATATTAAATGTCCATGCCTGGCGGCGCGGTCACTGGCGCATCCGTATTGTGGTGATGAGGCCGACGACCTACTGCGTCCACAGTAGACTTTACCCCGCAAACCAAACCGCCCGCTCTCCACCAGAAACGCTCAGGCAATGTTTTGCAGCGGAGCACAGTCCACGGAGAAGCCGGCCGAGACATGGCGCAAGCAAAGGAGCAGTTCGTCTGAAGGGCAGACAAGGTTAGGAACAGAGCAGGGGCCCCCCTCCCCCCCGTCCGAAAACAAAATGTCTGAGATGACGGTCGAGGGGAGAAGACAGGGTCTGGAAGGGATCCGTGTCGACGCCTCCTTTCGTCTCTGCCAATACACTTGTAGTCAAATCGCCCAGTGTCCAGGACTCCGGTAACACATAATATCGAAGCGCTTTGCAAAGCACTTCACTTCTCGCTCGGCTCAGTTTATTTTTCCCTTTTTTCGACCTTTTTTCGACCTTTTTTCTCTTACTACGGGGGGGTGCGGTTCTGTCTGCACAACTCCCTCACGGGATGCTACCCTGGCAAGGGAAATTCGAATCCGGGGTTCTCAGCGGGTTTGGCCATAAGACGGAGGGTGCTATTGCAGGGCCAGCTGCCAGGACTTTAGCCTGGAAGGGCCGATTCGGCGTCGAGGTTATTGATCCCGGCCAATGGTGGCCTTCAATTGACCAGAGCTGGGAAAACAAGGTGCGGCTGCGTGGATCGGTGGCGCAACGTCGTCTCGTCCTCGAACAAAAATTCTCCACATGGAGGAAAAGAGCACAGGACGTTATTCTTGGACGTCGGTCAGTGCTGAAGCACAAGCAGACTTGAGCAGTTTCACCCAATGAGAGGTCGGCATCTCCGCTCGCTTCTGGGGAAAAGTGGGGGGGCTGGTTTGCCGACGACAGGAAGGTTGAGTCCACAGAACGGAGCGGAACGGTGAGGGACTCGGGCCTTCATCTTGCTTGTTAGCGACAGGCTCGTCTGGTGCTAGCTTGCCGTGATCCCGTCAACCCCCAAACCTTCCTCCGTGCCGATCCTGGTCCGACCCTTCTTTTTTGGTCTCTGCTCAGTTTAAACGCAATCGGGCATGGCTTGAGTTCTGTCTTGAATGCTGACAGGTTGGAAGCACCCCTCCAAAGCCACTTTACCATGTGGTAAAAGTCCCGACCGCCGCTCAGTTGCTGCAGCCGCTCAGACTGCCCACACGTGTTATATCGGCGCGCACAATCGTGGCTTTTCTCTTTCTGATGGATTTCTGCTTCGTTAGCTTGCCCCTTTTTTATTTTGCATCTCCTCACTCTTCCCACATGGCAAGCACGCTACCACTTCAGACAAATGGGGTCGAACCAGAAAAAGCCTTGGTCTCTCTTCCTCATTTTGATCGCACTGTTTCTTCTCTCCCCTTGTCCACAAGGGTAGGGGCGTGTTGTGTGTGTGTGGTCCCAGATTATCACCCCCCAGCAAGCTTTGCGCCACCTACGGAGAGGAGAGAAAACGATGCAGCCGTCAACCGAGAGAAAGGACGCGCCAACTCCCATGGAGAATCCTCATTGGGGGATGGGGGCCATCAATGAAAACAGAGTTTTTTCTTTCTGTTTCTCTGGCAAGCGCCAAAGTTGTGCTGCTTGCTGCAGATGGTCATCCCGCCAGCCACTTTGGCCAGTCAGTCAATGACGAGTACCAAAGTATTGTGTGGTAACGACTGGATGCAGTAAGGTACTGCATCTGCACCCAGTTAGGTGGCCTGCATCACGGTTCGATTCCCTTCCTACCATTCCCTTCCCTTTCCTTTCCTTTGCCCCCTCTTCTGGCCAGGCGCTAGACGGATGACAAGGTTTTGACCGTGCCACGGCATCCGGTTGGGGCATCGGCAATGAAGGACTCGTGAGCACGGAAGCGCGTTCTCTTCAATGTGTGTGTGTATGTGTGTGCCATCAGATCTGACCGACAAACGACGGTCAACAAGGCCAGAATCAAACTGTCCATGGTTCACGGATGGACTCTCTGAGGGTCCACCGGCAGGCAACAGGAATAAAACACAAGCCGTCATGGACCACAGGCGCCGAGTCAACGTTAGTGTGGCCCTCCCCCCCCATGGGCCATGGGTTCGAAGGATGGATCGGGCAGTGGGGAAGCAACTTCGGATGGACGGCAGCGACGAGGCTAACACCAAAATGGCCGCCTTCACCAGAAGAAGGTGAGAACAAGGTGCTCGAAACGGAAAGAGTCTAGGGTGGAGATTAACCAATTCTGGAGCCCGATATCTTTTTCTCTTTCTCCTCTGTCTTTTCGGAGAGGCGCTGGAGCAAACAGCTGCTGCGGTGTCGCCTTTGATCCAATACGACGAGACCGCGCCAAGGAGGATGGGGTCGAGAGGGGGGGCGAGAGGACAAGGGGGGGTGTGAATGCGGGCGTGCTTACAACCACCGTTGGCCCTTTTTGGCCCCGATCGAGAACGGCGTTGCAACGCAAGAGGAGTCGTGGTCAGGGTGACAAGGGCAAAGAACACGACGAGCCGGGGTAGAATCGAGGAGGGAACTGAGAGAGACGAAAAAGAAACATTCGCTTTTCTCTCTCTGAGCAGAAGGTCCGAAACGCTATTCTAGTGTGGGCAACGGTCTGCTTGGAGAGAACAACGTCTTTTTCCCAAGCCAAGAATGCTGTATTTTGTTGTTCGTCCCAGGCCTTCATTTCATCTTTTGTCATGCTCTCCATTCTCAGTCATGTTCCTTCTCCACCATCGCATCTCAGTTCCTCGCGCGCACCCCTGGCCTTTTTGGGAGCGAGCCGGGGGAGAACCGCAGCCACCAACAAGGGAGGAGAGATTTTCTCCTTCGGATTTGGCCCCAAGGGGGAAGGCGGGCATTGTTCGGTTTGGGAATATTGATATCGAATTGAGGGGAAAGAAGAAAAGAATGAATGAGAAGCCGGACCCCCCCCCCCCTTGGCATCCATGGCCAGACAGCAGGCTAGCAAGGAGCAAGGAGCAAGGAGCTGGACTGTTGCGCTTGCGGAACCAAGTACCGAAAACGCAACGCAACGCTCCGCAATGCACAGCAATCGAAAAGCCAGCCAGTCAGTCCAGACAGGCACACCGCCCCCCCTGATCCAGGCGTTCGAGGGCACTTGTGCTGGATGCTTACTCTTGAAGTTTGCTGTTTGCTTGTTTGTTGATGCAGTAATACTGATCTCCCCTTCCCGTGCTGCGTACAGTACAGCTAGTTAGCTGCGAGTCGAATGCCGTATCACTTTGTTGGCGGGAACACTTTCAAGGGGAGGGAGAAGATAACTTTGCTATGCGCGGGTTTCCATCCATCCGGAATTACTCATTTGGATCATAGCAGACCAGCTAAGAAGCGATCAAACGATGGCATCTCCGTTATCTTTTTTTGCCCGTTGTCTCTCTGGTCTCCCTGTCCATGTCATCGTCATGTCCGGTGTGTAATGAGGTGCTCTTTGCACTATGCTGCACGCAAATGATGAGGTGATGGGGAAATAACCTGAATACGACAAGAGACAGAGACTAGCTGAAGCTTATTGACAGCAAGGCATCAGGGCAAGGCAGACAGACTCAGATCAGACCAAACTGACGGCAAGCAGCCCGGGTTGGTTGCCCGAGACATCCGTAAGGTGGATATGCAACGGAGGAGGAGGAGGTGTTTACGGACATGTCATCTCAAACTCGATGCTGCTTCCGCGCTCGAGGGTGTACTTTTTTTATCTACCTGCAAGAGTCGGCAAGTTGCGTGATACTTAGTCACTCCCATCATCGCCGTCATCGCCTAGACAAAACCAAGAGGCAGGCTAGCAACGCAACGCAACACAACCCTCACCATCCGCACAATACATACACACATATGTACATACATATACACCACTCCTGCATGGCTAAGTCCGGGTCAAGCAATACAAGTTCATTCTGACCACCCTCTTTTACTGTTTTTTTTCCCATTTGTTCTTGGAGCTTACTTTCATCTGATCCTTTACGATCTGGAGAAACATCTGCATCAAGCCCATGTCATGCTATTTCGCCGCGGGTTTAAAATCCGGAGTATTTATTTATCTCCAAGTATTATGAAGTACGGGTGTTGCGTGACGAACCAACGGTTGAGCGGGACGGCGCGGTCGGCTCTTCCAACCATCCATCCATCCATCCATCCATCCATTGATTCCACCATCCCACCCCATTAAAACCTGTCTGCAGTAGGATTTTGTATCGTTCATTGTTTCGGACGGACCACAGTTACTAATCCCAATCCCAATAGCCAGCTAACCATAAGGCCAAAGGGCGCTGGTGTTTATCACTGTCAGGCTGAGATGCTCATTATTTCCTTTTTGGTTCGGGGTGGCTTCTCTCTCTGTCTTCGTACATGCATCCTGTTTTATCACCAGATTTATCACAATATCTATACCTATGTCTATACCTTACCTCGGCATGTATAAGTCCTGTCGTCCTACGGTATATATGTAGGGAGCAGGCGTCAATCCCCTGGTAACTATTGTGGGATCTAGCCTCGCTCTCGACTTCTCGGATTGGATGACATGACGCTATTTTCCTACTTCTCGTACCGCCAGCTAGCTAGCTGGGCTGCTAAGGGAACATTGGTAGAACAGGACTTTTTCTTTCTCTGTTTGCCCCACCCCCTTCCATCTCTCTCTCTCTCCCTACCCCTGCTTGTGCCGGCCGGCAATGTCATGTCGTTCTCTCTCTTCCTGCTTACTGCGAGGACCAACACCAGCCCAAAATTCTTTCCCAAGGATTTGTTTGAAGCAGTTACTACCTAGCTGGACCAGAACGGAAATGTGTGCTTGCTTCTTGTACGACCTTACACGCATGTTCCGGACGGGGGACATGGACTCCGGTTTTTTTTTTTAAACAACGACGGAGAATATTCTCACAAGGACAAACCAGTAAGTAAGCAAGAGACATAAGAAAAAACGGTAACGGCATTCCGTACCCTACCTTACAATATGCATGGAGGCTGGCTGGGCAGACATGCCATTATGTTTGCTCGCCCAAAGAAAGCTGTCATCGCGAAGGGAACCCACCAAAACAGGAATCGGAACGCGCGGTTCAGGTTCAGGCCACATTTTACTTCTGTTTCTGGTCTCCATCTATTGAGCGAGATACGTAGTAGGTTTCGGTATCCTGCGTCGAACCATGCTAAACTGAGAGCTGCACTGCGCTGATCTCGAAGTCTTTGCCGCTTTTCGGTTACCATTTCCCGTTCCCCAGCCTCCAGTTTCCATTCATCATGACCCGATTCTGCCCTTCTTGCCGCCTTGCCTTTGACCAACCCAGCCCACAGTGCAGTATAATGCAGGCTGGGTGCAGTGCAGTTGAGGGCGGTACAATTGCAGCAACAGAACAAACGAACCCCCCTGAGTGGATCACCCTCCTTTTCCCTGCGTAGGCGGTCCTCGGGGGGGCGGAAGGAAGAAGGACCCGATCAACACAAGGGCGGCAGTGGAGAGAAGAGGAAGGGGGGGGGGGCGAACTTGAGCCCGGTTCGGCTGTGATTTGGTCATCGGGCAGCCATGATGTCTATCTCATCCAGCCACCATGGACCTCTCAGCCAGCCCAGTCCCAATCCCAGCCAAGCATCCGGAGTCAACCAACAATAAAGACCCCGTCCCGACTACAAGAGGCTGGATGACTGGGTGACTGTCCACGGTGGCTTTACTGGCTTGCATAGGTACACTGTGCCTGTGCTTCCGCGGTTTCTGTTTTTACTTGCGCACGTGAGTGGAGCCAGTGTCAGTCATGTCTCTCTTCTCGCTGCCAAAAAAAAAAGGGAGCATAATGGGGGTGATGTGATGTGATGTGATGTGGGGACAGAGCGGTTGGGGAAGAATCAACGGAACACACACAGGACGGGAAAGGCACAGCCAGTCATAATCGCCATTCCATCCACCCACCCACTCGGTCAGGTAGTGTGTACTTGGCTGATGAGTTCAGTCAGGTCATGATTGTGAGAGGTTCTGGCAACATCAGGGCAGGGGCAGTCGCAACCCTCCCCCCGGTTCCACTGTCTGTCCCCTTGTCGCCCGTGACTTGCGTGTTCACTGTTACGGTCGCAGCGGCGAGCGGCAGACAGAGTGAGATAGGTCCGGCCGGTATCCACTTTGAGATACTTCGTACCTACCAAGGAAGAGTAAAGGAAAAAAGGAGCATGGAAAGAACGGAGAACCCTGCAGGAATGCATGCCGAGACGAGTTCCTGAGAATGAGACGACGACGCACGTACACACGCAGTAACCGGGGCAGAAAGGGAAGAAAAGCAAAACACGCGATGAAGCAAGAGAAGCGGAAGCAGGATACAGGGGCCATGGGGACAGACAGGGACGAGGACTCGGGGACGGGGTACGGGGTAGTTACTGGGTACGGAGGGCGGTGATGGGAATGGGCACGATTTTTTTCTGTAGAGAGAGAGGGTGATGAATGAGTTGCGTACCTAGTTACTTGCCTATGGGGGCAGGCACTTACTTGGGAAGTCAGTGTCGGTTTGCCAGCCGGCATATCTAGGGGGGCAAGTATGGGCATCTCTTTGTTGTGATTAATAAAAAAAAATCTTGCCTCCATTATCTCCAAACCCCATCACCATCGCCATAACCTCTATATCTATCCCTCATAACAACTCATCAACAGACGGAGCTCAACACGAAAACCCAACCGCCCGTCCCATCAAGGTACCTACCCATTTACACGCAAAATAAACAATCCCCATGCCTTGACCGCAGCCCCAGCACCGTTAAAAAAAGATATATGAACTCACACTTTATTGTGAGTTGAGCGTTTGACCTTTCAGCCCACTCCGGGCTCACTGCTCAGCGCCGACCGACACCGACGCCCACATTCCAGCGTTGTATTTTCCTCCCATCCTCGGTGCCCTGTGCTTCTCGCTCCCCCACCAAGAAGACTTGACAGAAGTGAAGGAAAATAGAGGGGGGTGCGGTGCGGTAGGTTGCAAAATCTCGCCAAAGGTACCGCTGCAACGCTGCTACGCTACGCCGTTGAGGGGACGTAAACCGTCGTATTTGGAGGCGGACGGGGGGGAGGGGGGAGATTTTTTTTTTGTACCTGCCCAGACCCAGCCAGAGAGACCAGAGCCGTGCCGAGTTCCCTCCGACTTGGACCAGAACAATAAAAAAACACAATCCAGAATGATTGAACCAGGGAAGAAAATCGCACTAAAAACTGAACGCTCCGCAACCACACATAACCGTAGCCGCTACCACCGCTACAAGCGAGAAGACAGAAAGAAAAATGTCACCTAGCCATTGCATATCATATCTCCGAAGCGGATTCGATGGCTCCTTTAGGGTACGCAGGTAGCACTCAAGTGACACTCGGTGACACTCTGTCAGATAGGCGCCATGATACTTCCCCCTGGATTTACTCGAGTTGGGTCCGGTTCGACGCCTCATCATCCATGATGGATCGCAACTGTGTCATTCATCAATCCCTCCCTTGCCCTCTAGATAATCTACACCCCTCTGCACTACTCTACACGTGTCCCATGTGCCTCCCGCCCCTGCTGTATGGTAAACCCCCCGCACCCGCTGCTGCGTGTAATGTATCGCTGGATATGTACAGTTTATATTTTCCCGGGGAAGGCGGAGACTGCCCAGATCTGAATCGACCAAAGCAGAATTCTCCCCCGGGCGTGAATCCCAACTCGGCCAGGTTCGGTGGGTCTGCGTGGCGTCCGTATTCCATGTACCCGTATTAGCCTCTTATCGGTGCCGACGACGTGCATCAAGGCGCAAGGCGTGCGAAGTGGTGATGGAGGTGGTGCCGTGATAAAAGCTCGGTTGGGTGCGGTAAATGCGTCGAGATATTGGTCTTCGAGATATTCGTTCACAGATCATCATCCCTTTTCTTCAAAACAGGATATCCTCCTCGTCGTTCAGCGCCAGCTGGACAAATTGCCGGATCCATGCCTGCTGGGCAGGGTCCAGCTCGTCGTCTCCGTCAGCCGGGTCCCGTGCGCCAGGTGCGTTGCCATTGTTGATATTGTTGTTGCGACGCTGGTGGTGCTGCTGCTGGTGCGCCTGATTTGCTTGATTATTTTGCCGGACAGCAGCAGCGCCACGAGGTCCTCGTCCCCGCTGTCCCCGCCCGACTCCATCTCGCCTTCGCCCTGGTGCCCTGGCGCCGGCCCCGGCGACGATATGGATTCCCCCTCGTCCCTGTTGACCGGGTGCACGGCCTCGGGGACCGCCGCGACCCGCCCCTACCGGCTGATTAGCGGCTATCCTCAAGACCAAGGGTCCTTCTCTAGCGATGCCAATCTGTCCACCCTCGAGAGCCTCCCCTTCCGCTCGAGGAGGATCCACTCCAGGGCCGTCCGCGGGCGCCACTGGTTGAAGATCTGCTACTTCCACCTCGTCGTCCTCTGGCTCTTCAATCTCCGGCACGAGATCACGTAGAGGTTCGGCCGCCGCAACACCGTAGCCCACATCATCGCCGTCCCCGTTCTCGAGCTCCCAAAGACGCATATAGCAGCCCGTGACGCGGCCGCCTGGAGCTTCGTTAAAATGCTGGTAAGGGTTGCCCGGATCGAGCCAGGCAGAACAGAGATAGCAAAAGTGCGTCTGACAGCGGTAGCATATCATATGGTTGCAGCCCTGAGTCTTCTGGGCTGGAGCGGCGCAAGTTGGACACGGCGTTGTGTGCAGCTTCATATACTCTATTGAAGCCTGCTCCTCCGCCGTCAGCTCTGCCCTGTCGCGCCGGGGATAGCAGCGCACGAACTCCCCATGCCATGACTGGTGGCAGCGACTGCAAAAGGCAAACCCGCAGTCGTCGCAGATGGCGAGCAGCTCCTTGGCTGCCTTATACGGCTTGGACTTGCCGGAGCCGTCTGTGTGTTCGGGCTCATCATCTTCATCTTCGCTGGCCGAATCGTCTGAGGCTTCGGCCAGCTCGAGCCCCTGGGGCTTCTTGTGCTTCTTGGATCGCGCGGCCCCGTTGCACCACTGCCGAGGACAATAGATGGTATTCTTGTCAGACTCGAGCTCTGTCTTGTACTTGAGCGTGACGTAGCGTTTCACAACCTCTTGATCGAGTGGTATCTGCAGAAGTTCGCTCGGGCTGATGAACGTTTTTGGCTTCTTCCGCTTCTTGCCCGTGCTGGGTGAGTCGCAAGCCTTGAGCCGATCTCTTGCGCAGTTGGGTGCGAGACAGCGCACCGAGGCCAGGTCGCCCTCCTTGATGGCGTTGTTGTAAAAGTCTTGCAAACAGTCGACGCAGAAGACGTGGCCGCAGTCTAGCATTCGGTGGCAGACGGCACCCTTCTTGGGATCTACCTTGCGTTAGTCCTGGCCACCTCAAGAGTAAGTGACAAACATACCAAGACAAACGCCACATGTAAACGTCTCCTTCTCAAACGCGGCACGCCTCGCCCTGATATCATGGTCGAGAATGGTAATCTTGTGCTGTGGATCGACCTGGAGAGCACCGCTGTCGCAGACAAGCCCAAAAACGTCCTCGGCCGACTGTTGGATATGGTCGATGTAGGTGAAGCCGACCATATCCCGACCCATATCCTCCCACAGCCGCGGACCATCCTGCTCCAGCCGGCGCACCGTGTCGGTAGGCAGCCAGGGAGGCGTGGTTGAGATGACGATGCGGGGAGGTTCCTCGGCGGGATACCGTGGTCCAAATGTCAGCTCGAGATGCAGCGATGGCAAGTGAGCAAGCTCGTGTGAGTCGACGGCCTGGGCATTTTCGCTGTCGACAGGAACATCGTGGTTGAGGACTGGGTTGGCAGAAGTGTCTGCTGTTGCCGGAAAGTAGACGATGACGGCCTTGGAGGGGGTGACGGGCACGTCAAGGGTTATCGTGTAGGGGTCCTCTGGGCGGAGTTGCTGAATTTCTGGATAGATGGCAGTGAGCGAACTGAGTTCGATATCTCGGGGATCCTCGTCCGAGTCGAGCGGCGCCATCTAAACGGGCTGGTCCGGGTGTCTTGCTATCTGAGGGCCGCGGACAGACAGTAGAGTGGTCGGAAAACGATTTTGTGGGAGTCCATGTGCTGAAATTATCTCGCTGGTGGGGGGGATGGCGACAGATTTACGCCTGGTAATTTTGGCTCGGTATCGGATCCTGAGGTTGACGTACCAGTGGAGAGTTGCGAGTTGGAAAAAGGCAGACTGAGCAGTTACCCAAACTCAATCCTGGTGGATAGGTAGTCAGCATCTTGCAAGTTCAAGACAACGTCAGACCGACCTGATCAAGCGCTAGCCGTAAGACATTGTGTCGCCACTTGTCTCGAACCTTTAAGACTGCCGCCGTCGAACGCCGTCGATGACTCGTCTCGGCCTGACCCCAAGCACCCCCACTTTATTTTCTGGGGGTTGAGGGACCCCAGGCCGGGAGGTGCGGGCTTTGCCGAGCCGTAATTTTCGTGTAACGCACTTTGCACCTTGTTAATTCTCATTCTCTCGGCGACCAGGCGACTCGACCTCAACGACGATGCGATAACACACATATCAATTGTCTTGCATCTTCTTGCTCTTAACCCGCCTGAGCGACCTGGCCAAGATGTCCGACGACGTCACTCCTCTGGCCTCTCTCTCGCTCACCCATGTCTACTATGTGGGTTCCTTTTCCCTCTCATCCATCTCTCTTCATTCTGACATGTCCCAGAACCCCGACGACCCTATCTCCCTCCTCTGCGCATGGCTTGCCCTCGTTCCCCAGGCGCTATGCGTTGTATATGCGACACTGATCTGGTCAACTCGCGAAGCCGAAGTCGCCCTCATGTTCGCCGGACAGCTCGGATGTGAGGCTGTCAACTTCATACTCAAGCGGCTAATCAAAGAGGAGCGGCCGCAGCACATTCATCGGACAAATACGAAAGGTTACGGGATGCCTAGCTCGCATGCCCAGTTTGTCTTCTTCTGGGCTGTGGCGTTGAGTCTGTTCCTGCTAGTGCGGCATCAGCCAAGGGTACAGGCGAAGAGAGCCAATAAATTAGGGGAGGGCAATGGGAGGGCGAGAGGACTGGCGGCAGATATTGAGCGGTATGCACATGAACCGTGGTCGCTGGTCGAGAGAGCTTTGGTAAGCGTCGCCGCCTTAGTGTTAGCTGGGCTGGTGGCGTGGAGTCGCGTGTATTTGGGCTATCATACTGTGAATCAAGTGCTGGTGGGCTGCACAGCCGGTGCGGTGACTGCCGTAGGTTGGTTCGTTGCTACATATGTTGCGCGAGAGACAGGATTGTTGGCATGGGTGCTCGAGATACCCGTCGCAAGATGGCTTCGGCTTAGAGACCTGGTGGTAGAGGAGGACTTGTGTCAGGCGGGTTGGGAGAAGTGGGAGGGCAGGAAACAGGTGGCGATCAAAGCCTCCAAAGTATCTCCGGGTAAGAAGAAATCATGATACGGACGTTATTGCTAGATTGAAAATTGAACAATTCGATAAATAATTTTTGTATTCTCTGCTTCTTGAGCAGCTATCCATCGGGCATCGCCCATCCCACCGGAGTCTCTTGGACTCTTTTCACTTACACATGACATCAAATGATAGTACTGTGACAAAACTCCCCGCAAATGCTCAGAGGGCAGCCAGGTGCACGCAGTGAGTATCGCCTGAGGACGCCGTCATGATGCCAACTTGATAGACCGAAAGTATGGCACCGCCATAAGGGAGCGACGAAAAGAAACATGGAAACAAAACCAGCCACCCTGGACCGGACAGTGGTATCGCCAACACTCAACAAAAAGGACAGTCGCCCGTCTCCTCAACGCCTTGCCTACATCAATTAAAAAGGTGAAAAAAAAGGTATCCGCCTTCCATAGTCTTATGGTACCGGCCAATGTGTTGCAGAGACCATCTATGACCACGCCATATCCAACACCTGAAAATGCTTGAAAACAAGAAGCGCAAACTTGGGCCACGACTGATCAGATCCAGTCGGACTTGGCAGTGGCGGCCTTTGATGGGCTCACGCTGCCGCTGTTTGGCTTTGTTGGTGATGGGTTGGTCTTGTGTGCCGTGAAGCCGACGCCCCTCGGGCTCGCCAGCTTCGCCTTTGTCGGGCTCTGGGGGTTGTACACATTGGGGCTCAACGTAATCTCATTATCCTTGAGATCATCGTCTTCGTCGCTGCTGAGGTCGTCGTCAGGCACTGCCACGTTGAGACCAGGGACTGGCGGTAGCGTCTTCATCCTCGCATCCTTTACGGGATTGCGTCTGGGTGAGTCGTCCACCAAGGTGTCCTCTTCGGTCGGGCTCGATACGGGAGTCAGCAGAGCCATAGGGCGCCCGCTAAGCGGTGAAGCATTGTCTTTGTTCTTCATCTTGGGGCAGTCAAGGTGATATACCTTGGTATCATTTGCCACAGCCTGTGTCTTAACGACTGGTGGCATGTCATCGACTGACGACAGACGCAAACCGATCTGTACGGTCGCTGACGACACCAAGGACGAATCCCGGCGGTGTCGACCGTTGGTCAGAGCCCGCATTGATGGAGGCGGTTTGAGAGCATCCAAGTCCGCAGCATTGGATTTTGTATTTGGTGAGTATGTGGTGGCGGGCAGGAGCGCGATAGATGATTTCGCGCTAGGAACGCCTCCGGGAAATAGAGAATATGACCGCTTGCGCATGTGGCTGAGCGCCGACGACATGGCGGAGAAGCGCGCAGGCTCTGGTGCTCTCGGCATTGTCGGCATAGGGTAGACGGAATGAGATCCCAAGGGGTTCGGCAGCGGCTCTTCGTAGACCGAAGAAGAAGGCCTTCTGCGCTCGTCTCTGAACTCCTCTTCCTTCTCGTCGCCAATCAAACTCAGATCACTGTCGACTCGCCCCAGGTTCCTCTGGCCCCGCACGTAATTGAGCATGTGGCCATCCGAGTCAGGTTCGTCGGCGCGCCTGATCTTGTACTTGAGCTTTCGTCTCTCGTACTCGCCCACCTTATCCCGAGGGCCAATGGTGGAGATCGTGTTCGACTTCAAGAACAGATACAATCCGCCTGTCATCAATCCTGATACATTGACAACTACCGAAGCGATCATGCCAAGCGTAAGGGCATCCGGACCTCCTCTAGGGTCGATGAATGCCATATAAAAGAAGAATGGGATGACAAATCCCTGTCGACTGTTAGTCTGCAGCTAGAGTGGAACCATCTTCGGGACTCACGTTGGATAGAATGGCTAGCGCCATGTAATAAACCATTCTCGACGCTGAAACTCTCGCCGTCACCTCAACCTTTATACTTCGCGTCAAACGAACAAAGATGATGCCGGTGCATACGAGCAGCGTCGAGATGACAGTGGCGAGGAGCGCAAACGCGCCCGTTGACCAATGCGAGACAAAGAAGAAGAGTGATGTTAGGCAGAAGTTGGGTGCGCGGTCGAAGTTGGCTACGAGAAAGTTGATGAGTGTTAGGATGCCGACGATGGCCAGGCATATCGTCACGTTCCACTTCGCTCTCGGCGCAAAAGGTTGGTCTTTCCGCAGCGCTCGAATTGCCATCTCGATCGCGAACACGAATTGGGCGTAGGGAGCGAGGAAGAGGGCTGAACCTGTTAGACTATGACTTTACGGTGGAAGTTTGCTGCTTACCAGGAAACATCATCTGGCCCACCATTGTGCATCCTGGCCCTAGAAGTGTGTCGAGGCCTGTGGACTGAGCCACGGCAAAGGTGATGCTTTGCACCACTATACAGAACGACAAAACCAGCGGGAAAACCTCTCCTTCGGGTACGAAGGTGAATCCATTTCGCCTGTCACGAGTGAGTAGATAGTCCTCCTTGCGGCCTGGTAAGCCATACCTAAAGGTAAAAGTCCTGTCATTCCTCTTTTTCCTGTAATAGCCGTCGAACAGAATTCCAACCGCAGTCGCGAAGGCGGCAATTGTGTTGAAGGTAGCTAAGATGATGGTCGAGGTTCGGATAGACTTGGCGGCGGCAAATCTGAACTCGTTGAAGAGCATCTGTTGAGTGGCCGACTGATTGGCGGCCGACTGGAACAGGCCATTCCCGGAGACGTTGATATTTCTTTGCGGACCGCCGAAGTTCACGCTCCCTCCGTCGCCCCGCGACTCCAACCACCCGCCGAGGCCGCCATCGAGTAGTGGTGACATTGGGCTCGTCGTTAGATAACCGCGAGGTTGGCGATGAGCCGTAGCAGTGCCCTCGGTCCCGGTGTCGTTAACTCATCTAATCACGTCGTCGATTCGCGCATACGTCGTCGTGCCGATGTGTGGAGGAGAGGAAGAGGGAAGGGAGCACAAGGTGCGGGAGGGAGAGAGGAGAGTGTAATGGTAACGCCCAGGCAGGAGAAGGTGGGCCAGGCGTGGTGCTGGGGCAGGGGTATCACACCTTGAGCTCAACCACGGACCAGACGAAACAGTCCCCGACCCATCGAGCACTCGCAGCAAACTGGGAATAGAAACAGGGACCAGGGTGGATGAGGAGTAAGGGTTTTTTCCAGAAGGAGGTCAGTACGACACGCATAAAGGAAGAAAAGAGAGCAGCGCTGGGTCCCGGTCAGCGTCTTGAGGAGGTAATGGGGAGGCCCTGAACGGGCCTGGGTCACCGCTTGGCAGCGAGATGGGGTCGATTGCGGCCCATGGGACGGTCTCCGCGGGCAGGAAAGAGCCGGCCAGGGATAGCTGGAACTGCTGCTCCCCACCCTAGATGCGGCGTTGGCCGCAGCGGGCGAGGGCACCATCCCGACCGGGGTGCATGAGCTAGATCGGGCGGGGACTGCTCAGAGTCAGCACAGACCTCCATCACCTCGAAGCCCATGGCTGCGCAGTTTTGATGGAAAGGCATTGATCCGGTACTAAGGACGCTGGGCCCAAGCAACGGCTGGTGGCCACAGTCGATCGGGCGGGAGCTCAAGCTGCGAAGCATTGTCGCGGTGTGGGGTTGAAGCAAACTTGTGACAAGCTCAGGTTTCGCAACGGCCAGGGGCTAGGGCTCTTTCCAACGTCGAGCTTGAGCCCCATGGTGGGGTTGTGGCCTAAAGAGGAGAGGCGCCTTGGCAAACAGGGGCACGGCAGGGAACCCCGGTCGCGGATCAAACCTCAAGTCAACCTCCAGCCAAGACTAGCCCAGGACCTGCTCTTACCACGGTGCGCATGCCAGCAGCAATCGCGTCGAAAAATAGCATCGTCTGCCTGATGATCATCGTAACCCATCAGCCTATGATCTAGGAATATAGCCGTGGCTGTCGATGAGCTCTGCTCTGCTCACAAACTCAAAGTGGAAGAGAGACGGCATCACAGAGCACGCAGCGATCGACGTTGGACTGCAAGTCGTGACTAATTCGAGTTTTGTCAAGCCAACAAACAGGCGGCCAACATATGGTGTGGACCGTTTTGAACAGGCAAAGCAGGCCTCTTTTGCGATCATTTTTGCAACCCTCAACTCGCCGTGGAACGGCCGCCCAGTTTCGTCCAGTCCTCTGCAGCAAAACATCTTCGCCTCTCTCAGCTCTGCACGCTCGTCTCAGCTTTCGATTGGGTGGTCCAAGTTTTTTCCAAGAGTCTGATGTCGCAATGGTGCGAACGAACTGGTCGGCTCGTCCGCCCCCATACGCTTGTACTTGACACAAGGCGTGTATCGGATTCCGGAAATCCTCGGTCTCATGAGAGCCACGCTAGGGTGCCTTGCAAGAAGCACAAATTGTTGCGCTGCTATTGGCATTGTCGGCCAGGTTCACGCAGATCGTTACTGGCGGGAGAACATCCCCCATACTATGGACTACCGCAGGGCTAACTAACGATGGACCGAATCATTGGTAGAGCAGAGATCAGAGACGACAATGGTGGTGGTATTTCCGAACATGTAGGAATTGTCGGCCGCGAGCGAGCGACCTCTGTAGCTTCAATATTTTCGCTCTCGCCGACGAAGGCGTCGGGGAATAACTCAACAAGCACTCGGAACCAGCAAAATTCCCTCCGAGCCATGAACAAATGTTCCACGAAATTCCCGTGGCAGTCTATCTAATGGGACTAACCTGCAGGTAGGCCACAGGTCGTAGAGAGCGGGCCCCACTACACCACTTCTGACCAGACGGGAGAATGGTCTGGCCTGGCCTGGCCACGGCAGAAACAAGCATCCACCGTCTCAATGCTCCCCGCACGCAAGGACGCAATATCCATAGGGAAGCTGGAAAGTGATAGCCCCGAAATGAATAAGGGTGTTCCGACCGGGGACTCTGGCGGTGCTAGGTAATTTTCGCCCGGCCGACGCTAGCGAACGAGGCTGTCCCAGGTGCTCCATCTCAGCCGTTCAGACGAAAATGCCATCCGAACCACACCAATTACGTACAGCCGCCCTCGTACTGTCGCTCGGGCATACCGCATGCCGACCGAGGTGGGTAGGCATGAGCAAACACCGGCATCGGCAAATGGCACAGGCAAATTTGATATGTATCCAGGCGAACGCAAAGCAATGGGCAATGACCAGATCACATTGGAATGGGTAGACCCAAAGACATAATTTCGCCCTCGCCTGTCACTCGCTGATGAAAATCCGCATTGTTTCTTTTGCTCTTCTGCCGTGCCTCGTGGCCCGGCGGGATATCGTCAATAGCACGCCGGGCGATCTCCATAGTAAATCCAGCGGCTGAAGAATGCCATGCTTGGCACGCGGCGATGCCGTCGCGATTTGTCGTCCCAGGCTTGTGGATAAATCTCTAGCTCGTCCTCACATAAATGAAGTGCCCACGTCCGCTCACCCGTGGGGTGTCTGGCACGTTCTCGTTCAAAATGTTTCTTGGGGAAGATACCATTTGTCGATCGAAGCGAGACAATCGCTTGTGGGCTGACTTGAGAGAGCGAGATCGAGATGATATTCTTTGTTCCTAAGATGATCTGTCATTGAAATCTGCCATTCGGCCTACTTGACAATCGCTGATCAAAGAAAGGTAGGAGAGCTGAGCTTCCATGTACAGCTTTCAGCTATATCTGTCATATATGACATGTATTATGTGTGGCCTGAAAACCCAGCTCCATGGTTGACAATGAGCTGCCAAATTAACAATAGATGATAACGACAGAGTTTGTTCCACCCTCAATTTACCTGCCGTGCTCTGAGCTTGCCTTATTCCAACGACGGCATCAACCAATGGCTCCAACAGTTTTCGACATGAGCCTGTCACTTGAGCTTCTTGGCCTCCGTCGCAGCCTCTCTGACCTTGAATGCATCAAAGATATCCGACGCGGACACGTAAATAGAGTAGATGGGAATAAAAACCCAGAGCGTGTTGAAGAACACCAGATAGAACCAGAGATACATGAAATTGCTTGTGTCTAGGTTGATGTTCCCAACAAGCCACTCGGGGCAAAATGTCATGAACCCTATAGTTTCATCAGCTTATCACCGTTGTTCCCTCACCAGATCGGACAAATTTGAGAAAAGAAAATAAGAAAAAAACCTACCGCCATAGAGCTCCGCCGTAGCGAGCATAATCATAGTCAAATTCACCCTTGGATTCTTCTTCGCAATATCATAGCAAGCCCAAACGGCCATCGGCCCAACCACAAAAACGGTCAACAATTCCAGGCTGACAACGGTGAGGTCAACACCCGCCCAGCGGCGATCGGCTCTAGCATACACCATCCACAGCTTCGCCATGGGGTGGCTGCCGCCAGCCTGAGCGCCATGGACGCGGCCCGTGTAGCCCAAAAAGTTGTGAGGGTCGGGATATGCACCTTTGGCAACGGCCGAAGAGGAGGGAACCGACGATAGGAAGCAATGGTAGAGGAATGACCCCTCCAGCGCGAAGTGAATCAGGGCATCGAAGGCGTGCCAGATGAAGAGGAAGCGGAGCGGGCCTGACGTTTTGGCGTCCAACGTGACGCGGGAGAGGCCGTATGCGGCTCCGAGGATGGCGAGCACGGCGGACAGCGATATCAGCGTTGTCGCGTCGAAAAGATCGGGCGGAAGAGTCGACATTTTCGCTTCAATTTACTTTTCAGCCTTCCAACCAAAACTCGAACCGTAAGAGGGGAGAGTGAGGGGAAGCCGCACGGAAAGCAATCAGCAGGGGTTTTTCATCAATTGGCTCTTGTCGTCGCCGTCGTCGTAGCGACGCAACACAACGGCCGAGAGGGGGGCCGTGCGCAGTGGAAATTTGCAGCCCATCTCGATGCGGGGCTCAAAACTGCACAAGTTCCAAAGTCAAGGTAGAAAATCCGGTTGTGATTCTTTAGCTAAGGCCGAACCATGTCAGGGGTATGTAAAACTACAATCCTCCCATGTGCCAGGCTTGCCGCGAAGGCGTGCTGTGGCAAACATTGCAAAAACGCCATCCCAAATAGGTACGAAGTACACTAGCGTGTCCCATGCCTGACTCTAACCCAAAACCGATCCTATCCCGCCGCAAGAAGCCTGCAGAGCTCGAAGACCGGTCGTGACCCAGTGTCGAAGGGGGGGATTGATGCCATTTAGTGAGTGGCAGCTTGCTTGTTGGCCTCGGCAGAAGCGTCGTGCTTCTTCTCCTTGGTCTTGTCCGAGATGGCGTCGCCAGCGGCCTGGAGACTGGGAAGTATGTCAGTAACTGCGAGGAGCAGCTAAGGAGGATAAGACACTTACCGGTCACCAACGCCAACGTTGCTGTCCTTGGCGACCTCCTTGTTAGCCTCCTTGGAAGTACCATGGGCGGTGCCCTGGATCTTGTCGGAGACGTAGTTGCCGGCGTTCTTGATGGTGTCCATGATGGTTGATGGAGTGTGTGAAGAGTGTGTTTTGTTGAGCGAAGCTTGTGTATGCAGAATGTCTTGATGCTTGAGTGCGTTGGTTGATGACGGAGAGAGGAAAATTGGTTGTGGGTGGGAAGATCCGGTTTTATAGACGATGGGGAGGCTCACCAGTGAGGTTCACAAACGCGCAGTTACAGACAACCGCATCACATGAATACCGACGTCATAGGAGGGTTTGCTCCGGTCCCTGATTGACAAGCAGGAGCCCCCCGGCGAGTCACCCGCTTGCAAGCGTTTGAGGAAGGAGCAACATGGCCGTCAAAGGCCCTGCGGGCCCCAAGGTCATCCAAAGGTGCAAGCTTGCCCACCAGACGGATTGCAGGTGCATGACGTCAGGGCTGGCTCATGGGGTGTGGGGAGCACAGCGGCAGAAATGGAGCCAGAGATGCGGCAGTCGCCTCCTGAAGCGAGCGGACCTGCCAGCAAAGTGCCTTGAGAACTGCTCTCCCCCCCTGCAGGTTGAGCTAGAAACTCTACTTTCGGCGGGTTAGCCTGGCCATCCAGATCACCCCTGACTCTCAGCAGTTTCACGAGTCCCTAGTCTAGAACACGATTGAATCTCCTAGAGTTCCCACCTGCTCTCCTTTGCTACTTCCTAGGACATCCTGATGAGCTCTTTAACGACGTCAGACACAAGAGCCGGAAAAGGCAAAGCCCCATAGCAACTCCCGACACCCCGGCTCGGTGACGCAAGATGGATCCTTTCCGCAGTCATGCAGTGATGTGATTGGCTTACTCAAACTTCACTGCATGCAAAGTGACGAAATGACTTTTGTGGGGTAACGCCGCTTTTGCAACGGAAACGTGGGACGCTGGCACTTCACATCAACCTTTGGTGATCGCAAAAGTATTGCAAAATCGGCTCGCCTGTGGCACTTTCGGTATGTAGTGTCCCTAAGGTGTTGGTGTTAGACCAGTGGCCAACAAAACCAGTTGTTGCGCCATGATGCAAAGTTGGTTGTCTTGTTTCCCGTAGCTTCCTGGCCGCCACTTCACCACTCCACTTGAACGCGCAACGCGCAGGCGAGTTCGGCCGCGCCAGGTCGAGACACCGGCGATCGTCTGCGCTTTTAGCGGCCCAGCTCTGCCTCGGGTCAGCCGAACCACGCGCGTACACGGCTTCTCGCTCCTGGCAGAGGTCTAACGACATCTTCTTTCTCACAACTGATACCCCGTGTCGTCCTATCAAGCTTCCCTTCCGTTGTACCAATGTGATGACGGTGTTCTTTGCACGCTAGAAGCCCCGAGATTTTCCCCGGCTTCCGTAATCAGTTCGTCCGAACTAAACGGGATGACCGGGACACATTCGGTCCAAAGTGTCCCGCCGTCTTTAGAATCTCCGTCTCAGTCATAATGATTGAAAACCAATTGGAACCTGACACGATTATCGGTAGTGCGTGGAATCTAGAGAACTTCACCCCCATTTTGTTCCATGTAGCGGCAACTAGACACATGCGTGTTAGAAGTTGAATACAGTTTCCACCAGATCCGGGCGACCAACTTCGAAGCCCAACAACCTGACAGTTCCGGAGACCGCTTAATTCTAGGCTGCCTGCTTCCGGATCACGGCTGAGGCTGGCTCAAATGCTGTCTATTCACTAGGACGGCATGTTTGTCTCGAGCTGTCGGGGAATGTGTGAATCGATCGGCCTTTAAGAATGAGATGTCGCAATTGTGCGCTGAGCGCGGTCTTAACACAGGATGGTAGGTATATTATTCCGTTGAGATAAAACTTGCGTCTCAAACAAAACCTCATCCAACAGTGAAACGACAAAGCCCAAAATATACGGGCAGCGAGCTCGAACCAGGTCTCGATATCAACGAACGCTATCAATGTCTTGCGACGTCGTTAACACTTTGATGCTGGTTACAAGGTTAACCAGATGGCTTCCCGCAGAGCCAATATACACGCATAAAATTACTCAGTACTATCGCGCCTCTGACCGTAGGCTACGGCGGACTCGCAGCGCCAACAATCATGGCCAGCGGAGGCAACAGCTTGCCGAGAGTATCGGGTCATATGGATTTCGATCACACTCGTCCAGGTTTTGTTCCAAGCTTTGCGTCGGGTATCGCGAGGTTCTAGCTGCTTGAATCAGGGAATATTTCAGACCCAACTCATCTTTCTTGGGGTTCAACCCACCGAGATCTACCGAAGGCGTGCTATACATGCTGGGCGACATGACAATATTCTCAGTCATGGTCAAGGCACTGTGACTGCTGTGACCATCTGGCTAAACAGCTTTTCTACATATCGGCAAGAACAATGAAGTGGTCATGTCTTGAGTTTGGTGGGTTATCGCTTGCTGTCGAGATCGCGGGAAGCCCTTTTGACGGATGTTGTTCAGAATCACACCTACATTCTAGTGGCGTGATAGGCCTAAAACTATCTCTTTTGGTCCAGCAAAAGTTGCAGGAGAAAGCCAATGATATTGCATCACCACTTCTACAATACGCAACTGCAAGTACTCGGGCATGTCGCTCGAATGTTTTTCTGTTCCAGCCTCCGCCTGAGTCATCAGTGCCTGAGTCGTTCATGCTGAGAATCTCTAACATCCACGTCCGGCACTTCTCCTATCTTCTGTGATGCCTGGGCCTCTGATATTAGTAGATACGCACCGCATTCAAAGGATCATTCAGGTGGTATATCCGGGTGCCTTGCATGCTCATCCAAACAGGCGAGGCTCATCGTGGCCACGGACGTGCTCTTGGGCATCATCGGCTCGACAACACATCCATCGGCTAGGTGGTTTCCGGGTTGGGAATACCGACATTGTGGCCTCAACCATCTCCACTCACAGAGGTACGGGTCGCTTTGGGCGGTGGTTTTGCCGGAAGCCCAAGGGACGTGGCAGTCTCGATTGGGGAGCGGGATAAGCTCCATCCTGATAGGTGTGACCCGCGTCGTCGCATGCACTGGCAGACGGTTTGGGAGTAGCTCGTATGGGGGTAGTTTCGGCATCCCACTTGAACGTCTTCAGGGTCCAACACTCGGGGACTGGCGAGGGATGTTATCGTTGCGTTTCTGGCGGCTCCAATGAGGGTCGTTCGAGAACGCTTGCGGCCCGTGCGCAAACCTCCCCCGCTGTTACCAAGCCGGCATGCGGAAATCTCGTCATTCCCTCAACTCACCGCCCCTCTGCAGAGGCAGCCCAGGAGGGGCACGAGGAACAATGCGGTTGGAAAACTTGTAGAGTTGGGAAGAGTCACAAAGCTTTTAAACAGAAACAAGGCTTCTAGAATGTGCTGCGAACGAAGCCTCATTCGCTGTTGCTGAGTTGCGCTCGTGACACCCCAGTAAAGGCAACGACGCAGGCACTGCGTCACTTTGCTGCCCCGTCGCTGGAATCCGATAGGCCCGACATCGAACCTTCTACAAGCTCAACGACCACACACCACGCAGCACCGTGGGCCAAGGCATTTTACGCCTATCCTTCTTCGCCCTCCAACCAGTGACGGCTTCTTTCATCTCTGCAACACTGTGTTTTCAATTGTAACCTGAGCGTAAGCTGCAACTTTCTGCGCCTTACCAACACACGCTTTGTTTCTCAAAAGTCAAAAGACTCTTTTCTACCTCCGATTTCTACAACCATTTCTGCCCAAGAGCAACTTGGATTTTCGTGGATCGCCGGTTTTTCAGTCATCTGATTCTGAGACATCATCTTAAATACAGACACACTCCAAGACATCCCTCTACCTTGATTTTCCTTCAACATCTCTCACCAAGACAGAGCGCGACAAGATGGTAAAAGAAACGAAACTCTACGACCAGCTCGGCATCAGCCCCGCGGCCACCCAGGATGAGATCAAGAAGGGCTATAGGTACGCTTCTTTCGCAATCACGCCAGGCATGCAGCACCACCTTTTGCACCTTGGTACAGCGCACTGCTTTGCGTCCCTCATGCGATCGTCATCGCAAAGATACTAACCCCGCATCAGGAAAATGGCACTAAAATGGCACCCCGACAAGAACAAGGACAACCCGGAGGCGGCCGAGAAGTTCAAGGAGTGTTCGCAAGCATACGAGATCCTCTCCGACCCCGAGAAGCGCAAGACATACGACCAATTTGGTCTCGAGTTCATCCTGCGGGGTGGCAACGTACCCCCTCCCGATGCGGGCGGACCGAACCCCTTCGCACAGGCCGGTGCCGGCGGCATGCCTGAGGGCTTCGCATCCTTCTTCGGCGGCGGCGGCCCCGGTGGTGGCAACTCACGGTTTTCATCGTACGGTTTCAGCTTCACCGACCCTAATGATTTGTTCCGAAATACCTTCCGCGAGGGTGGCCTTGGAGGTGACCCATTTGAGGATATACTTTTCGGTGCTGCGCGAAATGCGGCGGGAGGAGGAGGCCGCTCCCGTGGCATGCGCGGGTCATTCAGCGAGAGCATGCGCAGTCAGCGTCAACCTACACCGGAAGTCACCACGGTTGAGCGTGCGCTGCCAGTCTCGCTCGAAGACTTGTATCATGGAGTAACGAAGAAGATGAAGATCAAGCGCAAAACATTCGACGATTTGGGAAAGAGAATAACTACCGACACAGTATTGGAGGTGCCCATCAAGCCGGGTCTGAAGAAGGGGAGCAAGATTCGGTTCAAGGGTGTTGGGGATCAAGAAGAGGGCGGTCAGCAAGACTTGGCATTTGTCGTGGAGGAGGTAAGGACCCAATAATCCTAGATTTCACAATGGGGTCACTAACAGGGTAGAAACCCCATGCTCTCTTCACTCGAGAAGGCGACGATTTGATCCACACTGTCGAGCTTGACCTTAAAGAGGCGCTTACCGGGTGGAAGCGGACCATTACGACAATCGATGGCAAGAATCTGAGCGTTGAGAAAGGAGGTCCGACACAGCCCGGCAGTTCAGATTCGTATCCCGGACTCGGCATGCCCATCTCCAAGAAGCCAGGCCAACGCGGTAACTTCATCGTTAAGTACAACGTCAAGTTCCCGACAACTTTGACGACGCAACAAAAGCAGAAGCTCCGCGAGATTTTGTAGAGGCTGTGCGGGAACTGGCATGGGTTCGGTACTACGGAATGGCAAGCTCTCTGGGAGAGGCGTCGAGTTTCATGTAGAAGATTCGGTACATATCATGACACGGGAGGCGTTCTGGGGACTCATAATGTATTCAGTTAGCTTTAGAGCTAAGGGCACGGAGGCTATCAGCATTGAGTTCGGGCAGGTGTCCACGAGATTGGTAATAACCCCGAGGCTAGCTTATAGAGTAGATAATACGATTGTGCTGTAACCACGCACTTTCGGATGTTAACCAAAGTGATAGTAACCTCTTGGTGCGTGCCGACTGAGCCGATATCAGTTTAAAGAGTTAATTACTGCCCTGGTGAGCTACAGGGCACAAGGATGGGTGCTTGATTTCGCCGTCCTCGGTTCGGATAAGGGTCAAATTCAGCGAGGGTTCTGGGATACCAGGGAGATGAATCTCGTGGGGTAAACCCCTCCCCCGCTTGCTCAGAGGAAGCTCGACGCAGCACAAAGTTCGAAAACCTGCACTGCGTGACAGCATTGGTTGAGCAGGTTTCGAGCTTTCTTTTTTTTCTCATCACACATGCGGTAACACGAGGCATACAGCAACTTAAGTTATGTGCGAGTCGACGTGGTAAAGGCTTCCCCGCCGCGCCACGAAATGTCAGTCACTTCAGGGCTTCTCGGTCTGAAGCGGGCGCGACTGGAACCCCGCTATGACAGCATCGATCGACAGTGTTGAAACGAAAGGGAGAAAGAGCCAGCGCACATGCAGGTAGGCGCCTGCGTGGCGCCTTAGCAAGGAGAGTGCATATACCAGTCGGGGCTTAAACACATAAGCATATTAAGGAGGGAAGGGCCAGCATGTTAGACATTCTGTCCTAAGATATCAAGGATCTCTTGCCATTGGTTCGAGTCGGACTCGACTGGTTGCCCTGTCTTTGTTCTCTTTTTCTTCTATTCGAGCAGGTCTGTCTCCCTTTGTTGAACAACAGCCACAGCCAAGCTACGAGTCCGAACTTCCCCTTTGTTCGTTCTCATCGGCTTAGAATCTACTCGCAAAGACAGCTGCAGCCTCGATATCAAGATGACCGTCACCATAGGCCAAGTATTGACCCCCCGAATTCCTCGCCTCCCCTAATCGGGATGAAATCCCACTAACAATAGCGCCCTAGAAAAAAGTTACTACCCTCCTCCTCGACTGCGATAACACACTCGTCCTCTCCGAGGAGCTCGCCTTTGAAGGCTGCGCCGACCTAATCAACGAGATCGCCGTCTCCAAGCACGTCGCCCTCCCCCAGCCCTTCACAGGGGACACACTGATGAATGAATTCGTCGGTCAAAACTTCCGGGGCATGATGCTCAGCCTGCAGCAGCGTCACAGTTTCTCCATGACGCCAGATGAGCTCAATGACTACGTGCGACGTGAGGAGGACGTAGTGATTGCCAAGCTCAAAGAGAAGCTGGTGCCGTGTCCAGGCGTCAACAGTGTGCTTGAGCGGCTCGCCGAAGGCAAGCGGTACACGCTTGCAGTGGTAAGCAGCTCAGCGCTGCGGCGGGTCAAGGCGAGCATTGAGAAGGGCGGACAGGATAAGTATTTCGGGAACCGCGTTTACAGTGCGGCGACGAGCTTGCCCAAACCAACGAGCAAGCCCGACCCGGCCATCTACCTGCATGCCATTGAGCAGCTGGGAAAGAAAGCGGAGGAGTGTGTGGCGGTGGAGGACAGCAAGAGCGGGACGCTGAGCGGGACGAGAGCTGGAATCAAGGTCATTGGCTATATTGGGCCGTATTCTGAGGAGGAACGCCCGAAGATGGAGGACGCACTCACCGAAGCGGGTGCTGTTGTGATTATGCGGGACTGGAGCGAGTTTGACGAGTGTCTAGCAAGGATTGAAGGTGGCAGTGTTTAGAAGTTTGGTTACTCGGGAGAACAGACTTCACCTAGAGACCGGATGAGCCATAGAGCAAGATAGATGGAGGGTAAGAACATGTGTTCAAACGTTATTTCCGCCAGTCCATAAGAAAGCTATTTACGCTTTGGAGGGTCGCCCGGCTAGGATTAGCATCTGGCATGGCTGTCATGATCTGTCCTAGCCTCATTCGGATCCCAGACTTGGTGAAGCTTTGCTGACTGGCTGTCCGTGTCTCTCCAGACAGGCTGGAGCACCAGCAAGAGAGCGCAAGGGCGACCCCTATTGATAAATCTTTGCCTGTCTCGCACAGAATAGCGAAGCTCTTGACGGGTGATGTGGTGACAGTGAGATATCTTGAGGCGAACTCGCAAATGTGCGGGAGAGCGTCACGCAGCGCTCGACTGCCCGCTTTGCTCTTGCCCAAGCCGACCTCCATCAGCAATGGCGACTTCGCCCATGAATTCTGGTCCGTCACTTTGGGACCGAGACTAATGACACAGGCGCCAGAGGGCAGGCAGTGACTCGCCGCCAATGACCCAACGGATAGGTGCGACAGCACCTGCTTAACCGCCAAAGCATCACACTGAGGAACAGCTGTCATCAGCAGATCTTGAATCAGCCCAGGGAGGTTAGCTTCCGGCGTGGACAACAACTGGTCTGCATTGTCCCAGAAGACGGGCGCTGTGAGCCCCAGCGCCCAGTTCTCCGTGTCGTCTCCGGCGCCTTGGATATAACCACCCTCGCTGATCTCAACGCCAGTACCGGCCACGCGGCGTGAACTGGTGCAACATACCACGGGATAAAAGTCCTCAGCGACCTGTCTGACAGGATCTGCCAGAACATCATCCTCCTGGGTGATCCACATCGGCCGGAGAGGCTTGGTAAGATGATGCCGGAGAGATGCAAAATTCAGGTTTAAAGCCCCAAGGGAGCCCACAAACTCCGGCAGCCTGGCTTCCATCTGGCTCTTCTCAGTGTTGGAGACGACATGGGGCGGAACGAAGAGTGTGTGGAAGGAAGGATTATCTGGAAAGAGGGCACGGTTGATGACACAGCACCATACTGGCACGGTTTTGCTCAGGGCATCAGGCATGCCTGCCAGCACGGTCAGCGGTGTTTATGCGCAAGGAGTGAAAGGGGCTGCGACACACGTTTCCCTCTTCGGGTTGAGTCTACGATAATGCAGCTGTGTTTTGTCAGCTATTTGGTCAATCCCTTCATGAGTATGAGCCATGACACACACCCATTGTGATTTGCAGCCAACTCAACGAGGTGCAGATTAAGCCGCCTCGTGCTGAATTTCCAATGTCCTGTATGGCCATCGGTACTCTTGAAGTAAGCCGAAGCTGTCCTGAGGCGGGGATCGATGTACCAGCTTCCGCAGCGCTCATTCGCCACCAAGGGAAGCTCCAGAGTCTCGCCGACTACCTGGACGAATGCGGCGTCCTGCTTGATGGACCGGAGGCGATTGGTGATGGAGAGATTGGACCGCTTGAGATCGCCAAGAATTCGCGAAAAGCTCAGGTTGGACTGCTCGGGGAAAATAACTTGGTCTAGTGAAGGGAGCGCCATCAGGAGCCTGATCTGGAAAGAGGTGCCAGTGTAGCGATCTAGATAGTGTGCAAAGATAGAATTAAAAGAAAGCGCCAGCAGGGGTGTGCATCTCACCAAATCACGATAACGATAAAGATCTGATTAAATCCGAGCACTCAAACGGCCCGACTGGCGGGGACATAACTTGTTACAGTCCAATCCCCGAAAGATTGTTCGCATGGTATTTCAACCACAACTTGGCGGTCGTCAGTGCCCCTTAGAAACCATCCAAGGGCGACACCGTCAAGGCATCGATTTGGATTCTTGAGGCCCGGATTTTTCAAGCCTAGGGGCCTGAATATCTCGGCGCGACGTCTCTTTGAACAGCTGTCGAGTGGTTTAGATACGATCAAACCACCTGCCAAACAATCCATGAAGCCCTACGCTAGGGATCCTTCAAGGGTTGGTTGTAGCCACTTTCCTTCCTCCAACCTCTACAATCGTCGACATGTGCATTGCAAGATGGCGGTATGAGGACGTCAGTTTGCCCGGTGCGTAAGACGGGTAGGTGGGAAGATAGTGCAGAATCGTTGGGATGGCAGCGTACCCAGTGCCCATGACGCCATGGTCCACTGTCAGTAGCCCTCCCATAAATCAGTGCACTATGGGTAACATCCGCACTACGGGCCCGATGCGGATTCGGTGACCGAACAGGCATCTCGAGATCCTCGGCATCGAAACCGAAACACCAGCTACGCCGCCGATGTCGCCTTTCGGTCCTTTCTCCATTGTTTGGGCTATCTGGTTCCTACCTGATGTCTACATGTTCTCTTTGGCAACCAGTCCGAAGATTCATATGATGCCGCCACGATCTCTCTGAGCAGGGAGTGAGACGATCTCCGTCCATACGCACCTCGATGGAACGATGATCGGATGGGCTTGGTTGGGGTAAATCATTCTTCGATCAGTGCAACGTCCTATTTTGTGACATGATACATGATATGTCTTTCGCGTTGTCTTGGTTAAACCCCGCTGATTGGTTGATGACACCGGTTTCAAGCCATCACCGAGAAAGTGATGCCTTGGTGACGAGACCAATTGGCAAGGTCGTTTTTGAACAAGCCTGCCCGTGTCGGCGGAGACGCCGATAGCCTTATTCAAAGTTCGTGGGGAAGTTAATCGGGCTTGATCAGGGCTACGAGGATGGTTTCGGCACAGCCACGCTCTCCCCACAACTTTCAACTGGCACCAAATGATCAAAGCATCAACGTGGGATTGTGACTCCCTCACACAGCCTCCGCTTGGCCCCGTTCTCGCGCACGGTGAAGAGAGGGATGTTCTGATACCAGCAAACTTCTTCTACCCCGCAACGGTTCATGATGTGCCGAGCAACTCACCGCTTGAGGGGCTCTTGACTCGCAGAGGGGTTGTGGCGCAGCCCGATATGTTCTGGAACCTACCCGATTGTCGGGAGCCTTTCTGTCCGGCCTATCACCGTCGCACCTTCACAGCAGACCGGCTCGGGGCGGAATTGCGACGCCTGCTGAACAATTCTCTACTTGTAAGGACGTCTCGCGTTGAACGAGCAGATAAAAGGGGGCAACCGAAATGAACAGTTCGCTGCGGGGTGGGGGGATGCTGTTCTGGGCCGTAATCTCTCAGTCGCTGACCGCGGTTTTGCCATGCTTACAATGTACGGCGGCAAGCGACTCGTAACCCTCACAACCTAGGCAGGACAGACGGGGCGCATCCTCAAAAGCACTGCAGCCCTGAGCCTGGGCAGACGGTCTCCGGCACGTCATAGGTTGCGCGATGCATAGAGCGCAGGCAGGGCCGCAGGAGTTTGGCTTCTCGAAACTTGGGTTTACCCGAGCGTGGACCCAGCGAGGCCGAGAGCCAGCCATTGAGAGGATGACTCCCTTGGTGCCGGGCGATCAACCGAAAAGCAAGGCCCACCTCCTGCCCAATGGGTTGTTGGCGCCGGTGACCCGTAGGGCTGAGATGGAGGGGAGGGGCTGTGGATGTTTCGACGTGTCAAACCCCACGATGATCCGTTCTGCCATTTATTAGCGTCTTGTCCAGGAACATCCCGGCGTATTGGCAACTAGCGCAAGGCGAAGCCGACTTATTAAGGGTCGCAAGTCATCGCATCGCTCCAACTGGAATGGCAAGAGAGAAAAATGCGGACCGGCCGGCTAGATGAGATGTTGCGTACATGGAGAGCAATCCCGAGATTGACGATGGAGGGTACGTGCAACGCAGATGCCCACTTGTTAGTCTAGCGATCAGAAAACAGAAATCACGGCCGAGCAAATCGCTAGGCAGGACACACCACGCAGCGGCTCTGTCGTACGGAGAAGGGTGACGAGTTCGTAATCAACCCTCCACCCGTTTCGGTCGCCGCCCGTGTTCTGCACCAAAGCGCTGGTATCCGCTAGGCCATTGGCCAGTCGACATCAAGAGGCAGACTAATTCTTTTCCCGCCATTGTGGAAGTCCTGCGCTCCGCACAATGTGCCGAGCTTCAGCCAGCCAACACAGCCTTTGTGACACCCCAAGAGGCAACCTTGCAGGTGTGGCTGGCCCCGTCACGGGCGTGGAGACGGGACTACTACAGATTGCATATTGTGTGATACCTGAAGGAAACAGGTGGGCACGGAGCACGTTCCCAGATGACAAAAGTGCCCGTGGAAACGGATGCTCTTTGGCAAACTTGATGACCGCTCACGGTGAATGGCCCGTGTCATGAACAAAGCGTCGGCGATCAAGGGAATGAATCGCCCCGGCCAAGCAACTACTTCGTACCCAGAAATCTATTCACAGCATACACAAAGTTGCCGACGTCCCCAAGGGTCGTAGAGTTCTCGAGCGACGGGTCATTTGCATCTTTGAAAAAAACCGCGATTGTGGAAGAGCTCGTGGTGTTGGTGGATCGTTCCCAAGACCCCAGAGCGGGTGAGCTTGGCAAAGCTGCTGCAGCCCGGGAGCTACCCCCCTTGGAACCCCGGTACCCTCGAACCAACCGCCAGCACCATCCAAAAATTGCTTAAGTGCAGAAAGCCTCGCCCGGAAGCCTCTCTACCCTGTCTCCCATTCTTGTTGCTCTTCATGACGGTTTGCTGTGATCACTCAAGGTTGAATGTCGTTCAAGTTCCAACAAGACAGTGTTCTTTCGAGTAAACGTGCGGTTGATCGCCCGCCGAGCTTGCAGTTTGCGATCCAATCCTGCCCCGACTTTCGCCGAGCCGTCGCAACCCACGCGCTGCCACACGCTCACACGTCTTCTCTCGGCATGGTCCCTCTGAGGTTCGTCGCGTTTCCGACCATCGCCCATACAGGTTCGCTAGGTGCCAATTAGTTTCACGGATTGGCAGCGGGTGCATGGAATATCGACGGGAGTCTGGGCTTTTCGGGATACTACCCAGCTAGAAACAAAACCATGTCTTCGGAAACAAACCCGCCGTCGGGACCTCCTCCCACGGCTGTCAACGGCAACGCAAATACTCCAGCAGAAAAGCCGCGCCGAGCACGAACAAGTAAACCCAAGGTAAAGACGGGATGTAACAACTGCAAGTATGGACGCCCCGCTCCACTGGATTGTGTTGGCGGTCTAAGGATGCTGATATGTTCTTCAGACAGAGGAGAATCAAGTGCGACGAGAAGCGGCCAGCCTGCGCAAATTGCGTCCGCTCCAAAAAGATATGCTCGGGCTACCCGCCGCCGGCTCGGAGTGCGCGACCTTTTGAAGAGATCCGCATCGCCCCGAAACCCATCATCGCCGTGAGCGCTCCGCCCCCCGGCCGCGAACCTATCCAATTACCCCCGAGACGGATGCAAAAAGCCCAGCGACGCACCGCCGCCTCTGGCCCCACCCCTGCATCGGCAACAGAGCCAGCACCAGCGCCAGCGCCAGCACCAACAAGTCCTCCCGTCGCCGTGATGGTGCAGTCGCCTCGAACCATCTTACCATTTGACACACAAGAAGGCCTGTACTACCAGCTGTTCCAAGAACAGACAGCTAACGAGCTGTCGGGCTTCTTCGACTCAGCATTCTGGAGGCGGTCGGTCCTACAAGAATGCCACTCGGAGGCATCGATCCGACACGCCGTAGTCGCCTTGGGTGCCCTTTACAAGACGCTCGAAAAGTCAGCTGAATCACCGCCCGGTTCACCAACGGCTGAACAAGACCCCGCCGATACCGCCTGGAGGCATTGGGAGATGGCTGTGAGGCAGTATTCGCGAGCGTGTCAGGAGCTGATGCAGGCTAACTCAGCCGACACGAGGTCCAACAGGACGAGGCTCATGGCAAGCGTGTTGCTGGCTTGTTTTGATTCTTTCATCGGAGACCACAAACAAGCTATTGTTCAAATCCAGACGGGTTTAGGCCTGCTCGAGCAGCTCCGCGCCGAGAGGAGACGGGCCTTCCTCCCAAGGCCGGAGGAGCCCGTCGAGGCAGAACTCATACAGATGTTTACACGACTGGCCATCCAAGCCAAGTCGTACGATATGGCCTTCCACTTTCCCCAGCCCTTTGTGGTGCGGCTGACGCCCCAAAATACCGATCCCACCTCGCCCGCATCGGAGGCTGGGGGGTCACCGGTATCTATATACCAAGACCCTATTCCAGAACGGTTCTCCTCTGTTCTCGAAGCACGTTTTAAGTGGGACGCACTCGCGGAGCGTATCTTTCGCTTCACGGAAACCATGTTCAACCAGACACAGAGCGGCGTCATGGGCATCCTACCAGGATCGGTGCGACAGTACGGCCTACGCTTTAAGCAAGAGATGGAGGCGTGGTCAGATGCATTTGAACACATTCTCGCGTCGCGGACAGCGCCTGGCGTGAGCAGCCAGGAGAAGGCTTGCATCGCGGTTCTCAAGATGTACCAGATTATGAGTTACATCCTGTTTCTTATGACTTTCAGCGACACCGAGATGGGCTTTGACAAATATACGGACGACTTCAACGTCATTGTCGACCTTGCACTCGAGGTGGTTGGGGACGAAGAGCGTCGCGCCGCCTCAAAGCGGTGTCCCGACCCAAAGTTCTGCCACCACCGTGGCAGACATGAGATGGACAACCCTATCGGCGGCTTCAGTTACACAGCGCGACACATCAAGCCGAGCTTCAGCGCCGACCTCGGCATTGTACCGCCGCTTTTCGTGGTGGCAACAAAATGTCGCGACTGGCCGACGAGATGGAAGGCCATCCAGCTCTTGAAGAGCAGCCCCAGGCGAGAAGGCATGTGGGACAGCGAGCTAACGGCTCGTATCGCCATGTGGGTGGCAGACGTCGAGGAGGGTTCTGAGCAGGAGCCAGAGCTCAGTGTTGACATGATCAACAATAACACGCGCCCTCTCACGCCGGGTGATAGCGCCTTTGGGGGAAGCCCGGCTCCGGGCTCATCGCGGCCATCAACAAGCGGATCCAACGGACTGCGCTTGGGATCCATTGATTTTGGTGACGCAGCGCTCGGTCCGGGCGGGAATGCAAAGTCATTTGTCCGCCGGGAAAGCCAAGGCCACGGCAGCCCGTTTTCCAGCGACGCAGCGCTCGGCCCCGGTGGGAACGCAAAGTCGTTTGTCCGCCGGGGCAGCAGCCCGTTTGCCGCGGCTGCACAGATGCAAAAGAAGCCGGTGATTCCGCCCGAAAGGCGCGTCATGGTCCGCGCTGTCGAGTTTGACCTGCGCGAGCGCTTTGCCGTTGTGCAGCTCGGGTCGAGAGACTTGCCGACGGGGACGCCGGATTTGAAAACCCGCGTCACGAGAATTACGTGGTGAGACCTGTTCTCCACACATTTCATGTTATGCCCACCCTTCTATGACGATTACCAGTTTTTTTTTTTTTTGGGGGGGGGGGGTTTTTAACGAAGTTACGCTGGGTTCAAGATAGAATGAAGGGAAAGAGAAAGCATCTTTGATATATGATGGATCTTTTGGTCGAGATTTTGGGTTCTGGCTGGATGGATTTCCCTCTACTAGGAGGGCTGGCTTGGTTCGGTTTGGGTCTCTCTTTACTCGGCGAGGTGGGAAAATAACGGAGAGGAGGGCGTCATCAACCCGCGAGGGTCGTGATGGCGTGGGTGTTTTCTACTTTCTTGGAGGTGAGTGATGTTTTGCGGAGGTTGTGATGAGAATTCTCGGCGCCGAGTTTGGCGGGAGGGAAAGAAGGGCGACTTCGTTCACTTCGTACTTTAGTTCCCGGGCTGTGGCAACGCGAATGGATGGTTGCTGCTGCGTTGGCTTGCTTGTGATTCTAGTGGTTTTTTGCTGAGATAGTCGCAGAGACCCGGTGTCTCTCTTTCTAGTTCAGGTAACGTGTAACGTACTGTATTGTAATATAACGACGTTGACGAGTTGGCCCAGGGCGTTTATAAAGGGGGAAGTGACCGCGACGCCATGTGTGACGTGAGAGGCCCGTTCTCGTGTGGTGACCCGACGGGAGATGAGCTGGGCTTGCTGGCTTGGGATGGGCTAAGATGCAGAGCTGATGCGTTGAAGAACTCGGAAGGAAACCCAAGATTGACGGTGTCCACCCATCCACTCATCATCAGGCAATCTCCACTCTACGACTATTCGCACAGATTGTCCTTCAACTTTCGCACAGACACACCCAATCTGAGTAGCCTTGCCAACTTGCCGGTTCCTGATGATACCATCTGCGAAGCAGTGCATGTTGACAACACGATGACTCGCACCAAGCGCGCGAAATTCAATAGTTTTGCTTTGCGTCCAAGTCGTCGGGCGTGCATAGCCTAGTCCTGATAACGCCTCGGTCGCACGAACGGCTCCACGACAACCCCACCATCGATATGATGTTCGTGCGGCTGTGGATACTGGGATTTGTAGTGACGCTGCCCGGGTGGCAAGCAGGTCCCGACGTGACAAGAGAGGAGGAGAGGAGGAGAGGACAGGGCAGGTGCGACGGGCGTGTCTTATTCTTTTCTTGACAACCAGCAGGCATATTCTGGGCCCGATGGTTGTTTTCGTTTCTCGGCAGGACCTTGGGATTCCAGGGGGGATCCACTATTCAACTTGCTGCTGCTGTGCCCAAAATACGAATGACAAATTGGGTGACTGGGATGGTGTCTGTTGCGGAAGAAGACTTCGGGACACCGCTTCCCAGGGGTAGGGAAGGGGACCAGGCAGGTTGGGATCCGGGGGGGTGGGTTCAGCTGGTGGGCTTGGTGAAAAGGAGAGTCTTTTTTTCTTCTTTCCTTGTCTTATGGGCAGTCAGCAACGCTGGTGGGTTTTGTATCTTCGTGTTGAGCTCTCTCGGTACTGTTTGTTTGGTGTATTCGTTATTGTTGACGTTGGCTTGTCTCTCGTCTGGTTCCTGTCTCAATATTTGATGTCCTAAAGCCACAACTATGAAACTGACTGCGCCGGTGCTCACCGGTCTCTTCCTTGCGGTAAGAACCCGGGCTGACCCAACATGGCCGGCGGCCACGGACGAGATGGAGGAAATTGTGTTCCAGCTGCAGGGACACAGAGGGAGACTGTTCAGTGATGCCATTACCCCGTGCAACAACCAGGCAGCCGGTCCGGGGCGAATAACGGCGTCTGAGTGGCTACGTGTCGCTTTCCACGACATGGCGACGGCAAATCGGTATACCGGCACGGGTGGCCTCGATGCTTCAATTCAGTTTGAGTTGCGGAACGGCGAGAACACAGGACCTGGTCATGGCACTTCACTCCAATTTTACGCCAACTACTTCACCAGCCGTTCTAGTATGGCCGACCTCATTGCCGCGGGCACCTATGCCGCCGTTCGTGGCTGTGGAGGTCCCTTAATCCCACTGAGACTAGGAAGGAAGGATGCAACTGCAGCAGGGAGTGCAGGCGTGCCGCAACCACAGAACTCATTGGGAACTTTCCGCTCACAGTTTGACCGCATGAACTTCAGGACCGACGCCGAGATGATCCAGCTCGTGGCGTGTGGGCACACTCTCGGCGGCGTGCACACTGCCGAGTTCCCCGACCTTGTTCCACAAAGCACCGGCGTCAACGGCCAAGTTGGGTTTGATACGACCGTAGCCGGCTTCGACAACAGGGTCGCCACCGAGTATGTCAGCGGCAACACAACCAACCCTCTTGTTGTCGGCCCATCCGTCGGGCTCAGAAAGCATTCCGACTTCAAAATCTTCAGCGCGGATAGCAACGCGACGATCACCACCTTAACATCACCTGAAGCCTTTCGTGATGCCTGCCAGGCCGTACTCCAGAAGATGATCGATGTGGTGCCCTCCGGTGTGACACTGACCGAGCCCATCACACCGTACAAGGTTAAGCCAGTCGACATGCAGCTTACCCTTAGCTCGCCCGGCAACACATTCCTCCTGACCGGCGCAATCCGCGTGCGCACAACGAACCTCGCAGCCAGCTCTATCCACAATGTCGTCCTGACATGGAAGGATAGAAACGGAGGTAACAGCTGCGGCTCGGCGGACTGTTCTACCACTAGCACTCTCCAGGGCGTATCTACCGGGTTTGACGACACGTTTGGTTTCTTTCCCGTCTCGGTGGTAATCCCCGCCTCATCTGGAATTTCGTCCTTCACCGTCAAGATCAATCTCAAAGGCGGCACTAGCCAAACGTATGACAACAATGGCAACTCTTACCCCATGGCCGACGGCATTATATACCAGAAGCCACAGAGCTGCCTGCTCCAAGGAACCGGTGCCCTGGCAGTCACCGCCCTTGTTCGTAACGACCTGAGGACTTTGCCCGTTACACTGGGAGTCTCATATCTCGTTCCACGGAGCACAGCGAACGGCAACCCTGTGCCTGCCCTTAACAACGCCAATATCCCTATGACTGAGGGCAAGTGTGTCGGATCTTATACATTCTACTCTGCAAGCTTCACCATTCCGGGAGGACTGAGCTATAATGCGCGCATCAGCGTAACGGCAGGTGAAGGAGAGACAGCGGTGACGGATGACTTCAACCATGCCGGTGCACTCGGTGGGAGCTGCCTCCCTTTTGCGGGCACGACGGCTTGTGGAAATGCTAGTTCGTCGGCTGTTCCGAGTATCTCGGCCATTTCTTCGGCAGTGTCGTCAAGCGCTGCGTCAACCCAGGTATCGTTCACACTTTCCTCGACTTCCCCCGGCGTTGCTTCCTCGACAGAGGTGACAACAACACCAGCAACAACACCAGCAACAACACCAGCAACAACACCAGCACCGACCCCAGCCATCAAGGCCACTGTAGGCGGATATACTCGCGTCAGCTGCTGGACTGAAGGGACTGGTGCACGCGCCCTTTCCGGTGCAGCCTTTGCTTACGACGGGATGACACTCGAGTCATGCATGAGTAACTGCACCGGCTTCGACTATTGGGGAACCGAATATGGCCGGGAATGTTACTGCGGAAACAGCCTTCACGGCAGCAGCGGCCAAGCTGACGGATCTGATTGCAATATGGCTTGCTCTGGCGACCCGACCGAGTTCTGCGGCGCTGGCAACCGTCTCGAGCTCTACTCGACGACTGCCACCCGCTCCACCTCCGTGACTCCCACCCCAACCGGCACTATATCCCGGAAACCTACCGTCGGATCCTACACCCTCGTCGGCTGCCAGACTGAAGGCACATCCTCCCGCGCACTCGCCTCTACCTCGTACGCCGACGACAACATGACACTCGAATCCTGCGCCACCTACTGCGCCGGCTACACCTTCTTCGGCACCGAGTACGGCCGCGAATGCTACTGCGGTAACGTCCTCGGCGCCGGAAGCGCACCCGCCGCCGAGCTCGAGTGCAACATGGCCTGCGCAGGGAATCCTTTTGAGTACTGCGGCGCCGGTAATCGACTCGAGCTCTACCGCCTGACCTCCTCCTCTCCCTCTTTCACCGCTGATCCATCTGGAACCACACCACTGCCTCCCACCCTCACAATCACCCCGACCGTCTCCCCTCACACCCTCCTCGGATGTTACACCGAAGCCCCTGCCAGCCGCGCCCTGACCGCCGGCTCTTTCGCGTCGGCAGACATGACCCTCGAGCGTTGCGCCGAATTGTGCTCCCCCTTCAAGTACTTTGGTACCGAATACTCCTCAGAATGCTTCTGCGGGAACTCTCTCTCGCCGGGTTCGACGGCCACCGCGGATTCCGAATGCGGCATGCCCTGCTCGGGAAACCCTGTTCAGTTCTGTGGCGGAGTGGGTCGGCTTTCGCTGTACGAACGCGAGGATGTCACACCCCCGCCGGCGCCGAGCCATCTGGCTGTGGTGACCTCTGATCAGGGAGGGGACTGGGAGTTTGAAGCGTGTCGGACTGAGGCCGTGGGGGGGAGGGCGCTGGCTGGGGCGGGGTATGCAAGTAGTGATATGATGCTGGAAGCGTGTGCTGGATTTTGTGAGGGGTTTAGGTACTTTGGCGCAGAGTACGCGGGAGAGTGTTTCTGCGGTGATGCGTTTGGAAAGGGCTCGACGGTGGTGGGTGAGGAGGAGTGCAGTATGTCGTGCAGCGGGGATGGGGGGCAGTTTTGCGGGGCGGGAAATAGGTTGAGTGTTTATGAGAGGAGGGTGGTGGAAGTGAGGTGATACTTCTGAGAACAGAAGTTGCGATGTGGCTTGGTGTTCTTCCACATAGGTATGTCGTCATGATGGGCTTGAAGTTGTGTTGTTTATTTTTGAGATCGTAGTGGAGCGGCACGTCGGGGAGACGTCACCGAGAGATTTTTTTTCTTTGTTTCATTTAGATACATTTAGATGCCGCATCAGCGGCGAACCGCCAAGATACGTCTAATACATTTCTTTTTGTCAGGTTTTTTTTTCGCAGTAACAGCAGTCTTGTACAAGCCAGCCTCTCTGAGAGATTGTTCGCATGGTATTTTGGCAGCTTGGCGGGCGGTCAGCACCCTCAGAAACCGCCTTTGGGGTTTTCCCGAGCCACCAAGACCTCGATTTTTGAATCCAGGGTCTCAGTATCTTTGCTCGGGGCCTCTTCAGGCAGCTTTCCAGCAATCTGGAATACCATAACATCAAGTCCTACGGCTACAGTCTCTCAGGGGTTGTATACCTAGTTAGTAGCTCTTCTGGGACCAGCGGTCTAGTGTTTGCCGCTAGATAGAAAGCAGAGTTCGACACACTGGGACGAAATAAGACGGCCGACTCCACCAACTCCACCACATCCTGACTCGCTCATCCCACAAAACATATAAATCCAAAGACCACATCCCATCCCAACAAAAGCAACACCGATTCAGCCTGCCCTGCTAGCTCAATCGGTAGAGCGTGAGACTCTTAAACAGTATCACCTCCATATCCTTGAGAGGAGAGGGTGAGGGTTTTCGTATATCTCAAGGTTGTGGGTTCGACCCCCACGTCGGGCTCAATTCCCGTCGCGACTAGGTGTTATTTCTTTTTTCTTCTTCCTCGCCATGGTAGTGATGTAAAAAAAAAATTTTGGGGGGGGGGGGGGGGGTGTGCTTTTT
>Ga0247765_1000195_pt1 | contig 49179 bp, 54 predicted proteins | sample UWRJL106311C6_FD_179949 | JGI IMG/M metagenome (GOLD analysis project Ga0247765, IMG submission 179949) | Plant litter microbial communities from Arlington Agricultural Research Station in Wisconsin, United States - UWRJ-L106-311C-6 | ecosystem: Environmental > Terrestrial > Plant litter >... | reverse complement strand
GTGTTTTTTTTTCTCCCCCCTCCCTTTTTTTTTTTTTTTTTTTTTTTTTGAAGGGAGGGTTAGATTGTGACTCTTTCGTATATACCTGTCACACCTTTTTTTATTGCGTGGTGGTGCTTTTGTTATAATGGTTTCCAAATTGTGGAGAGTACCCGGACCTTAGTAAACAGGTGGGTACGAAGTACTCGTCTCATTCTGGGTGTCATAATCTCACACTGTTTTTTCTTGCCCTCTGTCACCCCTTTCACATACCATACCTAAGTGCTTACACTTGCTGTCTCTCCGTTCCAGGTTTCTAGCTTACCTCATCATCATCAATTCACCAAAGCTCGTCAGATCACTTCGATTCTTTCCCATTCATTTCTTTACCCGGTATTCTCTTATCCATCTACCCCCAAAGGAAACACCTTTCACAATTACCTTATGTACAACAACATATACCGGACCTCATCTCCGACATCTAAACCCGCCCATTTATTTATTACTTCCAGGTTGCTTAAAAAAAAAAAAGCCCCTGAAGAAAGATATTTCAAATCAAGTTAACCCCAAAAACCTCCTCCAAGCTGGCCGTCTCCTCTCATCCTCCTCCACAAAGTTATCCCTGACCACACTCAAGAAAACCCTCTCGAGTGTTGGCGCCCCAATCGAGTAATCCTGCACGCCCAGTCTCTCCTTGTGTTCCTCGAGAAGGGAAATAACCTTGCCCACTCCCATTTCCCCACCCCCTTGAGGCTGAGAAGAAATCGGGACCATAAACTTAACCAAGCCTGCCAAGTTAACCCCCTCCATCCTGGCCTCGGGGAACTTCTCGCCCACCCACTCCTCCACCGCTCTCATCTCGCCGACGGTCGAGTGCGGCGCCGACTTCAACACCAGCTCGACATGGTACTGATTCGAGAACCTCTGCCTCAGCGACTGCGTCGTGCCAATCGCCAGCAACCGCTTTGATAGGATTGCCGCGCGAGTGGCGAGCGCGTCAGCCTCTTCCATGGAGTGCGTGGTTAACAAGACGGAGCGTCCCGGTGCGATTTCCTCGGCGAGGACTTTCCACATTTTGCGTTTAGCTGCAGCATCCATGGCAGAGCTAGGTTCATCCAGGATCAGCACTGCCGGGTCGCCCATCAATGCAATAGCCAAGCTGAGCTTTCGGCGATTTCCACCAGACAGCTTAGCAGCTTGTTTGGTTGCGTGCGGGGTGAGACCAACACGGGCCATGGCGATATCAGCGTTGGCTCGCACCGCTGCCCCCGAAATGCCTTTAATGCGAGCGTAAAACTCGAGGTGCTGCCGCGTCGTGAGGAGATCGAGGGCGTCGAATTGGGGGCACACGCCGATGGACTGAGTGAGCTGGCGGGCTTGGCCGGTGACGTCGACGTCGCGGAGGTAGATTCTTCCCGAGTCGGGTTTGAGTTCGCCACGGAGGAGTTCGACGCTGGTGGTTTTGCCGGCGCCGTTGGGACCCAGGAGGGCGAGAATCTCATTTTGCTCGAGGCCTAGTGATAAATTGTCGACGGCGAGGTTGTCGCCAAACGACTTGGACACGCGTACCATGCGGAGGAGGTCATCGCCCTGCATGGTCTCTACACGTGCTGCTTCCTTTTCCACTCCGATGGTAGCCCCGGCCGTACCCGCCCTCTCTTCAGACGAAGGCCCCGGCCCCGGCCCCGGTACGGGCACGGGACCATGTCGGCGCAGTCGCAGCATCGAGAAGCTCATGTCGCTGTCGATCCATACCAGCAACAGCGCAAGCAAGACGATTTGAATAGCAAGATACGTGATGGGGAAGCCGTATCCGTACCAAGACCCGGACGTTGCCATGCTTCCATCATCACGGCATGCCAGCTGGTACAGATTGAGACCAATAGCCATGCCGCGGAAGACGTTGCCGATGGGGAAGAAAAGGTCGAGAACATACGAGACAATGTCCGTGTTCTTTTGTACATTGAGCTGATCGCTCAAGACACTCGGGAGCTGACAGATTCCTCATTAGTTTTTTCCCGCGCCCCTCGATACCTTGGGAGGAGGGACAAAACTTACCGTATACGCAAGTGCCAGCGCAAAGTACGTCAGGCACGAAAAGCCCAGCGTCCACAGAAACGAAGAAAGCTGCGAAGCGGCCCTTGTCGAGATGATGTAGCCGATCAGGATGGCCGTAATCCCGTAGAACAAACAGACAGGGAACATGTATTCCGGGCCCTCCCAGTACGGGAACTGCATCGATATGGTGACTGTGTAGGCGATTGACACAGCCAGAACAAAGCATAGGTCGAAGAGAAAGTATGCCGTCCACATGGGAAGCGGGCGCACTCCGTTGGAGAGCTGCAGAGCCCTAACCTTGCTTGTCCGCTCAAAGGCCGGGTAGAGGGCGAAGAACGAGGGATAAACCGCCATGATGATGGCCGCGTACTATATGTCTCTGTCAGTTTCAAAGCCCCCTCGCCTGCTGGATTTTTTTTTCCCCGGGGGTCAATCTTACCAGGATATAAGTATACTGCGAATCCGCCAAGTAGAATCGCCCCTAACAAACCAGTCACCATGATTAGCCCAACTCTCCCAACTTGCCACGCCCAAGAAAAGAACAAAAATAAGAGGAGAAAAAAAAAAAAGAAATCCCTACCCGTCCAGCCCCAAAACTATTCCTCATAATCGTATCAATATCCACCCCACTTCGTATCGCCGTATACGTCCTCAAAAAGTTTAACGTCTCCTGGTTAGACTGGGCCTTGTGCGCAATCGTCGGTGGCGCCTGTTCATTCCCCATCCAGATGCCCGCGTCCCTACTCGACTGAACCTGTCTCTGGAAGCCGTCCCAGTCGTTACTCACCACCCAGTTCTTGTTGTACCTCGTCATGTTATACCCGTTCTTCCGGCCCACTGAGAACATATTCATGACGTTGAACAGGGTCCGGTTGGCCGAGGCGGGGCCAATGGACCATTTATCGAGGAACTGGTCCGACCAGAAAGGGCTGGAGTCGTCGCCGAAGCTGTAGAAGGATATATTGGAGCTGAAGACGCTGAAGGTGGTGCGGTCGCCGCAGCCGGGACGGGAAAACTCGTTGCTAATGAAGCCGTTGATGAAGGGCATGCAGAGGATAGGGAGGGCGAGGGCGAGGAAGGCGCCGACCCAGTAGCGAGGGAGGATGCGGAGGCGTTTCATCATGAGAACGCGGACTTGCTGGAAAAAGGTCGTGGCTTTGCCGGCGCTTAGTTTGTCCTGTGGCGCTCCGGGAACTGCGGGAGCCGCCGCGGCTGTAAGCTTGGTATGATCCGAGTCGCTGTCTGAGCTGGCTGAAACGTCGTCTTGGGCCACACGGAGGAAGACATCTTCGACGGTAGGTCCGGCAATACGTACCTCTCTGGCACCCGCAGCCTCGAAGCGGGCGACGAGCTGGGCTGCTGAGGTTGAGTCGGGGGTGCGGTAGACGGCGTGGTCTTGGTGCCATGTCTTGGGCATGTCGATGCCCGGGATCTCAACCTCCTTGGGCACATAGACTCGGTAGCCGCCACCAAAGCGGTTCTTGAGCTCGGCGCCCGAGCCTTGACACTTGATCTGGCCCTTGGAGAGAATTATTATGTCGTCTCCGAGAACCTCTCCCTCGTCGAGAAAGTGCGTGGTAAAGACCATGGACCGCTTGGCCCGCTCAGCTAAGATGATGTCCCAAATGGTGCGTCGCGAGATGGGATCCAACCCCGTCGTCACCTCATCCATCAAGCAAACCGTCGCGCCGCCGATGAACATGCAAGCCAGCTGCAGCTTTCTCTTTTGCCCACCGCTGAGGTGCCTCGCCTGGCTATTGGTCTTTGCCGTCAGATCGCAAGCGGCAATCATGGCGTGGATAGCATCGAGATCCTCTCTTCCGCCCTTCATCTCGCTCCAGAACTTGACATGCTCGAGGACGGTAAGCCGGCCAAACAGAACGTTTCTCTGCGGACAGATTCCCAACTGCGAGGGGCGCGCGTTGATGAACATTTCGCCGGCAGTCGGGGTGTGGAATCCCGAGAGCAGGTCGAGCGTCGTCGACTTGCCCGCCCCGTTGACGCCGAGGAGACAAAGAATCTGGTGTTTCTGGGCGACGAGATCCACGCCGTCCAGGGCTCGAAGGCCGGCCGCGTCTTTGAGTCCCAGCCACCTCTTGTACCATGTGGTCGGATACACCTTGGTCAAGCCCACGGTTCGAATGGCGGCGTCGGGTGTGGTCGAACCGGCCGTGGCCGAGTTGGCGAGGATGCGCCGCTTGAAGCTGATGCCGTGCACGCCTTTCTCAACCACAACGGCGAGCCACGTGTAGGCGGCGATCTGGAAGAACAACATGCCCCAGAACGCCACAACCGGCAGGTAAAATTTCTCCTCGATGAAAAACGACCGGGCCGACGGGGGGGGTTCGGGCGACCTGGGAGCCGCAAACTGGATGGGCTGGCTGAACATGGCGAAGCGGCCCATCTGCGCCAGGGCAAAAATGTAGTTCATGGGAGGGAAGAAGGTCGACAGGACAGCCACATTGGTGGTGGTGGCATCGCGGTTCAGGAGGATGGCCGCGCCGCCAGCAAGACAGCAGACGCAAACCACGACAAAAATGCTCGAAATACGCCGCCGCTGGAACCAAGCCGCGGCAAATACCGTCGAGCAGACAAAGGACAGGCCGGCAAAAATCTGCCAAAATATGAGGATGGCGGCGTTGGACTCGGAGAAGAGGAGCGTGTAGTAGACTGTTTATTGTTGCCCATGGTTAGCACCAGTCTGTCTACCTTGCTACCTACCTAAGTACCTAGGTACTTCACCCAAGATAGGTAGGTAGGTACCTAGGTAGGTATGTCGGAAAAGGGAGGGCAACTTACGGACACCAGAGATAATCCACCCAAGTAGCTGGACGGCCGACAGAGCCAGGATAGAGCTCAAAACTCTAGCCGCCGGCGATCCGCCCACTAGGTACGTGAAGTCACATCAGTCAGTTCACCATTGACCGAGAGCTACACCATGGTGCACCACGGTGTGGTTGAAAAGATCACTCACTGGCATCAACCAACTGCGACACACCATCGGCTCTCTCTCCGCTCACAAAGCTGACGACGTGGTAGATAGGCGGCAGCGCGCCGAGGAAAAAGATGATAACATAAGTCGTCACCAGTGCCGTGTTGAAGCCGGCCCGAACCACGCGATCCATGGACTCCTGCGTGCTCTCACTGACCAAGTACTCGCGAGGTACTTCGTTGGAGCCCGTGATGGCATTGTCTACAGCCAACATGGTCGGCAGGTGGTATGTCTGGACGTCTGAATCCGTCCTGTGCACGTTTGGGTCCCGGCTGTAGGCGCGAGCCTCATCGAACTGTAGCGTGTAGTTCCACCGTTTGTTCCGCCCCTCCGTCAGGGGTGAGTCGAGGAATCCCACGATGGCGTACTGCCTGTTATGTTAGCCCGGCAGGCCGAGGGTCACGAAGGTTCCAGTACTCACACAGCTGCTGACCCCCCGGAAGTTGGACCGGCATCGTGCTGCTGCGTCTGCCTCCTCCTCGATAATGGCATACTGCTTCGCTGCCATGGGCGCCGTAACTTTCTTGATGACCTCGTCGACATCACTGCCGACTCGCCGAGGCCGGATCAAGACTAGGTACTGACTATCGGGGATGACGTTCTGGATGGGATGGATAGGCACCGGGTCGCCTTCTCCATATCGATTAGTTGTCGGGCTGTAGTTTCGAATATTGAGCAGAAGGGCGTAGATGACCACTGGGGCCACAATGGCTTGCAACAGCGTCGACAGCCAGTGCCTCAAGACGAGCAGACGAAGGTTTTTCTTGGTCAAGGCCTTGACCAGGCGTGCAAACTCTTTGATGCCCGCCCCAGCCATGGTGGATGAATGACTGAGTGTCCGAGAGGATAGGGGCTCAGGGAGCACGGCATATCGGCAGACGGCCGGGAGTAAATACTACCGGCAGACTAATACGAGGGTCCGCTTCCCGGCCAGGAGCCACCCGCTAACCGGCAACCTGAATCCTTCACAAGGCAAACTGGACCCTAACAATCTGTCCATCCTCTACACTACGCCTGTCGTCATTGGATGCTACTCCATGGCGTTGCCTCTTCCACTTTCGGTTGTTGTAGGACAGACAGGACCATTCTGCCTCGATCCTTTTTCGTCACAGGTATCGACAACATCGAGCAAGATCTGCAGATTCGACGTTGGAACGCGCAACGTTAACTGACGCATCAACAAAATAAAGGAACCCGTAAAACATTTTATTCTGCTGCCTGTTGCATGTTGCCAGTTGTCTCTTGTCAAGTTCTTTGTCTTCTTTTTTTCCCTTTTGAAACCAGGTCAAGAGTGCAGAAGGATGCATCAAGCGTGTCACTGCAACTGGGGCCTCGAGTCCGCATTGGGCAATGTTCACCTCAAGGCGTTTTTTTCGCGACACGAGACTGCCTGCTCATCTTTGCCAAAACGCGTCATCCCGCTCGGCCACACGTTGCACATCGGGAAGGCAGTTGTCGAACCCTTTATTCACAGCTGTTAAGTCCGAGTGGGAACCTGTGGCAGTGCATGGCGGCACCTTCAGGAATATATAGGCCTTCACAATATCTTCGCCATATTTTATTGCGTTGCGTACATACTATTTGTTGGCAGTTTGAATCTATGAGGCGGTCGGGGGGTGGGGGGTGGCTGGACCAGTTCCCACGCAGAGGCAGCATGAAACCACTCCGTTCCCCAACAGCTTCGCCTCGTCCTCGACATACCGACATACCGAGACCGGGACAGACGACCAATGGCTCATTTCTTGTCGCATGATGGCGCAAACGACCACTCATTCATCGTCGCAATACAATGCCATGACTCTTGGCCAAATCTACCACTTTGTGCAGACAGGACATGAAAACATGAGCCGATTTGGCCATGCTGCAACCTTAAAATGCTAATCCAGTCGGTCGCAACCGTTGCGCTCCCACCCAATTCAGGTCAGTCCAAAGCTGAGAATGCGGGGAACGTCAAAACTCAGGTCTACCGTTACGCTAGATCCTTGGTATTGCCTCGGGCAGTCAGGTGTTGCATTATTGTGGATCTCCTGAGTGGGCGGCTCTTGCTGTGGTCATGAAATCGGTGTGATACTCGAGGGGTAACGGCGAGACGCTGGCGCTACGGAATGCAATGGGCCCAACGGAGCATGTGACGAGCGGTTGATCGACCGCTAGCATGCAGTCCCAGAGACGGTCAGCCGTAGATATATGATTCAGAATTACAATCTACCCTCGAAAATAGTGTCAGCTTGGGACTGTACGGGGTGTTGAGCAGGCGTTCCAGGTTTTTACGGCATCCAAACAGCCGCAGAATTGTTTGAAGATATACTGGATCTCAAGGTGAAATATCCAGGTCCGGATTATTTTTATTTTTTTATTTTAAAAAAATTCAATTCCCTTTACAGGGTAGCAAGTAAGAATATCTAAGCTCAAGTTTCAAAAACTTTCTCGTCGAGCCCTCGATAGTAAGGACATCTCCTGATGGTTTGGCTCATGGGCTGTTCCCTCACGGCTGCCAAGCGCTAAAGTACCTATGAAGTATCGCGCGAGCAATCTTTTAGGGGTTCCATGGACTGTACCGTCCCTCGAGCCTAGACTCGTCGATGCGCCGCGGGCTGCTATTGCCGTTCAATCTGCAGAGATTTGTTGATTGTTTCCCTGAACGCGGCAAGAGGCGACAGACGGATGCGGACGCTGCACATCCGAGTCGCCTCGACGAGCCCAAACGCAGAGCCGACATTCCGGTCGACCCAGATTGAGTTGAAGAAGCTCGCCAGCTGTAAGAGACCCGTAATCCATTGATGCGCTGCAAAGGGGCTCGAGAGGGGCCCAACTGTGCCACCGACCGCTGGTTTTCTTTCTGAGTTGCCTCCAAGGGGAAACTGTCGAGCATTCAGGTGGTCAGTGGTTGAGCTAGCGGCCAGACGCACAGCGCTCGTGCAGTAGCTGTCCCGTTTTCTCGGGCTTGTCCGTGGATCAGCGCTTTCCATTGGTCGCAAACGGAAAGCCACCACGCCGGGTAAAGACCCCGCCTCCCCCATCTCTCCACCCATGCACATCCTTGTCAGTGCATTCCAATCAATCCACCCATCTTCCGTTCTCTCCCCCATAATACAAAGTACCCCCCGAATGGCTTTCGCTGGCCCCTATTCGCAAGGTCTCGATTGAGCATCCGGCGAACGAGGCAGCGAAAACTAGGTCACCTCGACCCTGCGGACGCCTATTCCCGCGAGCGAACAATCAAGACGCATCGCCGCCACTTGGGAATGCTGAGATTCAGCCGCAGCGAGGTAACGGCGGCAACTTGATTCCCCGCTCTCCAACGTCCATTTCGGCCAGCAACATCGAGACCTCGACCAAACCAGTGGCATTCTCCGCTGCGGCCCTCTCGCATCTCCATGCCGCTGTAACCGTTCGAGCTTCGCAGAGCGACAATCGAGACAAAGTCGGCCAAAATGGAGCCAGTCCCTGAGACGGAGAGAATGGAAGAGTTCCGGCCTTCCCCCCTCCCAAGCTTGCGAGTCCAAGGATCTCCCGAACTGGAATTTCGCAAACCACCAACCCTCCGCCGATCCACCGACCCGTCTCCCACATCGTCTCCCACGTCACCGTCCTGGACACCTACCTCGGCGCTTCCGTTTCGACCCCGTGCGGCGTCCCCACTGTCCATCTCCCACATCCGATCACGATCTGCCGCCAGCCTGGCGCCACCCATGACGCGGACGCAGTCTATGCCTGGCGTGAACGGAGCTGGTCATCTCGCATACTCGCCTCAGCTCCGCCCGCAGAGCCCATCGGGATCTCCCAGCCGCGTGCGCCTTCCGCGGAAGCCCGCCGACGAGGCCTTCCCCTCGTCGCCCACACGAGTTTCGGTTCACGATCCAGAGCGAAGACTCACGGAACGAAGTAGCGCGCCAAATCTGGGATTGGGGTTGACTTCGGCGAGGCTTCGGAGGCCCTCGTCGCCACTCCGTCACGTAGCACACTCAAGCACAGGTTCTCTGCCCAACGTTCCCGAGACGCCTTCCTCCGTTACTTCTTCGCCATCCTATCGAACGAGCGAGACGTTTACAGCCAACTACTCATTTGGCATTTCATACCCCTCCTCGTCAGTCCCGTCGACCCCGACTTCGGCTAGATCCCGGAGCCCCAGTATCTCCAGCCTTGAGACTATTCCGGATTCACCAGATGCGGAGGAGGCTGCATTGGAAGCCGAAAGAATTGCGCAGCTTAAAGCGGCCGCAGATGCGGCAGAGGGTGGTGACGCCAAAGGACGGAGCAGTCTTGATGTACCAGTGCGTGGTAGGACACTTGGGTTTGGTTCCAGGGACAAGCGAAAGCGGTGGAGTGTCTGCGGTGCTGAGAGGAGACAGGACCTGGATTTGGAAACTATCTGGGAGGATTGAAGCTTCACTGTTACTTACAATGGAAGCGTTGGACAACTTTTGGTACTCAGTGACAAGCATGTCACTCGACTCTGACGCAAGGGAACTGGCATGTGCATTAATCGCGGTACTCCTCCTATGTTGGCATCTGGCTTTGTGAATGGAGCGGAGTCTGCGGGACGTGGACAGGGAACATAGGTGGCGTTTAGTGGAACTATTGATCTGATACCCTGTGCATTCGGCGTCTGCACCAAGTAGCCACGAGAGGCATTGGCCGTTGTGGACGCCATGGTTGTCTACGTGCCTCGGGGCGGACCAGATGTAATTGTCTTTACTTCAAGCGCGAATTGAAATTATTGAAAGGCAGGGATTGTTGTTTTGGGTGTGTGAAGATCGATTGCTCGGAGCCGGGACAAGAGCTGAGGCACTCTCACCAATGCTGTTGAAGATCGACATCCCTTAGCAACACAGACCTTGTCTCGCCCTTGGACACCACGAAGCTTTCGAGGATAATATATCGGGTTCCCCTGTGATCTTGCGTTCCTGTATACGTATTTGAGGATGACTCGATACTCCCTTTTCGCATCCCGTGGTGGTGTAGCTGGTATAAGAAGATCGACCGGTTCGATAGGATGGGGTCTTCACCAGCAGCACTCAGAGTACTCACCAATAAGCGTCATCAGAAGCCGTCTTTTTCTCCTTATATTTCAATCGTGAATACTATTGCTATCGCTGGGAAAACATGCACTTGACTACCATCTTGAGCGCAGTGGCGCTCGCAGCTGGTGGTGTTGAAGCAGCTCGCCGAGATGTAAGTTTCTTCCAGCAATCTTACTATGCGTTCCGACCTCGCTAATGTTTTATTTTTTATTTTTTATATATAGAATAGAGGTGGTGCCCATGGACGCCGGATGGGGCCTGGACACATGTACAAATCCAAAAACCATCAGCGGATGCATTCGGCGGCGCCTTTCTTCGTCGAGCCAAGCGTGTCCATCGACATGACCACGTCGTCAAAAAGTCCGGTTAGGCCTCCCGCACCTTTGACCGAGACGATGACAGTTGCCGCGCCGACCCCGACTCCGAGCGTTGTGCTTGCCAACACGACTGTCACGGTCACCACCGGGCAGCACGACAACCATCGTGGCCATGGCTTCCCTTGGGGAGATGGATTCTTCAAGGGTCCGTGGAAGAAGACATCGACATGTTCCTCAGGGCTGATTACCATCACCGAGACAGTCAACATTACCGTATCAGTAACTGCCTCAACCTCTCTCACCAGTGAATCTGGAGTTGACTTTCACCGGAATTATACACACTCTTGGCCTCATCATCCTGGGAACGGCACCACCGATTGCATTTCCACCACCACATCGGCGACATGGGACACGGCTTCTTCCTCGACCTGGACGAGCTCATCCCATACGGGGCACACCTCAATGTCCACCTCCACCTCCACCACCAGCCACCACCATTATCCATCGTCAACGGAATCAGACTCCTCTGTATCTATCATTTGGCCCACCACCTCTTGCAACGAAACAACCCACACGCACAGCCACCCCTCTACAGCGCCTTCGTCCCCATCCTCATGGTCATCGGCAACAACAACAACAACAACGACAGTCATCTCTTCCCTCTCCGTTAAAACCATCCTCGTCACCCTCTCCAGCGCTTCTCCTCGAATCTCCCCTTCAGACTGCGTAATCGATCCCCTGGTCACCCCAGCCCTAACCGCCTTCCCCCTCCCCTCTCTCTCTCCTCCCTCCTCCTCCTCCTCCACGCCATCTGCAACCTCGACCGTTTGCGCGCTCTCGGCCCCCTCAGGTAAACCTAACCCGGGAAACACCCATTGCGGCGTACGCGGTAGACCCATCTCCCCCGTCGTCATCGGAGGAGGAGGAGGCGACAAGGACAAGCCACCACAGGAGGCAAACTTTCTTGCCCGCTTTACCGAAAACTCCCGCAGCGTTCCAGCAACTCTCCAAGGATGCTGGCAGATCTGCGCCATGTCAGAGTGGGGTGTGGAGCACGGATGTGCAGCTTATGCTTTTATCTTTAATAATTCTTCCTCCTCCTCCGTCGGACAAGAGAAAGCAGGGGGGGGGGTCTGTGACTTGTTTGGCCAACGGGTAGCGAGTTCGTTGGCCGAGGTGAATAATGCTGAGGAGGGGGTGTGGTTTGACTTGGAGTGTGGGGATCCAAGGGTTACAGGCAGCCATGCTCTGGAGGGCTGGGAGAGAGGGAAAGAGGGTGACGCGGTTACTACGACGGAGGAGAGATGGAGACTGGGAGAGGAGGGGCAGGGTGGGTGGTGAGGATCGACAGAGATGAGCGGTTGAGCTTAAGAAAACGGGCATTCACCAAGAGGGGTTCAGACCAGGGATAGTTGTTAGAGGCTGTTTTCCTTTGTACTCACAGCTTGTTATGCACAGATACTCTTTCACTGTAAGAGGTCAGGTAATAGAGGCGGTCGAGTCAGCTGCGAACAATCCAGATGCTTTCTTCGTCCCTTTACCTTAGAGTGACCATGCAGAGGCCGCCAAGATGCCTGCGAATACTTTCGATGCTTCGTTCTTGCCTTCATGTTGGCGTGGTGGGTGGGGAACTAGTCAAACGGTATCCTCCTTAGATGCTCTCCGCCCCTCTTCCTCATCTCTTCTGCAGCAGCAATACTGCTCGGGACCTTGATACCACAGCAATCGCCCCATCCACTTGGTTGGTGTACGTGTCTAACGCCGTCCTCGTCAAAGACAGTCACCTCACCCCCCTCCTCTTCGTCTTCCTCGTTCGGCAGCCCCGCAGTGCCGTGCTCGCTCATACCCTCGGCCGCTGGTATGAGTGATCCAAATATAAAATGCTGCATGACAGGTAGCTTGCGCAGTACTTCTGACACAAACATACGCCGCATGCCTCCTTCAATCTTTGTCCAGCTCTTGGCACCGCTGATATCATCCAGCATCGGGCTATGCCAGCGTAATCCCTTCACCGTCTTAGTGCTGTTGACGAAGGCCACCTGTCCCAGATACATGTATTCGTCCCCAAACTCTTCAATGGTAAGCTCTTGGTGTATGGCGCGTGGTGTGATAAAGGCATGGTGTAGCAGCTGACTAGCGCCAAAGAGAAAAGGCAGGAACTGGTAGTCGTCTAGCCCCCATACCCCATGGGAACCTGCTGGCTCTAGATAGTAGGTAGACTGAACGATACGCATAACCTGGAGGTAATGAACAAAAACCCGGAGGGCCAGTGCGCGGAAGTCAGACTTTTGGAGAATTTGTATCTGGTAGAGACACAACAGCCACATGATGAAATTGAGTTCGTGCCCAGATCCATAGTCGATTCGCGTTCTGTTGCCAAACGACTGGCTGAGGTATGTTGATACTTCAGCCACAACAGCCTCGTCTGTGATACCTAGAGAGGCATGCCACTGTCTAGCACGCTGTTTGACCTTGTCCAGAAAGACCCGGAAGATCTTATTGCCGAACCGGGAACCACCGGTTTCGTCGGGTGGTGACTCCTTGCACAACAACTCGGCCTCGTTGAGAATTCTGACTATCGTTTTCACAGCTTCACTAAGCTCCGCATCCTTTACCGCAGAGATAGGAATATCGACAACAGACTCAGACAGCCCAAAAACAAATGCCAAGATGAGTTTGTACGTCTCCGACCCCAGGAAGAGAACATGGTCGGCAGGTGACAAAATTCTCCGGCTAGGCACCTGGAAGGACAGTGTCGACACGTCGGGTCTCGGCGGAAACTCCGGCGTCTCGGGTACCGGCGTGGGGTTTGGGGCATCCTCCCGTTTGCGCCGCGGCTCAAGCCTGGGGATGCGTTGACTGCTGGTGTCGTTGCCTAGTGGGCCTAGCGTTTCAACGGCGTCCTTCGAGGCTGTTGTTGACGCCATCTTTGTTCCCCCCTGGGAAAAAAAAGGTTTTCTGGCGGGATCCTGAAGATTTAGAAAGTCTGTGTCGTTCGATATTGGATGCTAGGTGTTGCAGGTGGACGTTGCGGGTTTGGGAGTGTCGACTGATGAGCTTCAGCGCGGGGCAAATCATCCCTGTTGGTGGTCAGATACACCCAAGATGCGGGGCAATCTTTGCCGATCAGAGCCCGTCAACAAGCGCTGCAGCGAATAAGCGAGCGCCTCACTACACCAAAACTTTACAATCTGGAGCCTCAAAATTCCTCTCTTGAGCCCAAGAAAATTGCCCGCTAGCAGCGAAATATGGCAGCATCGACCATGCCAGAGGCGGTCCTCTCGGTCCTCTCCCGAGCAGATGGATCTGCAAAGTACTCGCATGCAGGCTACACAATAATCGGTTCGGTCAATGGGCCGATCGAAGCCCAGCGACGAGACGAACATGCATATGAAGCCAATGTCGATGTCATCGTACGACCGGCGGCAGGGGTCGGAGGTGAGCGTCTCGGCCCGAGCCTGACCACAACTCCAGTTTTTCAGACTGATTTCCTATATAGGAACTAGAGAACGGCACCTTGAATCCATCTTGCAGTCATCACTCTCGCAGCTCATCCTCATCAGGAACTTCCCCCGCTCCCTCATCCAGATCGTCCTCCAAGTCGAGGCTTCACCAGAGAACGATTATGTGAACGCAAAGCTTGTCCAGGCCAGCCTGGTGAGACGACCTGAATCTCTCCCAGTAGAGATCTTCCGACTGACCGTCTTGGCAGAACTTCCCCATCATCTCAGCCCTCCTCCAGACCGCCGTCCTAGCGCTCCTGTCGGCAGCAGTGCCGATGAGAGCTACCGCGACGGCAAGCTTCGTAGCAGTTGTGTCCCAGGATGGAACCAAGAAGGTGTTGGCCGACCCCTCTCCCAGAGATCTCGACACGGCTCGCTCAGTTCATGTGTTGGCCTTCACGTCTCATGATGAGCTGCTCCTCGCCGAGAGCGAGGGTGACTTCACCGTCGCAGAGTGGGACGATGTCTACGACACTGCCAAGAGGATCTGCTGTCAATCCGGGGCCACAAAGACAGGCAGTGAGATGGCTCTGGACGACGACGACGGGAACGATGGCGGTTTAGATATGCGCCAGTTCGTCCGCTCGACGGTAGAAACCAAAGTCACGGCGGATCTGCACTGGAAGTAGAAGAGGCGGCCCCTCGCTCAGGGGAGGATCGCGATCACAGCAATGCAGAGTTCCCGTATCGGTCTGCCGAAGCAGCAGGCGTCGACAATAGAGTGGGAGCATTGGTTTCCAGAACGCCAGCCGACAATGCTGAGCGGCTACATCGCCGCAAATCAGTGGCCGGCAGTTATCTTGGCGCGGGAGGCTGCTTGGAGGTATCGCCGCGGAGGGCCTGCTCTTTTGGGCCTGTTTGGACCTTTTTTTGTTGCTGGACCCCAGCAGGCTATGTTTTCTCCTGGGATAAGCTGTCGCCACCGCCAAAAGCTCAAACATCAATGGTGGGTCAATGGCACGGGCGAATGTTTTGGGTTTTCCCACCTGCGGGCCGACGTCCTGTTTCATCTTACCTTTTCCCCCCCACCAGTGCTGTGACATCAGGTTCTTCAGGGCTTCTGACGATTCCTCGCTGCAGGGTTGAGGCTAAATTATCAGGTGCTTGGAGATGGAACCTCGAAACCGGGCGCTTACGTCTTAGTCGCCGCAGCAGCCATTCCCAGCTCTCCTTAGCTCTCCTTGACACCGTGCAGCTTCGGATTTGGTGGCGGAGAGCTTATCGGAACAAGTCAAACATCCCCACCATCCACATCGGCTCTTGGACGCCCTTTGCGAACAAGACCGGGCTGAATTAACCTCAAGCGGATCCAGCTGGTGATGCATGCAAAGCCACTTCGTGGGATCACAAGTAGGGCTAGAAAGTTGCCGATAATCGAAGCTTCTCCCCCGCCTGATTGTTGATGATCTGAGCTCCCCCCCTGCCTGATTAACGCCAGAGCAGAACGGAAGTATGATACCTGCGGGTCAAACGGAACTACGTTGAACGCCTGGTGGTTTCTCCCATTCGCCGCAGGTGTTTCCAAACATTCGCAACAGGGCGAGACTGCGGCAAACGGGCCTGGGTTCTTTATGCGGCTGCTTGGGATGGTGGGATCTAGGGTTAGGATGCGTTCCAGTGGATCGCCGAGTTGCAGAACGATCCTCAATCCAAGCAGCAGCCAGTGAGCGATGTGCGAGCCCGCCTGGAGCCGCAGGTTTGCCAGCTGGGGCAATCCGTGTATCCGTGCCGCTGACCGCCTGCTGGTTAGTAACGCCGCGCGCTGTGATGCCACACCAGCAGTCGCTTGTCCTGGTCGCTCGCCTCCAGACCCCGGCATTGCGGGGCCAAGCTGAGACTTGCAGTCGCATCGCGCAACAACCTCCCATGGAGCATTCAACCCTTCCAACGTCGCGACTCGCGAGGCGACGGTCCAACCACCGGACCTCCCATGTCTGCTTTGCGCGTCCACGGTTTGTAGTACCATGATACCTAACCAAACCTACAGGGTCCTGCAGGCAAGCATATGAGCCCACCCAGCAACACGCAAGATTGTGCTGGCCCCCGAAACCCGTCATCCCATCACCAAAACCCCCCGACGAGTGCCGGGGCTCCAAGTCGCCAAGTGCTGCTGAGGAAGAAACTGCCACCCCCGTCCCGACTCCCGTTGCCGCTCTCCCGCAGAAGGGATGACAGAAGTCACAAGGGGAGTGAAGGGGATTGCGCCGAAGGCTGAGACAGCCTTGTGCGAGATGGTGTAGAAAAGATCCTGAGGGAGGCATGATGGGTTTCCGAGATCTATCAAGCGGTATCGCGGGAAGTTGGCTGAGTGGATGCGTGTTCTCGCTGCAGTGGATTTTGTTCAGCCATGAGAAGCAGGTACGTACCTTCTCCCCCTTGCTGCTGAGGCTGCCGACCGTTCCAGCGCTGGGGTGGGGCCTGTCGAGAGGCGGAGTACGTACCGTTGCCCTTGCTGCAGAGCTCCATCGCGATCTCCAGTCTAGTCTCCAGTCCACCATCCCCTGGCCTCTGCGCCTTGGTGCGTTTGGATATTAAACTGACGGTGCAGTGATCACGACACACTCGTGTCTTTCCCCAGTCTTCAGTCTTCATCTGATGACCCAGGCCGAGCTGCCCTTCTTCCGATTCTCTTCTCCCTCTCGCTCCGGAAGCGCGTTCTTGAAGCAGAGCTCTGGTAGTTCTAGCGCGTTGCTGTCGTACTACCTTTGCCTTCTGCCTTCTGCATGTGCTCCGTTCCTTCCAGACTTCTTTTCTTCTGTACATATTTTGTTTTGACTAATTATACCGCCATTGGTTCGGCTCTTCGCAACGCCGCCGGTATTCGCCCTATAACTTCGCTGCCAGTTTGGTTCGCCGAACCCACCCTCTCTCTTTGACCTCTCGGTACATCTCTCTTCTGGCTTCAACGGCCCTGGCCACCATCCCGCCCAGCAATTCTTGATCAATATCACCTTCTCCAGAGAGCCACGTGCAGGTGAAATCTGCACCCCGGATCACATCGCACAAAAAGACTTGCCAATCGCGTGTCTTTCCCCAGTTAGCGCCAGCGCCACAATCTTGCCGAGGCGGACGACCACGGGAAGCTCAAGAAGACGGGAAGTTGCTTTTGGCAAATTCGACCCCACCACCAGCCCCGCTGTGAACCCCTCCCCACCAGCACAGACTCTGGGAGGCACGCACCCCCGGCACCTTGGGCACCAGACTTCGACGCCGGCTCCTCGGTCTTGCGATAGTTGCCTGTCCTACACGCGCCACCTTCCATCGAACGCAGAGAAAAGAGGTTTGGTGCGTTTTTCTCTGGAAGCCCGACAACCGGCCAACTATCACCCAGCACGCCTAGTGACGTCGACGAGACAGCATCCCGGGTTCGCTTCCTGCATTGTCTGCAGCTTTCTGCGTTACACCGGACCGTTCTGCATTGCAGGACCTCGATTTTTTTGCGTGGCGGGCTCCGCGAGATCCGGCACCTTTTTCCAGCAGTTTTCCTGGCCCTGATAGTCACCAACGGTACGTACTGCACACCCCCTTCTGGACAGTGCATCGCGGGGTGTCCGGTTTTAACTTTTCTCGCCCGCTTGTTGCAAAAAGAAAAAGGGGACTCGATTTGACCCTGCAGGGAGGCCTGGCTAATAGTTACCGAGTGCTAGCCCTGAAAATAGCACCCCCCACTGCATCTGGGCTTTTCTACCCACCATGTCCGGCCCAATTTCCTCGCCCATTTCCGCAGCGGTTCACCCATCCCTGGGCCATTTGCCCGCTGCTGACGCTCCGCTCCCACCGCCCCTTCCGCTGCGGCAATGTGAATCCGAGGGACTTAATACCAGCTCTTCCGCCGACTCACAGCGACCCAAGGGTTCCAGCGCCGCCTTGGGTTTGCCTGTTACTGTTGATCACGATCTACAAAATGCTCGCACCGGACCTTGCGCTTCTCCCTCCCTGCTAGGCCCTGAGTTAGTGACGGACTCAGCACCCCCCGCGTCGAATTCCGCTCCGCAGCGCACCCCTCCTCACGCTCGCGGCCACCAGAGGAACGCGCTCTCGATCGAGTCAGTCCCTCGACAGACTATTATGAAAGCACTGGCTTCGGTCGCACGCAACAACAAGCCTGAAGCCCTCTCGCTTAACGGGATGCTCTCCGCTCACACTCAGCCCTTGGGCGCCGATAATCGGCCCTCAACGGCTTCGTCGCAGCAGCTGTGTGACGCCCTCAACGGCCTCGCTCTGGCCCAGAATGCCCGTTCCGCCGCAAATATGAATGCGACCCCCACGGCGGCGTTCCCGTCACTGCAGTCACCATGCTTCTACCACAACCGCTTTGACGATGCTGTTGACTTCGACAAGGTCCTTGAGGAGATCAAGAACGATGAGTGGATGTCTCATTCCCGCTTGATGCAGACAGCCACTGGTGTGCGCGAAGTGTCCAAGCAACTTCAACGCCGGCCTATCAAGCGGGCAGTCAAAAATGTCATGATTGTGACCAAGGCTCGCGACAACCAGCTTGTCTTGCTCACCCATGAGCTTGCTCTCTGGCTGCTGCGGACGCCCCGCTACGGGTCTGGTGTGGGCGTCAACGTCTACGTAGATGCGAAGCTTCGCAACTCAAAGCGCTTCAACGCGGCCGGAATCGTTGCCGAGAACCCTCGTTTCCAAGAGATGCTGCGCTACTGGAATCCAGATCTCTGCTGGAGCCAACCGGAAAAGTTCGACCTTGTCTTAACTCTGGGGGGTGATGGCACTGTGCTGTTCACATCTTGGCTGTTCCAGCGCATTGTGCCCCCTGTTCTCTCCTTCAGCCTAGGTAGCCTCGGCTTCCTAACCAGCTTCGAGTTTGAGAGATACAAAGACCACCTCAACCGCATCATGGGTGAAGACGGCATGCGTGTCAATCTTCGCATGCGTTTCACGTGCACCGTGTACCGCGACAGGCCTGGCGGCCATGAGATGGAGGAGGGTGAACAGTTCGAGGTGCTCAACGAGCTCGTCATCGATCGGGGACCGTCGCCATATGTCTCTAACTTGGAACTGTATGGTGATAATGAGCTCTTGACTGTGGTTCAGGCGGATGGTTGCATCTTCTCCACGCCCACTGGTAAGTGCTACGCTTCGGTTCCTGTCCTGGACATGTCACTGATTTGTAGTGTATAGGATCTACAGCCTATTCCCTCTCAGCAGGTGGTTCTCTCGTCCACCCTGATATCCCTGCCATCCTCTTGACCCCTATCTGTCCCCACACACTATCGTTCCGCCCCATGGTTCTATCTGACACCATGCTCCTGCGTGTGTCGGTTCCCCGGAACAGCCGCGCTACCGCCTACTGTGCATTCGACGGCAAGGGCCGTGTTGAGCTTAGGCAGGGTGACCATGTCACCATCACGGCATCTCAGTACCCATTCCCCACAGTCGTTCGCACGGATACGGAGTGGTTCGACAGCGTCTCCCGCACTCTTAGGTGGAACGTGCGTGCTGCTACTCAGAAAAACTTTGAAACGGGCGGAAGCTCTACCGGAAGTGAGGACGGAAAGGATGATGACGACGGCTGGGATATTGATACCGACTCTGCTTGCTACGTCAGCGAGGAGAGTAGCATCGCCGCAAGCCCTCTTAGGAGGCAGATGAGCCTGCTAGGAATGTAAGCAGGCTCAGTAATTAGAGCAATGCATGCACGAAACGGCACCGATTACAACACAACATTTTGGACATACTCATCACATTTAGACGATATTAGAAAAGAGGGGGTAATACATCCGACACCAACTGTCGCATCGCATCTACGCCATATATTTCAAGCAAGCCCTCGCGCTATTTCCTTGCAATTCGCGGATACCTATTCCGACCCGGAGTTATCGGGATTTGGTCAGTAATGAACATAGCAGAGATGACACGACACCGGAATGTCTGGAGGGCAAACTAGGACAGATGAACTGGGGTGTGTTCGCAAACTTGGTTCTTGCTGTCTTTTGGGACAAGGTGTTATTTTTTGTTAGGTATTATTTCACATTTTATGCCTCAGTTATTGGCACATCTTCGGCAATTGAGCATTGTTTTACCTTTTGGCCTCCTTGCGTAGTTACAATCTTTGCCACGTGCGTCTTCTCTCATATGCACCAAGCAATGTATAAAACCATCACGATCTTTCGCTTGGTTCGCTGGCCCCCCCCAACCTAGTGTTTAACCTATTCACTGTATCTTCCTTGCAAGCCATCTAATACCCAGCTGCTACTCCATCTTTGTTAACTTGACTGAGCGTCTGAAAAAATCACCCTGGGGATGTGGCCTGAATTCTGAACTGAACACCTACACACCGAGTACCACATTTGCGGCTGAGATGACCAGAAGCCAAAAAGTAAACCGTGGCCAACATGTGATCACTGCAAACTTGGCTGACCATGATAAAACGGGCTTCTCACTAAAATAAAACAAACACCGCCAAGTCTCAATATCGATACCTCGCTTTCTTTTCTCTGCAACGACTATCCACCATCAAAGACTAAGGATAGACAGGGAGATAGATAAAACACGCTGGACTATCGGTACACTAGAAATATCCGACCCAACCATTTTTGGAAACCAAAGCTTGCGCCTCACCTCATTTCATGTCCCAAGGCCTCCCAAGTTCCAAACTCCGAGTTGGTGCGGTGCAATGCCTGTTAGTGTAGTACAGCTGCAGTGCACCGAAAAATACCGATATCAATACCAACGCCGATTGACTCTCCCAACCCTGGGGAAAAAGCCACAAACTTACCTCCATCGCGCCGGCCCCTTCCGGTTCCAGTACACCATTGATCTGATACATATAGTGGTTATCAAAGACAGCGGGTGTGGCGGCCGCATAGTAATATTAACACTGAAAAGGACGGGAGGTAATGATGGGAAATCACTGCCAGTTGCCCTGGCTCAGTGACAAAAGTCCAGCAACAGCATCAACGTCGTTCTTCTTGCTGGGACTGACCTCGCCGCGCATGAAACGCTCCACTTCGTCGTTATCGGCAGCAACAGGGGCACTGCCGACAGCGCTGGTACTTTCCGAATCCTCGTATATTTCAAGCGGGGATTGGTCGTGTTTCACACCGCGCCTGGCCTGCGAAAACATCGGGGCGGTGTTTGAACGTCCGCCGACCATTGCCCTGGGACTCCGATTGGACTCCGAGAAACGACCGAGTGTCCGGCGAGGGTTTCGCTTGTCCAAACGTACCGGGCTGGACGGTAATGGCCGCCTCCCTGTTGTCGTCACCCCATGTTGGGGCTGAGAAAAGGTAAACGGGGAATTGCCATCCTCATCGGGGCTCCAGTTCTCCTTGTCCGAGTCACCACCAGAAGGAGACAGCATCTTGAGTTTTTCTGGGGCCTCTCTCCTTTCTTTCTCCATGCTGATCGGGATAATGCCAGACTGTAGTCTGGCCGTGCTGCTCATGGCTCTTGCGAGCCTGGGCTTCTTGGCCTGAGGAGCCGTCCTGCTCAGTACAGCATTTCTCTTTGCGCTATTACTTGGCTGCAAAGGACTGCCGGCACCACTGGCAGATCGGATGAGGGAAATTGCAGCAATGGCTGAACCGCTACTTTCTGCCTTTGCCTGTACCGTCAAGAAATCTTCACGGCTCTCTGAGTCGCAGCACAGCTCCCAGGCGTGAGCATCTCGTGATCGGCCACGTGCTAAGCGAGGAGGTCCGCCTGGCAAGGGAATTGAGTTCGTCAATACTGAGATAGGCGGCAGGGTGATGGGTGATGAGGCGCTGTGGCCGCGATGGAGGCCTAAACGACGAGCTGGGCCCAGGGCTTGCAGATCATCTGATTTTGGAGCTGGAGCAATACGGTGAGGAGGGGATGGATTAGATGAAACCACCTCAGCCTTGCCGTCAAGTGAGAGTGCCAATCGATATCGAGATGGCTCAGGATTTGGCAGGGGTCTAGAAGAGGTGGGTGAAGAACTCGATGGCGCAAACGGCTCTAATCTGTGTCATGTGTCAGTGTCAATTGATCACGGTTGTGCAAACCAAAATGGAGATAATAAAAAACTCACTTAACTGAGTCACCTTCATGACGACCAAGTGTGGATGGGGTAGTGAAAGAGCTGCCATTATTCCACCGGTTCGACAGATAGCCGACAAAGCTCGATTGTGATTGTGATGACCCTGGCACAGTTTCCCTTGATGCCTGGGATTTCTGCGCAGGCGTCATAGCCACACTTTTTTCAGGAGCCTCTTCATCGTCCCACTTTCGTGCTTCCCAAGGCACGACTGGTGTCTGTTCTGGCTCGTCACCTGAGTGGGGGGTCGGGGCATCTGAGTGCGGAGGTGATGCAACCCCTGGTTCGGGCCGCGACATGGTGCTTGACGGTAAAGGATCGGCGTTGTCAGAGCTAAATGAAGAGTTGAAAGCTGGGGGGTCCGATGAGAGAATCTGCATGCTCCCGTACCGGAGCGCGGCAATCTCTTGGGGCGATAAGGGCCGGGATTTCCTCCGATCGTTCTGTCTCCGGTTCTGGAACCAGATCTGGTTTTGATTGTCAGCAATGAACTCGCGAGAGGTGTGCACTCGGCAATGGAGAGTCGAGTCGCGTCAACCAACACAAGCGGGGAAAACACGAAGCTTGGGCCCGGGCCCGATGAAGAGAGAGACAGGGAACCCCACCTGCACTTCTTTCTCATTAAGCGAGACGCGGTTCACGATGGCGAGACGCGCCGCCTTGTCAGGTTTGGGGTTTGCAATGTATGCAGCCTCGAGAATTGCCTTGTCTTTGGCGCTGTTGGGATGAGAGGGTCAGTAGGCTGAGCTCATTGACCAATTGGGTTCGAAAGTTAAGCCTCGGTGCACTTACGCGGTCCGTTTCCGCTTGCCCTTGGGGTGGCGCTCGGGTTTGGGAGTAGGTAGTACACCATCTGATAGGAAAGATGAGGATGAAGGGTGAGGAGGAAGCTCGTGGTCGCTTGCCGAAGAACTTGGTCGCTCATCGCTGCTGGCGTGATCGACTGGCTGGGAGGGAGGAGGCGAGGGCGACGAGGGCGCGGGAGAGAGAGATGGAGCTTGAGGGTCCATTGGTGATAGTTAGCGTGATGGGCGACGCGATGCTATCAGCAGCTGCATACTCCAGAGAACCGACGATGAAGCTCCTGTTGGTATCGGGGAGCTGACGATTGGGAGATTCTTGGGAAGGAAGTGTGCGTGAAGCGTGGAGACGATCAAGTTCATCAACCTGTAGCTATATGGCGCCCAAGAGGGCGGGGGACCCCGGAGGGGGGAGGGTTTTAATGTTGCACCCCACTCCCGCGTCAAGTCGCGTATCTTCCAGATTAGGGAACAAGTAAATACACTTTAGCGTGCTGCGTGACACCCAACAGTCAATGGAGCCCCAAGCACTTTTTTTCCCACATGCAAATCAATTACAGGGGTTTACGCGCTCCCAGGGTCGCGATCTCTCTGCAAATTGATCGATTTCGCGCCCATCTGCATTTACGGTCTGTGCATCATTCATTCTAGACACGAGACAATCCCAAGACGGCACAATTGGTAATTTGACTGTTCTCAAATGCAGCAATTAGTCTATGTTATCCCCGCAAAGCACGCGCAGCCTGCTTCATGTCTGGTCGTTCCCTCCTTCAGGGTAGCTTCTTGCAAGACGAAACGATTGGGTGGAGAAGAAGGGCGCTGTTGAGAAAAGTCGGTCGGCAAGTCCCCATCCTGAGAGGATGGATGAGCTTCGGGAATACGCGACTGAAGTTGAGAAGGACGGTATGGCATGGTTACATTCCCCCGGATTCCTGGCTGAGTTTTCCTCCCACTTGAGAAAGAAATTGCCGCCTTGACGTGTCAAGATCCAGCGATGTCAAGTGAAAGGGGAAGGACAAAAGGGAAACCCGACAACTCCGGGAAAGACGGCAGAGAGAAGTGGACAAAACGGGTATCATGCAAAATCCCCAACGCTTGCAATGTCAACCAGAGAAGCTGAGAAGAACCAAAAGAGAGGCCATGCAGGCAGGTAGGCGATGCGTCGGCCTCAAACTATGGACGCCTTTCTGTTTTCTTCGTAATTCCAATTTAAATGCTGTCGCTTCCCTGGCTTGTTTTGTCAAGCGACTCGAGTCGTGACTCGAGATCGTCCTCGTCGTCTCTGGCATCGGTCTCTTGCTGGACAATGCGCGCGCCCACCTTCTCAGCGAGCTGATCTCTCTCTTTCTCGGCGACACGAGCTCTCTCTCGCTCAGCGACAAGTGCTCTCTGAAGTTCAGCGATGCGCACACTCTGTTCCTGAACAGTGGCGCGTACTCTCGTCAAATGAGCTGCCTCTCCAGCGATACGTGCTCTCTCTTGCTCAGCGTCAACGCGTGCTCTCTCTGATTCGGCATCGTGTGGTTCTCTGTTTGCCTTCTCCAACTCAGCAAGACGTGCCTCGAGCTCCTGAATTTTGGCGTTCCTCGTCTTGACCGCCTCTCTGGCCATGTCACGGCCCGCGATGACGCCCTTATAGCGTAGCGAGAACCCCTCCAGCTGGTTGCGGACCGCAGCGCAGACTTGTGCGGGGACGGAATTCTGCTCAAGGGTTCTCATGATGTCCCCAGCGACATTGGGCACGTCATTCTGGCTGGGGGACGTTTGGGTTGCAGTGCCGATGGCATCGCGACCCAGAAAAGCCTGGGGAACGGTGAAGGGGCCTGCGCGAGTCGGAGTCTTGTCGGTGTTGTTTGCCCGGGCCTTTTTCTGTGGGGGCGGGTTCTCGGCCGCAATCATCAGCCGGTTCCGGAAAGCCGATGAAACACTGCGGGCAGTGCGGGCAGAAGTGGGCGTCGAGGGACCCTGCTGCGGGGTGGAGCGAGTCGGTGTGACGGGCGCAGGGGCGGGGCTAGCTGGGAGCCCGCGCTGGTGTGCCTGGTGCTGCGGAAGATTGCCCTCGGCCTGGTCAGCGAGCTGCATCAGCTCTCTCTCTTCGGAGCTTTCGAGGTCAAGGCCGTCCATATCCTCGTTCCTGGTGCCGTCGCGCTTTCTCTTGGAGGGAGTCGAATTATCAAGGGCCGACACGACCGTGGGCACAACCCTGGTGGCAGGCCGACCCACATCGTCTTCGCTGTCAATCTCCATCTCATTGTTGGATATGGTCTGGCGCGTGTTGCGCGGGGTGGTTCTGACGCCCCGGAACATTGTGTTCTGTTGCGAGTTGTTGGGTTGAGGAAGCGCAGTTCGCAGTGGCGACGGGGTTGCGGGAACTGCAGTCTGCGCCGGGAGAGAAGCGGGGCCGATGGGCAATGGGTTCTCCGTGTCCCACTTGAAGAAGCGGCACGGGAGAGGCCTGTCCTTGGGGCAGCTCCAGAAATATCGCTGGTAGTCCGCATAAATCTCATAAGGTATGAGCCAGGTTTCTCAGGGACATGCCAGCACCTTCGAGTGTGCCGGCGAGCTCGCACAACCCAAACAAACAAAGTCAAATTCCGGGAAAATCTAGTCTGTGGCTGTGTTTGTTCACATGGATCAGCTGTATTAGATGTGGTTACTATTTAGATTGCCTTGAAATCCAAACAGCGGTCGCCGTTTGTCTGGGAGACGAAACCTCACAAAGATGAATACGACGTATCCGTGAACATACACTACCAAAGACACAACCTCAAAGTAAGATTTGGTGTGACACAGATATTGGGTATTGGGTATATGTACAATCAACGTCACAGGATATTGACACAAATTTCTTCCGCCACCACCAAACAACACCATCTTCTCAAATCTCATAAAAGTAATCCTCATCCAGCCCCTCTCGACTCGGGACCACGCCGGCCCCGGGCGCCGGCCCCGAATACACAGCATCCACCCGCACATTGAGTAGACGAATCTTGAGCCCATATTCGCTCACCAATGTCACCAGCTTATTCGTCTCAGCTGTGATGGGCGCCTGGTTCAGCAGCATCAGCAGACCATCCAGCCACTCTGACGCCAAACTGTGATTCAAGGGGAACAGCGTCAAGATCGGCTGCTCCTTGGGCTCGCCTCCGCCATCTTTCCCTCCAAGATCCTCCGAGAAGCTGTATATCGTAATCTTGGTAGTCGGTTTGGTAGCTTGCGCCGCATTCCCGCCGTTGCGGTACGTTGACATGGTCGACTCGGTATTGTTGCTCAGGCTTTCCACCTCGCTCGGCGCCGACACATTGGACACTACTGAACTAATCGTGCTCAGATCCACCTTCTCCGTCAGCGTGTCCAGGCCCGGGTCGTACTTCAGTTGCTCCGGAAAATCGGCGTAGTGTAGATAGCGCCGGTTGTGTGACAGCTTGGCATATCTCCAGGGTTGGTAGAGCCGTCGTTTCGGATCGGCCCCAAACGGAGTCCGCGGCATTGGTTTGGAGAACCACGAGCCTTGCAGCAAACAGCGGACGCGCTGCTCCTTGACAAACTGAAGCGCCTCGTGTTTTAGTTCCTCACGCACCTGGTAAAGATGCGGGCCCCATTGGTCCTCGAAAGACAGGTCTAGAAGCTCCATCTGCAGTTCTCTCAACCGACTGTTGTCGTACTCTTGGAGATCATCTTCCACCTCCAGAACATCCTTGGTCCTGCTCGCCTGGCCGACCACCTGCTCGACGAGAATCCTAACCAACTCACCCACCTTTTCGAAATCTTCCCGCTCTGCCCCTGTCGACTTCCACATCCTGAAAAAAGCATGAAGGCCAGCCGTGTGTAACCGTGACCACTGTAGCAGAAGAGGCCGAAAGAGTTTGTCGTTTGGTTTTGAGCCATCCAGTGTCTGGTAAGCCCTGATATCCTCCAAATCCGACTTATCCACCTCAAAATGGTCATAGAGAATCATGGTCACGGCAAGACTAGCCCGCGCAATGGGGCATCTCTCACTCAGAGGCCGGCTCGATTGCTCGAGTAACAGCTTCTGGAATCCGTCCTCGTTTTTCCGGACATAATCCGTCAGGTCCATCATCCCGAGAAACCCTGCTGTATCGAATTCCGACGCTGGCGATTCCGTCTCGAAGCCAAGGCGTCGCCACTTCTCTGGATTGTGTCTCCTGCTGCCCTTCTTCGCGTCGTCTTCGCTAGCTGCATTCGCGCCGTTCAGATGCCGCCTGTCGGGTGCGCTCGCCAGATGCAGTCCCTTGAGAGCGCGCCTGTGCTCTGGTCGCTCGAGATCAACTCTGACTTCTCTCCACTTCCTCAATAGCACCTTGGTTAGCGACTGGAACTCCAACAGCGGATGTGCCAGGTCCTGCAGCGAAGAGCTCTGTAAGAGGTTGTACACGGCCTTGATCAGCCCGAGATCCTGCAGCCTCTTTATAAACTTGGACCACTCCTCTCCAACACCTGCCCCCTTTGCCGCAGCCGCCGCGCTCGATCCGTCGCTCGACACGGCATCGCGAATCAGCGCATTGATGAGCATCAGCGCGTTGGCGCACAGTGCATGGTCCGCTGACTGCAGCTGTTGTATAACCAACTCAAAAAACTGCGGGTAGACAGCAACAGCCGGCTTGAGGGCGCGGAAACCAAACGTTCCGGGCGTGCGAACGGTGCCGCGGGCCGTCGACTGCGAGTGGCTGACGAGGGCAACGAGGATGGACATGGCGCCGCGCAGGATGTTGACGAGGGGGTTCGTTACAATCAGCTCTACGACGCGCTCGACTAGGTCACCTGCCGCGGTTCCCTCGAAAATATCCCAGCCCATATCCACCTCGAGCAGACGGCTCAGACTCTGTAGCGAGTAGGCCAGTGTATTTCCGCCCGTCGTCATGATCAGACGACGCAGGATCACCAGTCCGCCCGAGGATATGAAGACGTCGGCGAAGGCCGGGTCGTTGATCGATGACTGGAGCTTGAAAACCGCCATCTTGCGTGCCGCATCCTCGTCGCTAGCGAGGCGCGACAGCAGCGCCGGTATGTCGGCTTGATCCATAGCAGACGAGCGTCGTCAATTGCTGCTGCCGTGGTTTCGGGGAGGTCTAGAGGTTGTCGCGTCGCTGTCTTCGGGAGTGGGGTCGTTGAAACGACGTTTGGCTATTACAGTGCGAGTAGAACTGTTTTGCCGTCCAGCTGTGTCAACCCGACCCGCTCTCGAGGCTTGGCCCGCTAGTTAAGTCCTGTACCTACCTAGACAACCCTGTTCACGCTTACACACCGCGGTCTTCAACCCCAATTCCCAAATCATGGGCGCAGAAGAGCTTTGGATTAGAAATAATATCCATTGCGCTCACGTTCAAAATAGATGACAGAGGACTAATTCATACGTCTCTTGAGAACCTTCCACTCCATTCCCAGCCATCTTTGCACTATGCCTCTTCTAAACCGAGGCCCTCCTGAACAAGGTTCTGCATGGTCCCAGTCCGCTCTGGCATGAACTAACCCACGACCATAGCGCATGGGGATGCGTTGCTGGGTATCATGTTGCTATCCTAGGTACTTCGTCTCTCGGGGCCGGTACGAGGATAGCCGAGTAGCGCGTTTGAGATATGAGTGTTGCACGAACGGGCTTGATAGGCTGTCATAATCGTCAAAACTCACTTCACCTTGAAAGAGCGGCATCATTAGATCGTCAATTAAATCCTGTATAACGAGTTCGGCTTCATAAAAACGGCAGGCGCCTCAGCATAACCCAGAGAGCTCTCCGGAGAGCTTCCCCACCACCAATCCGGCATTTTGCCCTGAACCCCCAATATGTGCCTCTCGAATTTCCACGCAATTCCACACCAAAAGTTTGAACTAGAGTCAATGCCTCAGTCTGAGGAGAGGTATCGTTGACGAACAAGTAGGAGATATTCAGAAATTCACAAACGACGGTAATTTTAACAGCTCCCCACTTTCCCTTCCTTCCCCGCCATAACTCATATTCTCTCTGCCATGCAAACGTCACCTCGCTTCCAATCCTAGCATCCGAAACTCCGTCTGTTCGAAAGAAATATACGAAAAGAAAAGATCCGCCAGGGGAGAATAGTCTAGGGCACAGGTGTGGTCTCCCGACTCGGTGTCTTGACTTCTCTCCTGCTAAGGAAGCTCCGCCGCATGCCAGTTGTAGACCTGGGGCTATCAGGCGACAAAATGCTTTCTGAGGGAATAAAGGAGCTGCTGATACTGACTGTACCACTTCCAATCTTGACTTGCTTCTCTGTACCAGAGTTCGATTCATCAACGAAATAAAAGCCCTCGCCAAGCACCTCGTCGCTGCTCAGTGTGTGGTGTTCTTTGGCCTCAATCTTGAACTGTGCGTCAGGTGTGCACGACACCTTGAATGTCTCATCAAACTTCACGCTTCCTCCCCCAGCCTTGTGGTGCTTGGTCTTGCCGATCAACTTCGACTTTCCATCCTTGACCTGCGTGATGGTAACGTAGAGGTCTGTCGAGGGCGGATAGCCTTCCGCAGAGGCAATCGTAAATGATGCCGTCCCGGAAGAAGCGCCGGGAATGATGGCGCTGTGGACCGACGAGGCACCCACACTTCGTGTCCTAGCGTGAGTAGTAAGGCCTCCATTGGCCGTCCCCGCTGTCTTGCTGTCCGGAGGACTCGGTGGCGTTGCTCCGCCATCAATGGTAAGACCAGTAGATCGCTTCAGACTCATTCCCGGACTTGGCCCAGGGCCGTTGGTGGTGATAATGGGAATCTCAGTCGAATTTACGCTGTCAGTATCGTCATCCTTTTTACCACGGAAACCGCGCTTAAGGAAGGATGCGCCCTTGCCCACACCATGCCCAACGGCCCCGGCAACCGCTACACCACCCTTGAGCGGAACGCCAGCGACCCCTGTAACAATCTTTCCCGGTACCGCGAACGTTCCAGAAAAGGTAGAACTGCCCTGCCTGGTTCTTGTGACGTAGTCGGGGCGGAAGACGAGCCTCAGCCTGAGCGTGCCCGACTTCCCATCCAGATTGAAACGCATCTCTCGTGCCTTGAACGGTTCCAATAAGCCGAGGTTGATCTCCGTGGCACCCAGCAGATCGGGCTTGTCCGCAAAATCCCAATCCCAAACCGTCGCCTTGAACTTGGCTGCGGTTCGGGAAGGAACCGCCACCTCAAAGTACTCGTTCCATGCCGGGTTGAGCGTTTTCTTCTGTGTCTTGGTCTTGAAGACTTCCTGGCCGTTGAGCTCGAATTTGACGTACGGGTCACTCTTTCCATTGGAGTCGGCAGCGGGAAGATCCTGCGCATCTAGGACATCAACGCGGAGGTTGCCCATGTTGTTGATGCTCTCGCTTGGATCAAGGACCATCTTTATCGGTACATACTTCAGACTGACCTTGACCGAGTATGGGTTGCCCTGGTCATCCTTAATCTTCAAGATTGTTGGATTATTCTGGTGTGGGTTAGCTTGCGTTTCCAGCAAGAAGCAGAGTAAAAGCTGCTTACCAGGCACTGCTTGAGCGTATCGAGGGTATTGCCCGACAGGCGAGCCAGAGTGTGCTGCTTCCCATCCTCGCCCTGCTTATCAGACTTTTCACTAATCTTGATGGTAAGCTTCGAGAAATCAAGCTCACGGATCACGCAGTCTCCAATCTCGTCAAACGTGTGCTTCTTAGACTTGGACATGGACGACACATAGGAGGGAAATGCCATGTCGTCAACGAACACCTCGATCCGGCACTGGCTCTTTGGGAGCTCTGCTTCCATGAGGCGGAAAATGACCAAGCCAGATTCTTGTTTGAGCAACTCTTGAGGTGTAAGGTAGATCTTAGGAGGCTGTTTCTCCTCCCGCCTGCTCGGAGCGGTAGAAGAGGGTGTAGCGGGCGTCCTAGGTGTGATTGGCCGGCTTGCTTGGTCGCCTTCGGAAGTCTTGACGCCATCCTTGTTCTCCAGTGCGGCGTTAAGTTTGCCGATGTCAGTGGGGAGCGGGCGGGGGACATCCAAGGACTTCTTGGGCTCAGACGCTTCTGCTTTTTCTTTCTCTTCCTCATCCTCAGGGTCAGCGACGTTGAGACAAGGATAGAAAGCCACTGTGTACGTGAGGACGCCCTTCGCGACGCCCTTGCCATGGATCTTCAGACCATCTTCGTGAACAGTCTTCTTCTCATGAACCAGATACTCGCCGTTCTCATCTTTTGCCATGTAATCGCCGGAAAAGACCTCAGTCAACCCAAGGCTTCTATCCTTGCCCATGTTCTCCGCATCCATGACCTCGAGTTGGATCCGTTCCTTGGCAGAATGGACGGGAACGTAGAGAACTTCGTCCCATTCTGGGTTGAGATTGTTCTTGAAGGTGACGGTGCGGGCCCTCTCGATACCTGACAAGACAACGCGAACGTACGGATCAGACTTGCCCAGAGCCTCGAAATTGCGCAGACCTTTGGCATTGATAAAGTGCAAGCGCATGACTCCAACAGGGGTGACGTAGCCGCCAGTACCACTGGCAATACCGGAGATCGTTACCGGCTTCCATTGGGCCGTTATCTTTACGCGCCCAGTCTTCGCGCCAGCAAGGTTGTACCAGTCCTGTCCCTTGGACATGAGATCCAACATGTCGTCGAGTCTGATTTGATATGTTCCGATAAGTTGATCTCCGGCAATATCGCGGTCGTCCTTGATGGCAACACCAAGTTTCGCGCTCTTGCGGTCCGTGATGAGGATTTCTTTGAAACCATTGTCCCATATGGGGTTATTTGTGCGCTTGAGTTTCTTGGTAACGTGGATCTCCTTGCCGTTGAGCAAAAGCACCGCATATGGATTGAGCTGGCCAACGATGCTCTTTGTACCATCAAGGTCCTTCGCTTGCTGGACATGATATCGTAGAATACCAGTGTTCGATTCTGGCGCGGGTTCAACAGTTCCATCCTCAAGTTTCTTGGGTTCGAGAACTGGGAAGAAGCGAACATCGCACAGCAAAACACCTCTTGCCTTGCCGTCGGAAGTGAGTTCAAGACGCTGGTTCTCGTGCTCGTAAACTTCTTCGACATTTTCTAGCGAGAAAGAAGCCGTCCCAAGCTTCTTGTCCTTGCGAATATCGTTGAAGTCAAAAACCTCAATGTCGAGAGAGTCATTGAATGAAGTGATGATTACATAATGGGTCTCATTCCACCGAGGATTGGCGTTCTCTTTGATAATCTTGGTTCGCGCGAGCTCTTGCCGGCGGTTGAGCGAGACAACGGCATAAGGATCAGGGGTCCCGGCAAAGCTGTCAGTGTTCTTCAATCCTTGAGCGCTATGCAAAGTGATGGCAACGACGCCAATTGCCTGGTCGACAGGCGTGCCGGCAAGCATTTTAGCAACCTCAATTGGGAACACGTTTGGGGCGTACATCATGGGGGCTAAGGTGCCGTGAATTTGCTCCTTGATGAAGCCCTCGAGGCCGGGAATGAAGTTGATGTCAAAACCGAAAGTTTCGCCCCCAAGCGGTTTGCAGACATAGTCAATTGTAGGCCTCTCGAGGAAACACATTTCGATCCGTTCAACGTGTGGGAATTCCAATTGGAGTTTGATCTTGAGCCGCATCAAGCCAGAAAACGCCATGTCCTCCACAAGTACGTCGAGGCCTTTACTAATCATCGCCTTTCCGACTCGGATCTCGAGTACAACCTTGGGGTTGACCTTGTTTGTGATCTGGCGCGACGTCATGTCGGCGGTATCGTTGGGAGTAAAAGTGAACATCCAGTCCATAATCACTATGTCATCCTCGGCCTTGGGATACGTCTTCACGTGTTCCATCCTGGGCGGTTTGGAGCCCAAAGTGAAAGTCGTGAGCTTCAGGCTGTCCAGGAATGCCGGAGTAGCGCCGCTCAACACCTGGTCGACTGAGTTGATGACCGTCTGGGCGAGCACTGGCTGATAGATGGGCCAGAACTTCACCAGAAAAGAATTAATCCATTCAAGCGACTCGGTGTCCGTCTCCAGCCTCTTGAGGGCCATCTCTCGCGCAATGTCGTCTCGGAAATTTCGGCGAACCCGGCGTAAGGATGTCCGGTAATAAGTTGAACAGAATACCATAATAATGATGACCCAGCCCAGGCCGCCTCCCAGCACTGCGACAAGCCAAGATAAAATGCAGGCAAAGATGATTACGCCGGCATTGTGATACCAGTCTATGGCAATTACGAGTTAGACCATTCCAAGCTCCTCGTAACGATTTGGTGTACTCACCCCCAAAGTAATTGTCGGAGATCTGTGACTCCAGCCACGTTGCATGATCCAACAAGCTTTCGCCTTCGTGGGCAGACTCAACTGGCCAGCCAAATCTCGGAGACCAGCCTGTCATTGGACCAAACTGGGCACCTTCCTCCTCCTTGGTATCTTCTGCGACCAGCCCATTTTCGCCTTTGGAGAGCTCGATGGCGCCAGCCTTAGAAGGTGTGGGAAGATCGATATCGGCCTTGGTACCATCGTCGATATCGGTTGCGATCGCTACGCCCTTGGGTCTGTGATGAAACCCTTTCGGAATCGCCTGTCGCGGTTCGAATCAGTATCAAGCATAGCATGGGTCGATGCAGCCGAACTTACATCTCTGGCCTTAGCTGCCTTCTCCTCGGGGCTGGCATCCGCGTTGAAGGTAAAGGCGGCTACACCAGCCTTCTTGCTCTCCTCGACGATCTTTTTCTTCGCGTCCTCTGCTGTGACGTTGCTCTCAGGATCGCGTGCGGCCTCGATGACACCTTGGGTCTTGAGCTCCGCCTCGGCCTTTTCGGTCGCCATGTTCAATGGCTAGTGGTGGAGTTGTCACTCAACGCTTAGTCTTACTTGCCAATTGAAGTGTTAATACTAGTGATGGGGGACATAAGCGCACTCAATCCAAATCTTTAGGTAGGTTGAATAATAAGCCGCCGACGGGTGGTAGGTGGGAGGAAGGCCGGAACAGGCACGGGACAAAAGCTGCGAAAGCTACCGACCCGAGGTCCCGGAGGCAAGATCTGTGCAGGAGGGAAAGAACGAAAAGGAAGTGAAGGGGAACACAGAATGGCGGGAGAGATGCAAACTAAGCTAGACTCGTGAGACCGTGGCTGGAACACAGAAGTTGGACCTGTGAACCATGGAAGCGCCCGGTGTGGAAAAGGAAGGAAAAAGTCGAGCGTGAAGGACAAGCCACGATGTGGAGGATCAAGCTGCCCGATGTGTTCTTGGCACTCAGCTCAAGGCAAGTCCAGCTGGATGATCGGCCGCTTTTTTGGACGTGCAAGGGTGGCTACGTCAGAACCTACCCTCTGGCGGGGCGGGGACTTTCCTGGGACCAAGCTCCAGAGCTCGCAGCCACCTGGCCACAAGTTATTACGAACCGACATATACCAAAATATTCTACTCGAACCGAAGAAACCGCACATAAAGCATCGGTCCGGAGACCGGGATATGGATTCCGATTGTACTCGATTTTGCCGCCTGGGGTTCTCGTCCTTTGCGCCGGTTTGCGTCAAAGATGCAATTGTCGGTTACATGTCATTTCACATCACTTCAGGCCAGTCTCGCCACCTGAACATCGAGCAATCCTGGTCTGCATCCTGGCCTAAGCTTGAACGCAGATTGCATCACTATCGCAGCAGGTAGGAAGAAATCGCTTACCGGTACCCCAGTCCATAGCTAGTGGAAAAGCTAGGCATGATCCCTGTCGCAAATCTCGCCAGTTGTTGCAAGCCTGTCGAGGGAGGTGAGGGGTACTCCGCATGTTTCCAGCGCACAAGGAATTCTGGGTGCAAGTTCTGCGTAACCCAACAATAAAAGGGAACGCGAAACAGCGAGCAGCAAGTGAGCAGCATCGTGTTGCCAAGACGTACTTGTTCAACTCCCTCATCACCCACCTAGATCCACAATCAGCTCTGTCCTTAATCCCAGCCCCCTCCCCCACAACAATGGCTGATTGCCCAGCCGTCTGAGGCAATTTACCGTGTAGACCGCCGAGGCAGCATGCGCATGCAGTCGTCTATCTCGGAGACTCTCCAGCTGCGCTGATCAGTGTGCTCCATGTCTGCCCGTACCCCGACAGACAATCGCCGAGGAACAATCTGTTTTCCCAAGCGAGGGGTTCTGAAGGTCCGTCCCCGCTCGCCGAACACTGTTCCCTCAAGATTGACGCCGCTTCCCAACTGGCAGATCATGGTGTTCTGGCTGCTTGATTCGGTGTAGAGTGTCTCACGTTGTGCATATGCTTGAGCTTTCTCTCGGCGAGACTCTGTACTTTATTGGCCACAACAGGCGAATTGTATGTTGAGACCTGTTCGACGGCCCGGTTCGGTATCCCTCATAGGATTAGGAGCATCTCCATCACAGACGCTATCGCTCTGCTGCAGACAGGAACTGCGGGTTTCTTGTCACTCCACCTAAGGATGAGCGATTAGGAGTTGGCGTCAGCGTGGGTGCTCTCCTTGGTCAGATGCAACCCATCGGAAGATGCTCCCCAGCCGCACCACGGCTTGTGTTAGGAAGTCGGTGAGCGAATCTGAGGGGAAGAACCCATCACGCGTTCTGATACTCTCTGGTTTCAGGGAACAGGCGAAGATACTGCGACATGTGAGAGATTGACATTGAGGGGATTCTCTCCCAATACTCTGTACCCAGCAGCAGTTTGAGATTTCGAACACCAAAACATGACTGGATGTTGGGATGATGCTTGCAATCCAACTCCTGGGTAATTTGAGAAGAGGGGTTCTCAAGGGAATCATTCCACAACAGCAAAAAGGGTCCGAATCTGATTCAATTCCTTGTCATCTTGTATCCTCAGCCGTGGGGAAGGTTGGGCCTTGGCACGTCGGCTGGCCCGAAGAAAATTCCAGCCACAAGCCTCACAGCCTTTTGAAAGCCACCAAGTCTCCCAGCCAATCGCCGCATAATACGCCACACCTTGTGGCAAGTGCTTTGTGAGCAGGCTGACAAACTTCAAGCCCAGTTCCAATTCTTTTCCGCGACGCGGTTGCGATTCTTGTCGACTATCACCAATCGCGATTCCACGGCCACCAAAATCGCATTTCCATCCGCGATATCACCCTCACCTCCGAAAAGCCTGTGAATTTCGATAATCTATACCATAGACGCAGAAACCAACCCTGCGCGAAGCAAAAGACAAAGATGGCCAACTTCCTCGCCTCTATCTTCGGCACCGAGCAAGACAAGGTCAACTGCTCCTTTTACTACAAGATCGGCGCCTGCCGCCACGGCGACCGCTGCAGCCGCAAGCACGTTAAGCCATCGTACTCGCAGACGATATTGATGCCCAACCTGTACCAGAACCCGGCCTTCGATCCCAAGAACCGCATGAACGCTTCGCAGCTGCAGAACCACTTTGACGCTTTCTACGAGGACATTTGGTGCGAAATGTGCAAGTACGGCGAGCTCGAGGAGCTAGTCGTGTGCGACAACAATAATGACCACCTGATCGGTAATGTGTACGCGCGCTTCAAGTACGAGGACAGTGCGCAAAAGGCTTGCGACGACCTCAACAGCCGCTGGTATGCCGCGCGGCCCATCTACTGCGAGCTGAGTCCCGTCACCGACTTCCGCGAAGCCTGTTGTCGTCTCAACAGCGGCGAGGGTTGCGTTCGTGGCGGATTCTGTAACTTCATCCACCGCAAGAATCCCAGCCCCGAACTGGAGCGCGAACTAGAGCTCAGTACAAAGAAGTGGCTCAAGATGCGACCTCAATCCCGCAGTCCGACACGGTCACCGAGTCCTGAGCCAACCAGGAGGCGGTATTAATCAGTCATTGAAGAAACTTCTTCCCGGAATCGGTGTAGGGTTCTGGGAGATTATTGAGGGTTCCGTGCAGTTTCTCACGGGGAGCTAGGCAGGAAGGGTTACTGGAGAATGGAGTTTAGGTGTTTTTGGTTTTGGGTGTATTTCGAAGACTGCATGGGTTATACCTCGACACTCTGACTGAGGCTTTTCCACGTCTGCTGCTGTACATACATGTCCTTGCAAGGTGGGAATATGAGAAAGGGATATGGCGTTTCAAGCCTGACAGAAAACGTTTGTCCATTTCTGAATCACGGAACTTTTTCTGTACCCACTTTTTACTAGTTCCGACTAGAATTACATCCAACACCGCCACGTCTTGCACCAGAGGCCAGTAATAATTATTCAACAGATGATGAAACCACGTGCAGGGTATCTCATGCTCACATACTTAGGGCGGGAAACCCCATATTCCACTTCTCTTCAGGCGGACCCCGCCGGATTGCTAGTCAGCTACAAAGCCATTTATCCTAAGACAACCCCTTGATCTTCAGGCTGCGAGAGCCCCTTACCGAAGCCGGGAGACATGAAGTGAACTTGTCTCGTTCTGTGGCGGCACGTTAGCATCACCGGGTTTGTAAAGAGCAAGCTTCGTGCACATACCTGTCTCGGTCTCAAACAGTATGGAGATGTCGTCATGTTCCCCAGGCAGTTCGGGTAGGTCGAGGCAGACAAAACAAGCGTCAGCTGCTGCCTGAGCATCGTCGCTATCCGTGTATGGCTTGGGCAGAGGAAACTTCGCATCGACAATTTTGATGCCTGCTTTGCTGCCCCTTCCAAACGACTCGAACACATCGGTTCCCTTGAGACTAAACCCCATGCATTTTCCATGGCTAAAGTCATCAAAGAATGCGAGGAGTTGGAGCACGCCGTCCTGCTGCACGATCTGAATCCTGGTCTCTGCCGTTTCCCACTTCTTGTGGATGGGGACTACCATGCGCCGCCGCGCAATTGCAAAGCTTGAGGCAACACCATCAAACAAAATTTTGAATCCAGTAATGGCTGTCTGGAACTTGTGCAGCTCCGTGACAGAAGGGAACACAAAGGTCCGGATACTGGGGTTCTGCCTGAAGAGATCAAGTGCGTTGGCCATGTCTAAGGGCAGTTCTCGAGGCACCATTGCCTCCATTATAGCAATCGTCATGTCATTCTGAGGTTGCCGATACACCATCATGCAGCTGGGGTTGCGCACATCGAGTCGGAGTCGCAGTTCTCCTGGGGCAACGTTGATCCTGTCAGTTAAGGTGCCCTCCTTAAATTCGTAAACGACCCTCAGCTTGTCTGCAAGCACGCAAGGCGGTCGGTCTCCATCATTGTCATGGTTGATAACCCTGACCTTTTGCCAGGGCGAATTTGAGAGCGCCTTCAGACTCTGATGTTGTGAATCACCATGTTTCTCGGAGAACCAGATTCCATGCAGAGGAAGCTCGCACACAATGTGCTCATCACGATCTAGAGCTGTGCCGATCAACAGACTGTGCATCCGCAACCGCTCTTGCTCGTCGTTGAAGGATAAGACCATGTTGCCTTTATGGCGGCCATTCTCGAACTTGAGCGACAGAGCCGGATCGCTTGCGTCGCTGCGCAGAAACCCATACTGAACGGGGGTTTGTGGGAGGAAGGCTTGATTGATCCCACTGAGGGTTTTGATTCTCGTCCCCGTGACAACCGCAATCCGGTATCCCCGGTGAAAGCTTCGAGGGCCGGCGGCATGACCCTCCCTCAAGACGCGCTCAAAAAGAGCAATCTCGCAATCTGGTATCGACTCCTTCGGAAACTGTCTTGACTGTGGATCATTGTCGAAGTACTGAAACGCCCGGAGCGTAGACTTGAAGAGGCGGTTTTCATCCTGTCGAGGATAAAGGCTGGAATTGACCTTGGCACTGTAATCATACATGTTCCAAATCATCTTGTAGTGTTGTTGTGGGCACTGCACTACCAGGAAGAAACCACGGGGAAGTTTAACTTCAAGCGAGCAGTTCTCTGATCGCCAACGTGTTTCCTCCCAGATAGGGCCAAAGCTCCTGCTCCCAGAGAGCCGAAGCTGTACGGAACCGTCCTGGCTGGCGATGACGAACAGCATATCCGGTTGGGACTGTGGTCGGACGACGCTCAGGTAGCAAGGGAAATAGAGATGTTGGGATTCCCTGCCCTGCTCCATCAAAAACACCTCTACACGAAATCTAGCAAAGCAGAAAGCAGATGGTGAGTCAGTTAGCGGCAGACTCTCTAAGAGACTCATGCCAGAGGTTGAGGGCTTGGGCTCCATGAGGGATGAGCCCGAAGAACCCCAGAGAATGGATACGATATCCTGATTCGCCTTGGGATATTCGACCCAGATCGATCGGTCGATGATCTGAGGCAGAAAAGCCTCCTCGGGCGGCAGGAAGTCGTTCCTCTTCATAGACATTGTGAGCTTCCGAAGATTGGACACCAGCGCGGCTCGAACCTCTTCAACCTCGGCATCGGGGACCATCCGACCACTAGTGGCGAGCTCGGGTATAATCTCTTCAGTTAACCAGTAGCCTTTTGCCAAGTCCGCGTATGCCTGCTGCTTCGCCCTTTCATGTTGCTGTTGGTATTCGGGGTTTGTCGGCCGCTCCCTGATAGCATTCTCGAGCGCCAGCCTGCCTGTTAGAAACCACCACAAAGCAGCACGGGCAAGTTCTTGCGCTGAACAGGCGACGAGAGGGCGGACACTCTCAGAGTGAAGGCGGAATAGCTCGAACAAATGCCGGGTTCGGGAGACAAATGCATCCATCGCATCGTCCGTTGCGGCAATCACTACGTCGTGGATGGATGCCTTGCGAGGAGACGATGCTGTGATTGTGTCCTTCTCGGAAATTCGGCTCCCTTGGCGCAGAGCTGTATATGGGTGTGTAAAACTGGACGCTGTTGAGTAAACTGAAGAAGGACTCTGGTCCACCGCAGGCTGGGGCTTTTTTGACTTGTCTGGAGTACTCGGCGGGTTATTTTCAGGGGTTTGCTGATCCGAATGAGTTGCCTGGTCTTGTGGGTGACGTCGAGGCGGGATTGGTGGGGGTAGGGAGTTTTCTCTCTGGAGTGCTTGGGGAGGAGGTGGCGGTTGCGCCGAGACTGCAAGTTTCGAAACCGATGGTTGTGCAGAGCCCAGAGGGTTGCCGATATGATACAAAGACGAAGTCTGTGAACCGGCTGAAACCGGGGAATCGCCATCCACAACACCATCGGAGGTAGCACCGGCTCCTCTCTGTGAAGGCGGTAGTGAGAGATCAGATCCTGTCCGTACAGCTTGTGCGAATGCCAGCCCCTCGGCCTCCCGCATCTCAGCTTGGTGTATTTCAATAAAAGACCTCCTCTTCTCATCATGAGATGCCGTCCGGTCGTCTAATAACCTGGCTTGTAGGTTCCTCCCAGCGGGTATCTCCGACTCTGCTAGAAGCGTTCCAGTTGGAATCCCGGTCTGTGTGCGCCGCAGTTGCCCAGGCCCAAAAGAACCCTCACCAGGATGTGACCTTGATGCGCCTTGGTATACATCATACGAGTTGTCTCCATTGCCCGGTGGACGAGTGGCCGTGACAGGGGCAACAGGAGGTGGTCTCAACTTCTTCTTGGAGATTTCGACTGTTGGAGCCTCGCACTCGTCACCGCCAATACCAATGATCTCGGGGTACGTGTCGACAAATCTCACGACCAGGCCAGTCTTCTTCGGCCGAAACCCATGGCTATGTGAGCTGGGTCGCAGTGCAAGATCATGTTGCGCGTTGGTGGGATTTTGTACGTCCAGAGCGTTCGGGTAACGCGTGGCACCCCGGATGTCGAGTTTCGCAAGTTTTGGCGGCGCCGGAACAGGCGCAGCATGGGCGACCTGGAGTGTATCCGATGGTCTGAGGAAGTCGTTTAAATCTTCGGGGTTAGAGGGCTCTTCCTGGAGGGGCTTTCGATCACGGTCCCGGCCAAAAGCTTTGAGCTTTCCCATGAGACGACCCCGCTTCGAGCGACCATCGTCCTGGGCGGCGATGGCGAGAGACTCGTTCTCCATTCTTCGATCGATCGTCACAGTCACACGGCGGTGGAAAGGGTGTCATTTGCGAGTGTGCGGGGGCGAGCGAGAGGTTGTGGCTCACGAGCGAAACAGGAAAGTAGACATGTGCCCTGAGCAGTGCCCGTCGTCAATCCGATAATTGGTGGCAATGGGGCTTCCGCGGGAGAATCCAGATGGATACGAAGTCCACGGGCAGTCGACTGAGGCGGTAGAATTAGAACACGAGCAAATGCCGGGCATGAATGTAAGTATTCAGTCGGCAGAGCGAGGAAGGACGCGGGCGGGCGTCTTAGGTGCCGGTGCCAGCAAGGCGGGGCAGTGTTGGGTCAGGCACGCAGCGGCCAGCAGGCGAGTGCGGGTTCCAAAACGGGACGATCGGGGTGCGCAGTGCAGTCCTCGTGCAGACGCAGAGGAGCGGCGACCAACCACTCGAAAACACACCCGAAAAGTCAGTCAGACCCTGACCGGATATAGAACGAAAGAGTTGGATCCTCTTCCCATCGGCCGCCGATCTGCATCCCTGATGGCGTCACCCCATCGAGCAGGCGGTCTAACGGTGGTGGATTTGGTGTGTTTCAAAAGCCGTCTCGACGCCAAGAATCCCAACCGAGCCCAGAGTCCAGCCCTCCAGCCCTCCGGCCTAGTCGCGTGCTCTGGCCGTAGCACCAACATCCCGGGCAATCACGGTGGGGCTCGCCGATGACCCGGCAAAACGACCTAGTCTTCGGGCCACAATCCGAGGGCTCGGTTGGTGGCTGACACAGCTTCCTGCTGATGTAGACACCGAAACCACAATCTCGTATTTCTCATAACGGATTTCTTTGCTCCTACTTTCTGGCGCCTGAAACTTTGGACCAGCTGCCTGATATTTACTCCACTCAACAAGACCGGCTGATGCTTTCCACTCTGAAACTCTCTAAAGATGGTTGCTGCAGATCGCGATCCCCGCCACTCCAAGTGCAGAACCGTTTCAAGAATGAACTACCTGTCACTAGCCCAAATTCCAGAAACCATCTCTTCGCAAGTGCCATGGATCATCTCAGGCATCCAATCAGGTTCGACAGCAGCGTTGGGGTGGCTAAGGAACCAAATCCAGAGACGACTTGCTGATGTTCTGATATCCGTTCGACTTGCGAGGAAAGAGCTGTCGAGGGATTGAAGATCTTATCAAAGCCATGTGCAAGTGCGAGGTGTGACCGTCCGGTGTCCGTGGTTTTTTCTCTGGCTGGATAGCGAAACCTGAAATGTCGAAATTTACGTCAACAAGTCAGTCCATAGAATTGCATACTATTCCTCTGTTGGCGAGTTGGGGTAAGCGGGTAGCTGTGGGACTCTCAACACAGCCCCTCACCCCCCGCCTTTTTGTAGCTGTGAGTGACGGGTGTAGAACCACAAAGAAGACTGCAAGCTCGGTATAAATTGACAAGCCCTAGAGTGTTGTAGAATGGCTTGAACAAGCCACAGAGGGAGTAGGTCTCTGCCACATACGTCAGGGTGAGCAGTCAGCTGGACAACACAATAGTATATCGTGGGGCACAATTTTCTACCAATCGCACAGCTTGCGGAGCGGTATATACGTCTGGTTGGGATGACCCACGTCATTCTCCGCTGGTCTGGACCCCCCCTCCTCCTTCCCGACCTCGCAGATGCTCTTCTGAATCTCAACTATCTTGCATCCTGCTCGGCATCGGTGCCTACCAATAATCCGTGCTGTCTACCTCTCCTAATTACCACTTGGCTGCCCCAGAATACAAATTCCCTCGCCCCCGAACACGTCTCCGTCCTGGGGAGCACGGTTTTGCGCACTTCTCGAGAGGACCCACACCCACCTATCATTCTTTCCGCACTCTACCTCGCTTGCCATTTTTTTCACCGGCCGCGGAGCCACAGCGAGCAAAGATGATGGGTCTAGTATCAGGTCGCCGCAGGGCAACCTCGAATGCCAGTGAGTCGTCTCGGAAGCTGCTTCCAGGCTGAGCCTATTTTGAACGTTGGAAACTTGTAGCGCATAAACCGGTTGAGGTCCTCCGCCGTATGACCGTTGGAGGCAAGAGCTTGGAATTTGCATTATTAACTAGAGGCTACATGCTGACTGGCAATGTGTACTTGTGTAGGCAGCAGGACATCGAGTGAAGGGTCGCAGGGCGAGGCGCTGGAGGATGATACTCTCGTCGTCGAACCCGACCAGGGCAACGGTTTGCGGATTCTCCCCCCTTGTGGATAACAAGCTGTTGCACCTCCGCTAACGCTCTCCGTTGACAGTCCTATCGCACATCATATCTCAGCTGAGGCCGGGTGCCGACCTCAGCCGCGTTGTTCTACCCACCTTCATCCTTGAGCCGCGCAGCATGCTCGAGCGGATAACCAAGTAGGTCCCTAGTAGGCCATGACTACGTCCAGGCACGATAAATTAACAGGGCCGCCCAAGTTTCATGTGTCATCCCGAGATGCTGCTTCCCATTCCCGAAATCGATGACCCCCTTGAACGATTTGTCGGCGTCGTCAAGTTCTACCTAAGTGGGTGGCACATCCGACCACCGTAAGAGCCCAATTATGTGACGGAACGAATGGGGAGACACGCTTACCGATGCCAAAATAGGGGGGTCAAGAAGCCCCTGAATCCGATTCTTGGCGAGATCTTCACCTGCTACTGGGATTTCCCCGATAACTCCCGAGCCTACTACATTTCGGAACAAACGTCTCACCACCCTCCCAAATCCAGCTACTTTTATATGGTCCCTGGACACAACATCAGGGTTGACGGGACATTGAAGCCCAGGAGCAAGTTCCTAGGCAATTCTGCGGCCAGCATGATGGAGGGAACGGCAATATTAACCCTGCTGAACAGGGGCAAGGATTCAAAAAAGGGAGAAAGATAGTGAGGGTTGATCAGACGTGACTGGTGACACTGGATTGCTGACCGCAGTTCTAGCATTCTTACGCAACCGAATATGTACGCGAGAGGGATCCTATTCGGAAAGATGAAGTACGAGCTAGGAGATCACAGCATTGTGCGGTGCCCCGAAACAGCCTTGTGTGCAGATATCAACTTCAAGACCAAGGGATGGGTTAGCGGAACCTACAACGAGATCGGGGGAACGATCAAGAACGAATCCACGGGCGAGATTCTCTATGAGATCTCGGGGCTGTGGAGCGAAGAGATGTTCATCAGGGACGTCCAGGTAGGTTTCTCAATGTCGCGAGGCTGGAAAAATGACTGACACCAGGTAGACGGGACACAAGGAAATGTTTTTTGATGCTCAGCGAGCGAAACACACACCCCCGCAGGTGCGACCCCTTGAGGAACAGGATGAGAGAGAATCGCAGAAACTGTGGTACAAAACGGCACAGGCGGTAAAGGACCGCAATCACGAGCTGGCGACCGATGAGAAGACCAAAATCGAAGAAACCCAGCGCGAGGAAGCTGCTACACGGGCCCATGACGGTGTTGAATGGCATCCCCGACTGTTCCGGAGGGTAAGGGGAGGGCCTGGGGGCTCGGAAGAGGGCTCGGAAGATCTTGAGTGGATCATCAACGCGCAAATGTATGTGCTCAGTGGGTGCGGGATGTAGAAGCTACAACCCACTCCGGCTGGATGCTTTACTGACCATCGGCAGCGACGGAGATACTCCCGAGAAACAAGCGGCGCAGATAATGGCGATATATCCGATTCTAGAGGGACAGAAGTGGGACCCAAAGAACGTAATCCCTCCCCGCGCGTCAATTTCAGGTTCCGAGACCCCAAATACTGCGTCTCGCTCTGCCGAGGTTGGCTTGATAAATGCAGGGCAGAACAACGTGCCGTCATCAAGCCGCGAGGTACAAAAGGTAAACGCGCCTATTGATCCGTCGCATGGCAGCACGGCAGAGATCCAGGAAATGTTGGCGGCGACCGGGTCTAGGGCAACGAATGAGCCGCTCATTGATTTCCACGAGGATTTGGACAAGAGTTTTCCGGCAGGTATCAAAGGAGTCGAGACAGAGAATTCGAGCGATGAGTTTGTCGACGCCCAGGGTTAATGGTCGACGAAAGCAGAAAATACGCAATCGTGGGGGGGTGAGATGGCTTTCTGGGATAGAGATGCCACAGTGTGAATGGAGGAGGGGAAAATGAGAACCTAGACATGATACCTTGGCAGTTGCATTTAGAGATGCTCAAGTACTGGCAAAAGCCACCGCCATGCAGGCTGTAGAGAGACTCTCAACCGTTACGTAGATATGAAAGATCATGACAGCCGATTCAACGTCGGCCCCTGCTTAAATAAAAAAATCTTATCGGACAGATGAATCATTACACTCTGGGTAGGTATCGATATTTTGTCCAAGATAAAAACTCGTGCCTCCACTCTTGCACAGTGATCCCAACCGTAGACTGAACCAAGGGCTCAGCTGCAAGCTGAGCACCCTAAACCCATTAACTCCGTTGGCACTAGGTCCGTACCCCCATCACTTTCTAACGATAACGCCAGCTCACACATTCTCAAAGCACTCCCCAAACCTTGTAAATCTCAACAAGCGTCTCTCTCTCATATGTCATGGGAAAGTCATGGCCCCCAGGTACTGTCGCCCACTCAACACTGTCGCCCACCAGCGGGATTGCGTCACTCTTGTAATGATCCGGGTCGATGATCTCGTCATCCTTTGCCAGGATCACCAGCGTACGTCCCCTTCCCTTTCCTTGGTGGCCGCGGAGAGCCAAACGCCGCCATGCGCCCTGTTGCCCTACCAGTGGCGCGTCTCGGATACAGGACATGAAGGCGGGGATAAAACCATCGTGGTGGTTCAGCATCCATTGCACGTAGCGGATCACACGAACTTCGAGGGGTGTGATTTTCTCGGGGGAGGAAGCAGGGGGGTCGGCGGCTTCGGTGAGCGAGAAGCTGATAGGGTCCGTCGTGCGGTCAGGGTGGGGGACCTTGCCGTTACTGTTGCGCTTGCTACTCGCAGCAATGGGCTTTTGCAGTTTGTGCTTGGTGATAGCGGCGAGGAGGCGTTCCGGTATCAAGCCCGCGGTGAAGACGAAGCGGGTGACGATGCCGAAGTTCTCGGGTCGGATGAGGCCGGCGGGTGCGAGCAGAATAAGAGAGGAAACAAGGTGCGGGAAGGTGACTGCGAAGTGCACGGCTACACCGCCGCCGAGACTGTACCCGATGAGGCTGAAGGCGTTGGAACCGGTCCAGGCCAGATCGGAGGAGGCGAGCGCCAGGAGCATCTGCGTGGTGTAGAGACGTGCATCATGAGGTAGGTCACCGACGCCATCAGAGAAGCCACGGCCAAAGAGGTCCTGGGGAGTTGTCAGGATATGATTTGAAGCTGACTGGGAGGGGGTAGGAACTTACAAAAAGCATTACTCGACATCCCTGTTCTTCCACCAGGGCGTGGGCAATCTTGAACAGGGTCATGGACGAGGTGCTGATTCCATGAACGAACAGCACTTTGCGGCCTGTCTCAGGACCCCACTCGTAGACACGGATAGACCCGTAGGGCGTAGCGACATCACGGGATCCGGGAAAGGCGTCAGGTTTGTATTCAAGCCGGTCTACCTCGTCCGTGGACATGTAAGGCAAGACGGTGTTTAGTGGGCTAGGCATGATCTTGGGATGCTTCGGCCAGAGAGCGCGTTTAAGCAATGATAAAACTACCGTCGTCGCCACAACGGCACTAGCTACGATGGCTGTTGTGCAGCTTGTCGCGTGGTTATCCATGGCGGTGTAGAGAGGAGCCTGATACGCAAATGGAACTTGCAAGCTTAGACAGTGGTGACTGACGCGACAGAGAAAATGTAAACTCAAAATGGGTGCAAACTCAGAAAAGGAAGGGGCACATTGTTTTGACCAAATGCGCATCCTATTGACGCCCAATATTGTCCCAGGGAGAATATGAAAATGAGTTGCGAATGCCAGCATGGACATTCGCACATTCGTGACATTGGTGTGGCTCATCTTACATGACCAGTCGTCAGCTCGGCCTGTGACCGTCGGACAAGGCGCTGGTCAGGTCGAAATACAACGCCATTGCAGAGAGCCCATGAGGGCCTCCACCACAATTCTCTAGGGCGAGTGGCTATGAAATGTTGTAGTTTCCATCACGGAATGGCATATCCTTGGACTGTTTTTCTTTTAATCTCTGGAGGCCCATTCCAGTTCTCAATCTTTTATCGCTTGGGGATGGTGTGAGAGTTGGCTTGGCGTGTGAACCTTGCGTTGATCATTGATAAGAAGGACCCACACATCTCGTCTCACAGGCTCACACCTATCTATATGCTCGTTCCCTTCTAATTGCCCGATAGTCCAGTGCTGAGGCAGCAGTTGTCTCAGTGAAGGTTGTTGATACTATCCCGAACACTCTACATACATACAATATCTGGGATTATAAAGCAAATCTGTGTGCTTTGGCAGCAAGGTTCTCCATTCTGCAAATCATACGTCACCTATGACGTATTCATGCCTGAGGTTGAGTTGAGCGGAGCGAGCCGAACTTCTTCAAACCTTCTTTCAAACCATGCCCAAGCGCAACTTTGCGCACAGCATCCAGCCTCCCAGCGTCCCGATCGAAAGTCACCAACTCCACATCCCTGCCATTGGGTGCTGCCCAAACAAACAAATGTAACTTCAGATCAGATCTCGACAAACCCTGCCGCCCTGACCTTTCAAGGCCTGTTTCTGGGTGTGGCGTGTTCACCCGCCTGAAAACTCCACAGCTCACACGGAAACCGTTACACTGACCGGCCAAGTCACCCGGCATGCATGTTCTCGTCCGGGGTCGGCACTTGCGCCCTACCTTAACTTACATGATACCAAGCTGCCGAGACGCGGAGCACCATGCCAACCCTTCATCCCACCATCACCTTCCGTGATACCCGCGATTCCGATCCGGCGACTGACCCCCACTTAAAGCGGTTCGGCACCCGGGCACCCGCCCTTCACCCTTGCCTGCTTTCCGGAACGGCGGGCCCGGTATCACAGTGCTACCGCGGTACAACTGCAGCTCCCTGTCAGGTCAGCCATGGGTCCGGCTCAATAATCGCCCGGTTTTTACTCAAAAGAGCGAACCCCGAACACTCCACAGTAATAACGACACAGCTCTCCATCCATCATCTAATTTACACCCACAGACACCACTCGCCAACCATCCAAGCCATCAACCCCTTTGCCAGGGTAGACCATTTAGTCTTTAAACCTCTCTCATCCTCATCAGTCCTCCAAGGACAAACTTCCGTAATACCACCACAGAGGAGATGGGAACCGGAAAACGGGAACCCCAATTCCCTCTCACCACCAGAGTGAGATAAGCCTCAACCAAGTGGCGAAATACATCTCATTAACGTGATACACCAACTTGCTGAGTGATTGGTCTATTGACTGGGTGGGTGGAGGAAGCAAATTCCCGCATCGTGCTATGAAAAGCCCCAGCTGCTAGATAGAGCTATCTGCAGACAAAGCTGCTTATCTAGATCCTCGACCAAAAGTTGGGTCTGTCCCGTCTTTCGGGGTGCCCGAACGGATTGGTGTCTACCTACCGGAGACCAGTAGCACACTACAGTTAATCAATGCACACAGGTGCCCCATGTTAACGGAATTTTCGCTTTCTTCGCGACATGGGCTGAATATTTGGTGGCCTAGATCCTTCTCCCATCCTGCCGACTGTAGGTGGCTGATAACGCCGACCAGATAGTACTCTGGCTTGTCATTCCGTGGCCAATTTCACCCTCACCAACAAGAAGCTTTGGGAACGAAGTTTCATATCTTCGCAAAAAGGGGTATTATCAACAAATGCTAGCTAGAGATCTGGTGTGACTTCCACGGGATATAAGGCAACCACTAACACAACGAGAATAAAAGAAAGAGAGAGAAATAAAATAAAATGAACAGGGTGGTGTGCAGTGGCTTGACCTTTCCAAGTCTCCGGACCTCTGGCCTTCGTATAGACTTGACTGCAAAGCTCAACTTTACGCCTAGCAAATACTAGGCTTCTTCTATTCAAACAAGGTAACCCCCTCTTTTTATAAAACCTTTCACTCAGTCGCCGAGGCACTCTTCTCCTTGGTATCAGCTCCCGGGGGTGTTGGAGGTGCCGACCGAGCCATGTTTTGGTGCTCTGGGATACCATGTTGAGGAATGACGACAACACCATCCTGCTTCTGGACATTGTCGGCAGGTGTCCACGCAAGGTAGTCACGGCGAACCTAAATGACGTGTTAGCAATTTTGTGGTAGAGGTGTTTAGAAGGCAGGTTACATACCTCAACGTAATCGTAAGCGAACTCGCCGTGCTGGTCGTCATCCATACCGAGCAGCTCGGCCTCGGAAGAAGCGCGGAGCTTCAGGCCAGGAATCATGTCAATGGCCTTGGCAATGATGGCAGACACGACGAACATGTAGGCGCAGCACGCCACTATGTAAGCAACCTGGACATACAGGAGACGGTAGTTCTGGTTAAGGAAACCACCAGTAACGACGCCAGTGTTGACGCCATCGAGACCGATGATGTAGTCGGCGGCGAAGAATGCATTGAAGATGAGACCGACAATGCCGCCAACTGTGTGTTCAGCGAACACATCGAGGGCGTCATCAATACCAACGAGGAACTTGAACTTGGTACTGTAGTTGCAAATGACGCCGGCAGCGACACCAAGAGCAATGCTGGCCCAAGGGGTGATGATACCGGAGCATAGAGGAGAGG
>Ga0247765_1000194_pt1 | contig 49241 bp, 43 predicted proteins | sample UWRJL106311C6_FD_179949 | JGI IMG/M metagenome (GOLD analysis project Ga0247765, IMG submission 179949) | Plant litter microbial communities from Arlington Agricultural Research Station in Wisconsin, United States - UWRJ-L106-311C-6 | ecosystem: Environmental > Terrestrial > Plant litter >... | reverse complement strand
GGTTAAGTCTCGTGTTGGTGGAGGATGGGAGACTTACGTAGCACCAACAAAAATAATGGAAGCATCGGCGTATAAAATATTGCGGTTGAAATACGCCACCGGCTTGTCGGCTTCAAAGTCGGCTAGGAGGTGACTAAAGATGTCGGGAGAAGCGGTGTCACGGTTCTTTAATTTTGTCAGCTGGTAAACTATACTCATAAGATGGGAGATGCGTATAAATAGGTACCTCAATTCTTTCCTTTGCAATCTTTTCAGTCAACGCATCCAGTTCATCACTCGCACCCGGCACTCCCGCCGACTGCATAAACGCAATTGGCCAAACCAGTTCGCCCATCTGGCCGGCCTGACCAAACAGCAGTTCCAACATATGTAGCATACGATTCTCTTTTCCTGCGAGAATAGTTCCGAAATCATGCGAATACCCAACTTTGCCCATGTGGTCGAACGTTACTAGCAGGGAAAAAAGAGAAGTGTTGATGGGGCTGCTGTTGAAGGAGTCGATCTTTTCGAGCCAGGTATGGCATACTTCGCGGGTACTTTGTTCGTACGTGCCCAGGGCTGTTTTTTGTTAGCATCAACTTGTTGCCAAGAGAGGGAGAGGGGGAGTGAGTAAAAACAGACATTTGGTCGTCATTGCCCGCTCCCAAACCTGTCTCCTCCACCGATGCTCTTCCCGATCGAGGATGGTGTCGAGGTTATATTCCCCTTTGTAGTGAATGACATTGTATACTCCGGCGTTTCGTTTTCGACATCCGCTTCTGGCGGCGTGGATTTTGTCGAGTGCGTTGGACGAGAGGATTAACAGTTCGTTTGGCGCTATATCCTAGCATCAGCCCAACCCCAACCCAACCAAAAAAAAAAACTCAACCACTATTTTTGAGGAGAGAAAACTCACCGATCCTGACCACGTCACCATAGATTTCAAAAAGCTTATTCTGCTCCAAATGAAACTGTCCTTTCCACGCCAGATACGGTCCATAGAATTTCGTAAGTTTCGCTGCTAGCGGTCCCGGAAACCGTCTGAGTGGATGGAAGAATATTCTGTAGACCGCTATACTTGAAAATAATGATCCCAAGTAAATAGAGAATATCTGAGATGCAGTTATAACCCCCGAGAGGAACCCTTCTTGAGAGATGAAAATGCATGTCAGACAGGTTGTGAGGAATGCGACGACATGGAAGAGAAATATTCCAAACGCGCTAGTGTCGTGATATCCCCGGATAAAATACAGGGTATGCGAAAGGACACCGGCAGTGAGAGCCGCCAGGTGCGTGTTGACACCGTCGCGGGTCGTTGGAGAGATGAGCGATAAGAACTCCATGATGGTGGCTGGAATTCCAAGTTCTATGATGTGGTGATGTTGGTTTATTTGCGCGGAGTAAGAAGAATGGTGAAAGTAATGGTTTGGTAAAAAGGAGGTTGGGTTATGTAAATACGGAGTAAAGCCTGGGATAACCGAGTCCCACGTCCCACGTCCAACGTCACTGATCGTCAAGGGTACCTTAGGTATGCAAAACGCTGACGTGAGAGCCCTGGTCCATGTAGTGTGTGTGCTTGGTATCTCGGGTCGCGAAATCGACGGCTAAATTGAGTTCCCTCCTGGATCCCCTACCTACCTACCTAGATACCTACCTACCCCGAGGTAGGTAATCCTAATTCCATAGACACATGCCATCTAACTTGAAATGGGCGACCACACCGAGACCAATAACGTAGCACAGTCGCCTTCATCGTGATTCGTGAGTCACTACTACGTTTTGACCCAGAACCAACATGGAGTTCACCAATAGCCATGGTTCCTCACTGCCCGGTGCCATGCAGGTGTGACACGGCTTGTTTTCTCGCATTCCCGGTTCGGGTAACGAAGGGGGCGGGGAGCCGGGATTGAAGGTGGGGATACAGTGAGCATTACTAACAATGGCCGTTTGGGCAACCAATACGCCAATACCCTCCTCGCTCAAGTCGGATGATCCAAAATAGTATTCTGTCTTTAAAGATTAATCCCAAATTTCCAGAGAAGGTACCTAGTCAGGACAGACTAAGCTTCCTGTCTTTCCAAACACTAACTGGTCATCATACCCCGCGTTCGTTCACTCCCCGCCGCTAACCACAAGCAAGGTTACACTGCAGTTACATAGCAGAAACGAGACGCAATGTACGCTGATCCCGATCTTCAAGAGTCATGAGCGGGGAATCTTACCGTCCTTACCTACCTATCTACCTCAAACCTGACAACCTGCTTAGGTAGGTACAGAAGCTATGCCATGGAGCAGCATATCACTCATTAAGCCTGAAATCGGAATCATTAGGGTATATTCAAGACAAGTAAGGTAAACTCCCCCATCATTTCTTCGTACGTTGTCTTAACCTCCGTGATTTCGTGTCCCACAGCTGCAAGATCCGTTTGCGCGAAGTCCCCCGTCTCACCAGCCGCTACCTGAGCTGTCATGTTCACAGCAGGGCCTCCGCCAACGCTGCCTTTGATCGGCCTAAGAAGGCACTAGGGACAGATATCACATGATCTGATCATGGACCTACCACACACGAAGGCATCTTGGAAATGCGGAGATCTTCCTGCTTGTTCAACCCACGTTCTTCGCTTCGCCAGACACAACACATCTCGATGATTTTGTCAGGTTGTAAGTAGTTAGGCCGCAGCTCAACTTGTCAGAGCAGAGCCCGAAGCTTCTAAAGGTTCACCAACGTCAGCACAAAGAAATGAGACTGATAAGGGAATACCAACATCAAGTGAAGCCATATTCAGCCCGTTTTGGGCGGTATTACCGTCATGTGGGGCCGATACCAAACTCGCAAGTGTCTTTTTCAAACCTTGAAGTTCGAGAACACGCTATCCACTATAGTTAGCACAATGCACGTGTAATGCCTAGGTACTGGTAAAATAAGGAATGCAACCCTCTATGTAGGCGAGGGAAGCAGGCAAGCGGGAGTACCTTCTCAAATGTTCCACGCACAACGAAGCGGACAGTCGTGACTTCTCGTTTCTGACCCATTCGATGCACTCTCGCCAGGGCTTGATCCTCGAGCGTCGGGTTCCTAGTAGCTTTGGTGAGCAACTTGGGATGCTGCCGTCTTTAGAGTACGGAGTCCTTACCAGTGCGGTTCCAACAAGTAGGCGCGAGATGCGGCGGTCAGAGTTAACCTTGGTTTTGTCCTGTTAGTTTACCATCGGGCTGAAGTCAGAGAAAATAGGCGGTGTCATTTGCATACCCAACTGCTCCGCAGGCCAGCGTCAAGAGCAAGACCCGAACGGATGGATCTTGGCGGAATCTCGTGACAACACTATGTCTTTCTCTCTGGGGCACCTTTCCGTCATAGCGAAGACAGAGTATACCCGCTTGTGTCAAGCCCGCCTCAACGACATCAAGGCTCGTCCCCAGGTTGAGAAGACGATACTGCTGCACGTCAGAACGGGGGACAGAAACAAGCAAAGATGGAGAATCCTCGTCATACCTTTTAACGCCCGGTGGCAGTTCTTTTAGTTGCGTGATCAAGACTGCCACCTTGGTGGGAAGCCCCATAGCGTTGATCCCCTGAGCGGGGCTGATAAGACGAGAGTAGGCAACTGCCGGCTCCTCCAAGTCGGCCGGGGCCATCGAAATAGGAGCTATGGCACAGGGCGGCGTATGGACGCAGTGACACCGATCCTTGGCGGTCTGGACACAATCGCTGCAGATCAACTGCAGGCACTGGGAGAAGAGAGATGGCTTTCTCTCATCGTCGACTAGTAGGCGCTCAACGGTTTCGAGTGGCAGGGAACAGATTCTGCACTGGATTGATGATATATTTCGATGAAGATTGAACATTCTCTGAGCCGACACGGCCCAATCTTGCTGGGATGGTGGTCTCGAACAGTTTATGACGCCGTTGCTGCCGCCAGATAGATTGTGTCGGGAGCTGTAGTAACAACCGAGATTGCACGCCATTCTCATGGCTTCAATTTGCTGCAAAACGTTCATGTATGTGCTGGGGCCAAGAGCCTCGCCTCCAGCCTGACTGTTCGCTGCGTCAATCTGCTGAATGGCTTGATCGCGGATGCTGTCGTACAACTGTCTCTCGGCGGGTGTAAAGTCGACCTCGAGCTCGAGATCCCTTCTTGGCGGGAGTTGGACAGTCCCTTGGGGGCGCCGGAGCAGCAGACAGCGGGACAGGCGCTGTAACCTCTTTCTAGCCTCGTCCACCTGATTTGATTTCCACAAATGAGATATATCCCTGTCAAAATCCTTCTGGTCGCGGTAAGGATATACTTGCAGGAACTTGAGCAGCGACGAAAAGTCCTTTAAGCGATTTTGAATCGGTGTTCCTGTGATGGCCCACCTGCATTTCGCGTTGAGTTCGTATATTGAGCGAGCCATCTGAGAGTTACTGTTGCGGATTACATGGGCTGATCATTCAAGAGTTTAGCAATTGGTGACCATCTGAAAGAGGGAGGCGGGTTCAGACAAACCTTCGTCAAGAACAAGCCGCCTCCACCGGGTTGAGTGCAACACAGAACCCTCGGAGTTGCCTTTGTTCTTCCAGTCAGCGGCGATCGTATGGTACGTTGTCAAAACAATGTTTGATCCAAAATCTAATGGCTGGCTCGTACGGCCCTTCCCGTGATATCTCACCCAGGTCAAGCCGCCCGGAATTACGTGCCTATATGAAACCAGAATAAGAGACATGCCTCGATCAATATAAGAATCAGAAAGAATAGGCCAGACTTACTCAGTAAGTTGCTCCTCCCACGTGTCAAGGAGGGGCGGGGGGACCACAATAAGCGTCTGAGATGATGTGTCGGTCGCGTCAAGACCCGCCTCATTATTGTTGAAGTCATAACCCAGCAGATTTTGTGATTTGCAGACATCTGCCGCTACCAGGGCAATAGTGGTTAGGGTTTTCCCGAAGCCCATTGGATCCGCAACAATGCCTCCGTAAAATTGCTCCGGCTCTTCATTTTGGTGGGCGCCGGATATCCTGTTGATGAAGCTTCGCTGCCTCAGTAGCCATAAACACGGGAAGGTATGCGTTGCTTACAAGTGTCCACGTCCAGTCTCAATCACGTCCCAAATGTCCAAACTATTCTCATCGAACCTCCAGCCTTTCTCCCGCTGGAGCATAAAGGTCAAGGCCTGTTTCTGATGTCTGTCCAAATAACACTTTAGCTTGTGACACTACGAGGGGAAGGGAATGGCGGGAAGGGATTTGATACCTTTTGAGAACAGTCTCGATTACCAGAGGCTGCGGTGTCTCGGCAAGGTCGACTTGTGAGTCGAGCAAGTCTAAAATGTCGGGCCCAGCCGAGACGTCTTTTGTCTCCCACGTAAGGTCGCCGGGGATGAGATCCCAGGTCCATTGACAATTGTTTGGATCGGCAGATGAGAGGCGATGAGGGTTGCAGTATCGGACTAGACGATTGCAATTTGACGGGTCCTGGATGAACATATCATAGGACTGGAAGAATTCGCCGATCTCGTAACATAGCTCCGCCGGCCCGTACATGGTGATGGATAGCGACGGTCCAGTTGGCTGTAACTGATTCTGTTGGGCATTGTTGCTCGGGCTGTCACTTGTCTGGGAATCTGGGACGGTTGCAACATATTGGATCTGGAGTTCGAGGGTCTGTTCCTCGAGAAGAGCCCCGGTGATGTGAAGAAAGCCCGGCTGAACCCTCCCACGAAAGCCCCCGTCACTTACCCCTACAAAGGAACCGCCCGATGTTAAAGATACAAAAACAGGTTTCTCAGAGGGCTCTGGGAGAGCGCTTGTACAGTCAAGAACGCAGCCGATGTTGACTATCTGGGTGTTGGTAGTGCCATGGTGAGTACCTAGCTACATTGAGGTCCAAAAAAGTTACTCACCATCCCAAAACAGACAATTTCTTGTTGAATGCAGTCGTCGACGGTGTTAGTATAACAGCTTTCGGGTTGCCCACTCCATGATGCATGGGCCCAGGGTTGGGGAGCATCGAACAGACTAGAGGAAGGTAGGAACAAGCATTCCTCGGTATTCGAGTCGATGCGTGTGCCCACACTCAATCGTCTGCGTTTTGTCGGCGGCTGGGGTTGATAGTTCATTGCTGACTGGATCCGAACAGGTTCACTTGGATAAGGTCTGAGTTGATGACCTGGTGACTTGCCGACGACATGATAAAATTTGGCGATGTGAACATCTGCAAGAGACCCAGGGAAGGCACGTACCAGCTGGGCTCCTTCTCCTTCCAGTCAAACAGTGGCGTTGGAAGTGTGGCAGTGTTGCCGCCCCACGCCTGGGGGCCAACGGCATGTCGCCCATGCACTCAACACAGTTGAGCCTTGCGAAAACGCCAGCGAAAAATGACCAATGGCCACAATGCACGTCGACGCATGGTCCATTTGGTGCACGTTGTTCGAGCGGGGTTGGGGAAGCCCGACCAGTCATGTGCAGTGGTTGAACTCGTGGGTCGAGACTCGGAACACCGCCGCCCCAAGCGGTTGACAAAAAAAACAGGGACATATTACCTTGACAGTACCTCGGGTCCAGTACAGTTTTTAAGTAAGACGAGGTAGCTTGCAGGTAGCGAACTTGATTGTGGGACAACTCCGCACGAACAGATCACCCTACCTCCTGCGACTGGATATTCTCCTCTCTCTTTGCACTAACGTACGTGATAAGCGAGCGGATCATCTAAGCGAGTGGATCAATTTCCATCACCCTACCACAACTATCCTCAACTACACAACCACAATACTAGGAAACTTCTATAATTGAATCAGAAACAGATGAATCAGACGATTCTGCAGCTTCCTTGCACGTACGTGCATTATGGCCAGGCTTGCCGCATACACCACAACACTGAATCTTCGTACGAGACCCCCCTGCACCACCACCATTTCGACGTCCTTCCTAAGCCAGCTGCTCACCCACAGCCTTCTGATCCAGTAGATCCTATACCTCTTGTACAGTAAGTGATCCTCCAAGCCGTACACGTGTTTTTTTAACTCTCCGTCACTTACTAAGGCCCTCATTGGCCTTACGTAGTGCCGAAACCTCTATACGGAGAAGAGCCACCTCGTACATAACCGCCATCGTACCTTTAACCAATCGGTCTATAGCAGTTAATATAGGTATTGGAGAGCTGCCTTAATGGTTGGAAATTCGATTTTTAATAAGCGTTAATTGTAAGGTAGCCTCTCGAGGGTTATATAGCGTTTGGGAAACCCAAGGTAGTACTGTGGTTGGGCTTAAGGCTAGGGGTATTGGAGTTCGAATGGATACATCCAGCTTGGATATTACCCTCTCTGGGTCGTACGGCACAAGGCCGGCTCCGGCAAACCCCCCCTAGATATTATTTTTTGTAATTAAAGCAAAAAACGCCTCTCTAAACGCACAGAGAAATTCCAACTTGCTAATATGTGTAATATTCATCCGCATTAACTACTCAATTTAGCAACTATACGCCTTTTTTAACGGTAAAAAACAACCAACATCCAATGGTTAAAGTAGGTGCGAGGAGTGAGGAGGCATACAAAGCGTAATAATGTTATGCTCCTTGCAATAGTTTTCGAATTCCTCAAAGTGGTAGCTATCGTAGCCGTCAAGAATTAGTAGCCGGTATGTGCCCTTTGTACGAGATGTTATGTGGAAATCGAAATGCCGAATCCAATCCATACCTTTCTCATTAGTAATCCAGCCATTATCGGTTATTGCAATACGCCAAGCAGCTGGGAGGTTGCACTCTTGATACCAGTTGGCAAGGTAATATCGCCCAGCCAGGATAATGAATGGCGGGATGGCCCAACCTAAAGCATTTACCCCTTGGATGACTGTTGCCCATTCTCAATTGCCGGGCTGGGCCTATTTAGCCCTGCTGCTGCGGCCGTCTGAGGTAGTAACTACCATAGTAGCGATAATAATACCCATCATAAAGCCAATCTCGTCAAAATTATACGAATCGTCATCAAAGATACCGTATTTAACCTTAACGTTATATACAAAGGCAAACCACTCGCGAATAATCTTCGGATCTTCGCATTTAGCCCTCTAGTAGTCGTATTTACGCGTAAAACGCGTCCGAAGTTCCGGTTAGCGCTTAATAAAGTTGTAAGCCCATCGTACGCCAACAGGGGGCGCGTCGCGTTCGCGTAGTAATCGGTTGGCCATATCTTCCACGTACGAGAGCCGGGGATGAAATACGCGTACGCATAGCTCAAGTATATATTAAACAATCGTTTTCTCTTCCAAATCCGTGAGTTTGCGCGAATTGGCTGGAGTATCGCATCGTAAAGGCGTACCAGAATATCAGCGGTAAAGGGTAGTATAAGGCACTGTATAGATTTTGGATGCAGCTCGAAGACTTAGTTTAGAGTCATTTTTACAAGCCTCAAGGGCAATAACCAATTTGGCTTCCATTAAAGGCAAAGACATATTGTATGGTAGAAGAAAAGTAGAGTTGCAGATAGAAGGTCGCGTTGTGTGAGAAATTTGATCCACTCGCTTAGATGATCCGCTCGCTTATCACGCACGTTAAGGTATACCTTCTTTTATGTTATTTCTTTTCTTTTCCTTTTTTAAGAAAAAAAATATATAAATCTATTATCCTTACCCATAACTACTTTATCATCTACGAAAAGTTGGTCTTCTATTTTAAAATATAAGGGGTTGTGATGAATGGTGTGGAAGGTGGTCGAAATCATAAGCCACTGTTAGTGCAGAGGCCCCGTGCTGAATTTTGGTGTCCCTGTTTTTTTGGCAACCGCTTGGCACCGCAGCGCAAAGTCCTTACTCCGCCACTTTGTATCTGCATATCTGCACACATGTCCCAGTAGGGAGGGCATGGCCAAAGTTTGGGCGTCAGTTGGGCATCGGAGGCCATGACCAGGCCTCAGGGTTTTGCATAAGCACTTGTCAGCTCCCGTGTAGGTCTAGAGAAGAAAGATCAGGGCCTTGAGGACAACTAACTCACCTTTTCGGTAGTTCAGAAGCAAGCTGTAGACTCGGGCCTCACATACCTGCCTGGGCGCCTAGGTACCTTTTTCGTCGCCACACCCACCCCGCCGCAAAAATGCCGTTGAGAAGTGCAGCGTCTCCCGTAGCGCTACGGATGATCCGTGGAGCATTTGAGGATCTGGAACGCGCCATGACTCCAACGGACACTAAAGACTTTAAAAATACCGCGCTTCAAAATGTTCAGAAAGCAGCTCTCGAAATTGAAAATCGTATGGCCGCGCGTCAATCTCTGCGCAATATGCGCCGTATCATGCCTCTCTTCACTGGCCTCGGCCACTATGCGAAGACAATCGAAGTTCTTTGTAACGGCACCCCGTTTCTTCCCTGGATATGGGCTCCCATCAAGTTGATTCTCATGGTAAAGCTTTCTTGTCTTCAGACCTCAAGAGCTGTAGACTTGCTAACCCAGGGAAGATTTCTTCGGACTACGTGGACGCCTTCGATACCATCATTAGACACTACTCCCGTATAGCTGAATCACTCTCAAGATTCGAAATCCTGCAAGACGCGTTCAACAACAATGCAGAGTTCCAGAATGTCTTGGCAGTGTATTACTGCGACATCTTACAATTCCACAAGGCGGCATACAGATTTGTCCGACAGCGGAGTGAGTGCATCAACGAAACTCCTTGTGGATGCGTTGGTTAATGCTCTCATTGCTCAGCTTGGAGCCTCTTCTTCCAAACTTCCTTTGGGCGTTTCGGGAAGCGATTTGACGATATCATCGCGAATCTCAAGTCACATGAAAGCCTCCTCGATATGACAGCAAACGCCATCAACATCAGCGAGGCTCGGGAAGCAAGGATACTGCTAGAAACGCAACGAAAAGAGCGCATCAATGCAATTGCAAAGGAAGAGAGACAAAAGACCGCCCAGCAATATGAAGAGATCGTCGCATGGCTGAGGGTTGACCCGTCGGAGCAAACTTCCATCCTCGACAGCGTCATGGAAGAGTCCCTACGATTCTCTAGTGGCTGTGACTGGATCCTGAAGGTGGACCGGGTCAAGGCATGGATGCAAAGGAATTCCGATGTGCCATTTGTATGGCTCCAAGGAAAACCTGGAAGTGGGAAGAGTGTGCTTGCCGGTCATATCATCGGGTTCCTCCAGGCTGCAGCGGACACTGATCACTCGGTGTTGGTTAGCCACTTCTGCACATATTCATATGCATCATCCACAAAGTACGATTCGATTCTTCGATCACTGCTCCTGCAAATCCTTCGAGCAAACGACGACCTTGTCGCCTACGTCTCTCGATTGAAGGAGACCGAGTTCACGATGAGAGCTCCAACATCCAAGTCGCTCGAAAAGCTCATTCATACCGTCGCGAGGGCTGTGTCTCAGACGCCCGGCGAGGGTAAGTATATACACCTTATATTGGATGGCCTGGATGAGTGCGAAGACGAAAAGCAAGGACGACTCATCAACCTGCTCGGACAGCTAGTTACAGCATCCGGTTCACCAAATTCAGCAATCTACAAAGTGTTACTTCTAAGTAGGAACACGAACTTCCTCGGGAAACGGCTTCGCAAAATAGCGGTCACAGTATCCCTGACGGAAGAAGTACATGCCCTCGAAAAGGCAATCCAATCATATGCCCATTCCAAGCTTAGCGCACTTCGTTCACGCCTGATGGGCATGGGGATTAGTGATGTCGACATCAGAGAGATGGCTGCCGCTATCGCTCAGAAAGCCGACGGTAAGTTGCTCGCTTCACGCTTGCGTTCAAGAAACTGACTCAAAGCATAGGCATGTACATCTGGGCACGACTGGTGATTGAGTACATATCGAAAAACTTGTTCTTCAACAAGGATGAGATTCTTCGAGCCGCTCAAGAGCTTCCGAGCGAACTGAGCAAATTGTAAGGGCTGACAAGCGCTCTCAAAAACAGAAAAAATGCGACACCCAGCACTAACTCTTTCTCCGTAGCTACGAGAGAATCCTGACACAGATCTTGGGTAACTTTGACCAGAGATCCACTGAAAGGTTAAGATCAATTTTTGGATGGATCGCCTATGCCAAACGCCCACTGAGAATGTTCGAGTTCCAGTCGGCCTTAGCATTCGGCCTAGGAGACCCAGATGTTGCCGAAATCGTGCCTGCATATCTTTTTAGCATGTGTGCGCCTCTGATCGAGGAACGGAAGGACTCGACATTCGCATTCATCCACGTATCTGTCAAAGAGTGTGTTTTCATCTCTTTGACTCTGCTACTTGCCCAGCGAATTCGCAACTAACAGTCCAGCCAGATACCTGAGAAATAGAGGCGATAAAACGAAAATGATATCAGAGGATACTGCAAGCTATGAGCATGCAACCGCCTGCATAACTTGTCTGCTATCGGGGCTCAAGGTGTTCAATTCGGACCTCTCCGAGCATGAACGGAGTCTCCGAGTCCTACAAGGCCTGCACGCCTTCCACGTCTATTCAAACGAATTCTGGCTTGACCACGTACTTGCGGCAATGAAGTCCAATCAACTCAGCGAGTCTCCCAGTTTGTGTTCTTCACTGTCTCAACTGGCTTCAAAGCTCCTTGAACTCGACAGTACCAGCACCCAGCGACAACAGAATACCGACACAGCAACTGTGGACAGCATGCTTAAATGTCTGAAGCCTTTTGGCGGTCTTCATATTTATGCCAAGATAGTCCTACGAGCAAGATCAGCCAAGTCTCTGGAAGAAGTATCACAGAGTCAAGGTGAGCTTATGTCAACCACGGTTGCTTGGAACAGACCTGACACAGCACAGGGGATACCGACAGCCAAGGGGTACTTCCTGACGTCCTCAGCGTGACTTTGTCTCTTTATCAGAGCACAATTCAATCTCTGCTTCCCATCAGAGCCTTTCCTAGCACATCCATGGAAGACCTTGACCGTTTCAAGAAGTCTCACAAAGCCTTGGCATTTACCTGTCGTCTGAGTGGATGTGCAAGATCGACGATTGGTTTTGAGAACGATCGACTAAGAACGGAACACGAACAGAGCCACATTAGCCTGATATTTTGTGAATATGCTGGTTGCCAATACCCATCATTCTCCTCGGCTCGAGCTCTACGAAGCCACACTGCCAAATGGCACGACCAAGCCCTCCAAGAGAAACCAAAGAGAAGCATCAGGGCGCAAAAGATACCTAAACCAGCGCAGGACCGTCGTCCCCGCTCTGGCAGCCCTGCGCCCAGCCCGTCCCAGCTGGTTACCCCAGATGCTCACTCCTTGCCAAGCAAGGCCTCCTCGAAGGCTGTCCCGTTGAGCAATTGGCGGCCTACTAGGCCCTATGGATCCTCAACGGAGTCTATTGATTATTCTGATCTCATACAATTTGAGGAACTCCACCCTACGAATATTTCGTCAGAACTCAGCTTTGACGCGCATCCGTCACCCGACAAATCTTCAAGTCAGAAGGCTCCTACAACCACTAGGAAGACTCCCACACCAGGCTCACCCAACCAAACCCAAGGAAGTAAAAATCACTATAAGCCTGATATCGGTGAATCGTTCGATCCCCACGCATGGAACGCAGCTTGGCGGAAAGTCCGAGAGGACTCCTACCGCACAAACTTGCCTCATATACCCTGGATCATTAACGACAACACCGCAGATAATGGGCCCGGAACTGGCATTTCCGAGGGCTTCTTGAGCATCCCGCCAGCTCCAAATGTCTTTGCACACAATATGTTCCCCCGTAGACTTCCTAGTCCAGACTCACCCCGGGATCCGGGTGCACCGAGAGCAGTCCCCGCTTCCCCATCTGGCTACTCTTCTTCTCCTCGGGGCTCACTGTCGCCCCGAGAATCGCGAGCCCCATCGCCATGGCCCGGACTAGCCGAGATCGATCGTTCAATAGGCCTGATGGATGTATTTATGCCTTCAGACCAGGCAGATTCGGAGCCAAATGTCGCATGAGAGACTATATCCAGATCAGATATCGGAGGTCTTAGAGCCCCCCAGATTTTGACATAGGGCCTCTTGCGTGACGTTGGGATGACTGAAGGACAAGAAGTTTAAGTATATATTCATTGTCCTAGAGTGGTAGGAGATAGTGTCTTTTGTGTCTGGGTTTTTGAAGGTGCTCCGCCAACCTCATGCCCTTACGTGTTGGTGTTGCTGGGTAGGTGCGTAAGTAGGAGAATTCACCCCCTTGGTCGCGCGCTGGACTTGGAACATTGACATTTTCTTCCATGGTAGAACCGAGTTATTGCCATGCTCGGTGTTGACACCGGATACACGCAAGTTCTCACCGAACTCGAGTGGCAAGTTCGCCATGCGAGCTGAATACGGAGGTTTTCTTGTAAGCAACCACCTGGGATACACGGTTCCCGACAAGGTGATTATAAGTCGATACTTTATTGCGTTGGAGTGAGAATATTGGTTCTTTGACTGTTCTCGTTCTTTCTAAACCCAGACAAGCCACACGAAACTATGGCCAACTATCTTCGCTGTCTTGGTTTGTTGCTCGCCGCCATCATCGGAGTTCGAGCGGGAGGAATGAGCGATGATCTAATCTTCATCACCCTCGAAGAGCACTGGGTTTCGCCCGCTTTAACAGACAGTTTCCTCGCCAACCCAGCGGCCCAGACCCTAATCCAAGACAGCTTTCCCCCCGACTTCCTCCCCCATGCTTTCGACGTCGGACCTCTCCGACTGGCCAACATGACAGCCAACCAGATCCGCATGCAAGTTGTCTCGCACGCAAGCGACCCCGCGGTATTGGATCAACCGTCTCTGATAGCGCAATCCAACGATCAGCTGGCTGCTGCCATTTCCAACGCCACGGATCGACTTGCGGGTTTCGCAGTCTTGCCCATGGCATTCCCCGAGCTCGCCGCTGCCGAACTTGAGCGCTGTGTCAAAACGCATGGATTCCTAGGCGCTCTTATCGACACCCACCTTGCCAACGGAACATACTACGACGGCGACGCATACCGACTCTTTTGGGCCAAGGCGGTCGAACTAGATGTCCCAATCTACCTCCACCCCGTATGGCCCAACGCTGCTCTCTTTTCCACGCCAGGAAGCGGCATCTACGCCCCTGCCATCCCTCCCGACTTTCCCGCTGCCACCGCCGTCAACCTCGCCACCGTTGCGTGGGGCTGGCATCAAGATGCAGGTTTGCACTTTTTGCGACTCTACTCGGCCGGGTCTTTGCCGAGTTCCCACAACTCAAGATCATCCTAGGACACATGGGGGAAATGCTCCCATTTATGCTGGAGCGAGCCGACGCGTTTTTAAGTCGCAACACCAGCCGTCCGAGTTTAGTAGAAACCTACGCGCAAAACGTGTGGGTGACGACGGCGGGATTTTTTAGTCTCAACCCCTTGGGCACGATACTACGGAATACGGCGATTGATAGGATTCTGTACAGTGTGGACTACCCGTTTGGAAATAGCGAACAGGGAAGGGCTTTTATGATGAACCTCAAAACAAGTGGACTAGTCAACAGTACGGAGTGGGATATGATTGCGTTTAAGAATGCGCAGAAGCTATTGAAGCTATCTGGGTAAGGTAGAATTCCAGACACGACCAGACCACATACGTGCGATTAGATAGATACCTAGGTCGGTCGGTAGATGGGTAAGGCCGATAGGTAAATTGGTCGGTAAGTCGGTCGGTAGAGAGGTAGATAGATAGAGTGCCTGCCGAGCCGAGCCCAGATTACCCAGACGATAAATTACTAAATTACCCCACGTTTTTTGGATGAAACAAACCCACGGTTGTGCATCTCTCTGCCGGTTTTCTCGAAGCCTATAAAACAACCCCCCACAGGCTGTGACGGGAGAATGCCGGGGAAAGAAAGGGGAGAGAGCGCTTAACACAACACGCGCGTACGCGAGAAGGAAAAAACTGTGCGGGGGCCGGGACAAGGGGAGAATGTACCAGACAGGCAGACAGGCAGACAGACAAATAGACATGGCGTCTTATAAGTGCTTGTATTCGTGAGGAAAAGATCGCACGGTCAACATTTTGCGAGGTTTTGACTCTTTGTTTCAGTCCCCCTCTTTCACCCCAGTCGCTGTTGAGTCTGGTCATCACCAATCACCATGGTGAGACTCGGGAGCTACATCACCAGCTGCCTATTGGCGCTGTACACAGCAACAACAGGGCATGCAGCTCCATCTCCATTACCATTGGAACTGGCCGCAGCGGCAGCGCCATGTGACGATATCCAAGCTATAACTGATGATTACGGGCAACTCGAAGGCACCCTCCAAGGAGCGCTGATCATCCTTCCTATCTCGGGAACCCAAGCCGGCACCACGGCGAGACAGCTACTCTCGCTGCTGGACGAGGCAACGCTTAATATCGTGGCTTTGTTTGATGCTATTCCTGCGTGTAAACCACCGCTACGACTGCGAACGGTACATGTATCCAAGGTATGTCCATCACACTAACCCAGCTACCTCACCTACCACACATCAAATACCACCTTGAAGAGCTCCAATTCACTGACTCTCTTGGGGATAACAGAGACAAAACACCGTAGTCTGCACTGCTCTCGCAAAAGTCACCGCCGACGTAGCCAAAGTCGTATCCCTAATGGCGACCCTCTCGGCAGCCAGAGACCGACCAGCGCGGCTGGATATACAAGCTCTCCAGGAGGCTACGGACGATGCTAAAGCGAGGATGGTGGTTGTGCAAAGGGCTTTGAAGGATTCCGATGGCTGTGCATAACGGGATGTGATGAATGTATGATACCAGATATTGTATGTTAAGATACCTAAAGAAGAACTGTATATATCTTCCTACCTTCATGTTATGTTCCTATACGACATGGTCAAGGACTTGAACTGGTGTTCTCCTTTCTTGTGCTTTCCAAGATATCTGGGAACAGAATGAAGTTAACAGACCCTACCACTCGAGCAATTCTCAGGTTCTGAGACACCAAAACCATAGCGATCAGAAACACTGCAACCAGCTCAGCCTCCCCCTCTCATAAGACTCTCTCGTTCACAATGCTCCAGGGCTCCAGGGCTGGCGGCTCGGTACCTGCCTGCCTGCCTGCCTGCCCAGACAAGGGGCTTAAGCGTCGACCAGACCCTACCTGTTTGTATCCACCGCCTTGTGTTCAGCTGCCGAGCACAGCTGTTGTGCATTTATTCCTTTTTGCCTCATGTTGCAACCAGACTTGAACTCCGACCGTTGATGTACACCAAAGCAGAAAGACAGACTACTACTACTACTACTACTACTACTACTACTACTACTACTACTACTACTACTACTACTACTACTACTACTACTACTAGCAACTATAGAATAGAAGAGATTGAGTACCACATCTTGACATCCATGGCTACCACACCACTCTGGATCATGAACAGAACAGAACAGAACAGAAAGCCCTTGGCCGTGTGTCCCAAGTACGTATCCAAGGCATTTCGCTAAACACTCTGCAAGACTTTAGCGTTGATCATCTTAACCAGAGGCTCGAGATGTTCCCAGCTAGAGCAAGCGCACCAACCATCGTCTTTCTCCATGCTAAGCACGACCTGAGTTGGCGGACATGATGGCTTCCATCCTCACGGGAATTGCATCATGACGGGGATCGCAGCATGACGCACTTGACCACGCCGTTCTCGCGGCCAACATCTCGTGCTGGAGCCAAAGCAACAAGGTGTTGATGCAGGCAAGTGCAAACCTACTACTACCCGGTGTCGTGTCGACAGGGCTTCCGAGCCATGGCATCGATCAAGTCAACGACCAAGAGACGGAGATGCTGGCGTGCAAAGAGGCAATGGTCGGAGGGCTGCGCGGGAATCGGTCACGCCAGGCTGCTATCCTGCTCTCGGCACGGGGCACTTGGCAGAGATTTGACATTAGCTTCTGCGAACAGATCCGCCAACGGCTGCGAAACCACACGAGTTGACCCATCAGTAATCTTCGTTGTCGGCGGTGCTCATCGTCGGCAATGCCATGCCACGGGGAATTGCGCAAAACGACCTGTCAAAGGTGGGGCGCGCCTGGCTGCCATGAACCGACGCTAGGGCAAACCCAACCCAAACCCTAGGCCCAAATCACAGATGACGAAATTTTCCTCATGTCGCAAGCAACGCCTACGAGCACAATGAAAAAGAGTGAAAAAAAGGCCGGTCAGACTTCCGTCGATACCCACCCCGCTCAAGCGCCCAAAGGCAAGACCTCAAGAAATCGGGGTACAGATCATCGCCGCTCTCTATACAGTGTTCCATAAGAAACACCGCCACCTTTGCAGGCAGATCGAAAAGCAAATTGGCGCTCACTGTAGGGTGTCGAGGATATGAATCATCAACCCGGGTGGGATTTGTGGCTCCTTTAGGGAACACAAAAGAAGGACGACTACTATAGAAATGATTCTATGAAGTATTGTCGACATGAAGAGAAAAAGAAAAAGTAAGAGGAAAGGAGGGAGGGTGCCTGACATTAAATACAAGATCTTTGGTGGTCCGTGCACGCCAGCTTTTTTCAATGTGGTCCATGCACAGCAATTTTTTTCTTGGGTGGGGTCACTGGTGGGGCTCTAGAAAATTTGGGTGACGCACAGTGGGGCATGGAACGCGTGCACCCAAAAATTCTGCCCGAGTCATGGAAAATCGCAAATTCAAGGCACATCAAGAAGATCCGGTGTTTGAAGCTGTATTTTGTGCTATTCTGCGTAGAGCTTCTCCTGTTCTATCCAATTCCTCACATTCGACGTCACCTGCTTATCCAGTCTCTCCCAATCCTGCTTCTTCGCCGCATCTCGCGCGTACGTGCTGCTGACAATGTCCTCGCCCTCTTTGCGACCCATGACCAACTCGATTCTGTCCCCCCATTCTTTCGATCCACCCACACGACTCAGTCCGCCATCGTGGAGCAAGTCCTCGAGATAAGCTGTCTGTTCGGCACCTGATCCCCACTCGTCATCAGTCCGCATCGTCACCCTCAACCTTGCGCGCGAGAAAAATGGGTTCAACGCCTGCTGCATCGGTGTTTCCGCTCCCACTTGTCCACCCGGCGCGGCCACAGTTCCATAGTATTTTGGGTTGAGGATTCGGATCAATGTGTCATAGCCAGCCAGTATGACTTGCTCCATCTTCTTCTGCCCCTCCTCTTCCGCCTTGTAGAAACTCGCCGAGTCAATGGCTGCGCTCTTCTCGTGGAAATATGGTTTTGTGGATAACGCAATGTCGATGGCTAGCTCGTCCCGCCCCACCGATCGGATCTGCCGAAGGTCATTGGCAAACGCCCACATCATTGCCAGGCGTTGCTCAAACGCTGCAGGCTTCGGTGTTTTGTCCGCGTTGTTGATAGCCAGCAGGAGAAGGAGGCGCAAGTGACTCGACGTTCGTGCCTCCTCCGCCTTGCTCATCTCGCTGTCCACGGCGCTCGTAGCCATGCGAAGGTGTGCTCGCGTCGGGGGGTTAAACGAGGAATCGAGAACGACAAGGGTTTGCGGTCTCGACTTCGGGGGCGATGGCGCGGGAAATGTCGGTTCATCAAGGCTGCTCGCGGTCGGAGAGGGTAGTGCCGGCAAGGTAGCGATGACTTGGAACGCCGCACCGGAGCTCTGGAACGTCGCGATCACACGGGTGAAGAAGCCTATCAAAGGCCGGACCGAGGCCCCCCTCGGCAACAATGATGGGGCGCGCATTGATTGCTCTGTCGCCGAGGGCGAGGAGGCGTCGGTCGCTGACATGATTCCGGGTGAACGGTGATGGTGGAGGCTTGCTGAACAAGCTCCATCTAATGCGGGGGCGGGGTAAGCAGCGAACTTGATGCGCCACGCCTGACACCAGATGCTGCCGCACTCTGGGACGCAATAATGAATGTCCTTACCACCGATCCATATTCCTGTTCATTGGAATTGATACCACGCGAGCCATAAATTTCCCTTTGCAAATCGCTGTTCGAGAGCCCGGGGAGGCATTGAAGGCTTTAACGTATATCCGAGGTGACCGATTGCTCCGAAGTATCACTCCGATCCCACTTACACGGTCCCCTGTTCGCCGTTACCCATTCCGGCGATCTTGCCGAACTATCATGTTGTTGACGAGGCAATGATCCAGGCAGTAAGTAGTATCAACCAGGGACATGTTTCTGGTTGCCTGGACTAACTGCACTTGGTGAGGTAGGTAAGATGGTCGCCAGAGATCAAATTGACATCCAATCTACCGACATCTGCAGCTCGAGCCGGGGACGGCTTGATGCGAGTATAAAGAGCCCGGGACATCTTCTCGCTCGTTCTCCCGGGCTGAATACCACAGGTTGTTTGTTTGCACGACCTCAATCTGATCTTCCATTTTCCCGCTCCTTTTGGGCTCGATCCTACGTACCAGTAGGTACTGGTCGTGTCATCATCTTTCCACTGCCTCCAACGTAATGGCTCCCCTTGTCTGGCTCATCACCGGATGCACTTCAGGCTCCGGCCTGGCACTTGCCAAAGCCGTATCTGCCCGCGGAGACCTCGTCATTGCAACCGGCCGCCAGGCGACCACCCGTCTGGCCGACCTAAAGTCGAGTTCCATCTCCCTCATTGACCTGGACGTAACCGCTCCCCTGAATGAAACCAAGCAGGCCGTATCCAACGCCGTGAAAGTCTTCGGCCGTATCGATGTGCTGGTCAACAACGCCGGCATGTCCGGGATGGCGACCCTCGAAGAAGCAAACGAGGACTTTCTGGCAAAAATCTTCAATGTGAACCTGTTTGGTGCCATCAAGACCACCCAAGCGGTTCTTCCCCACATGCGGGCCGCCAAAACGGGCACCATCGTCTTCATAGGCGCCGCACTCGGCTGGGCGACCCTGCCATTCTTCAATAACTACTCCATGACCAAGGCGGCGCTTACCAGTGTGTTGTCCCTAATTTTACCATTTATTGAAAGACAACAAGCAGCTGACCCCTCATACTAGTCTTCGCCGAGGGCCTCCGCAAGGAGATTGCGCCGTTGGGTCTCCGCTCCATCATCTTCGAGCCCGGTGGCTTCGAGTCCAACCTCACCACCTCCCGGGACGACACGCCCTTCGCTCAGCCTACTCAGATCGGCGAATACGCCCTACTGTTCTCTACTATGTTCAGTGGGGTGCCGCCCTCTCTACCAGGGGACATTAAAAAACTCCCCAATGTCATCATCGACATCATCAAGGGGGAGGGACTGGCACAGGGTCGCCCGTTCCCCGTGCGGGTGGCTCTGGGCCCAGACTCGCTGGATGTGATTCGACAAAAGTGCAGCGAGCAACTGCAGCTTCTTGATACGTGGGAGGATGTCTCGCTAAATGTTACGGTGGAGGGACGCCGGGAAACGTCGCGGTGGTTGCTGGATGGGTGTTCGATATTGGACTAGAGCGGCTCCTAGGAGTTGTGATGAACTCGAGGTCTCCATGAGCAGGCCTTGAATCCTTGGGACACCACAGTCGTTCGCAGAACGGAAGGAAGCTTATCCTAATAAAAAAAAATCCCATGGCAAAGGGGTATCGGTCTATGAATACATACCAAGTAACGAAACACTTTTCTTCCTCCAGACGCCCCGTACCGAATCCATTCAAACCATGAACCTCCAAACTCCACCACGTTCCAATTAGAGCAGCCTTAAAGTGGTACGCTGTGCAAAGCAAAGACGATATGAATCAAGTGCGAACACCCGAGGATCGTTTCAACGAATCTCGGGCTCGCGCATGAAGTCAGGGTAAGTAGAAAACTGCGACTCGTTGAACGAGATCGAGTCAAGTAGGTCCTGGAATGTCTGCTCATTGTTGGCAGCGCCGCCCGAGCTCCTAAGCCGCAAGCGCCTTGCGGCATTGTCGATGTGGGACCCCATCTCCTGGACGGTGTCGCCGATCGCCCCGCTCGCCAGGCTTTCGTCGAGAGCATAAATCTTGATGCCACGGATATGCGTGTCCTTGCCATTTTGGTGGTTTTCCTTGACGTGTATCTGGACGATCCAGCAGCAAAGCGAGTGTCCGTCTGCACCCCCGCCACACTCGGCGATGGGAACCTCTTGCCATCCAACGGGTTTCTCTAGAGGAACTTCCGCAAACTGAATAAGATCGTGTCCCCCTGTGCCAGCATAGAACACAATGTTAGTGGGTGTATACGACTCATCCTGGTCGTAATCGACGTAGAAGCGAATAGCGCGGATCTCGACGCGGCGCAAAAAGTGTATTGTGAGCAAGTGAGGCTGCTGACCATCGGATCTGGAGATTGTCAGCGGATGTTGGGACGGCGTGGGCTGGGTCAACTTACTGCCAGTACTTGTCCAAGTCGTCACTGAGCAGCTCTTCGACGCCGTTTCCCGGTTTGTGGCTGCTGACGCCAAAGTGAGCTAGATTGTTGATCTCCTTGAGTCCAATGGCAGCAGCGTCAAAAACTGGCGCACCCTGATGGTCATCCGAGTCACCCGGATCCTCGGGCTCGTGGTCTTGGAGTTCAATGTCTTCATCCATGACCTCGCCGAGCAGGTCGTCGTCGTCATCGAGGAGAGTATTTGGTCCCTCGTGCTCTATTTGAGGGTCATCGTCGCTGATCTCCACGTCCGGGAATGTGACTCTTGAATGTTGGGGTAGCTGGTCGTCGTCCGAATCCTCGGCGTCTCCAACTGAAGCTAGAGGCGGGAGTTCACCATGGTCAGTCCATGCAATGACTTCGTCGAAATCATACAAGCCACGGCGGATGCCATCGACAACAGCATCCTCATTCTCCGGCTCGAAGCTGATGGGGAGTCTTTTGCCTTGGGGTAGAGTATTCAGATGCTTGTTGGGGTCCAACTCGGCTAGTGCTTGTCTCTTCGACGGTCCGGGTTGTGATGGAAGCTGGGCAAGGGAATTGGTGTTCATGGCGCCCGTCTGGGGGTGGGTGGCCGAGGCTGAAGCAAAGGGACGAAAGCAAGGTGCATTTGTTCCTTGGTTTGGTATATAAACAACGCCAGAAAAAGAGGGTAGTGAGGCCAGCTATATAGCCCTGAAAAGAAAGGCAAGAAAAGGGAGGGCAGGGAAAGGTAGGGCTCTAGGGCGGGTGCGAGGAAAGTCCCACTTTAGGAAGATAAACGGGGAGGAAAGAGGCAAACGAGAACATCGGCTTTGCAAAAACGCCGGAGAAGCACGGCGCGGGGTAAGCCACTTACACGGAGGTATTGCGGCTTGTGCAATCGGCGACGACCGAATCCGCTCCGTCGTGAAGGCAGCGCGGGCAGCATGACGGGCCGCAGACAGGATGGAAGCGGAGGACCCTTCTTGGCGACTTGATTGTGTGGATGCAGCCCCAGCCCCAGTCCGGGTACGTCGAGGTGCGCGGCTACCGAGGGCTTCCGACATCATAAACTAACACGACTTGGAAAAACATGGACGAAATTGGCTGCATTGACGCCTGGAAGCTGTCAGGGGACAAACCAAACATCAACAATGTTGAGGGGTGCACTTGGCGGAATTTGCGGGGCATGCCCTTGTTCCTCAGCTCCCCGCTGCGGGGTCAAGTCTTTCCTGGAGTGCTTGCCAAGAGACAAACCACCCACATGTGACCGCGTGTGCCTATCGCGTTCGCTTCTTTCCTGAATAGAGCCTCCAACGCGGCCGCCCACCAGAGAAAGCTTCTGTCAGGTTTCCGAAGCTGTGCCGAAACTCGCACCTGCCAAAGTCCCAGCCCCCCAACACCAGCAGAAAGGCACAACAAGTACTTGCTTCAATGCCAGGAGTGTTCAGCAATCAGAAAAGATGCCGCCAACTTCCGGTTTGTCCTCTCGCCGTCAGAACCTTGGATTGGACTGCACCAATTGCGAGATCGATATGCTGACCAGCTGCAGATGCGGATACAATCCGCATATTAGTCTCGACGGATAATCATGTCGGCTTCGAAGAACGAGACCCGATCCGTAAGGATGACAGCTGGCGAACCTTTGATGAGATTATGCGACTTGCCCGGAAGGAGGACGTCGACATGATCCTCCTCGGCGGCGATCTTTTCCACGAAAATAGACCCTCTCGGAAGTCGATGTACCAAGTCATGCGATCTCTTCGCCGGAATTGCCTTGGGATGAAACCATGCGAACTCGAGTTTCTGAGCGACGCCAATGAGGTCTTTGAGGGCGCGTTTTCCTACGTCAATTATGAAGACCCCGACATCAATATCTCCATACCTGTATTCTCGATACATGGAAACCACGACGATCCGAGCGGCGACGGCCATTACTGCTCCCTCGACTTGCTTCAAGTCGCTGGGCTCGTCAATTACTTCGGCCGGGTCCCTGAAGCAGATAATATCCATGTCAAACCAATTCTTCTGCAAAAAGGGAGAACCAAGCTCGCTCTCTACGGCTTGAGCAACGTGCGCGATGAGCGCATGCATCGCACCTTCAGGGATAACAAGGTCAAGTTCTACCGACCAAATCAGCAAAAGACGGACTTCTTCAACCTCCTGACCCTCCATCAGAACCACTATGCGCACACGCCGACCAGCTACCTTCCCGAGAACATGCTTCCGGAATTCCTCGATCTCGTCGTTTGGGGCCACGAGCATGAATGCCTGATCGATCCCCAGAAAAACAACGAAACTGGCTTCCACGTCATGCAACCAGGGTCATCAGTTGCGACTTCACTCTGCCCTGGCGAAGCTGTAACGAAGCAGGTTGCCATCCTCAGTATTACAGGGAAGAGTTTTGAGGTGGAGAAGATACCACTCAAGACTGTTCGTCCCTTCGTCACGCAAGAGATTGTTTTGGCAACCGATAAACGATTCAAGGGGTTGGGGGATAAGCAAGAGAATCGTCAGGATATTACCAAGCGGCTGATGGCCATTGTCGACGAGATGATTGAACAGGCCACTGAATCCTGGCTAGCCCTCCATGGTGACCAGATGGAGGACGACGAGGAGCAACCTTTGCCTCTTATCAGACTCAAGGTAGAGTACACTGCACCCGAAGGATCGAAATTTGAGGTAGAGAATCCCCAGCGATTCTCGAACAGATTCGCCGGCAGGGTCGCCAACCAAAATGACATCGTCTACTTCTACAGAAAGAAGGCGGGCATCAAGAGTGAGTCGTTTGGTGCGCAGCATCCTGTCCATTTGCTTGTACTGACATCGAGTAGGAAAACCAAAGGGTGGCCAGGATGCCCCAGAAGGTGTCACGGAGAATATGGATTCTATTGATACAATCGGCGTGGAAACTCTAGTGCAGGAATTCTTTGCCCAACAGTCACTCAAGATTCTCCCGCAAGGCGCGTTCGGCGATGCCGTGAATCAGTTCGTGACCAAGGACGACAAACACGCAGTAGAGGTATTCGTGATGGAGTCGCTCACTTCCCAGGTGAAGGAGCTTCTCCACCTTGATGAGGACAAGATCCAAGAAGGCCTCGACGCTCATATTGAGGAGTTCAGAAAGGTCATGGAGAAGAACTTCGTCACAGGCCAGGAAAGGCAAGCGCAACGCAAGCGGCGCATGAGACCTCAGCCAGACGATTGGGACTCGGACAAGGATGGCCACTGGACTGCGCAGCCCGGTGTGCTTGAGGATGCTCCCTCTTCGCCAGAAGCACCTGACCAAGGCCGGACACTGCCAACGTCCGGGGTCCTATTTAGCGACGATGAAGACAACGAGATGGTCATCGACGATGCTCCAACGAAGAAGCCGATTAGGAAAGCGCCAGCCCCTAAAGTCACAGCGAAGAAGGCCCCTGCACCTAAGAAAGCGCCGGCAGCCAAGAAAGCGGCGCCAGCGAAGAAGGCACCGGCACGGGGTCGCAAAAAGGCAAATCCGTTCATAGATAGTGACGAAGAGGAGGATGTTATCATGGTGGATGACAATGATGAGCCTACTGTCTCCCAGGCGCCTCGGTCTCAGCCTGCAAGAGCAACTCGTGCTTCTGCGAGGACAAACATGAAGCAGACAACGCTCAACTTCTCGCAAGCGAGAACTTCACAGAAAGCGATTGAAATTAGTGACGACGAGATATCTGATGACGCATTTGAGTCTATGCCTACCAAGCGCAATCGGCGTCGATGAGCGCCAAAGTGCTTGCGGGAGGAGCCATATGGTGGAGTTGGAACCATTGTTGCACTCCAGCGAGATCGCACAGAAGTTATGGAAGAGGGAGACGACGTAATGTACCTAACTAAGAAATATCAGAGTTTGCAAGCCAGTATTTTCGGGTGCTTGTACTCCCGTCTCGGCGACAGAGCGCCATAATGGATATACTTTACAGCCCAACCCCTGAAAGATTGTTCGCGCGCTACTTCACGGCTTGGCTGTAGCTTCTGGACCAACCTCCCCCCGGCATTCTTTTCCGTTTTCAAGGGGTTATGATAGAAACTTGAGGCCCTAAATGTTAGAGTTAGGGACCTAAATATTCTGGCTTGGCCCCTCGCAAAATAGCTTCCCAGCTGTTCTGCAGGGGGTTAAGGTAGAATATTTAGGCCTCTATTCCAATTTTCAAGGCTCCAAGATTTACTCGATAAGGTCTTGAACCGCTTCACTAAGGCCTCGGGTTTCCATCATCAACACCTCAAAAATCGAAAAAGAATACCGTGGCAGTTTTGGTCCACAGGCTGTAGCCAAGCTGTGAAGTACCGCGCGAACAATCTTTCAGGGGTTGGACTGTAGACACTGGAGCCGCCTGATGCACACGACAAGGCACTTGAGAACACACTCAAAGCCAACTTCACGCTTCGGCTTCCTCCATCCCCTCAAATCAGCAAAATATGGATGCTGCCAGCGAGGACCCCAGGCGTCTTGGACATTTCATCTGGCCGCCGCATCAAGATTGAGTTTTGCGATTCCATGTCACATTCCGCCACTTGCCCAAGTCAAGCCGGCTATCACGTGACAAGAACATTGCGGCCTCAGCCGGAGATCTTCTAACAACAACCTTCCCTCCAACACCATCAAACCATCCAAGCAAGCTGGTGGCCGCAAAACCCCCGATATCATTCACAAAATGTCGAGTAATCAGCAACCAGAAGCCGCCGAGCAGCTATCAGGTCCAGCTCCCGCCGCGATCGCTGCCGGTGGTCCAAACGGCACGCCAGCAACCGCAGCCGCAGCCGCAGCAGCAGGCGATGCCCTTGTCGCAAATGCGAATGCCAATACTACCAATGCCACCACGCCACCCATTCCAGAATCGCGACTACCTACGCGTAAGGATGCGTCGCTCAAGCAGTTCCTCGGCAAAATGGACGATTACGCGCCAATCGTGAGTCTCATTTTCCCCGCGCGTTCTCATTCCCGATTCCGCGCCGCAGATTGCTGACTAGGCTCTGCCATGCCATGACAAAGATCCCCGACGCCGTAACCAACTACTACATGACGCGGGCTGGCCTACCCCCTCCCCCACAGACTGACCAACGGCTCGCGCGACTTTTAGCGCTAGCGACGCAAAAGTTCATTGCCGATATCGCCGCCGACGCGTATCAGTATAGCCGTATCAGGGCGAGCAATACGAGTGCGAACAATCCCATGGGCAGCCTGGGCGCGGCGGCGGGATTCCCCATCCCCGGTCAGCCTTCGAACCAGCCAGGCAATAAAGATCAGGGACGCGGTGGACCGCTGGGTATCCAGCGACCTGGATATGGAGGTGGCGGACAGGGTGGGAGCCAGAACCGGACAGTTTTGACGATGGAGGATTTGGGCATGGCGGTGGGGGAGTTTGGCGTCAATGTCAAGCGGAGCGAGTTCTATCGTTGAGGATCATATAATTGGCAAGATTGGAAGCAGGCAATATTGGGGGACATACTGGGCCTTGCCAGTACAGACGCAGAGTTGCGAACGGTCCACGAGTCGTTTGGTCTTCTCAGGAAACAACAACACGGGGCGGGGCGTTTTGGGGGGGGCTGGGTACGGAGTTTAGAGGTTGTACTTTTTTCATCAGAGTTGACATTTGCGTCGCTTTTCGTCAGCGCATGTCGAATGATACATGATTTATCCTAGTTTGTTCTCTCCATCTGCTCTTCGACACCACCACGAAGCACTTCTGCTCGAGACCGAGATCCCCTTCCGGAACCCAGAATTCCTTTTCATTCTTTTGCGAGTGGTCTCATCTCAGCTGTCGCGCCAGACGTCACAAGGCGCGAGATTAGAATGCCTGCCCATGAACTCCTGCCAATGTATGCATATTTGTACACCAATGGTTAGAACACGCCCCGCGGAAAGGTACGTGATCCGCTCCGCCCTGACCGATGCGCCGCGGCTTTCGTCATTCGTGTCTAACAACTTACTTCCTCTTCCAAATGAAGGGCTTCCGTGTCCTGCAGCAACCGACTCGTCAGTGGGGTGTGTTCTGTCCTGCGCTCGAGCCTGGGTCCAACGTCAAAGGTATCACCTACGCAGCGAATTCACCGAGCTTATGGCCCACCATATCCTCCGTAATAGTCACGTCGTGATACACCTTGCCGTTGTGGACCTGGAAATTGAGCCCCACGAAGCTGGGAAGAATGGTGGCGGCGCGTGCCTGTGTTCGGATGGGTGCGACTCTCTCGCCGGGTTTAGGGCGTACGATCGGGAGACTGCGGAATTGGTCGTTAGAATAGGATGGAAGGTGGGATGGGTGCGCTAGTCTCACGGGACAATGTGTGGCCCTGTGGTGGGAGAACATCAGGTTAGCGAGAGTCGGGCTTGCCTCGTTCTAGCCAGAAGAGCGCTGCAATGCTCACCACAGCTCAATGCGCAAGCGAAAGCCGCGGAGGAGAGTGTAGGGGATCCAACTTACCTTTCCACACTGATCTTTTGAGTAGACACCTTGTCGGTTGCATGTTGGCGGCGAGACGCGGTCGTGCAGAACTGGCGTGCGAAGCTGGGTTCGAAAGCAACCATTCCGCAAAGCATCATGTCCAACAAAAAATTAGTGGGGCATGGAGTCACGTGTGGATGCTCAAGCTATCGGTGCATTGACCAATAATTGGCCTGCTTGACCGACAGCTTGAGAAGCCCACCATCTGAGCTCCAAACGACAACCCCAAGGTCCTGTCCAGCAATTGTCGCTTCGAAATATATTTCTGCAAGATGTTAAAACCTTCGAAAATAAGGTCTCCATAATCCTTTGCAGAATCTACACAGCTTCCAATCTTCAACCCTATAATTTTTCACCTCGATACACAATACAATGTGGAGTTTGCAAGGAGACCTCTTCTCATCAGAACTCAATTCTATTTTGACTTATATTCCCTGTTATATCCGAGCAACTTGATCAATGACCCAACCAAACGTCAAGAGATACAATCCCGGAGCGTCATCCTTCTCAAACTCTATCGTCAATGCAGCCATAATTCCCTACTTCCTACTCCAGCATTCCCGGCCCATGGAAGCCACAAAATGTTCTTTCCTCGCCCCGAGGGATATAATTTCGATGCAGCGGGGTATCTACCGCTCAGGGGACTGGTCGTTGGTGTGAACCTTTGACGGAACGACATCGCCGGCACAGTGAAATGCCACAGACCTCTCCGTTCGTTCATGTGACGAATTCGTGTCGAGGGCCTGACCATGGATCCCTAGCAGACCATCCTCTTGATCAGATGGTAGCCTCTCTGTTTCGTCATCAGCCATCATCCGCCCCGGTTTAGATCTCGATCTTTTGCTGCCCGAGCACGACTCCACCGTCTACCGAGCAACAAGCCAGATTGCAAGAGCTTTCAGAAACGGTTGGTATCTTGATTCCTGCGCACATCTGTTCGAAAGCGTTGCACAATATGGACGTGCCAAATTAACAAGTGCCCACACATCTTGGCCCCTTTGGCTTACTGATACTTCTGAGCTGGAAGGGGCCGAACGGTATTTTTGTTGTTGGGCAAAGCCCTCGAGATGTGTGTGGTCGGATCGAGTTTGTCGAGTAGCATCGAGGCAGGTCTCATTTGCACTCGGCAATCGCTTTTCTGACTGTAGTTTAGACACGCCGTTTTCGCATATGTTGCGTTTTCTCCCCACCCTTGGGTTCAGGTTATTCGTTCCTAGGTGGTCTGAAGCGCACGAACGACTCCGGATCGCCTTCCCCGTACGCTAGCCCCCTCCTCTATTATCGTCACTCCACGCAATCCAGCACGAGTATCACCCCGAGGCGATCTATGTTCAGGTTGGCCGAGGTCCGCAACGGTGCCCCGAACATCCATTACCCGTAATCTTCACCATCGGGATGATCCCGGATGACAAAGTCTCCGGCTACTGTCATGCCACGACGCCATCTCACTCAGAATGCTTGCCTTCTCTGCAGAAAGAAGCGGACAAAGGTACAGTGAAATCTCCCTTGGATACCGGTTATCCCCCTCTTTTAATGGTTTACAACCCCCATCTCGACATCCAATTGCTGACAGATTCAGTGTGATGGAGACAACCCCTGCAAGAGATGCCGTGACCGCGAAGAAGAATGCTCGTACGAGGACAAGAAATACCGGACGAAGGAACACCTGAGGTCCGAGATCACGAGGCTTCAGTCGGAACTTCATAAATCGAGGGCACTTTTTCGGCGATTGACTCGCACAACCAATGACCTTGAGGGCTGGGATCCGACCCCCGCAGGAATGCTCGGGAATGGGTCCCCTGAAGCTGTCGCTCAGTCGGTTAGTTTGCGAGGTCCAATTACCACCAACGGAATGCCGCAGGTCGGCAGACTCGGCCTAGCCATGGCCAACGGAGACGCCTCACCGGCAGTCCCACGCCCCATGCACCATCAATCGAGACTATCGAAACCCAGTTGGTGCAGCACTCCTGGTCAGTCCAGAAGCTTTGTTAGCGACTCTCGTCGACAGATGAGCAGTTCTCCAACCTCAGCGCCAATATCACCCATGTGTAAAGCGAACTTGTTTCCGTCTGCGTCAAACTTGTTTGCTTCTCTGTCCGACAACATTGGTGCTGCCGTCATCCCAGTGGCTCGCTCAGAGTCCCGCCTCTTTCCCTCAAACCTTCCCATACAGCAATGCATCTCCGTCGTTCAAGACGAAGAGTTGCTCAAGAACCTAATGGGCATATTTTCTGACAAGAACTCGTTGTCGCTGCTGCCGTGTATTTCTCCCGCTCAGTTCATAGGATGGGTTTTGGAGACGGCCCAGGATGTCCACACCCAGTCCTTAGCCAACGCCATGCTTGCCTGGGCGTACCATCTGCTAAGCCTGAGTCCCCCGCACCAGTCGTCACCAAGCTATGCTAACACGTTCCTCGAGGAGTCCAAGCGGTTAGTAGACTTTGGACGACAAAAAGCGATCAGTGTAACTCTCGTACAGTCATTGTCAACCCTTGCCTTGGTGGACATGGCCGAGGGGAACGACGAAGAGGCATGGAATCAAGCGAAGGAGGCAGCCATATTGTCTACTCAGTTCTATCTTTCGAACAGGGATGCAACCACCTTTGCGACTGGTGAATCGAGGGGCACGCACGCGTTAGCTTTTTGTAGTCAGATAACGTTCTTCAGGTATGTTGAGCCTCAAGATCCGCGCCCTTTTCTTACTTCCGCTTCCGGTTCTCATTGGATTTCTTGGTCCAGGATGTTGAGGCTTTTGACTGGCCGTCTTGAGCCGAGTACCAATCCCCTCTACATGACGTTCGAGCAAGAGGGGGCCGACATTGCTATTGACAGGGGTCCGTAAAACCAATTCTATTGTAGTCAGAATGTTGACATTTTCCCAGGCATTGTCTTGCATCACAGATTGCGGGACGAGTTAACGTGCTGTCCACCCCTTGTCCGCTTCGTCGGCAGTGTAGCCGACTCATCACACCTTTTCCGTTCATTCCATGCCAGCAGCCACGCAACTGTGGGAAACCTTGGGCTGGCGTACGAAAGATGTACCACATCCTATTCCGAATTCTGTCGCACATATGCTGGGAGCAGGGACTCCACGCCGGACCTCATCTTTGCCGAGTAAGTGTTGATCCGACCCCTGTTCGCTTGGGCATTCCATCTTACCAACCCCTTTCTTAGTATTTGGTACCAATTCTGCCTCCTCTCCCTGCTCCTCCCCTTTGTCCGTGACGCCACCAGTCTCAGCAACGATGGTCAGCAGCCAGCCAATGAACGTGTCCCGCCCAATGTCAATTCTCTGCTGCCGGGTGATGCAACCCCTTTTTCAGTTTGCAATGAATCGTCCGAGGCACTGATAATGTTTGCATCCAACTACCACAACATGTTCTTCGAGGAACCCATGTCTCCTTTACTGCCGTACATGCTTTTTACTGCTGTTCTCTACCGATTGACGCTGATTGTCAACCCGCCGTCCTCGAACCCACCCACTCCGACATCATCCGCCACCGGCTTGTCCAACCACCGGGTTTCAAATCCCAATGTTTGGGGGTATCCGCAACTTACCTTACAGAGGGGCAGATTGCGGGATAATTTCCTGGTTGAGCGCGGATCACAAGTTCTCGAATATTGTGGGAACAAGCACTCAGGCGCAGCCAGCGCTGCCCACATGCTGCGCAGCCTAGGTCGCATCGAAGACTTGATGGAAGGTTCGGTGAACTTGGCTGATATGGCTCATCAGCTGCCTCCATCGGCCAGCTTATTCACCAGGTTAGTGACGTCAACGGTATGCGGCTATGCGGCGAGTCCCGTGGGGGCTGTTTCACAGAATTAAGAAAGTATGCCAACCGCTGGGGTGGCTGTTGGAAAGGTGTGTTAAGTGAAGGGGTGTTGAGTAGAGGGTGTGGAGTGGCGAAGGGGTGTTGGCGAAGGGGTGTTGGCGAAGGGGTGTTGGCGAAGGGGTGTTGGCGAAGGGGTGTTGGGTGAAGGCCTTTAAGTGAAGGGTGTTGGATGTTGTGTGAAGATGTTATGGGCGAAGATACCTCTTTAAGCTCTGGATCTAAAATTCATTCGCTTTATTCTCAACCCGAGAGCTGTTGTGTCAGGAGATAAGGACTGAATTCTTTTCACTTTCCTTTGGAGTGAAAGGAAACTCTCCTAAAAATCGGATCTCTTCTAAACACTAACAGGTCTCTTTTTCCCGTCCACATCCGACCCACTCCCTATTCCACCAGCATACCCTGCCGAGTCCACATGTTAACACTCACCTCCTCGCCCCCCGTCAACGGCACCGCCGCCCTCGCTACCCTTCGATCTCCGTGACCCGACTCGTTCAAATCCCGCCAGTAAATCGCATTTCCTTGTACCGCTCGAAACGTCACGCCCGCTTCCCAGGGTACATCACACTCCACCACGTCACACCACCGCTCATCCCGCGGCGCATCTACCAAGGGGAAATTTACCCCTCCCCCGGTGGTGTCCCTACTCACGCCTACCCATGCCAACAGACTTGATACACGGTTTCCTCCGGCCCTCACTGCAGTGTTCTTGGTATCGGTGTCGGTAGCAGAAAACCAATCCACCTCTGCGTCGACATGTGTCGCAGAATCCACGTCCATGACGCCTGTTAGAGATTGAGCATGAACTATCCGAACAGGCTCAACATGCGTCCTCTCCATGTCGTAGCCCTGTAATTCGAGAAGGCGATCTTGTAGACAGCGGGTAATGTCGTTGCTTTCTACAGTTGGGGAATTGGAATGTCCGTCCTGTCCTTTCCTATTTTTGCTAGCGTCGGTGGGGGGGAGGGTGGCCTCGCTTGTCATCAAATTTCATGTTAGTACATGTGAGCTACCTGTTTGTTGACTTATACCCTTTTCTAGAAATCAAGACTATAGTAGACATGTATGGTGGTATGACAGCAGTTCGGTAGGTAAGAGATAAGAGGTAAGAGGCGAGGGTAGGAGGTAAAAGTTAAGATGTGAGGGGAAAGGTGGCAGGTGAGAGGGAAAGTGAAAAGGAAAGAAGAAAAACGGAAACGAAGTAATAAAGGGATACCGAAAGAGATAATCAAGGAAAGGGAGAAACATACCTATAACCCTTAAGATAGCGCGTTTCCGTCTCTGTAAGAAATCCCCGGAGGTAGAGAAGTAGAGGCGAAGTCGAGACGATCTGTACCCGGTAAGGGGGATGGTTGCATGTGTAGTCTGATGGCACCACAGGGGGTTGTGCGGCGATGGAGTTTTCCGTTGAGCCCGGGTTTGAGGTTGGGCTAGCGCTGAAGCTAGTGTCGGGATCGGATTGGGCATTCCCAAGGGAGGCGAGAGAGAGGGTGCCTAGGACGGCGGTGAGAGGGGGAGATAGCTTCATGGTATGCGCTGTGCGATGGCAGATGTCTGGTGATGTGGTTGAAGCTGCCTGTTTCGTGGAGGATTGGATTCCTTGAATGTTTGGTGATCGAATCTGCACAACTCAAAGTTCAAAGTTCAAAGGTTTTCGTTTCGGGCCAGGCTAGTTGAGATCATCCCCTTTCTGTGAGAGATTTGAAGATTCAATCGCGCAGCAAAGACACGCTGCCATGCCTAGGTAAACAAAGTTCGACGTTCTGATCTGGCCCGGCCCGGATACTGGAAGAACACGGTGACCTGACCTGACCTACAGCGGAGACCAAGTAGCAACCAAGTAAATTACCCGCCGAACCAGACACTCGGGTTTTGTAAAATGCCCGCATATCTTCAATTGATGGGTGCCGAGCCAGGCGGCTCTGTTCCGTTCCGTTCCGTTTCGGGTTGTGCGCCATCAAAGCTGGTGTCATTCCGTTGCAGCGAGCAAAAGGCGGCTAAATTGTTTTTGGCATTGGGTCGCGGGTCCGGGGATCATGACACGAAACAGATTGTCCTCTATCCAAACTGGACTATCGATCTTTTGGGAGGCGAGGATATTTTTCTTCATTTTTTTTTTTGTAAATTCTGGTTTGTGACTCTTCGACAGAACTGCAATCGATGAAGTATCGCAGGTGCACCCTGGCCATCGGGCTGGCTTGCTGTCTGGCCCGACGAGCAGCGGCATGGAACCATGTCAGCGAAGCAAAACTTCAGGAAGCGCTGGAATCGAGTGGATATACTCTGGTTGCATGTAAGTTGTCCTGCATGCCTCGTTGTTTACGGTTTCTAACCTCGCCATAGTTGTCCTGGTAAGCCCTCTCATGAACTAGAGAGAGTAGAATGCAAAGACACTAATAACACACTCCTGCATCTACATGTAGCCAACACAGTGCGTTGAATCAACACCCCTTGTTCAGACAGAATCCTAACAAAGCTACAGAAATGCCAGCAAAGCCATCGAGAAAGAATGGGCAGTCCTCCAAGAAACAGAAAAGGACGACAACATTGTCAGCTTTGACTGCGCAGCCTCGCCCAAAGTATGCAGAGATTTGGGTGTGCGGTTGTTTCCGGCAGTCCGCATGTACCATCGTGATGGACGGATGGATCGGCATCGGGGAGAGAGGACAGCGAGGGAGTGAGTCTCTTTCCATTCTCTCTCAGCGTATTTGCATGGGACTGACCTAGAATTATCAGATTCACAATGTTCCTCCGCCGCAGTCTACGCCCTCCCGTCCTTGAAATGGAAGTTCAAGTTGGCCCTAAGCTGATGGAGATCGACAACGTTGTCGTTGCGGGCTACATCCACCCACAAGATTGGGTGACCTACGACCGGTTCTATGAGTTGGCGAAAAAGTATCGCGGCGATTACGGCTTCGTCATGTCCCCGCCTGATGAGGGCGCTACAGGCTCGCTAGTTATCTGCCATAACAATATTGAAGGCGAAAAACACGAGTTGGTGGAGATGGACGCGGTAGATGACCTCGACAACTTTGTCAAGCGTTGTGCTCAACCCACTATCCCGGTTCTGTCGAGGCGGAAATGGGAGGAAGCGTTCCAGGTAAGGTTCATCCTAGTCCGTTTTGCAAGCCACACACAACATGGAAGTGATCAAATTGCTGACTTGGATGGTACGAAAGACGGGAAAGCGAATCCTCCATCTCTTCCCGAAGGACAACACAGAACGAGAGCGATTCAGAAAGGATTTCCGTTCCCTTGCCAAGGAGCATGCGGATACCTTACAAGTAGTCTTAGGTGATGCTACCGACAGCGAGATCCACAACCCATCCCCTGCCATTCGATCGCATCTGCTTGTGGCCAAGACGACACCCGCGTTGGTACTTGAAGACCCTCGGACAGGAGAGGTATATCCGTACCATCGTAAAGGGGAGGACAGGATCACAAATGACCAGGTTTTGAAATTCTTGGCTCAGGCAGATGAACAAAAGATTGGGCTGTGGGGTAGCGGGAAGCAGCACCCAGAAAAGAAGCAGGAGCAGGGGCAGGATGGACAAAAGGTACTTCACGAGGAGCTGTGATACATGGGACAGTATTTCATTGATATATCAGAATCATTATCAGGTTCTTTAGAACACTCTCCCCATCAACTCTCCTTCTACCCCCAGATCAAAAATCACAACTACACTCGTTCATCTCATACCATGCCAGCAAAACAGCAACCCGTACAAGGCTACGAGTAGGTAGGAGCCGTAACCGTAACATCCACTGGAGAGCAGCGCACGTCCCGTTGGCTATAAATCTGGCCAATCGTCCAGTTCTGGTTGACCACGGTGTTGTCCGTACAAGTGAGCGTCAAGTTGACCGACGCAGCAAAAGTCTCTCGAGTGTCCCTATTTGTGTTTGATTCAAACATTAGCCATCAGTCTCCATCTCCATCTCCATCTCCTCTCAACTCAACTCAGCTCAACTCCGATTCATGGGTAAGAAAAGAAATCTTACCGTCCGGGAATGGTCTCTTCAATATCAAGTTGTCCCGTCGGACGGTTGAACTTGAAATTCGCACCAGCTCCCACGGGCGCGTTATCCGACGGGGTGCACGCATAAGCGATCGTTCCGTAGAAAAAATCCGACAGTTGGCTGCTCGCGGCAGTGCACGAGGTTGTGTAGTTAACCTGGTCATTTGTCAGGTTGAAGCTGACATATCCCCACGAGTTTTGGTGCGCCGGGGTCGTGAAGATGTATGAGGCATGGTAGTCGAAGCTGTGCACCGTCCATTGTAGGGCCGAGGCCGAAGCCAGGGAGACGAGGGTAGTCAGGGCGGCTGTCTTCATTTTTTCTCTCTGAGAATCAAGGTGTTTGTGATCGTCGATAAATTATTGGAGTTGATGAGATAGATGAACTTCCTTTATATACCTATATTCATGAAAACCTCGGCCGGTAGGTAAATTACATCTTGTCTTTCCAACCTATTGTGATACGAGGTCACCCTGGCAATTAGCCGGTGTCCATGTGGCGACCAAAACCTATCTTCAGCTGCCCATTGGACTCAGCCTGAGTGGCAAGTGATGAGAGAAATCTCGTGTTGAAAATTCTCGCGTCAGACATACGTACTCCGGGTTGTATCTCAGCTTTTCACCATGTGTGAACTCTGCAGTTGTGGTGGTGTGGGCAATTCTTTTTTTATTTTTATTTTCGCGGCAAACTCTATTCGAGGCCTACCCCAGACAAATTTGGTACTCCGATGTTCGTCATCCATGCATCGCCGGTCGGCAGTGCACCCAGTTTTCGGACGGTGAGCTAACCATTATGGGACGAAGGCCTCCGACAATTGGCGATGACACGGATGGTGGATTCCAATATTTTGATGGTCCAGATTTGGCAAAGGATCGTGAGGACGTTCGAGGATGTTTGTGTTTGCGGAAGTTTCCAGAGGGAGCCGAACGGTTTGGGATTTGCCAAGCCTGTAGCCGCTAACTCAAAATCCATTTCACAGGCCTTGCAAGGCAGTCAGGCAGGCAGACTGCCGTGCGGTCCCCCATGCCCCTGTGCGAACCTGCAACTGCCCCGCAAAGTCCTTCCCAGACGAGACGTCGGGGAGTTCCTGCAAAACACGACAAGCTATCCAACGCGCGTCGTTCGCAGTTGCATCCTCTCAACGATATGCACAGCTTTTGTCTAATGACTCGCATCTAGAAGCGCACACTTGAGTTGACTACCTGGCAATATTTGATGTGCACTCCCAAAATGTTGACAGGACACGGTCGCAGTTCGCAAGGGTCCTGGACGCCACTGTCACTGGCTTCAAAGGCAACCACGACCGGTCACACAGAACCCTGGCTCCCGCTCCCCGGATGAGTCCTAGGATGCGCACTGGCTCAGGAGGCATCCAACGCCTGGCCAAGAGACTCGAGCTATATATTTTTCGCCATTTCTTGTTTCTCAGCACGCCAATTCGCCATTCTGTCGCTCCAGTTTGATGTTTCAAGAGTCCAACAACAGACCAGTCTCAAGCGGCTCCAGTTGCAGCAGCATCTCTTACACGGACGAGCTCCGTTGCACCAAGCCTCCTGCACCAGCACGCAACAGCAGAATGATCAGCCGCGAAGAAGCCTCGGAGAAGCTGTGGAAATGGCGCTATAAACTACGTCATCTCGGCCAGAGCGGTGATAAGACACTCTCGGATTTCTCATCGGCCGAGACTGTCATCGACGGGGACGAGAAGCGCGGTGCCAAGCCGGCATCCGGATCGGAGCTTGGCTCCAGCCTGGTCGTCAAGACGCTCTACGAAGGTCCCAGCAGCCACGACAATTTCTACGAATGGGTAGACTATCCGCCAAAACAGCTTAGCAAGAGCGCTGCCAAGGCCCAGGATCGTGTCGCTATCAAGGTCTTCAAGATCAAGGACAAGGAGAAGCCCGCCATCATGGGCCGCTACCCTCTTCGCTACCACATGCTCGAGGTCCAGAATCCCCTCCTGGTGGCCGCCCTCGGTGAGATCCTCAAGAAGCAGGACATGCATCTCGATCTGAGCGAGAACGCCTCGTTTTCGTATCCTTTCCGCGAGCTCTACTTCGCCTACGACGACATCACTGCAAAATGCCGCGACCTTGACGACGAGAAGGATGGCGCCGCCTTGCGTCCCTTCTTGCTCCTTTTTATTAAGCTTCTGGACGACATCTTCCAGGACACCCGGACAAAACTCAAGCAACTCCGCGAAGAGGGGCTCGTATCGTTTAAGCTTGCCTGGGCTTACTTTCCCAAGAAGACAACCGTCATCTCGTGGGGCAGCAACTGCGAGCTGCTCGTCAAGGCCGACGACGCTTCTTACAAGCCCATCGGCATGGGGTGCCAGGTCTTGGCCATCAAGGGCAAGGTGCTCCGCTTCAACGGCACGGGTTTCCAGTGGGAGGATTATGAGCTAGATATTCCCGAGTTTTGCGGGAATAAGCCCATCACCGAGCTGCCGGTGTATCCGCTAGAGTTTTACAAGGAGAAGGACGACATCGTCGAGCGGTTGACCGCCCGTGGCAGAAAGGTTCTCGACCACCAGGGCTTGACGTACGTCAACTACCAAGGCATTGCCGTACACACCGAGGGCAAGAACGTCAGCAAGCACAACGTCGACGGCCGAGTGCTTATCGATGTGGTTGGCTACAACAAGCATCATCTCACCCAAGGCGCACGCGAGGGCAACGATCCGACATCCAACCAGCAAAAGGTCATTGTTAGCCAGGAGACAGCCGTAATGGTCGGCTCGGGTGGCACGGTCAACCCATCCGAGCCCGTGTCTGAGAAGAAGAACTCGATGATCAAGCGGCTGAGTGAGGAAGCCCAAGAGCGCAACAAGGCGGCCATGTTGAAGCTTGAGGAGAAGGAGCCACACCTAATGTACATGCTTCCTGTGATCGAAGGGTACGCGCTCAAGAACAAGCTATGGGTTTCTTTCTTCGTCGAGGATATCAAGCCGATGGTGTGGAACGACGAGGCTTATGATCATCTTGTTTACGACGAGCAACAGAAGGATCTGGTCATGTCGTTTGTCGAAAACCACGGCGCGGCCGCCGAAGCCAGGAAGAAGTCCAAGGTCATGGAAGATGTGATCGCCGGAAAGGGTGAGGGTTTGATCATGCTCCTCAGCGGACCGCCAGGCACAGGCAAGACGCTCATGGCAGAAGCCGTGGCCGATCGGACACACAAGCCCTTGTTCTATCTGCAGGCCGAGGATCTCGGCATCAATGCGGCTGTACTGGGCGCCAACGTCAAGAAGGTATTCGAGATGGCCACAGAATGGGACGCTGTGATTCTCCTCGATGAGGCTGATGTCTTTATGGCGGAGCGACACCCCCAAGATATTGCGCGTAATGAGCTTGTCTCCATCTTCCTCCGGGAGCTCGAGTATTTTCGCGGGATTATCTTCTTGACCACCAACCTCTACAGCACCATCGACTCAGCCTTCCGCAGCCGTGTCAGCTTACACCTGCTCTTCAACTCGCTAACCCCTGAGGCGCGCATGCTGGTGTGGCGCAAGTTTCTCAATAGGCTTCCCGCCGCTTCTTCGACGCAGGGTGAGAACGGCAAGATGCATGTGGGAGAGAGCAAGAACGGCAAGGGTAAGATGGAAGAGGGCGAGATTATGGATGACGAGGTCCTGGATTTGACGGATGAAGACCTCAAGGAGCTAGCGGCATGGCAGCTAAACGGGCGTGAGATCAAGACGGCGGTCAAGATGACCAAGAGCTGGTGTGAGCACAAGGGTTACAATCTGAGCCTGGCCCGGTTGGAGAATGGTATTCGGGTGACGAGCCCACATTCGACCAAGTCAGGGAGGGAAACAGATACATCACTTTACGATTAGAGTACCGCGGAAGTTCTTTTGTTACCTAGCGTAGTGGCACTGCGGAATAACTTCTTTTGTTACCTAGCGTTGCAGTGATAAATATGGGCTTGGACCTATGATGTTTGTTATCCTGAACTTTCGATGGGGTGAAAGATTCGGTGGGGTGGAATCCAAGAGGATTGCGGTGTGAGTGCCAAGCAGTCTTGTTGAATACCCTCGTTGATCAATTTTTGAAGTTCCTCTTCATTGATTGGGCAGACAAGGGAGTGGACCAGAGGTTACAGCGAACAACCTTCAAGCGTGTCCGACAGTCAAGCTGCTTGCTGGTCAGGCTCCGGGCACCTCCGTAAACCATCATTTACACTAAAGGGAGCAATTGAATTGCAAACCCACCGCGAGCCATTGTCAGATGCAAATGGCAATTCAATTCAATTCAATTCAGAACAGTACAGAACAGGATTGAATGTGTTCCCTGGAATACAGGCTGCTACGAAGTGCCATCCAGGGTGTCAGTGACAAAGTCACGGGACTTTTGTATGGAATACCCCACTTTATAACCCCACTTACCTCCCTCTTCATTCATCCAATTCAGGACCTTGTCAGGCGTCAATGGTCTAGTGGTTAGGATTCAACCCTTCCAAGGTTGAGGGGGGGGTTCGATTCCCTCTTGACGCATATTTTTTGTGATTCATTTTTTGCCCCCGTTCAGTCCCTTTCTTGGTTGACTCCCTCATGGACACTGTTGTGTTTTTTTTCCTTCTTTCTTTTCGGCCGGAACGGTGGAGGAGATGTGCAGGAAACGCGTTGAGTTGATGAGGAGCTGTTTCGAGACCACCTTTCCCCAGCCTTGGCTGTCAGGACAACAAGGCATGGAAGAACTCGTGCAAATACAAGAACAAAATCTATGCACTCCATTAGAATTTGTTGATGTCTTTGCTTTTCGGCTTGGATTGAGCTGTTGTTCACAAACAATTGCTTGTGCAAAGAAGTGCAACTCACAACCTTACATAGGTACTAGTCACAACAAGTCAAAGAGTCCCTTCGCTTTCACGCTGCCGCAAGTACGTATACGTAACACACAGGGACGTGGCTTGCAACTAAATACCGGGCCCGATTCCACTACCATGCGCTCTCATCATCATTGGCAGGCTCTCTACCCAAGTCTTTAAAATATCACAATTCACATGCAGCTTATTAGCATCCCTCTCAGGCATCAATGGCTGCAGTTTGTAGTGTTGTGTCGCCCGTACATACCTCAGCCCAATTAGGACCTTCTACTATAAAATGCTTCACGAACTTCAATTGCTTCACGAGGAGGACAAAAGAGGGGACTATCACTGAGTAGAGCGACGGGACGGGACCGGCTGCTCAAATGGCGGCGTTGTGGTTCAATACTACCGAAGAGGGGAGGCATTTGTTTTTTTTATTGTGTCAAGAGGTAAGTCTTTATCTTGATTTGACATTATATCCAGTCTAGCTGTTGTTACTAGGCTTGCTTGCTTTTATTTACTGACTGACTAACTAACTAAGTAACTGGCTGGTTGGCCGACTGCTGACTGACTACCTAAAATAGGAGGGTGATTATTCCAGGTTTATCATTCATCAAATGGATGGGATTGCGATGGCGAGTAGGTGTCCAAGGATTGATCTGATTTTTGAAATATCCTCCTCCGGGATATACCCAGACACATAAAAAGAACCGGGAAGAAGAACCATCTGAAAAGGGGGGGGGGACAGCCAGAGACGTTGACGAACATGGCCTTGGCGTGTTGTCGGTAAGTAAGGTCGAACAACACATAGCCTGGATAGCTAACCAAGATTCGAGCACTGGCTGCGGAGGCTGAAGGCTTGTTGGAGCTGACCGGCACGAGGAGGGTTCGGTTCGGGCGTCCAGATTCGGGGGAGACTGTTATTGGAACTCAATAAACTCTGCCACTTCGGCTCACATGGCTCACGCGAACCGATTCCGTTGAGGTGGACGGAGCTTCGTTGAGCGACCTCCGATCATGAACCAGGCCACGCCATCAACTGCGCTTCAAACTATAATAACTACCAATACACACCCGCAGATAACAGAAAACTTGACTGTTGGTTTAACTAACGTTGTTGGTTGTCGCTACCTGGTTGATCCAACGAAATGAGTGGTCGGAAGTTTCCGAGGCCAGTTCTGCAGGCCACCTTTGAAGGCTGGTTGGATCGCTCCGGCATAAATAAAGTAGCGTCTATCTAATCTCGCCGAAGCTTTTTGGCCGCAGCCCTGTCCAGTCGGGAGCCCGGGTCGCCGTTGCGCCGGTGGCGTTCTGCAGTCGAAACTCGAGAAGAGAGCAAACATGGCCACGGCCTGGGCCGCACCGCTACTAGAAAACCTAGGAAACATTTTCTAACAAGCGCCTTTTGTTCATGCATTTTCGCGTCAATAGCTGCGATCCTTCGGCAAAGGCCAAAAAGAAAAGATGGGGTCGCTTGGAAGCCGGCCAGATGAGGGGGGGAAATCATGATTGGCGAACCAAGCCGCCCAAGTTGCGGGTGTGGGAGGACGGGCGCCGACCATGGTCATTGGGTGCCTGACTCGGTCCTTTTGTCGATAGGAGGGGATTACATTTCCAAGCAAAAACTCGGACGACCCAAGGAAGTATTCGACAAAAGGGCGAAAGAGTACCCGCAAGGTTACGGTAATGTGTCATTCCCTTCCGGAGAGCATCCCGTCTGCGAGCTAGCTCCTAGCGCGTAATGCAAAAGGTTCGTTCCTTCCAAATCACCAGCAAAAAGGAGGGCAAGGTTGTTGTCTCCGCACTTTTTCAGCTTTTGTGTCGTGAGGGGAAACGCAGCGGTCAACTGCCCAACAATGCGGCACATTCCATTTACGAAGTAGCAAACCCCATTCTTCGGGCAAAAGATGCCGCGCCACAGCGACCCCAAGGGCGGCCCCATTGCCCTATCGCCCTATGGTGCTGCGCCTGGGCGGCTCAGCGCGTAATAGTTCCAACGAATTAATCCGACACGCACAAAAACCCGCATGCATGGCCAACGAGACACCCCGTTCTTCAGGTCGCATGCTGCGAGCTGGTTGGGGGCCAGCCGGAACCCGCGTCTGTCGCGCCTGTCGGTCCACCCTGAGTGGACATGACGCTCTGTCCTCTTGCTACCATGGGGCGCTGTGTCATGCATGACCGATTCTAGGTAGCTGCGTACCTTAACATTCTCAAATACATCCTGACCAGCTTGTATCATATAACTAACCACCCTGTTCAGCTCCCCAACAACAAAAGACATGCCATCTCTGGAGAATGCCCTCCTCATATTTTTCCTCCCCGGAGATTGGATTCTCCCTGACCCCCTTTATCTGCAACCCCGCTAAGCATGGCCGAGGCCGTGTTCATCACCATGGATCGCACCACCATCTGGAATCCTCGTGAGGTCCTCAACCTCCAAGCCACGAACGAGACGACATGGCGTTGTGCAGGGATTGGCAAGAATTCCCGCCGCTGCACTCGTCTAATCCGCCGGGGCGAGGCCAAGATTGCCAATCTGCTTCTTGACAACATGTCTCGTCAGATGCCCGACCAGATCGACTACGACGACTTGCTGCAGCTCGCTCACGCCTGTCTTTGCACCAAAACATCCGAATCCCACCGTGATAGCCAGATCGCCGGGGTCATCTATCGCTGGACTGAAGCCATGGCCAACGAATCTTGTCTGTTGCGCGCCATTGCAACCCCTCTTCCCAAGAGCCGTGGCCTTTCGTCCGGCTCAGCTCCATCTACCGCCCTATCATCATCATCATCAACAGCAGCAAGACATGAGATGATGGCACGCCAGTTTGCCAGAACACGTAGTGCCTTTTGTTCAACACCAATCCCCATGGACGCAGCGGAAGTGAGCAGCAGCGAGACCACCCGGAAGGCAAAGGAGAATATACCCCTTTGGCCAGTGCTTAAGCAGTCTCACACGACGACACTCAGCTCCGGCTCTGCACCCCCTCCAGCAAGCAGAATATCTCCCTCCGAGATTCCCCCCTCGCCACCACCAACACCAACACCCACACCCATCGCCCAGGCCAGTTCTGCAAACCCTTCTCAAAGCTTTGCAGACACTCAGCCTAGTTCTAGTAGTGTCTCATCTCCTCGAACGGGACCGGAAACAGCAGTATCGCCGCCACATACGCCCATCCAAATACAATCTTCACCTATCAGCCCACTCATCCCATCCATCCCATCCATCCCATCCATATCATCCAGCCCATCCAACGCACTCAATACACTCACACTCACACTCACACCCGCACCCATGACAGTTACACCTCAGCCTCATCAAAGCCTGCTAGCCGCCCACCAAAGCCGGCTACAGTCCCGCCTCGCCGAACTGCAAACCCACTTCACCACGCTCCACCTGGTAGACCACGCCCGGCTAACTGGGGCTTTACATCTCCTTCTTTATGCTCTGCAGGTTGCCGCCTGTGTGCCTCTGGCCGCTGTCATGCTAGGAGAGGGTGTTGGGACGCTCATTTCAGAGTTGCTACCATTCGCGTGGGATGATACGGATGAAGAGTCTTTGGTCGGTGAGGACGATGATGATGGACGGAGCTGGAAGAGTAGGTCGGTATTCGGGAGTGGGAGGGCAAGGGCATGGCGTCATGGGCATTTGAGGAGGCAGATGAGTTTTGGGTTGGGGGATTGGACTTGGGTGGTGAATTTGGCAGGTGACCAGAGAAAGGAAATCGAGAAAAGGAAAAGACGGAGCCGAGATTGACTTGCAGGTCTCCATATCACGCAAAGCTGGCAAAACAACTTCAATGGCAAAACAATAAATCACATTGCCTGAATTGCTATCTGCACTCTCGATATCGACTTTTATGCAGATGTATTCGTACATGATAAACGTAACAAAGCCAAATCTCATATCGTCGTTGTCCCATGAACACCCAAATCATCCCAAGTGCTCAAAATGCCCCACCCTAAGACTAACGATCAATGCAACCGCTTACTGCCAGATTAAGGCTCGTCATGCGAGTAGCTCCAGATGAAGAGAACTAAGAAATTGCAGAGAGCAAAATGAGAAAGGTTGTGGTAGATATCGCCAACGTGTTATCTTGTCCTAACCACCAAACTCAAGGGCCGGACGGAAAACCAGCACTGGGGAATCCCTGATGACCAGAGCCGCTGCCATGGCGACCCTGGGCACTATCCGAGATACGGCCGGCAATGTGGCCTAGGTTGGCAAGCGTCTTTAACGACGGGTCGTGCGGCGCGATGCGGCTGATCTCGAGAAGAAGCTGTTCGGTACGGTCCTTCACGAGTGACATGATCTTTGGAGTCACGTCGCGAACTTGATCATCCTGTGTACAAATCCTGTCAGTAGTCTACACGAGTGCGCAGAATTAGTCAGCACATACCAGGACAGGAACCATTTGGTTGAACGAGAGGATTACCACCTCCAGCCATCGAATCTTATCCATGATCTTGTCCGATGATCGAGAGAAATTATTGGTGATAGTAGCACCAACAGACAAAAGGAGGAGGGGTTGCAAATCCGTAATGCAGACCGGATTGTATTTGGACAGCACCTGTTGGAAGATCTCTTCCGACTTGTCGCCGGCTTGAAGCCAGCGCAGAATGGCGTCATCAAAGTTATTGGACCGCATCAAGCCATCAATGGTGTCCAACGTGTTGTTCAGCTCAAGTTTCTCGCGGTTTTCGCGGTTGCCCTGTGCGAACACCGCTTGATGCTCCTGTGCTCCGTAGTAGTGCTGGGGACCATGAGGCGGATGCTGAACATGCTGCTGCGGTAGCGGCTGTTGAGGCGGATAGTGGGAGAGCTCGCGAGAGACAGGGGGCTGCTTGTGGTGGGAGCTACCGCTGTCATGCCGGCTGGTAAGCGCATGGGTAGACTCCTGGGCAGCGAGCTCTCGCTTGCGAGTCTCTCGCTCCCGCTGCTGCTGCTGCTGCTGCTGCTCATGGATTTGCTGCTTCAGGGCAATCAGGTCGTTCTGGGTTTGGGTCTGGGAAGCTGCCAATGACGAGATCGCGTTGGAGAGGTCATGCGTCTGTGTGATGAGGCGATCGAGCTTTTCGTCCTCACCGCGCCGACGTTCTTCCAGTCTATTGAAGGCATCGCTGAGCTGGGCCGTGACGTCCCCAATGATGCGCTGATGGACAGTTTGTGCTGTTACCTTGGCGATACTTGGCGTAATTGTCTCGAAGGTCTTGGCTATCTGGTTCTCGAGCTGAGCATTGACGCTGTGGCAGATCCTATCGGTAAAGTTTTTGACAACCTCCGGTTTCTGCATCGTCTGGTTGACAGCACCAGGAAGAAGGCGCTGGATTTTATCCTGAATAGCGTTCCACTGGTTGGTGGACCTCTGGTTCAGCTGGTCGCTCACGACCTTATCAAGAGCGCTGCGAATCGCGGGAATGACGTTCCCGTTGATCTGATCAATGACCAAGTTCTTCAAGACGGCCTCGGTGTTATCGTTAAGAACGTCGGATACCATCTGCAGAAGTCTAGACTGGCTGCTGACGAAAGCATTGTCGCGACTGTCCTGGAAGCTCTGCATCTGCTTCAGGATATCGTCGAGTTGGCTTGCGAAATTGGTCGTAAGTCGAGTTTCCAGATTTGCCATGCTATCAGAACTGTCAAGAGGGGCCGATGACTGAGCGAGACTCAGGTCAGCGAGCTGATTGCTAAGGGCCGCAGTGGATGCATCATTTCGCGCCGCCGATTTGGCCGGTGTTTTATTCTGCGAGGATGAGGTCCGGCTGAGATCCGCCGCGCCATTGGAGCTGGGGTTAGCAGCATCAGCAGCGGCTTGGGCGGCAGCCTGCGCGGCGGCGGCAGCATTCTTCTTCTTACGGCCCTTCTTCTCTCTACCTTCGGGTTGTTGAACAGGTGTTTCGACCTCGTCTTTACGGTCCGCCTTGGATGGAGCCGCAACCTCGGGGCCCTTCTTGTCATCAGCCACAGACACGGCATTCCTCTGCGGCCCGTCCTTAGCGGCCCGTGAAGCAATGCGAATCTGAGGTGCCGGGTTGTTGTCGCCAGAGATTACTGGAGGTTGTGAGTCGGCTGACTGAGGAGCAGGGGGGGCAACAAGCTTTGTGATCCGAGCCAGGCCTGCATCCACTGCGTCTGCAGCAGCAACGACCTTGTTATCTTTGGTCCAGCCGAGTTCGCTTTGCTTAATGAAGAGGCAAGTAACCCCCTTTGAGTGCATCGCGTAGAGCTCGAAGAGAGTTGGCTCGTCGCCATCAGCCGCCGCGGCCGGGTTCTCCAGGATGCTAAGGCTACGGAGGACTCCCTTGTTAGCAAACGAGTATTCCCTGATGCCGCTGATGACGGCGGTTGAGTCTGGCTGAGGAATCGACGAATCCGAAGCAACAAGCCGCTGGATGTATTCGACCTGAGACAAGTTCTTCAAACCGTACTTGGGCGCTGAAAGGTGGAGGAAGTAGATGGAGTTTCGCGTGGGGTGGCCGACAACAATCATGCTCGACGGAGCGTGGTACATGACGCTGCACACGGCATCAGATTCCTTGTTGTGGGGGAAGTTGAACTCCTGCACAGGCTTTCCCAGAGCGAGGTCCCAAAGCTGAAGCGTGTGGTTCTGCTTCATGCCAACAACCATGTATCTCAAGGCCGTGCGCTTCTGGTACGGCCGGTACTTATCGAGCAACAGCACCGAGGTAGGCCAGGCCTTTTCGCCTTCTGGTGTCGACGTGAGCGTCAACAGCGGTTCCTTAACCTCGAGAGACGTCTGTGCCGGCATGGGGTTCAGAGGATCTGAGCCTTCCTTCATAGCAGTGAGGTCGCGGACATCCCAGAATTTGACACGACCAGACTTATCCAGCGTGACCATCAACGAGTCGTCCTGACTAAACGTGAAGTCTTTACCAGCTTTTCCTGTGTTGATCCTGAGCGAGCACTGTTTTGCCAACCTCTCCGTGTCAACGACGCGGTCGTGTCCCTGCTTGAAGAGGTTGTTCTCGAAAATGAAGGAAGGCCAAATGATGTTGATTGACTTTCCTCGGCCGACAGCGAAGAACTCCGGATGTATAGATGACGCTCGGGCTCGCGTTTTAAGGATGCCGCCGGGCGTGTCACCGCCTTCTTGAACCGTGATCGGAGGCAGAGCAAAGCCATACTGCTCAGAGTGGGCATCCTCTAGGTGATCACGATCGCCGCTCTTCAGTTGGACCCAATAAACTGTGCCGCTGACGCCCGTGCCAATGATCGCTTCCTTGGGGTGCTGGTTGTTGCTCGAAGTTGAGATGGCGACATTGAAGATTCGATCTTTGGTGTCAGTAAAGAGCTTAGCATCCTTTCCATCCTCTTGGCGAATAACCCGAAGACCGCCAGCTTTGGACATTCCATAGGTCATGTACGTCTCGGAAGCAGAGACCAGATTGCGGTCAATTTGGTCGAAGTCTTTCTTGAGGCGAGCGATGTCGAGAATGGCTTCTTCGCGGAAAACAGGGCGTGGCTCGTCCGAGTCCTGGAGACTAATGGCGATCCAAGGCTTCATCGGGAAGTTGTACACCTTGACGGGATTTTCCGGCTCTTCGGCGGCCCTATCATCACCATCGGCATCGGCACTCTCCCAAGAATCTGCCACCACGTGAGAGCCCTGCGCAGCCTCGTCCACGATGCTCTTGACTTCCTTGGCGACATCCACAGCCAGGGTAGATTCAAGAATACCCTGGTTTCCTTCCTTTTCAAGTTCATTCTTGATAGCCTGCGCCGCGAGCTGGGACGACTGTTCAAACTCTTGATTTGACTGGGCTCCGATCATGTTGTGGATATCCTGGGCGATACCTAGCTGGACCCGTTGTTCTTCGTGAAGGCGCGCGAGAGCTTGATCAGCTTCTCGGTTGGCCTGCTCAGCAATGCTGCTGACAGCATCTGCGACGCTCTCCTTGTGTTTCTCTACATCGTCAGAATCGCCAGACCTTGCAAAGCGGTGCTCGATGCTGGCGTCGGAGAAGGGCGAAGCGTTCATGTGAGCCGGCCGTGAAGCACTAGTATGCGAAAGTGGCGACGAAGCCGCATGATCGAGCTTACGCCGTGTGTGTTCGGGGCTTGGGACCGCGCCACGATCACTGAGCGGACGTTTGTGGTCATGACCGGACTGAGCCGAGTCCGGCTTCTTCAGAATCTGTATCGGGCCAGTGACAGCGTGGCCGGATGCGGAAGCACCAGGCGTGGTTGAGGCGGGAGTACGGTGAACCGGGGACGAGTTGGAGTGATCCTCAAAGGGGTTGGAGATGCTGCCATGGGTGGAGAATTTGGCTGCTGAGCCGGCTTGAGAGTGCTGAGAATGAGGTGTTGAACCGTAATTGCCGTGCGGGGGTTCGATCTGCTTGGGCTCGTACTCGAACTCGGACTGCGAGGGAACGGCATCGACGAGAGTTGGCTCTGCAGATCGGCGAAGTTCATCGGTATCCCTCGCATCTTCGTCGGCCGGTGGTGGTGTGAGGACACTAGAGTGCTGCGCGTCGTTTCCATCGTTTTGGCTGGGCTTGGGGCGATTCAGCAGGTTGAGCAGGTACTGTTGTGTGTCTGGCTTGGTAGCGGATTGATTCCAGGTCGACTGTTGCGGTTCGGGTTTCGACGGCTCGGGTTGCATGGTCCCCTTCATCAGCGCAGCAAGAAGGCCAGTCGGGTCGGCTGCCGCAGGGGCTGGGGCATGGATGACAGGCGGGGCGATGGGAGCGGGTGGGTAGCTCAGCGGAGGCTCTCGGGGGGCCGGCTGGGAGCTAGAGGGGCCGCTCTGGCCGTTGTACTTTAAGAGGTTGAGCAAATGAGCGGTGCGCTCGTCCGCAACGGGGGCGCGGCCGGTGCCGATGGGGTTCATCAAGCCGGGAGGATACTGAGAATGCGAGAAGCCAACAGGCGGTGTCGGAGCCTCCGGCAGGAAGCCGGCTGGGAGTCCAT